>Ga0210063_1000236_pt1 | contig 18686 bp, 17 predicted proteins | sample Muzzi_PWA_D1_FD_185529 | JGI IMG/M metagenome (GOLD analysis project Ga0210063, IMG submission 185529) | Wetland microbial communities from San Francisco Bay, California, USA, that impact long-term carbon sequestration - Muzzi_PWA_D1 (SPAdes) | ecosystem: Environmental > Aquatic > Marine >... | reverse complement strand
CAGGCGCCGCCACAGAGCAGGACGGTGAGCACGGCGATGCGCCGCAGTCGGCGCAGCTGGCGGCGTTCCTCCGCGTCCACGGCGTCGCGGAAGTCCCGCCGCAGGCCGACCACCACGCCCCCGATGGCTGCCGCGGCGCCCGCCCCGGCGCCGCCGATGGCGAGCAGGATCTTCCATCCCAACGACCCCCCGGCGGCCCCCGCCGCCCCCGCCACGCCGGTGGCGGCGGACGCGAGGGTGGGGGCGGCGATGGTGGTCATGACGGCGGCGGTGAAGGCGACCCCCGGCGCCGTGGCACGGGCGGTGACGGCGAAATGGTCCAGCACCTCTTCCTTGAGGGTCCGCCGTGCCCGGGACAGGCGCTGGCGCACCGCCGCGTCGCTCAGGCCCAGCAACCGCGCCACCTGTCGGGAAGAGCGACCCTCGCGGTAGTAGAGGGTCAGGACCTCCCGGGATTCCTCCGGCAGGGCGTCCAGGGCCTCGCGCACCAGGCGGTCCCGTTCGCCGTCCAGCAGCGTCGCTTCCGCGCCGGGGCGCGGATCGACCGCCCGGTCGAGAAGGGCATCCGGGTCGTCGAGCCCGCCGCCGCGGGACGCCCGGCGGAGGCGCTGCCCGCGCACCCAGGTCTGGGCCGTGTAGCGGGCGATCTGCCGCACCCAGGGGAGGAAGCTCGCCGGGTTGCGCAGCTCCTTCAGCCGCCGCCATGCCACCAGGTAGACCTCCTGGGCCACGTCCTCGCTGGCCGCCACGTCCCGGCAGATGGCCAGGGCGATGGCCGCCACGGCGTTGCTCGAGGCGTTCACCAGCCGCTCGAAGGCGTGGGTGTCGCCCCCGGCGGCGGCGCGGACGTGGGGGGCCAGTTCCAGATCGACCGGCGTCTGGCCCGGGGAAAGGATCGCGGTAGTCATCGGGCGGTGGCCTCCTCCAAAGCCCTCTTAGCATGCCCCGCCAGGTGCTGCCGCAGCAAGACCAGGAAGCGCTCCGGCTGGTCCAGCATGATGAAGTGACGGGCTTCCGCCACCACCTCCACCCGGTGGTCCGGGACCGCGGCCACTTGCGCCTCGTAGCGCGCCGCGAGCTGCGCGGCGGCCTCCGGGGTCGGCGCCGCAGCCCCCGCGGCGAGGAGCAAGACGGGGGATTGGATCGTCGCCAGCTCGCCCCGCAGATCGCGGGACAGCAGCGCCCCCATCGCTGCCGCCACGGTTTTCGGATCGGTCCCCCGAGACGCCTCGGCGACCTGCCGGGCGACGGCGGGATCGGTGATCATGCTGGCGAAGGTAAAGGCCGCCTGGGCGTCGTACGCTTCCCCGGTCATGCCGCCCAGCATCCCGGCCATCCGCTGGGCCTGCGCCCGGCCCGATGCCTCCGTCGCGTTGGGGTCCAGCAAGGCGGGCAGGAAGGCGACGCCGTCCACCGCCACCACCGGCCCGAAAAGCTCCGGCTGGGTCGCAGCGAGCCATAGCGAAAGGGTGCCCCCCAGACTGTGGCCCACCAGGGCCGGCGGTTCTTCCAGAGTGCGGGCATAGATCGTCACGGCGTCGCGCACCGCGGTCAGGAAGTCGGTGTCCGCCCCGAGGGCCAGGGGCGGCTGTCCGGCGAATCCCGCCAGGGTGAAAACATGGGTCTGGTAGCCCTCCGCCACCAGCGCCTCGACGGTGGCGTCCCACACCGAGCCGTCGCTGCCCAGACCGGGAATCAAGAGGACCGGGTGGCCTTCGCCATGCACCGCTACGGCAAAGGGGGGTTGGCTGGCCGCGCTGGCGTCCGGCGGGGTTTCCGGCGGGGTTTCCGGCGGGACGGTCGTCGATCTGGCGGATTGGGAAGAGGCCGTGATGGCCACCACCAGCGCCACGATCATGGCGGGACTGAGGAAACTTTTGGGACAGAGGGCTTGCCACATGGTGCGAACTCCTTCGAGGGTGAGGTTTCCGTGTTCGGCGGTCGCTCGCCGCCGTTCACCCACAAAGTTGCGCCATGGGGAAGAATGTGACTCAGATTCCCGAAGGTAGGTCGCGGCTTCCTCCGGTTCCTGCTCTGCACCGGGAGTCCCTGCAAGGCTCGTGATCGCCCCGCCGACCGCTCCTCACTCTGGACCGAAGGATGCGGCAAGGGACGGAGACTCTCTCTATTCAGGTCGTGGTTCAAATCCTGATGATCTACCCCTACACCCAGGCCCGAGAAAACCTCGCCACGGTGTTGGAAGAGGCGAAGCTGGAGGCGGTCCTTCAGCGGCCACCACCCAGGACATCCTCGACGCCATCCGGGATTCGCGCAACCAAGATCCGTCCCCCACCCAACCAGGCAGGCCCTTGCCGCGCGCCCTACCCTTTGGGGTGTAGAGCGTCGTTTCCGGAACCACCATGATCGGTATACACGAAGGGACGTCTCATTCTCCGTCTTCACAACAGGGAATTTCTATGTCTGAAGCAGAATCCGATGCCGCTCTGGACCGCCGCCATTTCCTTTCCTGGCTCTCGCGCATCGCCATGGTGGGCGGGCTGGTGGCCGCCTATGGCACGCTGGCGGGGTTCATGGGGCGGTTTCTGTATCCCGCTCGGGAAACACAAACGGGATGGATGTTCGTCACTCAGACCAGCACCCTGGGAAGCGGCGAGGCGGTGCGCTTCGAAACCCCGGGGGGGGCGACCGTCAACATTGCTCGGCAAGGCGATGGACCGGAAGACTTCATCGCCCTCTCCAGCACCTGCCCCCACCTGGGGTGCCAGGTCCATTGGGAGGCTCAGAATGAGCGCTTCTTCTGCCCCTGCCACAACGGCATCTTCACCCCCGACGGCAAGGCCATCGGGGGTCCTCCGGGGGAGGCGGGTCAGGCGCTGCTGCGCTACCCGCTGAAGGTGGACAAGGGGGCGCTCTACATCGAGCTGCCCACCGAGAGCCTGGCCCAGGGTGATGGCCGGGTGATCCGCAACCCACCGCCCGCCCGGACCGGTCACGATCCTTGCCTGGGCTGCCGACCGCCGGTCGCGCCATCGAGCCCACTCGAACGGAGGGCCTAGCGTGAGCCGCCTTGCCGCTTGGTTTCAGGAACGCATCCCGGTCTCCGGGGAGCAGCTGCGGGAACTGACCAACGAGCCCGTCCCCAACCATCTGAAAAAGTGGTGGTTCGCCCTGGGGGGCACCCCCGCGTACCTGTTCACGGTGCAGATCGTCACCGGCATCCTGCTGGCGGTGTACTACCAGCCGTCGGCGGCGACAGCCTATGAGTCGGTGCGCTACATCACCGAGGAGGCGGCCTTCGGCTGGTTCCTGCGCAGCCTGCACAAATGGGGTGCCACCTTCATGATCGCGGCGGTGATCCTGCACCAGATGCGGGTCTATTTCACCGGCGCCTACCGGAAGCCCCGGGAGATCAACTGGGTGATCGGCATGAGCCTGCTGATGACCACCCTGATGCTGGGCTTCACGGGTTACTGCCTGGTCTACGAGCAGCTCAGCTACTGGGGCGCCGCCGTGGGCGCCAACATCGCCGGCGGCGTGCCGGTGGTGGGCGATTTCATGCGCGAGATGCTCCTGGGGGGCGAGGGCTACAACCCCCGCACCCTGCCCCGGTTCTTCATCCTCCACGCGGCGGTGTTGCCCGGCGCCCTGGTCCTGCTGCTGATCGTGCACATCGCCATCATCCGCATGCAGGGTGTCACCGAGATGCGCTTCGAGAACGAGCCGGAAGGGGAGGAAAAGAAAACCTTCAACTTCTTCCCGGACCATATGTACACCGAGCTGATCGTCGGTCTGGCTCTGATGGTGATCTTGACCGCCCTCTCGACCCTGGTGCCCGCCACCCTGGGACCGAAGGCGGACCCGTTGACCACCCCGGAGATCATCAAACCGGAGTGGTTCTTCTACGTCGCGTTCCGCTGGCTGAAGCTCTTCTCCGCCACCGTCGCCATCGTCTCCACCGGTTTCATCGTCTTCACCATGTTCGCCTGGCCGTGGATCGACGATCTGATCCGCAAGAAGACCCGTTTCGCCGACGCCAGCATCTGGATCGGCATCGCCGGAGCCTTGACCCTCATCGCCCTGACCCTGTGGGAAGCCCTGGTTGCTCATTAGGTTGATCTAAGAGAGAGAAAAGCCATGAAGCTGGAAACCAAACGTTGGATCATCGTCGCCCTGGCCCTCACCTTCCTCGCCTCGCTGATTTTCGTGCAGCGGCTGGAGGTGGCGCGCAAATACCAGGAGATCGGCCTCGCCCCGCATTCCGTGGCGATCCCGGCCAGCTCCCGGAAATGTGTTGAATGCCACGGCCAGAGCACCCCGGCCATCATCGACCACTGGAAGGGGAGCCTGCACGCCACCACCGGGGTGGGGTGCGCCGAGTGCCACAAGGCGGAGGCGAGCGACGCCGACGCCTTCAACCACTACGGCACGGTGATCGCCGCCGTGGTCACGCCACGGGATTGCGCCCGCTGTCACGGTGAGGTGGCGGCGGAATTCCAGGGCAGCCACCATGCGGCGGCGGGCAACATTCTGGCCTCGCTGGACAACTTCCTGGCGGAGACCGTGGAAGGGGCCACCGCGCCCTTCAACCCCCATTCCCCCACCCCCGGCAAGGCGGTGCAGGCGGTGGATGGTCTGTCCAGCGCATTTTCCGGCTGCCAGCAATGCCACGGCTCGAAGATGGCCCTGCAGGCCACCGACGGCGGCATGATCACGGTCGATGATCTGCAACCGGACGAGACGGGCAAACCCACCAACCTGGACGCCCTGGCGCGCATCCTCAAGGACGACAACGGCAAACCCCTCTTCCACGCGGGCACCTGGCCCAACACCGGCATCGGTCGCCTGAACCTGGACGGCTCCCGGGGGTCGTGCTCCGCCTGCCACTCGCGCCATGACTTCTCCCGCCGCCGTGCCCGCCAGCCGGAAAACTGCGGTAAATGCCACCTGGGGCCGGATCATCCCCAGAAGGAGATCTACGAGGAATCCAAGCACGGCGTGGCCTACCGGGACTTGAAGGATGAGATGAACCTGCGGGCCAAGGATTGGGTGCTGGGAGAGGACTACTCCGCCGCTCCCACCTGCGCCACCTGTCACATGTCCGGCAACACCCGCAACGGTGGTCGCATCACCCACGATCCCGGCGAGCGCATCTCCTGGAACAACCGGCCCCCGGTGAGCCTGGTGATGGACACCGACATCAACGGCAGCATCGTCACCGAGACCGACCCGGCCAAGCGCCGCGAACTGATCGCCAACACCGCCGAGGCGAAGCGCAACGAGATGAAGCTGGCCTGCTCCCACTGCCACACTCCAAGCTATATCAACGGCTTCTACGAGCAATACGACAACCTGGTGATCCTCTACAACGAGAAATTCGGCAAGCCGGGGCAGGCGATCATGAAGGCGCTGTCCGCCGAGGGACTGCTCACCCCCACCCAATTCGACGAGGAGATCGAGTGGACGTGGTTCTACCTGTGGCACCACGAGGGGCGCCGCGCCCGCCACGGCGCCGCCATGATGGCCCCGGACTACACCCACTGGCACGGCATGTATGAGGTGGCGGACCGCTTCTACATGCAGCTGATCCCCCAGGCCCGGGAGATCTTCGAGGAGGCCACCCGCAACGGCCAGGGGGCCGCCGCCCGGCGCGCCGAGGCGGTGCTGGAGGAGATCCTCGCCCGACCGGAACACGCCTGGTTCGAACAGGGGGCGGAGGACAAGATGGAGGCCATCCGCCGCTCCATGGAGGAGCGCTACGGCCAGGGCGGGGCCGCATCGGAAGAGGGGACCTCGGGAGCGGGTTCGCCATGAACCGCCGCGATCTGCTGAAGGTGATCGGGGGCGGCGCCGCCTCCGTCGCCGCCTTTTCCTGCCGCGACGTGGAGGAGGCGGAGCGGCTGGCGGCGAATGGCTCTCTGGACCCCAACGGCAGTGGCATCCGCGAGGAAGAACTGACCTGGGGCAAGGCCCCCTGCCGCTACTGCGGCACCGGCTGCGGCGTCCAGGTGGGGGTTCACGACGGCCCGGAAGGCCGCCGCGTGATGGCCGTCAAGGGCGATACCGCGAGCCCGGTCAACCGGGGGCTGCTGTGCGTCAAGGGCTACCACCTGCCGGCCTTCCTCTACGGCGAAGACCGCCTGCGCTACCCCCAACGCCGCCGGGAGGACGGCACCCTGGAGCGCATCTCCTGGGACGAGGCGCTCGATCTGGTGGCGGAGAAATTCGGCACCACCCTGGCGGAACACGGCCCCGAGGCGGTGGCCATGTACGGCTCCGGCCAGTGGACCGTCTTCGACGGCTACGCCGCCCTCAAATGGGTCAAGGCGGGGATGCGCAGCAACAACCTGGACCCCAACGCCCGGCTGTGCATGGCCAGCGCCGTCATGGGTTTCATGACCCAATTCGGCAGCGACGAGCCCATGGGGTGCTACGACGACTTCGAAGCCGGGGACGACTTCGTCCTGTGGGGCAACAACATGGCGGAGATGCACCCGGTGCTCTTCAGCCGCATCCTGGAGCGCAAACGCCAGTCGCCAGGGGTGCGCATCATCGACCTGGCCACCCGCCGCACCCCCACCAGCGACTACGCCGATCTCTACGTCGAATTCCGCCCCGGCACCGATCTGGCCCTGGCCAACGGCATCCTTCACGTCCTGGTGCATGAAGGCAAGGTGGATCGCGCCTTCGTAGACGAGAACGTCGTCTTCCGCCGGGGCATCGAAGATCTGGACACCATCGGCTACGGCGCCTTTGGCGCCCAGGCGGAGCGCTACACCTTCAAGGACGAAGCGAAGGAGAGTTCCTTCGAGGAGCTGACCCGCTTCCTGGCGGACTACACACCGGAGCGGGTGGAAGAGATCTCCGGCGTGTCCGCGGCCCAGGTGCGGGCCCTGGCGGAAATCTACGGCGCTGCGGATCGGGGCACCGTCTCGACCTGGTGCATGGGGGTCAACCAGCACACCCGGGGCACCTGGATGAACAACCTGATCACCGATCTGCACCTGATCACCGGCAAGATCGGTCGCCCCGGCGCCAACCCCTTCTCCCTCACCGGCCAACCCTCCGCCTGTGGCACCGCCCGGGAGGTGGGAACCCTCTCCAACCGCCTCCCCGCCGACATGCTGGTCACCGTGGCGGAACACCGGGAAAAGGCCGAGAAGATCTGGGGGCTGGAGCCGGGCACCATCCCCGCAAAGCCCGGCTACCACGCGGTGGATATGTTCCGCGCCCTGGAGCGGGGGGACGTCAAGGCGATCTGGATCCAGACCACCAACCCCTGGATGTCGCTGCCCAACCTGCACCGCTTCGAGCGCAAGCCGGGCGATGGTCGCTTCATCGTGGTCAGCGACATCTACCCCACCCCCACCACGGAGGTCGCCGACCTGATCCTCCCCGCCGCCGCCTGGGTGGAGCGGGAGGGGGTCTTCGGCAACACCGAGCGGCGCACCCAGCAATGGAACCAGCTGGTGGACCCCCCCGGCGAGGCCCGGGAGGACGCCTGGCAGATCATCGAGGTGGCGAAGCGGATGGGGATGGGCAAGCTCTTCGACTTCGGGCAGCCGGAAGGGGTCGACTGGCACGAGCCCATGTTTGAGGAGTACCGCCAGTTCACCCTGGGGGTGGGCAAAGACCTGGCGAGTTACGCTCAGCTGAAAGAAGCTCCCGGTCTCCGCTGGCCGGTGGTGGACGGCAAAGAGACCCGCTACCGCTACGCCGCGGGGCACGACCCCTACGTCAAGAAGGACGCCGGGGTGCATTTCTACAAGGCCAAAAAGTACGGCCAGAAGGCCGCCTTCTGGCTCCGTCCCTACCATCCTCCGGCGGAGGTGCCGGACGCCGAATACCCCTTCTGGTTGTGCACCGGTCGGGTGCTGGAACACTGGCATACGGGCTCCATGACCCGCCGGGTGCGTCAGTTGCACCAGGCGGTGCCGGAAGCTTATGTGGAGCTGAACCGAGCCGACGCCGTGGCCCAGGGAATCCAGGACGGGGACAAGGTGCGCCTGGTCTCCCGGCGCGGCAACCTGGAATTGCCCGCCCGCATCGATGGTCGCGGCAAGCCCCCCCGGGGTTCCGTCTTCGTGCCCTTCTTCGACGAGAGTCGCAAGATCAACGAGCTGACCCTCGACGCCATGGATAGCATCAGCAAGGAGCCCGACTACAAGAAATGCGCCGTGCGGCTGGAGCGGGTATGAAACATCCTCCCCCAACCCCTCCTTTGCCTCACCGCAAGAGACCGGAGGGGCGCCCCCGCACGCCACCGGAGAAAATCCACCCCAACCCCTCCTTTGGGAAAGGAGGGGCTTTCCGGATTCCGTCTTCCCCTCTTTCTCAGCGGTGGGCTCTTTTTGGCCAGACTGGGGGGATTTTCCTCCTGCTCCTGCTCCTGCTCCTGCCCGCCGTCGCCTGCGCCCCGGCGGATCCGGGAGAGGGGACGGCGGTGGCTGTCCCGAATCGGCCGGGCGCCACCAAGACCGCTGCCCTCCAGCGGGCGGAACGGCGCCTCTACGATGGCGCGCCGCCGGTGATCCCCCACGAGGAGCAGAGCGCCACCTGCACCAGCTGCCACAACCAGGAAGGGATGTCCGTGCCGGGGCTGGGCTTTGCGCCGCCGTCGCCCCATTCGGAGACGGCGGGGCTCGGTGAAGTGCGGTACTGCCGCCAATGCCATCTCTTCCAACGCGTGGCCGATCCCGGGGACGTCTTCGTGGCCAATACCTTCGTGGGTCTGTCGCAGGATCTGCGCCACGGGCGTCGCCTGAATGCCCTGGCCCCACCGGTGATTCCCCACCGGGTGTTCATGCGGGAAAACTGCGTCGCCTGCCACAGTGGCCCGGCGGCCCGGGAGGAGATCCGGACGCCCCATCCGGAGCGGATGAATTGCCGACAGTGCCATGTGGAACAGGTGACGTCGGATACCTTCCAGGGAGGTTTGTGATGCGGCTTTTCTGCCTGCTACTCGCCCTTGCTTTCGTTTCGTTCCCAGCCTTGGGCGAGCCTCTGGGTCCCCCACCCCAAACCCCTCTCGTCCCAGAAGATGAAACGGGCGAGGGACTTCTAGCAGAGACGCCGATGGGGCCTGTGGAGAGTGCACCAGGGGTAGTTGTGGGGTCTCTTCCCGGGAAGCCCTCCGAGCGCGCCGGGCAGGATGTCTCGCGGGCCACCGAGGGCGAGGTGCGTTCGGAGCGCAGCCGCGAGCCTGACCCCCAAAGTCCAATCCAGCTCGCGGCGGTTCACGGGGAGAGAGCCCCACAGGGGACCACCCAAGAGAAGGCGCCAGCCCCGACGGGTTCTGAAGGCGAGGCCCCGCCCACCCTCAAAGAGGCCCTGGGCAAGGGCGAAGTAAAGTTTGCCCTTCGGTACCGCTTCGAGACGGTCGATGAGGACCGCTTCGCGGACGAGGGCCGGGCTTCCACGCTGCGCTCGACGTTGAGCTACCGGACGCTGCCGTACCGGGGCTTTTCCCTCTTCGTGGAAGCGGAGAATGTCACCGACCTGGGACTGGAAAACGAGCACCGAAACGCGGGAGGGGGGTCGCTCTCCAACGGCGTGACGGATCGGCCCACCATCGCCGACCCGGCGCTCACCGAGGTCAACCAGGTCTACCTGCGCTTCGCCCGGGGAAAGACCCGGCTCGATGTGGGGCGGCAGGAGGTCAACCTGGGGGATCAGCGTTTCGTCGGGGCCGTGGGGTGGCGACAGAACCACCAGAGCCTCGATGGCGTGCGCCTGGTCACCAAGGCTGGCGGGAAGGTCGACCTCACCTACCTCTTCGTGGATCGCGTGAACCGCATCTTCGGCGACGATCTCGGTATGGCGAGCCACCTGCTGAACGTCGGCTTCGACACCCCGGTGGGGAAAGTGACCCTCTACGGTTACCAACTGGACTACGACGGCCAGGGACCCTCGGTGCTCTCCACCCGCACCCTCGGCGCGGAACTCCAGGGCGAGCGGGCGACGGGCTGGGGCAAGGTCCTCTACGAGATCGAATACGCCGACCAGAGCGACGCCGGGGACAACCCCCAGCGGGTCGATGCGGGCTACCTCTTCGGTCGCCTGGGCTTCGCGTTTCCCAAGGTCACGGTGCAGGTGGGCTACGAGGTGCTGGAAGGGGGCGAAGGCGGCAGCCGGAGTTTCTCCACACCCCTGGCCACGCTGCACAAATTCAATGGCTGGGCCGACAAGTTCTTGAACACACCGGGGACGGGGCTGGAGGATCTCTACCTTCAGGCCAACGGCAAATTCGGCACGGGGAACCGCTGGGCGTGGCTCGCCGCCTACCACGACTTCGCCGCCGACACCGTGAGTGCCGACTACGGCACGGAGCTGGATGTCCAGCTCACCTACAAGAGCCCGTGGGACGTGCTCTTCGGCCTCAAGGCCGCTTTCTATGACGCCGACACCTTCTCCACCGACACCGACAAGATCTGGTTCTGGAGCGCCTACACCTTCTGATGCCCTGGCGAGAGGAACGAATATGAGCGACCCGCAACACTCGGAAGCGAGCCCCGAAGAGACGTTCGAACACCCGAAAGGCACCCTGGCCATCGTGATCCTGTACGGCCTGCTCTTCGCCGTCGGCTGGATCGTCCTCTACGTCTTCGAGTTCCTGCCCCGCGGCGCGCCCAATTGACCTGAAAGAGCCGAAAAGAGCTGAAGAGATAGCCTGAGGGGAAGCCTGATGAAAGTTCATATTTACGAGAAGTTGTGGATCGTCGGCGCAGCGCTGATGATCGCCGGATTCCTGGGGGCCATGGCCTACGCCGCCGGGCGTCACGCCGTGCACCCACCGAGCCACATCGAGACCATCGACCCTCTGACCGTGCGCACCGGCTCCGAGTTCGCGGCGCCGGAGATTCGCACCCTGGAGGATGGCACGGTGGAGGTGATCGGCGTCGCCGAGATGTTCCAGTTTCGCCCCAGCACCATCCGGGTGCCGGTCGATACCCCGGTCAAATTCCGCATGACCAGCCCCGACGTGCTGCACGGCTTCCAGATCGCCATGACCAACGTCAACGTCATGATCGTGCCCGGCTACGTGAGTGAAATGACCGTGTCCTTTCCCCGGAAGGGCGAGTACCTGATCCTGTGCAACGAGTACTGCGGTCTGTCCCATCACCTGATGTACGGAAGGTTGGTGGTCGAATGAGTCTGGAGAGTCTGGGGAGAGTTCGTCTGACGCTGGCCAATTTCTGGGTGGCCGTCGCCGCTTTCGGTCTGGGCGCCCTGATGGCGGTGATGCAGGCGCTCTCCCGCGCCGATCTGGATGTCCCCTTCCGCTCGCCGAAGGTCTACTACCTCTCGGTCACCGCCCACGGCGTGTTGATGGCGCTGGTCTTCACCACCTTCTTCATCATGGCGTTGGGCTACGCCTTCGCCCAATCGACCTTGGGCAAGATCGTCAACGAAAAGTGGGGGTGGATCTCCTTCTGGACCGCCACCGTCGGCACCCTGATCACCACCGTGGCGATCCTTTCCGGCACCAGCACCGTGCTCTACACCTTCTACCCGCCCCTCAAGGCCCACCCGGCCTTCTACATCGGGGCCACCCTCCTGATCATCGGTTCCTGGATCTGGTGCGGGATCATGATCGCCTCGGCGTGGAGCTGGCGGAAGGCCAACCGGGGAAAGCCCCTGCCCCTGGCCATGCACGGTATTTTGACCACCCTGATCATCTGGATCCTCGCCACCAGCGGTCTGGCGGCGGAGGTCTTGGGGATGCTGATCCCCTGGTCGTTGGGCTGGGTCAAGACCATCGATCCCGTCCTCGCCCGCACCTACTTCTGGTGGTTCGGCCACCCCTTGACCTACTTCTGGCTGGTCCCCGCCTACATCATCTGGTACACGGTGCTGCCCCGGGTGGCGGGAGGCAAACTGTTCAGCGATCCCCTGGCGCGGATGGTCTTCGTGCTCTTCATCCTCTTTTCGACCCCGGTGGGTTTCCACCACCAATTCGCCGATCCGGGCATTTCCGCCTCGTGGAAAATGATCCACACGGTAACCACCTACGTCATCCTCTTCCCCAGTCTGGTCACCGCCTTCACGGTGATCGCCTCGTTGGAGGTGGCGGGTCGGCGCAACGGCGGTACGGGATTGTTCGGCTGGATCCGCAAGCTACCGTGGAAAGACCCCCTGGTGGCCAGTGTCGTTCTCGCCATGCTGACCTTCGCCCTGGGTGGTTTCGGCGGCGCCATCAACGCCGCCTACGCCATGAACACCATGGTGCACAACACCGCGTGGGTGATGGGCCACTTCCACCTGACGGTGGGTACCGCCACGGCGCTGAGCTTCATGGGGGTCAGCTACTGGCTCCTGCCCCGCCTGACCGGTCGGCAGATGGTCTGGCGCCCCCTGGCCATCGCCCAGCCCTACCTTTGGTTCGTGGGCATGATGCTCTTCGGCGTGGTCAACCACATCACGGGCTTGCAGGGCATGCCCCGGCGGGTCTACAGCGCCGTCTACGTGGGCGCCGAGGGCGCCGCCCCCTGGGAGGGCTGGACCACCTTGACCGCCATCGGCGGCGTGGTGCTCTTCATCAGTTCCCTCTGCTACCTGGCGGTCATGGTCGGCACCGTCGCCTACGGCAAGAAGGGCGAGCCCCAACCCCTGGAATTCGCCGAGCCTCTGGAAGCGCCCCCGGAGACCCGCACCATCTGGGACCGCTTCCTCCTCTGGACCAGCATCGCGGTGGTCCTGATCATCGTGGCCTACGGCCCGGCGCTCTATCACCTGCTGTCCATGGAAAGGTTCGGGGCGTTGCCGGTGACGCCGTTCTAGTAGAATCGGGCTCCTAAGGAGCGAACCATGAACATATCGATCACCCTGCCCGACCCGATTGCCGCTCAGATTTCCAATCAGTGGGCCGATCTGCCACGGCGGACGCTGGAAGCACTGGTGGCCGATGCTTGCCGGGAGAAGGTGATCTCCAACCCCCAGGCACAGCAGATCCTCGGCCTGGGGTCCCGGCTGGAGCTGGATGCCTTCCTGAAGAAATCCGGTGTCTATCTGGAGTACTCTGACGAGGATTTGAATCAGGACATCCAGACCCTCGACCAGTTGCTCGGCCCGTGATCGTCGTTTGCGACACTTCGACGATTTGTTATCTGGTCTTGATCGACGAAACCGCGCTCTTGCCCTTTCTTTTTGGTCAGATCGTAATCCCTCGGACGGTTCATGAAGAGCTGACGGCGCCTGGGGCGCCGGATGTTGTTCAGGCGTGGGCCGCAGCGCCTCCCGACTGGCTCCTGGTCCATTCAAGCCTCCCAGACCCAGCTCTCGCCACGAGTGACCTTCAACAAGGCGAGATAGAGGTTCTCTCCCTGGCCCAACGTCTGGATGCAGAGCTGGTGATCTTGGATGACAAGATGGCGAGAGAGGTGGCCCAGTCGCGCAAGCTCAGGGTGACCGGTCTTCTGGGTATCCTGGACCGGGGAGCACGGAAGCAGCGGATTGACCTCAAGGTAGCGGTTCGGCGATTGCAGAGAACCAACTTCCGAATCTCGCCCTCGCTGTTACGACAACTGCTGCAAAAACATTTGAGCCATCCGTCCTGATTCTTCCAAACCGCCAATGCTGTGGTCTGAGGAGGGGACCGCTTCCTCCTCTGGACCAGCATCGCGGTGGTCCTGATCATCGTGGCCTACGGCCCGGCGCTTTATCACCTGCTGTCCATGGAGCGGTTCGGGTCGTTGCCGGTGACGCGCTACTTGTGGCACCGCAAGCAAGGAGGTGGCCGCGGTGACCTTTGACAAGGATCCTCCTATCGAGATGAACAGGATAGGATGGCGATTCCTCTTCCGGGATCACCATTCCCTCTTTCCTTGGCTTACGAGTTGACTTGCCAAAACTCTACAGGTAATATGGCGGGATTATCGCACAGACTTTGCCTGCCTGACGATCCTGCGGATTAATCAGAACGGCGCGCCAATCGCTGCGGACAATCCTTCTAGGCATCCCGGAGAGACGTTTTGCGCAAGACAGCAAATTTTATTATTTTGATCGTCGAGTATATACTGGGTCCAGGGGCATGGGAATTCCCAGGCAGGAGCCGTTGGACCAGATTAAAGCTCCTCTTAGAAGAAATCTGGAACTTCTTAGCTATTGGTACGGGTCCAGCCTTGCTTCTTGGCTTACTGTCAGTATCAGTGCCTATACTGTTTGAAATCAATATCGATCAGGAGATCGATGGAGCCAAGGGGGCCCTGGCTGGAATTGGGCTAATGCTCCTGTTTATGGGAGCCGCTGTTCTTGCCAGTGTTCGCTGGACCCAGCGTTTCGCCGACGCAAAATATTATGTCAACATAAAGACATCACTCTCAGGTCCAGAGCAACTTTTGTACCTCGCGGCGCGTCATATTGAGAGGCTGTGCGAAAGGTATCTCAAGGCTTCTGATTCGCTTCAAAAGATACGGATTGACTTCTATAAAGGTGCCAATTCAGCACCGGAAGATATTGGTGAGTACATCGCCTCAAGGGAGTTTGAGATCCGTCAAGGTATACGACACTTTCGGCGCTCTGTTTCTCGGTCAAGCAGAGAGATCGAACGCGTCCGCCTTCTTAAGAGAGCCTTATCTGAGGCCTTCGGTGTTGATGTTCGAAGGATTTGTGATCATATTGTCCAATACAGCCCCGGGCTACACCTCGTCAGCCTGGAGCGATATTTGGTTTGCTGGGAGCGCTTGCTCGAGAATAGTACTGGTAATCACTCTGATGTCGATGAGGAAATGTTCAACAGGGTAAACAAAATATATTCAGACTTTTCTTTTCGCAGAAAAGTCCAGAGAAAGCTTTTGAGCAACTGGCAGCTCTTGGGTACCCTAAAGACAATCTCTGCGGAATATTCGGCGTCCGAAGCGCTTCTCAATTATGCGCGAGCCATTGCATTTGTCTCGAGCTTGAATCCCTCGGAGCGCAATGAGGCCGATGCCGAAGAGAGGGAGAAACACTTTATAGAACAGGTGAGATTCCTCCTTAGGAAACAGAGAGTTCATGGAAATTTCGATGTCAATCTTCTCCTAATTCATCTTGCAAAGTACGTCTGTGATGTGCTTGAAAATCCGATTGTTGGCCCACAAGAACAGCGAGCTCTTAAGGGAGCGCAAGACCTACTTGAGTCTTTGTCTACTCGAGAGAAGGTCGGCTACAAACGGTCCACAAGCACGGTAGAATGGCGCCACCTACCAAAGGCCTACGCCAAGGAAGATCTGGCAATCTTCGAAGCCACTAAGGGGAAGTTTTCCGACCTTGGACAGATGATTTCTCAATTGCGACATCTTCCGCAGGCTGTGGACGCCGCAACACATCGCTTCAGAGGCCAGATCTTCCAGGAACTCGGCAAGTTCTGGGGTGGTTTGGTTCTAAGCGCGGAAAACGACCATTGTGATCTCGTCATCGTTATCCACGGCTACAGCAGTAATCTGAGATCTGCGATTCGGGAGATGCTCCAGCAGAACCCTAACTATTATGAGCGAACAAGAATTTTCATTCTGAAAACACGCTACAGCGGGGCAAAGCAGAGGTTGAAGGATTTGCTCCCGGATCTGTTGATCCATGAGCTAAAGCAGGGACGGTCGGAGCTACGGATACCAGCAAATGTGCGAGGGTTTGCTTCGATTACAGCGGGAGACCTAGAATCTCTGAAGGCAGTCGTGGGCGAGCGCGCGAAGATCATAGTTCTTTCCGGGTGTGTCTGCTACGACAAGACCCAAGTATTGCTCCCTCGGGAACTGACATCCACTTTGGAAAGGATGGTAGAGGCGATAACCGTCGAACATATCCGGTTCGTGGCGGAACCTTCCAAGCGACTATCTTCGATCGACAGCGATGAATATTTTCATGATCACGTTGACAACCTCGCACCTTTTTCGCTTGTTGCAAGACCGCAGGTTAATTATGATGTTGGTGTAATCTGTGGAGAGGCAGCCCAATAAGCAGGTAATTCCTTTTTCGGGTTATTTTTTGCGCCCGAGATGAGGCATGTCTCTGGCTATCGCCCATTCTTACCTGGCGTCTGTAGGGGTGATGGAATGGAAGTTGCTACTCAACGCTACGGTTGACCGCCGCGGTGATCGCAGAGTGCTATCCAAAGAGGAAGCGCTCGATCTGGCGCCGGTGACGATATACATGAACGATCGCGTGCTCTAGCATCTGTTCGAGGTTGTAGGTCGGTCCCCATCTTGTTTTGATTTGTACGGCCTCGATTTCCTCGTCTGGCATCACCCAACGCCCATCGAGCGTCGCTTCCATGTAGGTGACCATCGCCGCAAGCTGCTCGACGCTCGCGGTGCGCTTGCCAAGTGGGACCTCGGTCCGGGACCACGGCGACGACAGGCCCACGCGCAGGTGGTTCGCGTGAGCATGGCCGGCTACCACGACATGGTTGACGATCGTCTGGATCGAGCGGAACTCCTCGTCCTCCGTTCCGCGGTTGCGGACGGTCTCGAACGCGTCGTCCGTGAGTTCCTCGATGACCTGCGTAAGGTCTTCGATCGCCCGCTCGAACTCGTCCATCAAGGCACCCACCGCGCCATTTCGGTACGCTTTTCGGGATGACTTACTCATCTTCATAATTCACGTCCATGGGTGGGCAACGTGGATGTGCCTCACCGGTGGCGCAGCCGCTTGGTGCAGGCACTGTGGACGGCAACTGTGTGCCTCACCAGAACCTTGCACTAGCTAAAACCTGTTTGCATGTTGTCTGCATGGAATCCCGATCCTCAAGGTTGTCTTGGAAAGTGAATACGACGGTAAGATCGGTTTTTTCAAGATAGGTACAAACTTGTATCTGGACCAATGGTTCCAAATCACCTCTATCGATCTCCCATTCGACACGTAGTGATTCAATGCCGCCGACTACCTCGATATCGCGCCTTAATTCAGCGCCCGTGATTGCTTCGATGGCCAAGTAATTGAGCTCGTAGATTTTCTGCTGTTTGGTCGTTCCTGCAACGCCCAATATGTCAAGGAGCCTTTCAAGAGGAATCTCTAACTCTTGGTTTGCAGGTGTTAGTCGGACGTCAAGCTGCTTCTCTAATGCTTCGGCGGAAATGTTCTGAGCGGCTGCTATCTGGCAAACTTCTCGAAGAAGGTACGTTTGTTGGCCCGAACTGGATACAACTACGTTGAATTGCCCCGGAAAGGCATCGCCTGAGCGAAGTCGTGAGGCATCTTCCTTAAAGACGCCCTGGACGGCCATAATGAGGGGCACTTTCTTCCATTGTTTGGGATAACAGAACAATAAGGAGTGTTCGTGATCAATGAATGCAGCAAATGACTCTGGAACCGTGAACTGTGGAAGATGTGCCCGTTTTCGGAGTTCCTCGTTCTCGTGCTGCAGTTGCGTAATAGACACATGCTTCGACTCCATTGCGCGATACCACCGTTGAAGCAGAATGAGTGCAACGAAGAAACCAGCCGCTGCACCACCGAATTCTACATATTGATTTTTCACGATCCCACTCGACGAAAGCGCGCCAAATAATACGTATGCTGCACTCAACGCAAGGAAACAAAGTACTGTAAGAGCGAGAAGGGGGTGAATTCGGCGAATTTTATCTGGCGTATTCATAGATGCTCCTTAATTAGTGATACGCGGGGCATTCTTGTTTTTAATGGTCGGAATAAGTGTCCACCTTCTGGACACGTAGCACCCCAGGGCACTACAAGTCTAAGTTCCCCCACCAGAGCAGACCGAGACAGAAGATTTCCACGTCGATGATGTGCCAAGCAGCACCTTCCGCTGACGCTGGCGGTTACCTGGTGGGCGCTTGATCAATAGCCGGTGCCGGGATCTGTCTGCCTCGCCCTCTGCGTCCTCTGGAAAGCAGCGCCCGTTTTCCCGCACCCAGGTCTACTGATCGACACAAGCCGAGCCCGCCCCCATCGAGTAAACTCCCACCCCATGACCGACAAACCGATCCCCCCAAGAACCGTTTTCATCACCGGCGCCGCCTCCGGCATCGGTCGGGCGACGGCTCTACTCTTCGCGCAAGATGGCGCCAACGTGGCGGTGGCGGATCGGGACGCGGCGGGGGCGGAAGGGGTGGTGGGGGAGATCGAAGCCGCCGGAGGGGTGGGGGTGGCGATCTCGTTGGATGTGACCTTGGAAGAACAGTGGCAGGAGGCCATCGGCGCGGTGATGGAGCGGTGGGGACGGCTGGATGTGCTGGTCAATAACGCGGGGATCGCCGCCGGGAACCCTTTGACGGCGATGCCCTTCGCGGAGTGGCGGCGGGTGATGGCGGTCAACCTGGACGGGACGTTCCTGGGTACCCAGTGCGGCGTGGAGGCGATGCGGCGGGGCGGAAATGGGAAGCAGGGCGGCGCGATCATCAACGTGGCTTCCGCCTCCGGCATCAAGGCGGCGCCGGGCGCCAGTGCCTACAGCACCAGCAAGGCGGCGGTGCGGATGTTCTCCCGCACCATCGCCCTGGAATGTGCCGCGGCGGGGGATGGGATTCGGGTCAACACGGTGTGCCCCGGGGGCGTGCGCACCCCCATGTGGGGGGATGCCGAGGAGGCAGACTTTGAGGCGCTGGCGGCGGAGGTTCCCCTGCGGCGCTTCGCCACCCCGGAGGAGATCGCCCGCGCCATCTTTTATCTGGCGTCCGAGGACGCCGCCTTCGTGACCGGCACCGATCTGGTGATCGATGGCGGCTACTCCAGCTGAGGTGCCCTGATGAGCGTTCTCCTTCTCCTGATTCTCGGGTTCGTCCTTCTCGGCGGTC
>Ga0210063_1000235_pt1 | contig 18712 bp, 8 predicted proteins | sample Muzzi_PWA_D1_FD_185529 | JGI IMG/M metagenome (GOLD analysis project Ga0210063, IMG submission 185529) | Wetland microbial communities from San Francisco Bay, California, USA, that impact long-term carbon sequestration - Muzzi_PWA_D1 (SPAdes) | ecosystem: Environmental > Aquatic > Marine >... | reverse complement strand
TGCTACGACCTGGCCAGAAGCTGGGCCACCTGATCTTGAGGGAGCCCCTGGGGCGGGGGGGGAGTGGTGCGGTCTTCGCGGCTTTCGACGAACGGCTGCATCGCGAGGTCGCCGTCAAGGTCTTGCTCCCGGCGGGGGATGGCGGCGACGAGGCGGAACGATTGCTGGCCGAGGCGCGGGTGCTGTCGCAACTGGATCATCCCAACATCGCTCGGGTCTTTGAACACGCCCAGGGGGACCCCGCCTACATCGCGCTGGAGAAGGTGGAGGGCGTATCGTTAAGGGAACAGCTGCAACAGGGGGCCTTGACGCGGGCCGAAGGGCTACGGATCGCCCAGCAGATCGCTGCGGCCCTGGCTGCCGCCCATGCGGCGGGAATCATCCACCGCGATCTCAAGCCCGCCAATGTCATGCTCGATCCGCAGGGGCGGGTCAAAGTCGTGGATTTCGGCCTGGCCCATCACGCCCGCCGGGGAGAGGCGAGTCCGGGGACTCGGACGACCCGCGATTCGGGGGAGGTCGCGGCGGTCCTCGACACCGATGGCACCCTCGACGGTACGGTGATGGGAACCCCGGCGTTCATGAGCCCCGAGCAAGCCCAGGGACGACCGCTCACCGCCGCCAGCGATATCTATTCCCTGGGGCTGCTGCTCCAGGAATTGTTCACCGGCCAATCTCCTTACGGCAAGTTTGTCGAAAGCCCCCAATTGATGGCCATGGCGGTGGCCGGCGAGACGTTGCCGGTGCAAGGGGTGGGAAGCGATCTGACGACCCTCATCGAGCGGATGAAAGCGCGGGCCCCGGAGGCCCGGCCCACCGCTACGGACGTGCAGGACCGCCTGCGCTGGATCAGCGATCGTCCCCGTCGCCGCCGCCGTTGGATCCTGGCCGCCGGGGTGGGGGTCTTGTTGCTGGCCGCGGGTACCAAATACACCCTGGACCTGCGCCACGAGCGCAACCGGGCGGTGGCGGCGCGCCAGGAGGCGGAGGCCGTCTCCGGCTTCCTGGTCGATCTCTTCCACGCTCCGGATCCGTACCAATCCACCGCCGCCCGGCGGCAGGAGGTGGTCAGCGCCGAATCCATTCTGGATCGCGGCGTCGAGCAGATCGACGCGGATCTGGTGGATCAACCGGTGGTGCGGGCGCGGCTGCTGGCCACCATGGCGGAGGCTTACCGAGGGTTGGGCGATCTGGAACAGGCCCGCGCGCTCTACCAGCAAGCGCTGGAACTTCGACGGGAAATCCTGGGCGGGGAAGATCCCCAGGTGGCGGATGCCCTCGATGCCCTGGCGCGGGTCGATGAGGATCTGTTGCACTTCGAGGAAGCGGAGCGATTCCACCGGGAAGCTCTGGACCTGCGGCTCCGCCTCTTCGGGGAAGATGATCTCGCCGTGGCGGATAGCCTTCAGGGCCTGGGGGAAGTGCTCGCCAATCGCAATCTCGACGCCGAAGCGGGCTCCTACCTGGAGCGCTCCCTGGCCATTCGGCTCCGCAGGTTGGGCGCCCACGATGTCTCCGTGTTGCAGGCGCAGCACGACCTGGCGGTCCACCACCGCAACCAGCGAAACTATGACCGGGCGGAGGAACTCTTCCGGGCCACCATTGCGAGCATGGAGGCCACCGCCGAGCCGGACGATCCCAACCTCGCCACCATCTGGTTGAACCTCGCTCTCACGGTGCGCGACGCGGGCCGATACCTGGAAGCGGAACCGCTGGCCCGGGAGCAACTGGCGCGGATGCGGGCCGCCTTGGGGGAGGAGCACCACTGGATTCCCGTCAGTCAGGGGATCCTGGGCAGTGTACTGCTGTGGATCGGTCGCCATGACGAGGCCGAGGCGATCTACCGCGACGCCGTGGAGCGCGCCGATCATCTGGCGAAGGGGTCCCCCGCCACCGCCCTCCGCTATCTGGACCTGGGCATGTACTACCGGGCCACCGGGCAGCCGGACAAGGCGCTGCCCTGGCTGGAGCAAGCCCTGGAGATCTTCACCGGCAGCATGGAGGAGGGCAACGTCCGCATCCAGAGCGCGGTGCGCAACCTGATGCAGGTGCGGATCGATCAGGGCCGTCTGGAGGAGGCCGCCGGTTTGTACCGTCGGCTGCTGGTGGAGGTGGAAGCCAGCAGCGGCGCCCGGGATACCAGCCTGGGAAGCGCGCACCTGCTGGGCAGTAAATTGGCCCTCGCCCAGGGCGACCGGGAGCGTGCTCTGGAAGAGGCGGAAACGAGCCTCGGGTTCCTTCAACGACGCTACCCGGCGGGGCACTGGCGCATCGCCGAGGCCGAGCAGGTGGCTGCCGCCGCCCTCTGCGGGTTGGGTAAGAACACGGTCGGGAGCCGCCGTGCTCGGGCCGCTCACGCCAATTTGCTGCGCGCCCTGGGACCCCATTCTCGGTGGACCCAGGATGCCTTGCGAGTGGTGGAGGAGTGCGGGTAGCGACCCCTCGGACGGCACAGCCCCTCTCCCGCGGGGAGAGGGGCTGTCGGAAATCACCGTCGGGGACCCTGGGTGACGATGGGCCTACCAGCGCATCCGCCAGCAAGCCACCGCCACCAGCAGGCCGATGAGCAACCACAGACCCCACGTCCCCAGGGTGGGGATGGACATCACCACGGACCCGATAGGTGTACCGGTGGGATCGTCCACAGCACCCGTCTCTGGATCGTTGGTGGGAACATCCGGCACCTCGTTGGAACTGGCGATGCCCTGGTTGAGGATCATCGTCACCCCGTCGGGGATCGGATCCGGCAGGGTGACTTCGAAGGTCACGAGGACCATTTCAGTCGCCAACATGGTGCCGATATCCACGGTCACAAAGGTGTCACCGCCACCGTTGCCCAGGGTTACCGTGCCCTGGCTGGTGATGACGCTCCCCACCACCAGTGAGGTGTTGGCGTCCGGGGTGTCGGTGAAGACCACGCCGGTGGCGGTCCCGGGGCCGAGATTGTCGATCACGACCTCGTAGAGCAGGGTATCCCCCGCGCCCACCAACCCGTCACCGTTGGTGTCCACCAAGAGAGTGTCGCTCTTGCTGGCAAGGATGATGGGCAGTAGTGCATTCACCGTCACATCCGCCGTGTCGGTGTCGGAGACATCCGGCCCCGTCGGGGGCGTCGCCGTCACCGTGGCGGAGTTCGTCAAATCCGCCGTGACGTTGGTGATGGTGCAGGTGTAGCTCCACGTCTCGCCCGTCTCAAGGACCAGGTCGCCATCATCACCGGTGGGCCCGGTCAAGGTGGTGCACTGGGGATCCTGGAGGATCACGTTGCTCAGGTCGGCGTTGCCGGTGTTGTCCACCGTCAGGGTGAACACGGCACTGTCGCCGCTGTTCACCGCCTGGTTGGCGGGATCCTTGGAGAGGGAGATCCCCGGCGCGTCCACCACCACATCGGCGGTGTCGGTATCGGAGACGTCCGGTCCCGTCGGTGGAGTACCGGTGACCGTGGCGGTGTTGGTGAAATTGGCGGTGACGTTGGTCACGGTGCAATCCCAACTCCAGGTCTCACCGACCTCCAGGATGTTGTCGCCATCATCCCCCGTGGGGCCGGTGAGAGTGGTGCATTGGGGATCGCTGATCACCACGCTGCTCAGATCGGCGTTGCCGGTGTTCTGGGCGGTGATGGTGAAATTGGCCGTGCCGCCGCTGAGCACGTTCTGGCTCGCCGGGCTCTTCATCACGCTCACCGAGGGCACATCCACCGTCACCGTGCCGGTGTCGGAGTCGGAGATGTCCGGTCCGATGGGTGGGGTGCCGGTGACCGTCGCCGTATTGATGAAGCCCATGGTGACGTTGGTGACGGCACAATCCCAACTCCAGGTCTCACCGGGCTCCAGGACATTGTCGCCATCATCACCGGTGGGTCCGGTCAAGGTGGTGCACAGCGGGTCGCTGATCACCACACCGGTCAGGTCCACATTGCCATCGTTTTCCGCGGTGATGGTGAAGTTGGCCGTGCCGCCGCTGACCACCGCCTGGTTGTCCGGCGTTTTGGAAACCACCATCGACGGGCTCTGCACCGTCACATCGGCGGAGTCGTTGTCGGAGACATCGGGACCGGTGGGCGGGGTACCGGTGACCGTGGCGGTGTTGGTGAAGTCCGCCGTCACGTTGTTGACGGTACAGCTCCAACTCCACACTTCGGAGGTTTCGAGCACGTTGTCGCCGTCGTCGCCAGTGGGCCCGGTCAGGGTGTCGCATTGGGGATCGCTGATCACCACGCCGGTGAGATCCACATTGCCGGTGTTGTCGGCGGTGATGGTGAAGTTGGCCGTGCCGCCGCTGACCACCGCCTGGCTGGCGGGAGTCTTGCCCACCGTCACCTGCGGATTTTCCACCGTCACATCGGCGGAGTCGTTGTCGGAGACATCGGGACCGGTGGGCGGGGTGCCGGTGACCGTGGCGGTGTTGGTGAAGTCCGCCGTCACGTTGTTGACGGTACAGCTCCAACTCCACACCTCGGAGGTTTCGAGGACGTTGTCGCCATCGTCGCCGGTGGGCCCGGTCAGGGTGTCGCATTGGGGATCGCTGATCACCACGCCGGTGAGATCCACATTGCCGGTGTTGTCGGCGGTGATGGTGAAGACGGCGTTGCTCCCGCTGACCACCGTCTGGGTGGCGGGGGTCTTGCTCACCGTCACCGCCGGGCTTTCCACCGTCACATCGGCGGTGTCCGACTCCATGAGATCCGGACCCACTGGCGGCGTGGCAGTGACGGTGACGGAGTTGGTGAAGTTGGCGGTCACGTTGTTGACGGTGCAACTCCAGCTCCAGGTCTCGCTGGCTTCGAGGACGTTGTCGCCATCGTCGCCGGTGGGCCCGGTCAGGGTGTCGCATTGGGGATCACTGATCATCACGCCGGTCAGGTCGGCGGTACCGGTATTTTCGGCGGTGATGGTGAAGACGGCGTTGCTGCCGCTGAGCACGCTCTGGGTGGCCGGAGTTTTGTTCACCGCCATGGAGGCGTCGATCACCGTCACATCCGCCGTGTCCTCCTCGGAAACCGCGCTGCCGGAGGTCACCGCTGTACCGGTGACCGTGGCGGTGTTGGTGAAGTCCGCCAGGACGTTGGTCGTCATGCACGTCCAGCTCCAGGTCTCGGTGGTCTCCAGGATGTTGTCGCCATCGTCGCCCGTGGGACCCGTCAGGGTGGTGCACAGGGGATCGCTGATCATCACATTCTGGATGTCTTCCACGCCCGTGGACGCCGCGGTGATGGTAAAGCTGGCGGTGCCACCCACCAGCACCGTCTGGGTGGCGGGGCTCTTGGTCACCGTCAGGTAGACCGGGGCGATCCCCAACTCCACCTCGTCACAACTGCATTTCGAATTGGTGCCCGGGAAGGCACCGGATAGATCGTTGCACACCGTGCCCGCGTTGTTGTCCCAGGCGGTGCAGACGGAGACATCGACGCTACCATCGAGGTCGGCATCTACACAGGAAAACCGCAACTGCTGCAGGGTCTTGATCACCTGAGTGTTGGTGGCGATGTCGCCGCAGCTGTCGCCATCATTGTCCAGCCAGGGTCCGCCATTGACGTCCGGGATGCCGTCCATATTGGCGTCCCCAATGGTGGGGGTGGCAGTCAGGGGGGGGCTCCAGGTAGTCGTGGAAGCAGCTGTCGCCGTCCCGGGCGCTACCCCCGTCCAGGGCCAGATAGAGGCCGATATCGTAGCGATCCGGCGAGCCATCGGCGGAGATCAACGCCTCGAAGATGACCTCCGTCTCCCCGACGGTGCCGGATGCGCAATCCTCCACCACGGTGATGGGGTTCAACGCTTCGATGCGCACATCGTTGGCGGTGCACACGGCGCCACCTTGAAAATCGCGTACGCAGACATTACCCGTCTCGCCGCTCTGGGAGCAACGGGAGACGCCCAAAGGGCGAAGAGTAGTAGAACAAACAGGGGGGCGAAGCAACCTCGGCGAATCATCCATAGACTCCTGTGCATGTGCGTATTTAACTTAAGCAATTCAACCAGGACTTTAATCTAGAGGACGCGGGACGGCCAGGGCATCGGCAAACCTTCGTGATCTTGCTATGCGGATCTACGTAGGGCGGGGTCTGCGAAATGGCGGGGGAAAACCCCTTCGTTCCCCTCACCCTCTCGATCCTCCTCTCCCCGGTGGAGAGGAGGACATTAGGGAAGTCCCACCCGAAGGGGGTTCCGGGTTGAAGGATCAAGGTAACGCTGTTGGTGCCGACGCCCTACGCCGCTTCCACGGTGGTCCCCGGATCGTTGCTGAGACTGTTCACCGTCCCGTCGAGGCTTGTGCCCACCGGGGGAAGTCCGGCACCGAGATCAGATTCCGACGCGCACCCTTCGCCAACCCGCCAGCAGCAACACTGGGAGAGGGGAATGAGTGGGGGTGAGGGGGTGGAGGGGGGCGGGAACAGATCCAGGTCGGCGTAGCGGCTCTCTCAAGACGCCAGGCATTCGTCCAGTGTCGTCAACCCGTCCCGCAGGGCGAAGAGGGTGGCCTCGACGCGATTCTCTGCCCCCAATTTGGCCAGGATGTTGGAAACGTGGGTGCGCACCGTACCTTCGGAGATGTTCAGTTGCTCGGCGGTCTGGCGGTTGCTCAAGCCCTTGGAGATCTGGCGCAGGATCTCCACTTCCCGGTCGCTCAACGCCTCGTTGGGCGTCTGGGGTTTGAGGTGGGTGAGCAGCCGGCGGGTCAAATCCGCGGGCAGAGAGGCGCGGCCTCGGGCCACCTGACGGATGGCCTCCAGCAGGGCTTCCCGAGAACTGGATTTCGACAGATAGCCCAAGGCGCCGGCGCGCAGAGCCCCCAGGATGCGTTCGTCGATGTCGTAGCCGGAGAGGGCCACGATCCTGGCCTCCGGGTCCCGTTGCAGGATGGCTCTGATGGCTGCCGGGCCATCGATATGGGGCAAGACCACATCCATCAGGGTGACATCGGGGTTCAGGCGCTCGACTTCGGCGATCGCCTCGCGGCCATCGGTGGCCTCGCCCACGACTTCAATGCCCTCGGCGGTGAGGAGCAGGGCGCGCAGGCCCTGGCGCACCACGGCGTGATCATCGACGATCAGGACGGTGATGGGAGGGGTGGACATCGTGGCGAAAGCCTAGCATGTTGCGGCTTAGCAGGACGGAGTTATTCATCGACAACGACGGCCCCGGTGACTTCCTCCCCAACACGTTGTGGGGCAGCCACCTGGACGGCGCCCATCTTCCTCCCACCAGCCGAGGCAGCAGCCGCTTTGTGAAGGGACTCCTCGCCCGGCAGGGCGAGATAGGGTAGCCCCGGGCCTGAGCCCGGGGCACTGGCCCTCAGCGCCGGAGGAACAGGGCCCCCGCTGCCAGGAGCAGCACGGAGAGGATCATCAGGCCCCATTCGGAGGTCGTCGGAATGGAGACGACCGGCAGCGTGGCGCAATTCTCGAAGCCGGTGGCATCCCGCACCAGCCGGGCGCGGAGGCTTTCCACCCTGAACTGTTCCGGGGCCTCATCGATCAACAAGACCAGTTCCAGGGCCTGCGTCCGATCCACAGTCGCGGTCAGAGGGGCGCTGCCCGCTCCGGTACCGAAGGCCGATTCCACGGTGGTCTCCAGATCGTTGCTGAGGATGTTGATCATGGCGGTGTGGCTGGTACCCACGGGCGGAGTTCCGGCCCCCGTGTAGAGGGTTGTGACCTCCAGCGGGGCCACTGGCGGCGGATCAACCCACGACGCCGCATTTCCCGAGCCGCCGCTGTTGTCGGCGACGCCCCCGCCAACCAGGAATGCCCCATCGCCCAACTGCCAGCTGGTGTCGTTGTCCGCCGTCAGGGGCGTCAGGACGATCTCGTAGCAGGCGAGCACCGAGGTGGATCCCGAAGCCGCACCGGCCGGCGCGAGGGGGAGTCGCATCAGAACCTCCCGGGTCGCGACTCCGGTTCCAAACTCCAGCGAAGATCCCACAACCATGGGAGTGCGGGTGGGAAAGCTGACGCCGGGAGCCGTCAGCAGTTCGGCGCCGGTGAACGTTTGATCATAGAGGATGGATTGCCCCAGAACCGGGGCCGAGAACAGGGCCGTCATGGCAAGGATGCCCAGAAGGCTCTTGTGTACGAGGGCAAGCTTCCGCGTGTGGCGTTGCAGAGACATATCGATGACTCCTCCTTGGTACCGGACCCCACGAGGGGCCCGGACTCTTGATGGTGCATGGTCGCTACGATACAGAACAATCTTAAGGGAGCACCGGGACTACGACATCTGACGATCCTCGTGGTTCCCCTACGAGGATCGTCAGACGGGACGTCACGACGCCAGGCACTCTTCCAGCGTCGTCACCCCATCCGGCACAGGGTGGAGAGGGTCGCTTCCACCCGGTTTTCGGACCCCGATAGGTTCAGGATGTTGGATACCTGGGGGCTCACCGTGCCCTCGGAGATCTGGAGCTTTGGCGCGGTCTGGCGGTTGCAGGGGGGGGGCCATGGTGGCGCCACCCTGGCGTGGTGCTCGTCCCCCCCGGAGACTTCTCGCAGCCGATAAGATAGGCGCCATGCCAGCGTCCTCCTCCCTCCTGCTGCTGATCGCCCTCGCTGCTGCTTTGGCGGCGGCGCTGGGCTTCGGTCTCTTCGGCCTGTGCCGCCGGACGCGGCGGCGCCGGGAACGGGGCCAGGCCCAGCAACGGCTGCAACGCCTGGAGGAGGAGGCCGTCCTGGAGGAGCGTCGGCGCCGTCAGGCGCGCATGACCCACGACCTCAAAGCCCCCATCCACGCTCTGCTGGGCATGACGGATCTGCTGGCGGAGGGGGATCTCGACCCCACCCAGCGGGAGCAGGTCGGCACTCTGCGCACCTCCGCCGAATTCCTCCTGGCCCTGGTGCGGGACATCCTCGATCTGGAGCGTCTGGAAGCCGGAGCGCTGCGGCTGCGCACCGAGAATTTTTCCTTGCGTCGGCTGGTGGCGGAGACGCTGGATCTCTTCCGGCAGGAAGCCGCCGCCCGGGGTATCGCGCTGCGCACGGAATTCGCCGCGGATCTCCCCGACGCCCTCCGGGGGGACCCGATGCGCATCCGCCAGGTGCTCATGAACCTGTTGAGCAACGCGGTGAAATTCACCCCGGCCCGCAAGGCTCCGCTCGGCGCGGAGATCGTGGTGCGCATCGAGCCGGAGGATGGACACTGGCATTGCGCCGTGATCGATCCGGGCGTGGGCATGACCGCGGCCACGGTGAAACGCCTCTTTGAACCCTTCGCCCAGGCCGACACCACCCTGGTCCGCAACTCCCAGGGCAGCGGTCTCGGCCTCGCCATTTGCCGCCACCTGGTGGTTGCCATGGGTGGGGAAGTCTGCTGCGAGAGCGAACGCGGGAAGGGCTCCACTTTCCACTTCACCCTGCCTTTGGTGCCCGCCCGCGGTCGCCAGACCGGGCCCGTGGAGACTCTCGGGGGGAGCTTCGGCGGCCGGGTCCTGGTGGTGGATGACGAGGCCGTCAACCGCCGGATCGCCCTGGCGCATCTGGAGGCTCTGGGGGTGACCGTCGTCGAGGCCGAGGGCGGCGCCGAGGCCCTGGAGTGCCTGGCAGATTCGACCGCCAACGCCTTCGACCTGGTGCTCACGGATCTCAGCATGCCCGGGGTGGACGGCCTGACCCTCTGCCGTCGCTGGCGGCGCCGCGAGCGGGACGAAGGCCGGGAGCGGCTGCCTTTCGTGGCGGTCACCGCCCGGGGCGAGGAGAGTCGGGAGGAGGAACTCCGGGCGGGCCTGGACGACCGGCTGCCCAAGCCTTTCCGCCGGGCGGAACTGGCGGCCCTGCTGGATCGCTGGTTGTCGATCGATGGCCAGGGCGAGGGGGACGAGGGGGAACGAAAGCCCACCCTCCAGCCGTGGCGGGAAACCCGCGCCGCCCTGGTGGCCCTGGGGGAGACCACCGGCGAGGATGAGGTGGCCAAGATCGTGGCCGCCTTCCGGGAGTCCAGCGCCGACCATCTGGAGGCCATCGAGGTCGCCTGGCATGTGGCGGATTGGGCGGCGCTGCGGGACCCCCTCCACGGCCTTTCCGGCAGCGCGGAATTCCTGGGGGGGAGGGGGGTGGTGGCCACCACCGCGGAGATTCGGCGCTGCGCTGAACAGGCGAAGGCCACCGACGACGACTTGCTGCGGCGGCTGCGTCGCGAGATCGACGCAGCCGCCCGAAACTTTGCCGGGGAAGGAGCGCCGTTACATCCGTCGGAAGACCAGGAGAGCGGCTCCCGCCAGCAGTAGGGCAAGCAGGGTGAGTCCCAGCGTATTCACCGTCGGGATCTCGGTCACTGCCGGGTTCACCAAAGTGGTTCCGAAAAACAGGGTGTACCCATCGCCACCGCCGTCGCCCGTGATGGAAAGCTGCGTGATGGTGTTGCTGGAGGAACTCCCGATCATCAGGGTCTGATCGCCGCCCGTGATGGTGAACTCACCGGTGGCACCGTTGTAGGTGGCCGCCCCGGCGCCCCCCACGGCCGCAAGGCCGTCGGTCAGGTCGAAGTCTGCTGGGGAGGCGGTGCCGCCGCTGACCGTCAGCGTGAACGGATCCAAGCTGATGCTATTGACCCCCAGCACCAGGCGGTTGACGGGAACCGGCGCGCTGAAATCCACCGTCAAAGTATGGGGGCCGATGCCCACGAATTCGGGAAATCCGTTGAACCATTCCCAGATCCCACCGTCCGAGACGCCGGGAGCCCAGATCTCTCGCGCGGTGCCGGTGGCGGTGATGGTGTAGGTGATGGCCGTGCCGGAAACGGTGCCGTCCACCGTCGTGGTCTCGACGTCGATCTGGGCCGTCACCGGGATGGTGGCGAGACAAGTCATCAGGAATCCGGTCGCAATCCACAAGCGCTTCTTCATCTTCAAACTCCCCGGTCGTTGTTCGTATTGGAAACTTCAGGGCGAATATAGTGGGTCTGGGCTAGTTTTATATCTGTGGAATGATGTAGTCGTGGCTACGACGATCGACGTAGAGCCACTCTATCAATCAGCAGATTTTGGACCCGGGGCGCCTTTCCGGGACGGCCCCATGGGGAGCCGTTTTTCGGTACCCTGTCGCCGATAGGAGACGGCGATGAATTCCCGTGTGTTGGTCTGGGTCTTGCTTTGGGTGAGTGGGTGGGCAGCGCTGTTCGTCGAGCCATCGTGGGCCGGAACCATCGTTCCGGAGCCGGAGGTTTCTGGCTATGTTCACGAGGTCTTTGGGGTGGACGACGGCCTGCCCCGGGCCGGCGTCTCCCAGCTGATGCAGACGGCGGATGGCTACCTGTGGCTGGCGACCCTCGATGGCCTGGTGCGCTTCGATGGGGCGCGCACGGAAGTTTTCCCCAGCGAGCGCACCCCGGCCCTGGGCAGCAACCGGATCGTGAATCTGTTGGAGACCCGGGACGGGACGCTGTGGATCCTCAGCGAACAAGGCCATCTGAGCCGATGGCGGGAGGGCCGTTTCACGGCTTGTGGTGAAGCGCGAGCCGATCGGGTGGACTGTGGCCTGCCCCGGGGTCCGGACCACTACTCCAAGTTCTTTGAGGATCCCCAGGGCACGCTATGGGTGGGCAGCGAGACGGCGCTCTATCGGTGGGACGATGAGGCTCTCTGGCGGGAGGCGTCCATCGTGAACCCCGGACGCATCAACGCTTTTCTGGCGGATCGCAGCGGCAACCTGTGGGTGGCGGCGGGGCGCGGATTGTGGAAGGGCAGGGGGGGAAGTTTCAAACCCGTGCCGCTCCCGGGCGACGCCCCGGTGTGGCAACTGGCGATGGATGGTCAGGGCACGGTCTGGGTCCCCAGGGGTGACGTCACCGGCCGCATCGTGGATGGGCGGTTTCAGCAGGAGTTTGATCAGCTCTCCGGGGTGTACGCGGATTCCCGAGGCCAGGTCTGGCTCTCGACCTTCGACGGTCTCCTCCGCTGGCAGGGGGACCGCTTTCGCACCCACCTGCGGGGCCCGGATCGCCTGAGTCCTGTGCAGATTCCCCGGCAGCCCTCACCCGCCCCCACCGGCTGGTTCGCGTGGGGTGACCGGTTGCTCCGGGAGGGTGTTCCGGTGCTGTCGGCCAACACCACCTGGACCGACTCCCTGTGGTTCGATCATGAGGGCAGCCTGTGGCTGGCCACTGCCCAGGCGGGAGATCTCCATGCTCTCCATCCATCCCGGGTGACCACGGTGGTCGCGGAGGGAAACTTCTATTCCGCCTACCAGGGCGACGACGGAACCTTATGGTTCGGCGGCGTCGATATCATTGCCTCCCGAGGCTCCGGAGCGGAGACGTTTCGGAAGAGGGCTCCCCCCAATCATGGGTTGGTGTGGGCATTTCTTCAGGACGCTGGCGGTACTTTCTGGGTCGCGGCGGGGTGGGGACTCTTCACCCTGGAGGAGGACCGCTTCACGGGTCCGCATCTACAGCTTGGACCGGGAGATCAGATCCTGGCGCTGCACCAGGACGGGGACGGCACCCTCTGGCTGGGGTCCACGGCGGGCCTGTTCCGGCGAGAGAGCGCCGCGGTCAGAGCGGCCTGGAAACCCGTCGCCCTGCCCGCGGGCACGGGAGAGCTGAGCGTGAGGGTGATCCTGGAGGGCGGCGACGGGGTCCTCTGGCTCGGTACGGATGGCCGGGGGCTCCTGCGCTATCAGCCCGCGACCGGAGAACTCCGGGTGATCGACCGTTCGCGGGGGCTAGCCAGTGATCTGGTGCGCTGCCTGTGGCGGGCACCGGACGAACGGCTGTGGATCGGCACGGAAAACCGTGGCCTGGCGCGCCTGGATCCCGGGACCCTGGACCGGAACTCGCGGCCCGAGCTGGCGACACTGGGCCGAGACCAGGGGCTGCCCACGTCCGGTATCCACCACATCCTGGATGATGGCCTGGGCAATCTCTGGATGAGCAGCAACGACGGCATCTTCCGGGCGCGCCTCGCGGACCTGGAGGCGGCGGCGGATGGGGAACTGTCGAGAGTTCCCACGGTCCTCTACACGGAGCGCGACGGCATGCGCAACCGCGAAGCCAACGGCGGAGCGCAGCAGGCCGGCGTCCGGGATCGGCAGGGGAACCTGTGGTTCCCCACCCAGGCCGGAGCGGTGCAGCTCGAGCCCCGACGGCTGCTGGCACCGATCCCGCCGCCGCCGGTTCATGTCGAGGCTCTGCGGGTGGGAGAGGAGAGCCTGCCGCTGCCCCGGGCTGCCTCCGACGAGCCTCTGCGCCTCGACCCGGAACAGCGCAGCTTTCGCATCGCCTACACCGCCCCCTTCTTCCGGGATCCGGACCAGCTACGCTTCCGCTACCGCCTGCGGCCCTACGACGAAGAGTGGATTGAGGCCGGCGGCCTGCGGGAGGCCTTCTACACCAAGGTGCCGCCCGGGCGGTACACCTTCGAGGTGGCGGTGGAGCACGAAGGGACTTGGAGCCCCCAACTGGCTTCCATCGACCTCCGCGTGGCCCCCCGCTTCCACGAGACCGGCGCCTTCCTGGGCCTGTGCGGCCTGGGCGTTGTCTTTCTCCTCGCCGCGGTGGTCATCCTGCGGGATCGGCGAGCGGAGGCGCGGCGCAAGAAGCTCGAGGAGATCGTCCGCGAGCGAACCGCCATCATCCGCCAACAGGCCCGGCAGCTGCAACACCTCGACCGCTTGCGGGCGCAACTCTTCGCCAACGTCTCCCACGAATTTCGCACCCCCCTGACCCTCATCCTGGGGCCGATGCGGGATGCTCTGGGGGGCTCCTTCGGGCCTCTGAGCGACTCTCTCGCTCCCCAGATCGCTCTGGCGGAACAGAACGCCGAGCGCTTGTTGGCCCTGGTGGATCAACTGCTCCAGATTGCCCGGCTGGATGCCGGGCGCTTCGAATTGAAGTTGCACCGCGGGGATCTGGTGGAGCACCTGCGGCAGCGGGTGGAGAACTTCGCGCCCCTGGCGGAGCGTCAGGCGGTAGACCTGAAAATGCGACTGCCGAAGGGTGCCCTGCCCTGGACCTTCGATCCCCAGGAGTTGGCCAAGGTGTTCGACAATCTGCTCTCCAACGCGTTGAAATTTACCCCTCGGGGGAGCACGGTGCGCGTCTCGCTGACGGCCCCGGGGCCGGAGGCCCACATCACCGTGGAGGACGAGGGGCCGGGCATTCCCACCGACCAGCGGGAGCGTATCTTCGACCGCTTCCAACAGGGCACGGGGCGGGATCCCAAACCGGGCTTCGGCCTGGGGCTGGCCCTGGCTCGGCAGCTGACGGAACTCCACGGCGGCACCCTCGCCGTCGCCGATTCTTTGGGGCCGGGCAAGAAAGGCGCCTGCTTCGTGGTGACCCTGCCGGAGACCTTCGTGGACGAGGCCGGTGGGGTGGTCGAGGCGACTCCGTCGGCTCCGTCGGCTCCATCGGTCCGTCTGCCGGGACCGGAGGCGGTAGCCCCGGCAGCGGCTCACCGGTCGCCGGGCGCCGACTCCACGGAGCGGGCCACCTTGTTGGTGGTGGACGACAACGCCGACATTCGCGCCTACCTGCGCCGTCACCTGGAAACCCGCCACGAGATCGTCGAGGCCGCCGACGGGATCGAAGCCCTGAGGGAGGCCCGGCGCCTCCAGCCGGACCTGATCGTCAGCGACATCATGATGCCGGGCCTCGACGGTCAGGACCTGGCCCGCACTCTGCGGCGAGATTCCCGCCTGATGCTGGTACCGGTGATCCTGGTCACCGCCAAGGCTTCCGAAGAGAGTCGGCTGGTGGCTCTGCGCGAGGGGGTGGACGACTACCTGATCAAGCCCTTCGATCCCCGGGAATTGCTGGCCCGGGTGGAAAATCTCCTCACCGTCCGGCGTCGTTTGCTGGAGCACATCCGGCCACCCAAGGCGCCGCTCCAGGTTTCCGAAGTCGAGGTCACCCCGGCGGACGAGGCTTTCCTGGCGCGGGTGAGCCGCCTGGTGGAGGCGCACCTGGACGACCCGGAACTGACGGTCGCCGGTTTGTCGGAGAAGATGGGCTGTGACCGCTCCTACCTGCTGCGCAAATTGCGCACCCTGACCGGCGAGACACCCTCCGATCTCATCCGCTCCTTCCGCCTGCAACGGGCGGAACAACTGCTGCGCGCCCGCGCCGGGGCGATCACCGATGTGGCCTACGCCGTGGGCTTCAAGACCGTGCCCCACTTCTCCAACGCCTTCCTGGATCGCTTCGGCGAGCGGCCCTCGGTCTTTGTGGAGAATATCCTCGTACGCGGATCGTCGTAGGGCGACTCTACCTTTCCTCAGATGTGGACAAACCGGGCGTAAGCTAGCCTGACTTCCTGTGAACCTGAAAGGAGTTGGAGATGAGAATTTTGCGGAATCCGTTTTGGCTCGTAGCGTTCGTCGCCTGCCTGACCCTGGCCTTGGGTCCGGCCCTGGCCGCCCAGGAAATCTTCGCCGACTGGACCAGTTCCATGGGCGGCACGGCCACCTTCGATCTGGGCGATGAGAGCGGCACGGTGACGGAGGCGAATCCGGTGAACTGGGCCGGCCTGATTTCAGCCATCGGCCCCCAGGACGGCGCGACCAACTACCCCGATGTCTGGTACACGCCGACACCGCCGGTGGGCGTGGAATGGTTGGGCCTGGGAGCGAACAACGCGGTCGCGGGATCGGTGGGGTCGGTGGACCAGGTGATCGTCTTCTCCGGACCGGTGCGGGATCCCAAATTCCACTTTATCAATCTGGACAACGGCACGGTGGATTTTAGCTCGACCACCACCTCCGGCGGTGGACCGGTGGCGGTGGTGCGCCTGTCGGGCAATCCGGAATTCGAGGTGGCGGGCGACGTGGCCAATTCTACGCCCAACCCCGCTGCCATCGGCGGCTGCGAGGACGCCGTGGGGGGCAATCCCAACGGCGGCTGCGGTACCTTGCAACTGGCGGGCCTCTATACCCAGGTTACCCTCAGGGTCACCGATGTCGATACCTCCACGGGTTCCGGCGATGGCTATGCCATGACGATGTCCATCCCGGAAGCGGTGACGCTGGAGATTCCGACCTTGGGCGAGGTGTCGCTGGCGATTCTGGCGCTGCTCCTGGCGGGTGCCGCCCTGTGGATGGTGCGCAGGATGGTCTGATTCCGTCCCCAAACGGGACCGGATCGACATGACTCTGGCGAGACCCCATCGGAGAGGATCCACTCCTTCCGCCTGCCACGGGCCGAGCAACTGCTGCGCGCCCGTGCCGGGGCGGAGCAACCCCAGGTTGACACCTGGGGTTGCTCTTCCTGAGGGATGCAGCTGCGTCCCGGGCGCTCGCCCGGGGAAGCCAGCGCTGCTCCTCCATTCCTCGTATGCCATTTTGCGGCCTGGGCTCTTGCACTGGCAGCGGGGGTAATGTCGCGTTCGCGGATGTGAGAGCGACATCAGTCAGATTTCTTCGACCATCTTCCTTGCCTTGGGGTAGCCTCTCGCCCAGGAGGCGATGGTGGTACCCAGTCAGAAAGGCCCTGGTAGAGCGAGATGGAAGAGCGAGCTCTTTGCCCTTTCCATGATGCTCACTGCTCTCGCCCGAGGCGGCGAGGCTGCGGCGAGCACCCTTGTCCTCGAACCGGAAATCCCCGGCTATGTCCAGGAGGTCTTCGGGGTCGAGGACGGCCTGCCCCGGGCGGGCACCAACCAGATGGTCCAGACCCGCGACGGCTATCTGTGGATCGCCACCTACGACGGCCTGGCGCGCTTCGATGGCGCACGCTTCGAGATCTTCGACAGCGATCGGATTCCCGCTCTGGGCAGCAACCGTCTTTCTCGGGTGGCGGAGACCGGGGACGGCACTCTGTGGATCGTCAGTGAGCAGGGGCACCTGACCCGGTACCGGAACGGTCGCTTCACCGCCTGCGACGTGCCCCGGTCGGGGCGGGCGGAGTGCGGACTGGCCCAGGGTGGTGGCCATTTTCGCCACGTGGTGGAGGGGCCGCCGGGCACCGTCTGGGTGAGTGGGGAAGGGGCGCTGTATCGGTTTCAGGACGGCCACTTGCTGGAGGAGACCTCGGTCGAGGATCCGGGCCGGATCAACGCCCTCTACCCGGCTCGGGACGGGCGGCTGTGGGTCGGTGCCGAGGGCGGATTGTGGGTCGGACGGCCGGGGCGGTTTTCGCGCCTGCCATTGGGGAAGGTGCTCTCCGTGGCCGAGGATGGCCAAGGGCAGATCTGGGTGGGCACCCCCGAAGGCGTGGGGCGCCTGGTCCGCGGGCGGTGGCAGAGGGAAGTGGACACCCCCGGCTGGGTGGCTCTGGATGCCCGCGGCACCCTGTGGGTCTTCTCGAACAGGCGCTTGCTACGACTGCGCGGGGGAGAGCTGGAACTGGTCGCGGAGCATCCCAGGGCCTGGGCCTACCTGTCCGTCGTGGCGCAGGGACCGGATCGTTCCGGTGCCGCCTGGGTGAGCTGGTATCACCTCCTGATACGCGACGGTCGACCGGTCCTGGAAGCCGAGGACGGATCCTGGTGGACCTCCCTGCTGGTAGATCGGGACGGCACGGTGTGGGCGGCGGGAGGACAGCCTGGAGTCTTGCGGGCGTTCCATCCGGAGCGGGTCACCACCCTGCATCGGGGTATGCCGGACCCGAATCTACTGACCGTCTTTGAGGATCGGGATGGCACGCTGTGGGCGGGAAGGAGGGACTCGCTGGCCATCCTGGATCCCGAGCGGAGCACCTTTCAACCCCTCGATTCTCGCAACGGTGGGGCGTGGGCCATGCTACGGGATACCCGGGGCACCCTTTGGGTCGGCAACTCCCGGGGACTTTTTGTCCTGGAAAAGGGGCGGCTCCTTCCGGTCGCTTCCAGCCCCCCGTGGGAATTCCGATCCCTCCTGGAGGATCAGCGAGGGGATCTGTGGGCCGGAACGAACCACGGATTGCTGCGCCACGACGCACGGCATCAGGCCTGGGTTTCCATCCCATGCCCGTGGGCGCCCCAGGGACCCCGGGTGCGGGTGATCCACGAAGGATCCGATCGCCATCTGTGGTTGGGAACGGATGGTCATGGGGTGGTGCGCTACGACCGGCGGAGCGGCCATTTCCTGCGCCTGGATCGCTCCCGGGGGCTGTCCAGTGATCTGGTGCGCTCCCTGTGGACCGAGCCGGGGGGGCGATTGTGGATCGGCACCGAGAATGGCGGATTGAATCGTCTGGATCCACGGTTGGTGACGGAGGAGGAGGTGGGGGAGGTCGCCGTGGTGGGGCGCGAGCAGGGCCTGCCCGCGGCGGGCGTCCATCGGATGCTGGACGATGAGCGGGGCAATCTGTGGATGAGCACCAACGACGGCATCTTTCGGGCGAAGATCGCCGATCTCAACGCGGTGGCGGAGGGACGACTCACCCGCCTGGAGACCGTGGGCTACAACGAGCGCGACGGCATGCGCAACCGCGAGGCCAACGGTGGGGTGCAGCAGGCGGGGTTGAGAGATCGGCAGGGCCGCCTGTGGTTTCCTACCCTGGACGGGATGGTACGGATCGATCCCGCCGCATTGCTGGTCCCGGCGGATCCCCCACCAGTCCAGATCGAGTCGGTGTGGGTGGGGGAGGAAGAACTGCCGCAGGCAGCGAGCGGCGCCCGACTGGCCCCGGAGCAGCGCAGCTTCCGCATCCTCTGGTCCGCCCCCTACTTCCGGGCGCCGGATCGGCTGCGCTTCCGCTACCGTTTGCGCGGCTATGAGGACGGCTGGAACGAGGCTGGCAACCGGCGGGAAGCCTTCTACACGCGGGTGCCGCCGGGGCGCTACACCTTCGAGGTGGCGGTGGCTCTC
>Ga0210063_1000234_pt1 | contig 18755 bp, 12 predicted proteins | sample Muzzi_PWA_D1_FD_185529 | JGI IMG/M metagenome (GOLD analysis project Ga0210063, IMG submission 185529) | Wetland microbial communities from San Francisco Bay, California, USA, that impact long-term carbon sequestration - Muzzi_PWA_D1 (SPAdes) | ecosystem: Environmental > Aquatic > Marine >... | reverse complement strand
CCGGGCAGACGCTCCTCCGGCGGCGCGCCCGCCGGGAACCGCCCCACCACGTTGGCGTTGGCGTTGGGGTCGTAGCGCACGGTGAGTTCCACCGCCACCTCCACCGCGCCCCCCTGGTCGAACAATGGGCCACCGACGGAGCGCTTCAGGAAGACCACGGGAATCCCCGCGTCCCCCTTGGCATCCACCCGCAGCTTCGGCAGGGGGGCCTCCTCCGCCTCGGCACCCTCCTCCCCGGGGGGCAGATCCACCACCAGCAGCGCCGTGGCCCCATGCTGGCGGGCGTTGAACGCCTTGTAACGTAGATCGCTGTAGCGCCGCTGGGCGGTCTCGTCTTCGAATTTGCCCTCCGTGGGGGTGAAGCGGCGGACGGCGACGATCTTCCCCTGGACATCGAGCCCGGCGTAGTCGTCCCACTCCAGATCCTCGGCGGTGATCCCGTAGCCCGCGGCGACCACCGCGCCCTGCGCCGCTGCGGAGGCCGAGAAGGCGGCGGGCACGTAGGTGGCGTCCTCCCCTTCCCGCTCCAACTCGACCCCGTTGATGGCCACCCAGGTGTCCGCTCCGATCACCACCTCCACCGGCACCGGGAAGGTATGGCGATAGCTGCCCGGCCCGTCGCCGTTGGTGCCCGTCGGGGGAGTCCCCGCGGGCTCGACGCCCAGCGCCGCGAAGCGCTCCTCCAGCCAGCGGGTGGCGGCCTGGAGGCCCTCGGTGCCGATACCGCGCCCCTCTCGGGCATCTTCCGCCAGCCAGGCCACATCCTCCAGATAACGATCCGCGGCTGCCGAGTAGGGGAAGGGTCCCGGGTGCTCGCCGGTAGGTTCTTCCACCCAGCGGGCGACGTAGACATCCGTCTCCCCGGGCTTGCCCTGGTTGCGGTTGGAGGCGAACGCGAGGCGGGTGCCGTCCGGGGAGAACATCGGGAAGCCGTCGAAACCTTCGGCGTAGGTGATGCGTTCCAGCTCCGTGCCATCGATGTTGATGGCCCAGATGTCGAACTCCCGGGGAGAGCCGGAACCGAAGTTGGAGGAGAAGAGGATCCGCCCGCCGTCCGGGGTGAAGAAGGGCGCGAAGGAACCGGACTCAAAGTAGGTCAGCTGGCGCGCCTCCGAGCCGTCGGCGTAGGCCACCCAGATTTCCATCTTGCTGGGCTTCACCAGCCCCTGGGCCAACAGGCTCTGGTACGCCTCCAACTCCTCGCCCGGCTGAGGCCGGGAGGCCCGCCAGACGATCTTCGAACAATCGGCGGAAAAGAACGCCCCGCCGTCGTAACCGGGGGTGTCCGTCAGCCGCACCACGTCGCTACCGTCAGGATTCATCCGGTAGAGATCCAGATCCCCATCCCGCATGGAGGTGAAGAGGATGGTGCCATCCCGGGGGCAGAGGGTCGCCTCCGCGTCGTAGGCGTCGTTGTCCGTCAGGGCCTTGAGATCCGAACCATCGGGCAGGGCGGAGTAGATCTCGTAGGTGCTGTAAATGGGCCAGACGTAACCTTGGGACCGGTCCGGGTTCGGCGGACACGCCGGGTCCGCCGCGTGGGTCGAGGCGTAGAGGATGCGCTCCGCCTCGGGATAGGTGAAGTAGGCACAGGTGGTGCGCCCCTTCCCCGTGGACAGCAACTCCGGCTCGCCGGAACCGTCCGCCGCCATGCGGAAGATCTGGTCGCATTCGAAGGGCGGTCGCGCCGACTGGAAGATCAGCGACTGCCCATCGGGGGACCAGTACGCCTCGGCGTTTTCGCCGCCGAAGGTCAGTTGCCGGATGTCGGCCAGATGGGCTTCTCGGGAGTCGCGGAGTTCGGATTGGGCTCCCTGAGCCGAGGCAGAACTCTCGAGAATTCCGCCGGACAGGGCGCACATCACAACGATACAGGAGGCGAAAACATCGGCTCGCATAGTGAATATCCTCTTCGGTCAGTGCAACCGCTCTATTCCAGAAAACTTATCGAATCCTCGATCAAAAGTCAGAATCTGATTTACCTGATACCGCGCCATGACTGCTACATGAATCGCATCCCGCGCGGAAGGACCCCGCGTCGCAACCAGTAGATCTTTCGCCTCGGTCACATCATCCTGAGAAATGGGGAAAACCCTATCCACCAACACCAACATTGTCTCCAAGGCCGCATCCAGAGCATCCAGTCTGTGAATGGCGTGGTAACGGTGCAAGATCTCCTGCAGTGCCTCGGCATCGGTAACCAGAATCTCCCGCTGCTCCACCAGATCGCTTACCAGGAATCGGGCCCGATCCTTATGAGGATGATCAGCGCCAACCAGGTACCTCGGGATATTGGAATCGATGAAGATCACGGCAAGGCAGCGCGCCGATAACCTGCTTCGATCTCGTCGAGCATGGTGGATATATCGGCGGTCGGAAACTCATGCCGCACCGCAGCCTCCAGCGCAGCTCTTTTCTCCCCGACGGTTCGCTTTCTCACCGACCTGCCGCTTGTCCTGGCCAATTGCCGCAATAGCTCCTCGGGAGTGACCTCCCGCTCCCGCGCCCTGTTCTCCAACGCGAGAAAGTCAGACTCGTCCAACTGAATCTGGATCGTTCGTGCCATAACCGCCCCAGTTTACCTTAGTTGGACGCATCCACCATATGCCCCGCCAGATCGATCAGCCGAGCCGAATAGCCCCATTCGTTGTCGTACCAGGAGAGAATCTTCACCACCCGGTCCCGCAGCACCATGGTGCTCTCCGCATCGACGATGGACGAATGGGGGTCGCCCAGGATGTCGCGGGAGACCAGCGCCTCGTGGGTCACCCGGAGGATGCCCTTCAGAGGGGGCTGCGCCGCAGCGGCCTTCAGGGCGGCGTTGACCGATTCCACCGTCACATCCTTCTGCAGCGTGGCGACGATGTCCGTCACCGAGCCGTCCGGCACCGGCACCCGGATCGCCATGCCATCCATGCGCCCCTCCAGTTGCGGCAGCACCAGCGCCGTGGCCTTCGCCGCCCCGGTGGTGGTGGGGATGATGGAGACCGCCGCTGCCCGCCCCCGGCGCCGCTTGCGCATCGGGGTATCGGTCAAGGTCTGGCTGGAAGTGTAGGCATGCACCGTGGTGATCATCAAGTGTTCCACCCCGAAACTCTCGTGCAGCACCTTGGCCACCGGCGCCAGGCAGTTGGTGGTGCAGGACGCCATGGACACCACCTGGTGTTGCGCCGGATCGTACTCCTGGCCATTGACCCCCAGAACGATCATCTTGTCTGCATTGGCCGAAGGGGCGGAGATGATCACCCGCTTTGCTCCCGCCTCCAGGTGCTGCGCCGCCTTATCCCGATCCCGGAAAACGCCGGTGGACTCGATGACGACGTCCGCTCCCAAATCCCCCCAGGGGATCTCCTTGGGATCCCGGTGGGCAGAAAAGGCGATGCGTTGGCCGTTGACGGTCAGCGCCCCCTCCTCCCGTTCCACCTTGGGTGGATACCAGCCGTGCACCGAGTCGTACTTCAGCAGGTAGGCCAGATCCCCAAGGTCCGCGAGATCGTTGATCCCCACGACACGGTAGCGTTTGTTCGGGTCGGTGAGGGCGTGCTTCAAGGCACAGCGTCCAATCCTGCCGAAACCGTTAATCCCGATGCGTACTTCCTGCATATTCATCATCTCCCCGGAGAATTCGCTCGTGTGTGGTGGTCCAGGATGTCGCCGAGCCCGCCGTTCCCGCCCGGCAACACGCCGCCTGATGATGTGAGCTTGCCCCACTGCTGTCAACCACCCGCCGGGGCGGGACAACGCAAGCAGCATGAGAGACCGCTGGAAAGCCCGGGGCAGGATACAATCCTCCCATGCTGGATATTCAAGAAGCTTCAGACAAAGCCCGAGTCGCCTTCCTGGCTCTGCACCCCGATGTTCGAGACACCGAGGTGCGGTTGGCGGAGGTGGAATTGACCGACAGTGACCGCCTGTGGTCGGTGACCATCGCGTACCACGACGACGAAGTGAGTGGCATCGGCAAATTCAAGGTGATCGGCCTGGACGCCGAAACGGGGCAGGTGCGCTCGGTGAGGATTCGGACGCTCTAGTTCCATGGTTCCCGCTTTCTCTTCCTCCCCGTGGTCTCGGCTGCTCCTCGGCGGGCTCGTCGTCGCCCTGACGGCGTGCTCGGCGGCCCCACCTCCCCTACCGGTCCTCGAAACGCTCCAGACTCGGGCGGACAAGACCCCCGTCATCCTGATCCCCGGCATCACCGGCTCGGTGCTGCAAGACCGGGAATCGGGCAAGATTCTCTGGGGGACCGGCCTTCGACTCCTGGCCCCCCGGGACCGGGGCTACTCCCTGGCTCTGCCCATCACCGCGGAGTTGCGCGCGGAGACCGAAACGGGTGTCGAGGCCCCGGAAGCCCTGCACACCATCGGCCTTCTGGGGCTGGCCAAGAAACCCATCTACGGCCCCATCTTCGATCTGATGGAAGCCAACGGCTACCAGATCGGCGACCTGGCTGCCCCCCAACCGGACGACACCTTTTTTGCCTTCCCCTACGACTGGCGGCTGGACAACACCATCACCACAGCCCGTCTGGCGGCAGCGCTCCAACGCCTGCGGGCCGTGCGGGGCGAAGCAGACCTGAAGGTGCACCTGATCTGCCAGAGCAACGGCGGCCACATCTGCCGCTACCTGAGCAAGTACGGCGGCGCCTCCCTGGAGGAAGCCGAAGCGAGTGCATCCGATCCGGCGACGCCGCTGCCGGGGGTCACCATCGACAAGATCCTGCTCATCGGCACCGCCAACGGCGGTTCCTTGAGGATTCTGCGGGAACTGAATCATGGCCGCCGCTACCTGCCGCCCTTCGGTCGCTGGTGGGCGCCGGAAACCCTCTTCACCTTCCCCGCCCTTTTCCAGGATCTGCCGGTGTACAACCCGGAGCCCTTTCTGGGGGCCGATGGCGAACCCTTCGACGCCGACCTCTTCAACCCCGACGACTGGGAGAAATTCGGCTGGGCCGTGTACGGCGAGAAGGCTCGGAAACGCTTGCGTAAGAATCGGCACCCGGCCCTCTTCGGCACCCCGGAGCTGCGCCGCGCGTACCTGGAACGGGTCCTGGATCGCGGACGCCGCTTCCACCAGCTCCTGCGGCGGGATGTCCCCGGCACTGCGGGCATCCGCTACTACCTGATCCAGAACAACCGCGCTGCCACCCCGGACCGCGCCCTGCTGCTCCCCCCGGAAGACGGCGGCGACTGGCGAACCTGTTTCTACGGCGACCCGCACGCCGCCGGGGAACCCTTCCTGAGCCAGCGCACCACGGCCCCGGGCGATGGCCACGCCACCGAAGCCAGCCAGTTGTGGCTCTCCGCGAGCGCCCGCCGGAGGATCATCCAGCCACCGGTCTACGTCGAGGGCGGCCATTTCGAATTGTTGTTGGCACCGCCGTCGCTGGAGGCGATTCTCCGTTTCTTGGCAGACTAAAACCCCGACCGACCGCCCCCGAGGAGACCCCCGATGCCCGACATGCTCAAGATGGACGCCTTTGAAGCCTGCCTGCACCAGCAGTTCACCTGTGATGTCGAGGCGACCTCGCTCGCTCTGGAACTGATCGAGGTCGTCGCCCTACCCCCGAAGGAGTCCGAAGAGGTGCGGCGGGAGCCCTTCTCCCTCCTCTTCCTGGGGCCGACGGAACCGATCCTGGCCCAGCAAACGGTGCAGTTGAAGAACGACCAGCTCGGCGAGCTCCTGATCTTCCTGGTGCCCCTGGGGCCGAAGGGGGAGGCGATGCAGTACGAGGCGGTGTTTACCTGAGGCCAGGGTTTGGAGACCCATCACTGGGATCAGGAGAGGGCCGCCCGCTGCCGGGCGACCCTGAGGTGATCCTGAGAGATGGTCTACTCCGCCACGGGGGCGAAGAAGATATCGATCCAGGTACCGCACCGACCCGGTCGGTCAACGCAGGTGGCATGGGACTCATAAAGGGCCCGGTTGCCGCACTGGTCCTGCTTCCCGACCTGCCGGACCCGGCCCAAGGAGGCCACGCCGAGGGTGTCGAAGCGCTGCACCTCGTGCGCCGCGATGGCGCCGTCGCCGTTGTCCACCCACACGAAGAGTCGCTCACCGCAGGCCGTCAAGTCGATTTCGGCAGTGCCCGGCTGACCGCAGAACGAGGCCAGCGCGTCGAAACCGTGGGGGAAAGGAAAGTCCCCAAGGGGGCCGCGCGTCACGTTGCCAAACAGATGCAGCGAAGGCTGCACCGGGATGGGACCGGCGGCTAGGCTGGTCAGATCCGCCTCACTCAAAGCGGCGACGAAACCGATGGCCTCGTTGTCGGGCGCTGTCCAGCCGGTGCAGGTGATGTTGCCATTACCCATCCAGTCGAGACAGACCGGCGAAGCCTCGGGGGCACAAAGATCCCGCCACCAGTTCTGCGCCGCGCCCGTGGGGGACGTGTAGTCCGGCAGGTGCACGACCAACGGGCTCACCGCCACACAATAGCCCGCGATACAGGTAAATTGTGCGCCCTCGAACTTCTGTCCAGGAAGCGACCCGGTGGTCAGGGCGTCGCCACCGAAAGTGACGAAACCTCCGGTGTAGCAGTCGAAATCTACTCGGCACTCCACACAGACCCCGCCCACGCAATAGGGCGTGGTGCCCGTGCAGTTGCTGTCGGTAAAGCATTGGGGCGCCGGGGGTGGCGGCGGTGGCGGTGGGCTGTTGGCCTCCTTGGCCGCCGCACAATCGGCCGTGGTCACCGAGCGGGGTGGATCGAGGGGTTCCACCGGCTTCATGATTCTCCCGCGGCAGACGACGAGATCCGGGGCGTGGTCCAGACCCAGGACGTGCCCCAACTCATGGGCGCCGCTTTCCTTCTGTTCGGTGATGGTACAGGGCGTGCCGTCGGACTTGTTACTGTAGATATGAACCGTTGCTGAATTGATCGTTGTGCCTGAGAGGTCGGTCCAGCCACAGTAGCAGCCCGGGCAATTGCCGGTATGACTCACGAAGTTGACCGCGACCGTTCCAGACGATCCAAACTGGGGAAGACCGTTGTTGCAGCTGCTATTCCAGGCGTTCGATGCATGCCCGGCCACTGCCGCGGCGGGTTGGCCCGAAGCGGTCACCTTGACGTTGGTCGTGCCAGCAGGCATCTTCTCCGCCTGCTCGGGAGCACATTGGTCGGCGCCTTCGGCTGGCGCCGCGATCCACAGGATGGCCGCGCCCCACAGGGCGAGGACGAGGAGGGTCGGCTTCTTGGAGAGGCTCATTGCAGACCTCCTTGGGCGCGCAGGGTGGCCGCCTCTTCCAGCAGAGTGGTCAAGGTGATTTCCGGCTCCACGAGGAGTTCTCCAGCATAGAGGGTGGGGGGAACGGCGGCCTTCGGACCCACGAAGTAATACTCATGGGGGAAGAGCAGTGCGGGGTCCGGGGCGTTCCAGTCGATCGGTCGGGTCGAGAGGAGACGCATCTGGTCACCCGGCTCGGGCAGCGAGCGACCGCTGAAATTACCGCACAGGAGGCCTTCGTCCGTCTGCACGTTGCCCTGCATCAGGACAACGAGAACGTTCCCCAGGGCAGGCCCATCGGGACCCATGGTCTCGCTGATCCTCAACCGTAGCAGCGTCGAGGGGTGTCCGATCCAGAAGCCCGAGTCCACCTCTTCGACCACGGCGAGCGCTGTGGTCGTGGCGCCCAGGACGAGTTCCCGCAGGGAGGCAGGAGGCCCCGGATAGGGTTCGATTTTCCGTTCAAAGCGCAAGGCGCAGCCCTGAGTATCCGCTCTGTCACGGGTTGCGGCCCGATCCATCAAGGCCGTCGAGAGCCGTTCAAACTGTGACGGCTCGAAGTAGGCGGACTCGAGCCTTCCATCCGGAAGCGCCAGCGACGCCGAGACCCATACGGGATCGGATGGAGGCCCAATCTGTTGGGGTAACCGGGTAGAGGGTTGTGCAAAGAGTTGTGCAGAGACACCTGCAAGTAGCAGGAAGAGCACGGTATTTCTCAGCATAGGGGGGTGCCTCCTTTCAGTGATGTCTTCGATTGTTCAGGGTTCTGTTGTCCGTTCCCCTGGATGTCTCCTACTCTGTAGGCGCAGAAACGCCCCCCAAGCTCGCATCCTGGTGCCAAGTTTCTTCCAGATAGCCTTCACGGCGCCCCTTCAGGGGCGCCGTGGGACCTGGCTATGCCGTTTGTTTTGCGGCGGCGCGGGAGGCCACGGTGCGCGATCAGCGCGGGGGAGGCCCGGGGGAGGCCCGGGGCCTCCAAATCATCCTTCGCCGAAGAGATACCCCTCGCGGGCCTTCACCTTGAAGTTCGGGTCCTTCGTCCGCACCGTCACCTTCTGGTAGCCCTCCTCATCCGCCGGATGATGGGCCTTGTAGCTCAGCAGGTAGTAGCCGGTGTTGGCCTCCGACACCTCCCGCAGGGGGGTGCTGAAGCTGGTGAAGTTGAACTGGTAGCGGCCACCGGTCTCCAGGGATAGCTGGTTGATGGACTCGTCCAGACTGTGGTCGAGGCCGATGGGCGCCAGGTCAATGCCGTAGACCGCCACATTGTTGTCATTCAACGTGCGCACCATGGGCGGGTAGAAACGGGGATCGTAGCGGTAGGCGCCGAAGGAATCCAGATCCCCGAAGCCCATGGTGAACATCATCAGGTTCTTGCGCCCCGGAACATGCCCCGCGGCCCGGGCCAGCACTTCCAGGCCCTGGTAGATCCGTTTGGTCTGGTCGCGCAGTTCTTTGCCCGTGGGCAGATACTGCGCCAGGGAGGTCTCGGCGTCCTCCTCCATGCGGGAAGGCCAGTTGTCGCCCCCCTTGCCTTTGATGGCCCGATCGATGGCTTCCAGCAAAGCGCCCCGATCGCGGGTGAAATCTTGGAAGAGCTTCAGCTTGAAATCGTACCCGGCCACCGCCACGTAGTCCCGGGGCAGCAGCTCCGTACGCACCCATTCCTTGCTCTCCCGGGCCGCCTCCAACTGGCGGGCGGCGATGCCGGGCACTTCGGCGCGGATGCGGCGTTGGTCGTGGAAGAAGAGGATGAAATAGCGCTCCTGCGGCGTTTCCATGACATCGGCGCCCTCGACGGGGGACACCCCCGGCGCCAGGCGCAGGTTGCTGTAGAACGTCACATCCTGGACTTCCACCGGTTCACCGTCCTCCTCGACGATGAAGTCCTCCGGGTCGAGCCCGATGATGATGTTGCCCTTCTTGTCGTGCACCAGCACATCGAGCTGGACCTCGGTAACGTTGACTTGCGAGCCAAATTCGGCCACTGGTTCCGCCTCCTGCGCCACCGCCATCGGCGGCAGGGCCAGGGGCAGAGCGAGGAGAGTGAGGGCGGGAAGAATGAGGGTCAGGGTTCGAAGATGATTGCGCATAGGTCGTTGTCCTCCTTTGGTCAGCCTACTACGAGTATGCAAGGGAGGGGCCAGACTCCCTACCGTAAAACCCCCCCGCCCCCGCCAACCGACGCAGCGCCTCGGAGGGCGCCTCCAGCGCGTTTACGATCTCTTCCAACCCTCGCTGGTCCGCCCAGCGGCAGAGGCCGCCGCGGACGGCGGGGAAGCCCAGTCCCAGCAGAACCGCCACATCGAGATCCCCGGCGGTGGCGACCACCTCCTCCTCCAGGCAGCGAGCGGCCTCGTTGACCATGGGCAGGAGCAGGCGGTCCACCCAGGCTGTGGGGGTGCGCTCGCCTCGGGGCTTCCGGTTCGCCAGCCCCAGACGACGCGGTACGTCGGGGTCCGGGTCCTGGCGACGACCGTTTTCGTAGCGGTAGAAACCCGCGCCGCTCTTCTCCCCCAGACGTCCCTCTTCCAGGAAGACCCCCGACCAATCCCAGTCGGGAAACGTCAGCCGCTCCCCGAAGGCCGCCATCAGGTGATTGCCCACCTCCACCGCCAGGTCGATGCCCACCCGATCCATCAGCGCGAAGGGTCCCTGGGGCATCCCCCAGGCGATGAGGGCACGGTCCAGTTCCGCGATCCCATACCCCTCGTCCAGCAGCCACAGCGCTCCGGAGAGGTAGAAGGTCAACAGCCGGTTGACCAGAAAGCCCGGGGCGTCGCGCACCGCCACCGGGGTCTTCCCCAGTCGATGGCTCAGTTCCACGGCGGCCACCACCACCTCCGGGGCGGTGCGGCGGCCAGCGACGATCTCCACCAGGGGCATGCGGTAGGCGGGGTTCAGGAAATGCAGGCCCAGGACACGCTCCGGGTGGGGCACCCCCTCCGCCAGGGCATCGATGGAGAGGGATGAGGTGTTCGAGGCCAGGATGGTCGTCGGCGGCACCACCGCCGCCACCGCTGCCAGTTCCCGGCGCTTCAACTCCAGCCGCTCCGGGACGGCTTCGACGACCAGATCCACGGCTCCGAAATCGCTGACCTCGACACACGGCTGGATTCGGGCCATGAGCCGACGCGCCTCCCGGGAAGTCAGGCGGCGGCGACTGCGGCGGTTTTCCACCAGGGCACCGACCTGGTCCATGGCCTCCGCCAAGTCCGACCGGTGCAGGTCCTTGAGGTGTACCGGCAGCCCCCCCTGGTCCGCCAGCAGATAGGCGATACTCAGGCCCATCACCCCGGCTCCCACCACCGCCGCCCGCTCAATGGTGGCGGGGCGGGGCGCCACGGCGAAGGCGGGTCGGAATTCGAACGCCGGGTGACGCTTCGCCTCGTGGGTCAGGCGGAAACAGTGCAGGAGGTTCTTGCACTGCGCACCGATGGCCAGATCCCCCACCGCCCGCGCCGCCGCCGCGAGCCCGGCCCGCCACCCCTTCTCGAGGCCGGTGCGGATCACCTCGATGGCGCGCAGGGGCGCCGGGTAGAGACGGCCACCGCGCTCCAGAGCTTTGTCGCGGGCCTGGTCGAAGAGGCTCTCGCGGGCCTGGGGGTTGCGCTCCAGCGGGAGCTCCTTGCGGTCCCCGGCACCGTGGCCCTGCCGGGGGTCATCCCGGTGCTCCAGGGCGAAGTTCCGCACCGCATCGAGGAAGCCCGCCGCCGGGAAGACCGTTTCCACCAGCCCCATTTTGTGCGCCTTCCAGGGGGGCAACGAGGTGCCGTTGAGGATGGCATCCAGCGCCGCCCCGAGGCCGATACGACGAGGCAGGCGCAAGCAGCCGCCCCACGCGGGCACGATGCCGAGGCGGATCTCGGGGAAGCCCAGGCGCAAATCCTCGCGGTCGCTCGCCACCCGGTAGGTGGAGGCCAGCGCCAGTTCGAGGCCACTCCCCAGGCAGGGGCCATCGAGGACAGCGATGGTTGGGAAAGGCAGTTCTTCCCACGCCTTCAGGAGCCCCTGGCCGAAGAGGGCGCCCGCCTCCGCTTCCTCCGCCGTGGCGATGGCCTCCAGGAGGCCGATGTCGAGGCCGTGACAGAAGGAGCCTTCTTTGGTCGAGAGGAAGACGAGCCCGCGGATGTCCGTCCGCGCCGCCAACCCCTCGACGAGATCCGCCAGTTCCTCCAGCGCCGCGCGGGTGAAGAGATTCACCTTGCGCCCTGGCAGGTCGAAGGTCAGGGTGCCCAGCCCCTGGCCATCGACCTCCAGATGGAAGGCGCTTGCCTCAGCACTACTTTGGCGATTCATGGCTTCGGTCCAGGGCTCCGGCGAAATCCTCCCCAACCCCTCCTTTGAGAAAGGAGGGGCTTTCCGAATTCAGGCCTCCCCCCTTTCTCAAAGGGGGGAACGAGGGGGGATTTCCTCCGGAGGACAGGGGGTCCTGGCTCCTGGCAGGGAGTTTCTGCGTTGAGCCCGGAGGGCGGCACGGTGGACTCCTCAGCTCGCCTCGGCGTACATCGCCTCGATGGCCGCAGCGTAATTCTTCGTAATCACCCGTCGCTTGGTCTTCAGGGTTGGGGTCAACTCCTCCGTCTCCACGGTCCACTCCTCCGGCAGCGCCGTCCATTTGACGATGCGCTCGTACTTGGCGTTGCGGCTGTTGGTCGCATCGACCTCCCCCTGAAGGAGCTTGCGGACCGCCTCGTCCGTGACGAGCGCCGCCCGGTCCTCCGTCGCCAGGCCCTGGCTCCTGGCCCACGGGATCAACGCTTCGAAGTCCGGCACCAGCAGCGCCGACAGGTATTTGTGGCGATCCCCGATGACCATGGCCTGGCCGATGAAGCGGCTCGCCTTCAACTCGTTTTCGATCGGTGCCGGGGCGATGTTCTTGCCGTAGGCGTTGACGATCAATTCCTTTTTGCGATCCGTGATGCGCAGGAAGCCGTCCTCGTCGATCTCGCCGATATCGCCGGTGTGGAACCACCCTTCCGGGTCGATGGCCTCGCGGGTCGCCTCCTCCAGGCCCCAGTAGCCCCGCATGATGTTCGGCCCCTGGGCCAGAATTTCGCCATCCTCGGCGATCTTCAAGGTCACGTCCGCAATGGCCTGCCCCACCGTGCCGAGCTTGGCGTTGCCGGGTTTGTTGGCGGTGAGCACCGGGGAGGTTTCCGTCAGGCCATACCCTTCATAGATGGGCACTCCGGCGCCCCAAAAGAACTCTGCGACGTCCCGAGACAGCGGCGCGCCGCCGGAGAAGGCGAACTGGAAGCGGCCCCCCAGCCGGTCACGGATCTTGCCGAACACCAATTTATCCGCCAACGCCACCTTCAGCCCCAGAAGGCCCGCGGGCGTCTGGCCTCGCAGGCGATAGGGCACCGCGGCCCGTCCCACCTCCACGGCCCAATGGAAGATCCTCTGCTTCATGGGCGACGACGTGGCAACGTTCTCTTGCACCTTGGCCAGCACCTTCTCGTACACCCGGGGCACCGAGACGAAGAAATGGGGGCGCACCTCTTGTAGATTCTGCCCCACCGCCGCCACCGACTCGGCGTAGGCGATGGTGCAACCCCGCAGGAAGTAGACGTAGTCCACCGTGCGCTCGAAGGAATGGGAGAGGGGAAGAAACGACAGACCGGTGAAATCACCGCCCACATCCAGCACATCCAGCGACGAAACAGCGTTGGTGACGATGTTCTTGTGGGTCAACATCACCCCTTTGGGGTTGCCGGTGGTGCCGCTGGTGTAGATGAAGGTCGCCAGGTCGTCTTCCTGGACCTGGCGAGCTCGGGCCTCGAAATCCGCCGGGTCCGCACCCTCGCCGGAGACGATCAGCTCTTCCAGGGTCGTCTCCTCCTCCGCCACCGCCTCCCCGGGCTCCGGGATCAGCACCAGCCGCTCCAGCGCTGGCAAGCGCTCCCGTTCCCCTTCCAGACCCTCGAACCGATCCCGCCCCTGGGCGAAGGCGAGCCGGGCGCCGCAATCGTTGACAATGTACGCCGCCTGGTCCGCTGGCAGCGTCGGGTAGACCGGCACCAGCACGGCCCCGATGCACAGCACGGCGAAATCCACCGTTGGCCAATGGGGGCCGTTTTCCGCCATCAAGGCCACCCGATCCCCGGGCTTCACCCCGGCCTCGCGCAGCGCCTGAGCCAGCCGCTGAACGTCGCGCACCAGTTCCCCGGTGCTGATCGGTCGAAAGCGGCCCTCGACTTTATGGAGGAGACAGTCGGGCTTGTCGAACTTGATGGTTTCCAGGAATAGCTCGGCAAGGGTCTGAATGGGCATCAAAGCGCTCCTTTGTACCAACCGTTTCTGGCGTGCGTTCCTTGCGTGGCGAGAGGGGTTGGGTCCTCCCGCCGCCGGATTGTAACGCAGCGAGGGAATACGTCGTCGTGGGGTTGACGGCAACGGCAATGAGCGCTATCCTCCCGCCTCTGTGCTCGACGCCGTCCCAACGGCGCGCGGACACCGTAACGGCGAGAAATCGGGGCGTAGCTCAGCCTGGCAGAGCGCACGGTTCGGGTCCGTGAGGCCGGAGGTTCAAATCCTCTCGCCCCGACCATTTCTCGTCACCTTCTTCCCTTTCTCCCTCACTCGTACAAGATGAAGGAGTGTCGGTGCTTCCTGGGAGCTACCGGCTCCCCCATTGGAAAGCCACCGGCAGCTCTCTGCGGACCTCCAGAGGAGGGGCTGAAGGAAGAATTCCAGAGGTGCTTGACCCACAACTCCATGGCGGAGGTGGCGAAGCGGGACCCGGAAGTGGGAGGGTTCCTGCGCGCCTACATGGCGCGGGTGGAGGCCCTCTTCCACCGGCACCTGAAGAAGGCCGAACGGACTTCTTTCGAGGCCCTACCCCGCGAGCTTCTCCCAGTCGGAATCCGGGGCGTCCTTGGCGATGGCGAGACCGCCTCTTCCTGGATGTCGATCCGGTGGACTCCCTGGCGCCCTTCGCCGAGGACTCCTTCGTCACCCTGCGGCTGTCGTACTTCTTTTGACACCTCCGAACAGGAGGACGAAGCGAAGGCCAGCGCCTGGCTGTTAGCAGCCTGTGGTGAAAGCCAGCCGTCGGCGAGAGCGAGGACTTTTTCGCCGGATCAAGGCGGAAAATCGTAGGAAAACCTAAGATATTGCGAGATTTTCCAACGCAGAGCCGGCGGAAAAGGCCCGCTCGCAGCGCGGCTTGAGTTTTGCCACAGGCTGCTAGTACTACTGTGTCACAAAACATTCCCATGTTTTCCACACCATGGACAGTGAGGGAGGTGCTGGAGCAGATCTCGGGCTCGGTGCCATCGCTGGGTAGTGATCGAGTTGGGGTTGTGGCGTTCAGGACGCACGGCTGGAGCCCCGCGGGCGGAAATCTTTGGGTATCTCAGGTGCTTGGAGGAAGGAAAGAGGCGCTGGGGGGGAAAGCCGAGCTCGCTCGGCAACGAGAAACGCGTAGGCTGCGATACATAAGGCGCCATGGTGATGAAATCCTTTCCAACCGCGACCCTCATAATGGTCGAGCCCGATCTCATCTTTGAGTTCTTGAAAGTCACGTTCGATGCGCCACCTTGTTCTGGCCAAGTTCACCAGATCTTCGAGCGAGGCACTCTCCGCGACCGTTGACAACCAATATTTTGTTGGCTTGGTCTCCGTTTCGGGCCATTCGATCAACAACCACTCCTCATCTCGGGGCTTGGATCGCCAAGTGTCCCGATGAGCCGGTCGCACTCTGACGGCAGCGTAGCGAGCCTTCATCCGCCCGCGGGTACCTTCGCGCCAGGCCACAGTCTGGAAGCTTTCCGAAGCAATTTGCTGCGCAAGCTCAGCGACGCTGAGGGGCGAATGCTCCGGTGCGCGGCGCATCAACCGCGGTGGTCGGCCTTGCCCACTCCAGGGCGCTGGCGGCAGCGGCCCTGTGCCTGGCGCCCAGACCGTCGTCTCCGCCGTGATGCCAACGGCATAGGGAATGCCTCGTTCGGTCAAGCCTTCGCGAAACGCAGTGGCCACACCATAACCCGCATCGGCGATCACGGGTGCTGGCGGTAGGCCTTCGCTCAACAGTTCATCGATCTGATCCAGAGCGATCTGCCACTTTTTTCGGAACACAATCGAGGAAGGGACACCGGCCTTCTGGCGTCGAATGGGATCCCCTGCCCAATCTTCCGGAAGGTACAAGCGGTAGGCACACGGAATACTGGCTACAGCATTGGCCAAACTCACGCTCACCGCCACCTGACAGTTGTCCTGCTTGCCCAACGGCCCACAGTACTGGCGAGTGACACCGACAGAATGGCGGCCCTTCTTGGGCATCCCAGTATCATCAACGATCCACGCACTCACCGGCCCGTGGCGTTCGATCACCCCCAGCGCAAAGTCAGACGCAGCTCGCAGGAGATTGGCCGCTTCCCAGGGTCCTTTCGCCACAAAGTGGTGCAGCGACTGATGCCGAGCAGAGACATCGTGAGGGTCCACTCGCGCTGCCATCGGCTCCACGCTCTTGCGCTCGCCCGGCAATAGCAGCCCTGTCAGGTACAACTCCAGGGGCTCCCTACGGTCAGCGTGGCGGATCGCACGGTGCAGCTCGTCTACATATCTCTCAAAGCGTTGATGACCGGACTGCTTGGGGTTTGCCATGACACAAGCCTCGCACAACGGCATCCGCCAAGCAAGGTTTATGACACAGTAGTACTAGCCCCGCTGGGGCCCCGGCGCCTCCCTGCCGTACCGGCCCGTGCTCGCTGGAGATCCTGGCTCATGTGGCGAACTGAACTGTTATATACTTGTCGCCTCTAATCATATGGCAATAGCGCAAGCGCCAGGAGAAGAAATGACAGTTGTTCCTTCGCCAGAAGCTGACCCACGACCTGGAGTAACTGGGTATGACCAGGATCTGGAAGAAAGCCGTGCCAAGCTGTCGCCTCAGGTTGCGCGAAGAATGGCGGAGATTGAAGCGGTTCCGGGGTACGGCTCCTATTTTCATTCGTGCGTCCCTAACAACTATGTCTTTATTCTGGTGCCTCTGGCAACGAACAGGGAGCTATTGGTAGAGAGAATCAAAACCTTGACAACCCCTCTAAATGAAGCCAATGAGGCAACCTACCAGTACTGCTTTGACATCATCAAGAGGATGCCACGGAACGAAGTCCTGGAACATGACAGCCTGATTCAACGCATGGGGGGGTGGAAGCGGACGGTCTCCACCTCTGCGAACCTTCAGGGGGTGGCCTTCGCAGAGAAGGTTTTCGCCACTTTGGCTGACCTCGGCGTCGACGTCCGCGCCCGTTGGCAGGCCGAAGTCCCCGAGATGCGGAAGTTCTTCACCCAGGTGCCGGACGAGATTGAGCGGCTATTGCGGATCAATATCTCCGTACGTCAGGACTCGGTCGTTGGGGTGCTACGGCAACTGATCGAGTCGGTTTTTGCCATCCCCGAGTGTCTGGCTCTGATCGAGAAGGTGGAGGTCGCCAAACCTCACGCTGGTGACGCCTCCCTGGTGAACTACCCGACCCTGATCCTCTATCTGGTCAGCGAGGCCAACGATCCCGGCCGCCGGGCCGAGGTGGAGGCTCTCTTACAGCGCCTGCATGCGGTCTTTGCCGACTGCCCTCATGGCCTGGCGGCCGATCCCACCTACGCCGACCCCTGGCACCCCTTCGTCACCCTGACGCAAGGCTACCGGCTCTGGAAGCGCTACCTGGAGTTGGTGGGCCTGCTGGGAGAGATCTACGACAGCGACTTCCAGTATGCCTACCTTCGCCCCAGCGGGACTCCCGGCAACTTCCCCGGCCTTCTCTCCGCCTACCGGCATACAGGCTCCTGACGAGGCTACTGGTCACAAACCCGGTCGGCGTGCACCTCGAGTTCCTCGCCGGCCGTGTAGGCCCGGTAAGCCTCGGCCACGCTGGCCCGGAAGCGAGATGCGTAGGCGTCGCAGAAGTTCATGTGGTACTTGCCGGTCTTGCCTTCGGCCAGCACAGCGCATCCTCCGCCACAGTGCATGTTGTAGCGGCACTTCCGGCACACCGGATTGCTGGCCACCGTGCGGCTGCGCCAGAGTTTCTCGTGGATCTCCTCGATATGCACCTCACCATCCTCGGCGATGTAACCCAGGCGGATATTCGGATCTCCCGTCCGCTCCCAGCAGGTATAGATATCGCCAAAGGCATCGAAGATATACATCCCCACGTGGGCGCTACAGAAGCTTTCTCGCACCGGGGGCAGGCTCGAGGTGCCATTCCCGTTGAGGAATAGCCGGTGGGCATGATTGCGGATGGTGTCGTCGGGGCGGCCCAGAACTTTGACTTTGGGATCCATGGCACGCATCGCCGAGAGAGCCTGATCCAGTTCGTAGGAATTCATGGTCGTCCGGCGAGACTCCGGGTCGCCCACCGGCTGGATCGGTGCCGTGTAGGCACTGAACTTGGGATGCTCATGCCAGCCTTCCCCGTGGATCGCCTCGGCCACCCCTGGCATCTGGTCGATATTGTTGCGGTCGATATTCAGGCGGACACTGATGGAGACCCCCTTCTCCAGGGCCCAGGTGACGTTGCGGCGGATCTTCTCCCAGGAGCCGGAACCATCCGCGTAAATCCGCCGCCGGTCATGCTCGTCGGGAGGTCCATCGAGGGTCACCTGGATCGAGGCGATACGGTCCGGCGCGATGAGATCACCGTAGGCTTCGAGTTCGGTCGCGTTGCTGACGGCAGCGAAGTTCGCAGGCCCGAGTTCCAGGAACTTGTCGACCATGTAGCGGATAATGGGCAGGTTGACCGCCAGGAGGGGTTCACCACCAAAGAAGAGGATCGAACGGGGTGGAGTCTTGTCCGCCGCAATACCATGGCGCCCCTCAATCTTCGGCATCGCCTGGATGATCCTGTCCACCATCTCGGGCTTGATGGTCCGCAGCAGATGCTGGTACTTGGGGTTCGTCCGCATGTGGTCCTGGAAGCAGTAGGCACAGCGTAGGTTGCAGTTATAGGTCGGCATGATGACGTAGCTCGGCATCGATGCCACTTTCTGCTGGTGAATCTTGGTCGCCATCCGGGCGAGGAGAGCCTCCTCCTCCTCCTCGCTCAGTTCCGTCAGATACCCGCGCCGCCGCAGGACCTCGAGGGTGGTGTCGGAAGGCTTCTCCGCCTCTCCACCTTCCAGGGCGGGTTCCGAGGTCCACGAACCATAGAGAGGACGGGGGGGGCGGCGCGCCTCCAGTGAGCGAAGGTAGGTCGCGACCTTGCGCGAAACCCGGTCATAGGCCCCCGAGTACCCATGGACGAGGAGCATCTCCTGGCTGTTGTCGGGAAGATCCACGTAGATCGTATAACTGCTAGTGCGCATCGTTTGATCTCCACACGCCTACAGGCCCCATCCGCTGGATAGAGGCCCAGCACGGAATGACGGTCAGGTACAATTTCGCAGAACCACGAAACAGCAAAGAACTTACTCTGCACCGAACCTGGGTCTGCGGCCCTCACGATGGAGGACCTGGCTCATCCGTTGTTTCCAATCTTCTCCGCATACTGTGTCAAAGCTAGTCATGGAGAAGAGTATTCTTTGTCGAAA
>Ga0210063_1000233_pt1 | contig 18792 bp, 10 predicted proteins | sample Muzzi_PWA_D1_FD_185529 | JGI IMG/M metagenome (GOLD analysis project Ga0210063, IMG submission 185529) | Wetland microbial communities from San Francisco Bay, California, USA, that impact long-term carbon sequestration - Muzzi_PWA_D1 (SPAdes) | ecosystem: Environmental > Aquatic > Marine >... | reverse complement strand
TGCTGGCGCTTTCCGCCACGAACCCAAGGCTCACCGCCGCCCAGCCCTGGAACCCGGACCAGCCCCTGCCCACCGCCACCGAAATCGTCCTGGTGGATCAGGATGGGACCATCGCCCGGTCCCTGGCCTTGCGGTTGCGGCAAGCGGGCCACCACCACGTCCACGCCCTCTTCGGTGGCATCGCGCTCTACGACTACTGCCTGGACCCCCGGGTGGTGGGGGACGAGCGGTTCCTCCAGGCACAGGGGGGGGATTGACTATTTCCCCCGTCCCGAGTAGCGTCAGACTTCCACGGGGCTGCGCCTCGTCCGGCGACCGCCGGTTCACACCACTACCTCCACCATCGAACCCTGCCTGACCGCCCCGAGGCGGCCCAGGGCGAGAATACGGAACAAGAGCGATCATGAGCGACGAAATCCAACAGATCCGGAATATCGGTATCTCCGCTCACATCGACTCCGGCAAGACCACCTTGACCGAGCGGATCCTGTTCTACGCACAGAAGATCCACGCCATTCACGATGTCAAGGGCAAAGACGGAGTTGGAGCCACCATGGACCACATGGAGCTCGAGCGGGAGCGGGGGATCACCATCACCTCCGCCTCCACTTATGTCGAATGGAAAGGCCACCACCTGAATGTCATCGACACCCCCGGCCACGTCGACTTCACCATCGAGGTGGAGCGCGCGCTGCGGGTTCTGGACGGCGCCGTCCTGGTCCTGTGCTCCGTGGCCGGCGTGCAGTCCCAGTCGATCACCGTCGATCGGCAGATGCGGCGCTACAATGTGCCCCGCATCGCCTTCATCAACAAATGCGACCGCACCGGCGCCAACCCCGAACGGGTGACCCAGGCGCTACGGGACAAGCTCAACCACAACGCCGTGTTGCTCCAGTTGCCCATCGGCCTGGAAGTGCACCACGAGGGCGTCATCGATCTGATCGAGATGAAGGCCCTCTACTTCCGGGGCGAGAACGGCGAGCAGGTGGAAGAGGGACCGATTCCGGCGGAGCTGCAAGACGCCGCCGAGGCGGCCCGGGCGAATATGATCGATGCGGCGAGCATGTTCTCCGACGAGTTGTTGGAAGCCGCCCTCGAAGAAACCGCCACCCCGGAAATGATCCGCGCCGCCATCCGCAAGGGTGTTCTGGCGCTGGAATTGACCCCGGTGCTGGTGGGCTCAGCCTACAAGAACAAGGGCGTGCAACCCCTGCTGGATGCCGTCAACGCCTTCCTGCCCAGCCCCACCGAGGTGCCCATCGAGGCCATCGACCTGGACAAGGACGACGCGCCGGTGACGCTGCACTCCGATCCTGAGGGCCACACCGTCGCTTACGCCTTCAAACTGGAAGACGGGCGCTACGGTCAGCTGACCTTCGTCCGGGTTTATGAGGGTACCCTCACCAAGGGGGACACCGTCTACCGGGCGAGCACCGGCAAGAAGATCAAGATCGGTCGCCTGGTGCGCATCCACGCCAACTCCATGGAGGACATCACCTCCGCATCGGCCGGCGACATCGCCGGGCTCTTCGGCGTCGATTGCCATTCCGGCGAAACCTTCAATGGGGAAGGCCCGCGGCTGGCCATGACCTCCATGCACGTACCGGATCCGGTCATCTCCCTGTCGGTCAACCCGGTGGACTCCAAGGCCCAGGCCAATATGTCGAAGGCCCTGCAACGCTTCACCAAGGAGGACCCCACCTTCCGGGTTCGCCTGGACCCGGAGAGCGGCGAGACCATCATCTCCGGCATGGGTGAGTTGCACCTGGATGTCTACGTCGAACGCATGAAGCGCGAGTACAGCGCCGAGGTCGAAACCGGAGCGCCGCAGGTGGCGTACCGCGAGGCCATCTCCCGACGGGGCGACTTCAGCTACGTCCACAAGAAGCAGACCGGTGGCTCCGGCCAGTACGCCAAGGTCGAAGGCTACATCGAGCCCCTCGAAGAGGGCGGCTACGAATTCGTCAACAAGGTCAAGGGCGGCAACATCCCCACCGAGTACATCTCGGCGTGCGACAAGGGTTTCCAGGTCGCCATGGAGAAGGGCCGCATGATCGGCTTCCCGGTGGTCGGCGTGCGGGCGGTGCTGGAGGATGGCAACTCCCACGCCGTCGATTCCTCCGACATGGCCTTCATGGTCGCCACCCGCTCCGCCTTCCGCGAGGCCTACCAACGGGCCAGACCGCGGATTCTGGAACCGGTGATGAAGGTCGAGGTGGAGGGCCCCGCGGAATTCCAGGGCGCCATCTACCGCACCCTCATGCAACGGCGCGGCAACGTGCTGGGCTCCACGGAGGACGGCGGTTTCGCCCGCGTCGAAGCCGAGGTACCCCTGTCGGAAATGTTCGGTTATTCCACCACGCTGCGCTCCGAGACCCAGGGCAAGGCGGAGTTCACCATGGAATTCTCGAAGTACGGCCCGGCGCCCACCGAGGTGGCCGAGGAACTTCGCAAGGAATACAGTGGCCAGGTGGCCGAGGAGGATGACTGATGCCTCAATTTCGACTCAACCTACGTCGCTCGCCCCGGAAGCTGCTGGAACGGGACGGCCATCCGGGTCCCGGCCCGGGTCGCCTCGCGCTGATCATGGCGCGGGCGGGTATCGGCAAAACCGCGTTCCTGGTGGATGTGGGTCTCGACGCCATGCTCGCCGGTCAGAAAGTGTTGCACATCTCCCTGGGCGGCACCGTCGATAAGATCCGCACCTGGTATGACGACATTCTGGTGGAACTGCTGCGCAGCCAGAAACAGCTGGAGCACCGGGCCTCGGTGCAGGAGGCCATCGAGCCGCTGCGCCACATTCACACCTACGACTACCCCTTCAACGCCGACCGTCTGCGGGACGGACTGCGGCTGCTGAAGAACACCCTGGACTTCGAGCCGCAGGTGCTGCTGCTGGACGATGTCAACGCCGAAAAGCTCGACGCCGCGATGGCCGCCTCGCTGAAAGCGGTGGCCGCCGAGGCCGGTTTCGAGATGTGGATGGCGTGCCAGACCCACCGCAAGGACCCCGCCCGGCCCGGTCATCTGCCGCACCCGGCGGACCAGTTCGAAGACCAGATCGATCTGGCCTTCCAGTTGGTGGCGGAGGACGAGAAGGTCCGGCTGCACCTGCTGAAGGATCACGACCGGATCCTGGATGAGGAACTGCACATCCTTCTCGATCCCGAGACCCACCTGGTCACCGTCGGCACCCTGGTCGGCGACTGAGTTCGCCGGCCACCGCCTTCCTGGCCCCCTCTCGTCCCATCGGAATCGACGAGGAGGGGGCCTCTGCTTATCTGCCCTCCTCAACCCGATGCAGAGCAGGCCGGTAGGTCACCCAACTCGCCCGCAGGTGCAGCGCGATCACCAGCAGGGCCACCCCCAGGTACTGCAACCCCAGATAGGGCGCGGTCCACAGGTCCAACACCGCCAACGGCGCGAGGGCGGAGAGATAGAACAGCAAGTAGAACGCCGCCCCCACCTTGCGGTGCCGGGGGACCGCCCGCGAGTGCCAGTGCTCCGCGACCCGAAAGGCCGCCATCCCCGGTCGGCCCAGCAGTTTCCGGATCTCCGTCTCGTAAAGCTGTAGCTCCTCCAGATAAAAGTGGATCACCACCTGCTTCTGGAGATTCATGAGACCGATCACCCCCAGCACCAGAACGATCGCCACAAAGCCCAAAAAGAGCACCGTGGGGTCTCCCTCCGTCCCCAGGCCCAGGGCATCGTGGAGAGGCTTCCAGCCAACGATCCCCCCCACCGCGGCCAGCAGCTTGACATCGTCGAAGGCACCCCGGGCGTACCCATCACAAAGATTCGCCAGCCGCACCGTCTCTTGATAGAGAACCGTCAGGGCCTCCTTTTCCGTCGGTGCGCTCGCCATTGTGGACCTCCTCTCCGTGACCCACTCCCCCCTACGCCACCCGCGTCGGTCCCACCGGGAAATCGCCCACGAATTTGTCGAGGCTCGGCAGAACTCTTAGATACAGCGGGTTGATTCCAAAAGCCTTGGGATCCAGCTTCTTACCCCGCGGCGGACGGTGGGTAACGACGAAGCCTTTCGGCGTCCGCCGGGCCTTGATGCGCCGATCGTTGACCCGGGCCGCCTTGTGCCAGTACGCCACCGCCGTCACCTTGCGGTTCTGGTCGAGGCGCTTGACCGCCGCCGGGGTGACCCCCAGCTGTTCCCCCCACAGGGCGCGCCGCACGGTGGTCGCCAGGGTGTTGTCGCGGACGCAGAAGTTGATTTCGTCGTCCAGGTAAAAGCTCCGCGGATTGGTGTTGGCGGAGCCGATGGTGATCCACTGGTCATCGATGATCATCACCTTGGAGTGGACGTAGATATCCTGTCCCTTCCCCGCCTTGCGGCGCGCCGAGAAGACCCCCACTCGCGTCTTGGCGGCAGCCCGCAACGCCTCCACCTGCCGCCGCTGGAGGTAGTCCGCGTGGCGGGTGAAGGCCGAGGGTACCTCTTCGGATTTCTCCGGAATCAGTACGATGATCTGCAATTTGGGCTTGGCGCGGAGCTGGGCGACCAGTTTGGCGGTCAGGTCCTTGTCGCGGAAGTACTGGTTCTCGATGTAGATCAGCTTTTCCGCCTTGGCGATGGCCCGGGAGTACAGCTCCCACACCCCCCGATTGACGCTCTGGAATTTGTACATCCAGCCAGGCTGGGAGCGGGTGATCCCTACCTGCACGGCGTGCTGCTGCTTCGCGGCAACCGGCGCGGGCTGGGCCTTGGGGGCGCGGTACTTGCTGCCCAGCACTCTCTTCCAACGTTGTTCGAAGTGTTGGGCAAAATGCGTCACCACCGGCCCTTCCAGGAGAGCGTGGACATCGTGGCGGTTGCTCTTGCGGTGCTTCGGGTTGGCGTTGGTGTAGAGCTTGGCGAACTCCAAGCCACCGCAGAACACCCTCTTGCCATCCACCAGCACGGTCTTTTCGTGGCTGCAACCGGGGCGGGCGGTGACCCCCTTATGGCTGATCTTGTAGGGATGGTAGGCCGGGCGGGCGTCAATGTTGCGATGCAAACGCCGCAGCCGGGCACAAATGCGCCTGGCGTTCAACGCCTGGCAGAAACCGAAGCGCACCCGCTTGCGACCGAAGAGCAGTTTCACGCACTCCAAATAGCTGACCAGAATGCGCACCTTGACCCCCGCCCTGGCGCGCTGCTTTAGCAGATCCGTCACCTTGACCTTCGCCGGTCTAGACCCGGAAGGCCCCTTCAGGAAGGTCCCCAACTGGATGTACCAGATGGAGATATCGATACTCCGGCGGGCGGCCTTCAGATGCCGGTACATCTCACGGAAAGCCGCCTCGCCGTCGATCAGCGGGGTGACCGTGGCCCGGGTGGGAGGAAAGACCTCCTTGCCCTGGGCCACGCTCGCAGCCTCCACCTTGATGGTCGTCGGCTTGACGGCGGGGGTCAGGTAGGTCGGGTTGGCCATGGCGAGCCTCTACTCCCCATCCGCTACCCAGGCGCCAGAGGCATCCTGGCTCCAGGTGGGCAGGGAGCCATCCGGTCGCAACCGCACCAAGGTCGTCGGCAGGGTGACCTCCCAGGGCTCCCCCCGCGGCTCTTCGTCGCCGGGCGCCCCCAACTGCTTCTTGATCTCCTCGACGATGGGCAGGTAGAGGGGATTGGTGATATCCGGCAATTCGCCGCCGCCCCACACCTGACCGGTGGTCAGGAAGTGCTCCACCGCCCCCTCGAAGCCGGGCCGCGCCGGGACCACGACCCGCGCCGCCCCCGCCATGACGAATTCCATGAACTGAGGATCGGCGTCCTGATACTGAATCCGCTTCACCCACTGGTTTTTGCGGCCCCAGAAGTAGGGATAGAACACGTACGCCATATTTTCCCACTCGAACGCCTGCTCGAAGAAGCGGATGTAGGGTCCCTCCTTCTTCGCCTCGTCCAGGTCGATCTGAGGCCGACCATCGGCGCCCGTCTCGATGGAATCGAAGAGGTTGAAGTGCTGCTGGGTCATGAGCGAAATGCACGCCTTCTTCAGCTCGCCCCGCTCCAACTGGCGATTCGCCTTGGGATTGCGGCCCTCCACGCCGATCCCTTCCTGGATCACCAGCTCGGCGAGCTTCTCCTCATAGTCCGCCTTCAGCTTGAGATAGGCATTCAGGATGGAAGCGTGCGTTGCGTGCCGCCATTCGTCCATGGCCCGCGCCGTGCGCCGACAGTTGACCTCGACGGCGGCGGCGTAGAGGGAGGTGCGGAAGGTCTTCGCGGTGATCGGGATGGAGCCCACTTCGTAATCCAGGCTACTGCCCCACCGCCAATTGCCGTCGTTGCTGAAGCGGTGTCCGCGGCGACCGATGAACATATCCACCGATGCGTCGCTCTCCCAGAGGTTGAAGGTGACACCACCGTGGCCATAAATGGCCTCGTAACCGTTGGGCAACACCAGGTCCTCGCTGGCGGTGTAGCCACCCTTGGTGGGGGAATCCCCGGAGTCCGGCCCGGCGCTGAAGGCTTTCGAAACCGTGGTGAATTTCTCCGGCGGCGGCTCCGCATCGGTCACCTGGTAGCGCTGGACGTACTGGTGGTAGTTGTACTCCGTCAACTGGTTGGGCTTCAGGGTGAAGGGGATGGGTTTGGTGAGACCGGCTTCCTGGGCCAGATTCTTCTGTAGAGCCACCGTCAGGAAGGCGGCGGGCTCCGGCACCATGAGGTCGTAGAGCGTCCGCAGGCCATAGTTGTACACCTGGGCCTCATAGATCTTGTCCACCCATTGGTAGACCCCGATCACGGGACCGTTGCCCGCCGGGTTGTCGAAGCCATGCTGGTTGGTCTCCTCCACTTCCTCCGTCACCTTCAGGGAACGCTGCTGGCGCACCTTCTCGCGGAATTTGCTCACCGATTTGCTGACGATTTCCTTGGAGAATTTCGAGGCGGTCTTGGTGGAGCGCTCCTTGGACTTCTTGGCGGCGAACTTGGCGTTGGCTTCAAACTGGATGAACGGTCCATACCCCCCGGAAACCTTGAGTCCCGCTTCGATGCTCTGCTCCTGCTTGAGGGTCTCCTGGGTCTCCTTCTGCAATTCAAAGCGATCGGTGGACTGAAGATCTCGCTCTTCTTCCTTCTCCGTTTCGGTCTCCTCGAGGGTGAATTCCTCGGTGCGACGCAACCGCCGATGCTCGCGATTCTTGCTCTCCCCTTCGAGAATATTCTCGATGTGGGCGATGTCTCCGCCCTGGTACTTCTTGATTTGCTGTTTGACGAGCAACAACTCGCCAACCCCCGCGGGTTCCAGGTCGCCGAAGGTGGTCGGGATTCCCAGATCGCCCACCACCTCCACATCCCCCAGCACCCCGGCCTCCAGGAGACCGGAATCGATACCCAGGGCAATGCCGCCGACATGGCCGAAGGTCGCCACCATGGGGGGCGGCTCCAACTCGCTGATCTCCCGGGTGACTCGCATCAACCCACCATCGAGCCCCGCCACCAGCTCTTCCACCGATTGCTCCACGGCGGAAAGCCCGCGGGTGCGCAGCGCTCGTTCCGTCCCCTTGCTGAGGCGCCCGACGGCCGCCTCCTTGAGCTTCAGTTTCCCCACCTCCCCAACCCCTAGACCCGCTGGCGCACTGAAGCCATCCCGACCCTCGGGGATGCGCTGCCGCTCCCGTTCCTCCACCACCGGTGGCGCGGGCAGTTCCAGACGCAGGTCATCAGCCCGCAGCACCATGATCTCTTCCACCGCTCGGGAGAACACTCCAGCGTCCTCCCGCGCCTTCTCCAACTTCTTGCGGCGGTCGGGCTGCTCGGGAAGAGTCACCGTCTCCGGGGGCTTGCGCTGTTTCAAACCCTCGGACAGGGCTCCGGGGAGTACCAGAGTGGTGTTCAGCACCGCCGGAACATGGCCCTCGACCGCCTTGTCCACCGCCGCCACGCGCTGCACCAGCGCCATGGTCTGGAGCACTCGCGTCAGAGCGGCCAGGGGTCGCCCATGCTCCTCCGGCACCAATTTGATGGCCAAAATAGTATCCGCGAGAGTTCGCTCGTCCGCCACGAAGGCGTCCGATTCGATCAGTTCATCCGAGCGCATCTCGAAGATCTCGGCGATCTTGACTGCCAGCTCTGTCAGGACGGAGATCCCTTCCTCCTCGATGGCGTCCCGGAGCTGTTCCATCCTCTCGCCCAGATGCAAAGCCTCGACGGACGGGGCGTAGCTACCGCCGTCCACAAATTGCCGCGCCGCTTGCAGAATCGCGACCGGAGCCTCCTCGGCGACCGCGGCGGTGGCCAGCGCTTCCTGAAATTGGGTGGACTTTTTGAGGGATAAACCCGCCGCCATGGCAACCTCGTCGGCGGGACGCATCATCAGAAATCGAAACAGGTCTTCCATGGCTTTTCCCCTTTGTTGGATCCTGGGTTCATGCCTCTCCCCCCCATAAACCAGTCTGAACCCTCAGAGACCGAGCACCACACGGTGATGGGTGGCCGGAAGCTTCTCCCGGGGCGGTGGCGAACCGCCTTTCACCACCCTTCCGGGTGGCGCCCCCCGTTGCCGATCTCGCTAGGGTGAGGCAGGCACACCGACGGGAGGGAACCCATGACAAAGCGGCGCGGCATCGCGATGGACGGCAACGAGGCGGTGGCCTCGGTGGCGTACCGGTGCAACGAAGTCATCGCCATCTACCCCATCACCCCGGCCTCCCCCATGGGGGAGTTGGCCGATGCGTGGGCGGGGCAGGGGCGGGCGAATCTGTGGGGCGACGTGCCCCAGGTGGTGGAGATGCAATCCGAGGGGGGCGCGGCGGGCACGGTCCATGGAGCGTTGCAAGGGGGGTCGCTGACCACTACCTTCACCGCCTCCCAGGGCTTGCTGCTGATGCTCCCCAACCTCTACAAAATCGCTGGCGAGCTGACCCCCTGCGCCCTCCATGTGGCGGCGCGCACGATCGCGACCCATGCCCTGTCGATCTTCGGGGACCACTCCGACGTCATGGCCGCGCGGCCCACGGGGTTCGCCCTGCTGGCCTCCTCGTCCCCCCAGGAGGCCCACGACTTCGCCCTGGTGGCCCAGGCGGCGACCCTGCGCAGCCGGGTGCCCTTCCTCCATTTCTTCGACGGCTTTCGCACCTCCCATGAGATCGCCCCGGTGGAGATGCTCTCCGACGACGACCTCGCGGCCCTCCTCGACGGCGACGCCATCGAGGCCCACCGCCACCGCGCTCTGACCCCGGACCACCCGGTGCTGCGGGGCACCGCCCAGAACCCCGACGCCTTCTTCCAGGCCCGCGAGGCCGCCAACCGCTTCTATCAGGCCACCCCGGGCATCGTGCAGGAGACCTTCGACCAGCTGGCGGCGCGCACCGGGCGCCAGTACCACCGCTTCGACTACCACGGGCATCCGGAGGCGGAACGGGTGATGGTGCTGATGGGCTCCGGCACGGAAGCGGCCCACGAGACGGTGGATCATCTGGTGGCGGCGGGGGAAAAGGTGGGGATCGTCAAGGTGCGCCTCTACCGCCCCTTCGACACGGCAGCCTTCCTCGCCGCCCTGCCCGCCACCGCCCGCATCGTGGCGGTACTGGACCGCACCAAGGAACCCGGCAGCCCCGGCGAACCCCTCTACCTGGACGTCGTGGCGGCCCTCGCCAACCGGGCCCGGAGCCCCGAACCCCGACAGTGCCAGGTGGTCGGCGGGCGCTACGGCCTGTCCTCCAAGGAATTCAACCCGGCGGCGGTCAAGGCGGTCTTCGACCACCTGCGCCAGGACGCCCCGCGCCACGACTTCACCGTCGGCATCGTCGATGACATCACCCACACCTCCCTGCCCCTCGATGCGGACTTCGATATCGAGCCGGACGAGACGGTGCGCGCCATGTTCTTCGGCCTGGGCTCCGACGGCACAGTGGGGGCCAACAAGGGCTCCATCAAATTGATCGCCGAGGCCACGGACCTCTACACCCAGGGCTATTTCGTCTACGACTCGAAGAAGGCCGGGGCGGTGACCATCTCCCACCTGCGCTTCGGTCCCCGGCCGATCCGTTCCACCTACCTGATCCGGCGGGCGAACTTCGTGGCCTGCCACCAGTTCAACCTGCTGGACCGCCTCGATGTGCTGGAGTGCGCCACCCCCGGTGCCACCCTCTTGTTGAACTCCCCCCACCCCGCCACCACGGTCTGGAGTCACCTGAACCGCGAGGTGCAGGATGGCATCCTGGAAAAGGGTCTTCGTCTCTACGTGCTGGACGCCTACCAGGTCGCCAAAGAGGCGGGGCTGGGGGGACGCATCAACACCATCATGCAGGTGGCCTTCTTTCATCTCACCGGTGTGCTGCCCATGGAGGCGGCCATCCAGGGCATCAAGGCGACCATCCAGAAAAGCTACGGCAAGCGGGGGCGGGAGGTCGTGCGGCGGAACTTCGCGGCGGTGGACCGGGCGCTGGAGCACCTGGAGGCGGTTCCGGTGCCGGACGTCGCCGATTCTCAAAACCACCGCCCGCCCCTGGTGGCCGCCGAGGCCCCGGACTTCGTGCAGCGGGTCACCGCCGTCCTCCTGGCGGGCAAGGGGGACGCTCTCCCCGTCTCCGCCTTCCCGGTGGACGGCACCTGGCCCACCGCCACCAGCCAGTGGGAAAAACGCCGCATCGCCCGGGAGGTGCCACTGTGGGACCCCGAGGTCTGCATCCAGTGCAACCAATGCGCCCTCGCCTGCCCCCACGCCGCCATCCGCGCCAAGGTCTACCCGCCGGAGGCCCTCGATGGGAAACCGGGCGCGCCGGAGAACTTCCTCTCCACCCCGTACCGGGCGCCGGACTTCAAGGGATCCAGCTACACCCTCCAGGTCGCCCCGGAGGATTGCACCGGCTGCCACCTGTGCGTCGAGGTCTGCCCCGCCCGCAACAAGAGCAACCCGCGCCAGAAAGCGATCCACATGGAGCCGTTGGCCCCGGTGCTGGAGCAGGAGCGGGAACGGTACCGCTTCTTCCTGGAGCTGCCGGAGGTCGATTCCACCCAGATCAAACGGCTGGACGCCAAGGGGAGCCAGTTCCTGCGCCCCCTCTTCGAGTACTCCGGCGCCTGCGCTGGCTGCGGCGAAACCCCGTATCTGAAGCTCCTCTCCCAACTCTTCGGCGATCGCCTGCTGATCGCCAACGCCACCGGCTGCTCCTCCATCTTCGGCGGCAACCTGCCCACCACCCCGTGGGCCGTCAACGCCGAAGGCCGCGGCCCGGCGTGGGCCAACTCCCTGTTCGAGGACAACGCCGAGTTTGGCCTGGGGCTGCGCCTGGCGGTGGACCACCTCAGCGGCCAGGCCCGGCGCTTGCTGGAGGAACTGGCTGATCCGGTCGGCGAAGAGCTCGCCCGCGCGATTCTGGAACCAGCCGCCGCCGACGGGGCGGACATCGGCGCCCAGCGCAGCCGGGTGGCGCTGCTGCGAGAGCGTCTGGAAGGCCTGACGCATCTCCAGGCCCCCCGACTGATGGGCCTCGCCGAGTACCTGGTGCCCAAGAGCGTCTGGCTGGTGGGGGGCGACGGCTGGGCCTACGACATCGGCTACGGCGGCCTGGACCACGTCCTCGCCCTGGGGCGCAACGTCAACGTCCTGGTCCTGGACACGGAGGTCTACTCCAACACCGGCGGCCAGCAATCCAAAGCCACCCCCCTGGGCGCCGCCGCCAAATTCGCCGCCACGGGCAAGGAGCTGGCGAAGAAAGACCTGGGACTGGAGATGATGAGCTACGGCCACGTCTACGTCGCCCGGGTGGCCTTCGGTGGCAAGATGAACCAGACCGTCGAGGCCCTGCGCGAGGCCGAAGCCTTCCCCGGCCCCTCCCTGGTCATCGCCTACAGCCATTGCATCGCCCACGGCTACGACCTGGCTCACGGGCCGGAGCAACAGAAACGCGCCGTGGAGAGCGGCATCTGGCCCCTGTACCGCTACGACCCCCGCCGCGCCGCCGTCGGCAAGCCGCCCCTGAAGCTCGATTCCGCCGCCCCCAAGGGCCGCGTCGCCGAGTACATGCAGGCCGAGGCCCGCTTCCGCATGGTGGAAAAACAAGACCCCCAGCGCTACCGCCGCTTCCTGCGCCAGGCCCAGGAGCAAGCCGACCAGCGCCGCGCGGTGTACCAACAACTGGCGGGGTTGACGATCCCGCAGCCGGATTCCGCGGTGGAGGAGGGGACCGATGCGAACTGACGCGCCGCCGACTGGTCCCGGGTGGAAACCCGGGGACCGGACCAGGGCGACCACGGCAAAAGACAGGGCGGCCACGGGGGGCCGCCCCTACAAGATCCGCCGTGTAGGGGCAGGCCCCTGGGCCTGCCCTTGCCTTGGTGCACCCGACCGGGTGCCATTGGGTAGCCCCGGGTGGAAACCCGGGGACCGGACCAGGACGCTCACGGCAAAAGACAGGGCGGCCACGGGGGGCCGCCCCTACAAGATCCGCCGTGTAGGGGCAGGCCCCTGGGCCTGCCCTTGCCTTGATGCACCCGACCGGGTGCCATTGGGTAGCCCCGGGTGGAAACCCGGGGTCCGGACCAGGACGCTCACCGCAAAAGACAGGGCGGCCACGGGAGCCTGCCCGCCCAACGCGGCCCCCACGACACAGCAGGCTGGGAGAACCACACCATGGATCTGAGCACGCGTTATCTTGGGTTTACCCTCCCCCACCCCTTCGTGCCGGGAGCCTCGCCGCTGGTGGACGACCTGGACACCGTGCGGCGGTTGGAGGACGCCGGGGCGCCTTTGATCACCATGCACTCCCTCTTCGAGGAGCAGATCATCGGCGAGGAAATGGCCACCGTCCGCGCCATGGAGGAGCCCGCCGAAGCCTTCGCCGAGGCCCTCTCCTACTTCCCGGAACCCGACGCCTTCGCCCTCGGTCCCCACGAATACCTGGAACAGTTGCAGAGCCTCAAAGCCGCCGTCCAGGTGCCCATCATCGCCTCCCTGAATGGCACCACCCGGGGTGGTTGGCTGGAACTGGCCCGCCTCATCCGTCAGGCCGGCGCCGACGGGCTGGAATTGAACATTTACGAGTTGATCACCGATCCCCAGGAAACCAGCGAGGACGTGGAGAACCGCATCCTCGCCATCGTCCGCGCCACCCGGGAAGCCCTGGGCGACCTCCCCCTGGCGGTCAAGCTCTCCCCCTTCTACACCGCCCTCCCCCACCTCGCCCACCGCCTCGACGAGGCCGGGGTCGATGGCCTGGTGCTCTTCAACCGCTTCTACCAGGCGGACATCGACATCGAAGCGCTGGAGGTGGAACGCACCCTCCACCTCTCCGACTCCTCCGAACTCCTGCTGCGGCTGCGCTGGCTCGCCATCCTGGAGGGTCAGGTGAAAGCCTCCCTGGCCGTCACCGGCGGCGTCCACACCGTTCAGGACGCCATCAAGGCCGTCATGTGCGGCGCCCACGCCGTCCAGATCGTCTCCGCCCTCCTGCGCCACGGCCCCGAGCGCCTCCTCCTGCTGCGCCGCGAGTTGGAAGACTGGCTCGAAGAGCACGAATACCACTCCCTCGCCCAGATGCGCGGCTCCATGAGCCTCGCCCGCTCCCCCAACCCCCACGCCTACGAGCGCGCCAACTACCTGCACATGCTCCAGAGTTGGCGGCGGGAACGGTGGTGAGAGGGAGGGAGGTCAGGATCGGTGGTTTGGCGCCGCTTACCGGTCGCCCCACGGACGCGTTGGGCGCCTTGGGGGAACCGCCAATACAGCAGACCTCCCCCACTGCACCGGCGACTGGCCTCCACGCAGCGATGAAAGCCTGGAGTGCACCTTGCCGCTAACATCATTGTGAAGGAACTGTGCCAAGACGAGGCCTACTTCTACCCGGAAACCGACAACGCAGCGGAGAAGATCCTTCTCCACGATTATGACCGCATATTCTCCGTTCCGGGCCTCTACGAACAAGTCGTATGCGACCGGCTGAAGTGTCAGTCCCCAACGACTGTCGTGGAAGTCCTCCGAGATTCTATTTCGCAGTCCAGCGATCACCCCAATTCGCTTCGGGTCCTGGACCTGGGAGCGGGAAATGGGATGGTCGGCGAAGCGCTGAAAAAGCTTGGGGTCTCGCGGCTCGTTGGTGCCGATATTATTACGGAGGCCCGCGAAGCAACCGAATTTGCTGTGGGGCAAGACGAGGGTGGAAGATCCCCATGGTCGCGCGAAGGGCCTACGAGTTTCACTCTCACCAGAGCCTCGCGGCAATGATCTGTCTCCACTGCGGGGGGCGTAAACTCAAGCCGCCCTTACCCACACTATGTTGAGGAGAGCCTGAAGAATGCTCTTGACCGAGTACTGCGAGCCGGTATATTTTGCCCGTAACATCATGAAGGGAAGAGGCTTATGGTCGGAAGCGGCAGCGGGGGCTGGAGCGGACGGCTGGCGCCGCCGCTTACCTCAGCAACGTTGGCCAGACTAGTTATGGCGAAGCACTGGAAAGAGAAGTACCAACCATCGACCCACATAAACCACATGTGGGGTGATGGTTGTGAGCCGGATCGCACCAAGGACCAAGTACTCGACCCGACTTGGGTCTACTTCGTCCGAGAATGCGGATTCACATTCGAGTTCCACTCGCTCGAGCAACTCGAAGTCTGCCTCGCCCACTTCGATCAGAAGATGCGGCCGTCCACGCGAATTCCAGAAGGTGAGTTGTGGAAGTTCGGGGGTGACCACGGGGAAAGGCAGCGTTGGTTTGAGCGGCTGCCAGGGGACCTATTTGCGAACACAAAGCGGGAGCGGATCGTCAAGGCACTGTCTCGAGCAATGGAACACTTTCAGCGTGAGGCTGACCAACCAGCCACTGAAGCCGACGAGGCTACGCCCCGCAGCTGACCGGCAACAACGTTCGGCGACACGAAGTCGCTTCAGATAGGTGTCCTCCGAATCGAGAGGACCACCGTACCGCCGGGTGAATCTAGGGGCTCTGCCATGGCAGCCGGGCTATGGTTGAGGGGCCGAATCGGGTAGCCAGGGTTGTTTAGCCCCCAGCCCCCACACCACCCGGCATGCGGGTCCGCACCGGGCGGTTCACCGCGGATGAGCAAACGAGCCCCAGAGATCTTTGACGGAGATCAAGCCCTGTTCAGCCAACCATTCATTGGACATCGCGAGTTGTGTGGCGTAGGTGCGAGACAGGTGCCACGGTCCGGGGGAGCTACGCCCCGTCGAAACCGCTTGTTTCCGGCCCACACCCATCTTCAGGAGGTTGCCAATTCGGGGCCAGCGTCGGCGCCTCTCCGCAAACAAGGCAGATCTCCTCGGATAAAAACATGAACTGTCCCTGCACAGCCGCGCCATTTACCATGCCCTCTGAACCGGGGGCTTCGCCATCTGGTGCAGGCTCGCCCAAGAAGCTTGGCCTCGTATGGCGTTTCTGTTCGTCGGCTCGCAGGTCTTGCCGCGGGCTTCCTTCAAACCCCTCCTCTGGGCGCAGAGTGACCGCCACCCGAGGGCGCCATCGCTGGACCTTTCCGCCGCCTCACCAGCACCACATTCTGCGACGATCATGGGTGCCATGAAGACCTCGTGGATCCTCAGCGCTCTGGCATTGCTCGCCTGTCTGGTCGTGCTCGGATTGCGCTCGGGCGAGCCGGTCGCCCCGAGCGTCCCGGGCACGGCACGAGGCCCGTCGTTCGAAGTGCACGTCGTAAAGCCGCTCTCCGCCCGACCTCTCTTCGGGCTCCTCCCGGAGAACCTCTTGGGGCTCCCGGAGCTGCGCTTCGACCAGGCGAGCCCTGGCGCGAGCATCGGCAGCGTCGCACAGGATCACCTCGAGCTCAGCGCCGAGGACTGGCACCTCTTCATCGAGAAGGACGACGAAGGGAGAATCGCCCCCGGAACCCACCTGGTGTTCCCGTTGGAACTCGGGGGCAGGCAGCGGAAGCTGCGCTGCCGACCCGCAGAGGAGGCCCCCGGCTATTTCCGGACCACCCCGGAGCCACCCTCTGACGTACTCGACGGCCTCTTCCTCGTCGGGCTCGCCACCTGCGAGGATGCCGGGACGGGGAAGATCCTCGAATGGCCACCGGCACCGCTCACCGTCCGCGGGAGCTTCGAGGGGTTGCCCCTCGATCGCCGCTAGAGCCCAAGGGAGACTGCCTGCCACCGCCGAGGCCCAAGCGCCTTGACCACGGACCAGGCGGATCGTGGGACCCTGAGAACGGGGCAAGGTCAAACCGTGTCAGTATCGAGATCCCCCCGCGCGGCGTAGGGTGCATCTGCCGCCGGTTCGCGGCATGATGCGGCCTTCGAGGCCCTGCCCGCCGAGTACGCCTCATGGATCGGCTCCATGCAGGCGTTCGATACCCAAAATGGGGAAGCGAGTTGAGGCATGAATCCAACCCATCAGTCCAATGGCGCCACGTTCTCCCCGCGCCGAGTGTTTCTCCTTTTGGTCGGCGCAGCCGCCGTGGCCGTCGGGTCGCGATGGTCGATACCCATGCCCGGTACCTTCATCCCACAAAGCGCCCAGACGCTGGCCGTGTTGCTCGTCGGGGCCGGATTGGGGTCGGTCAACGGTGGTCTGGCGATTCTGGTGTACCTCGCCGCTGGCGCCCTGGGCTTACCAGTATTCGCGGACGGGGGCCGTGGCTGGACGCACCTCGTCGGACCCACGGCCGGGTATCTGGTGGGTTTTGTCTGCGCCGCGGTCGTGGTGGGCCTGGCGGTCGAACGGAAGGTTGGCCAAAGGGCCCTGGCGCTGTTGTTGGTCATGCTCAGCGCCCACGCAATCATTCTGGGAATGGGCTGGATGCGGCTCAGTTGGGTTCTCGGTGTATCCCGCGCGTTCGAAACGGGAGTGTCTCCCTTCGTGCTGGGGGGCGTGGTCAAAGCGGCGTTGGCCGCGGCGGCCACCCTCGTTTTTGTGAAGATACGGGCCTTGCGAGGTGCGGGCTCAGCCTCTTGACCATCCTGTACAGCCGGTAGCCGCCCCACCTCCCTCAGCGCCGAAGAGCCTAATCGTCGAAACTTCCAACACGGATGGGCCAACCCTTGCGCCAGCACCTCCCCGCGACCCCGGCGGCGCAGGGCGTCGATGCCCTTGAATCGCCCCGTGGACACGAGCCAGGCGCGGGGGTTGTGGGGCACCCCCTCCCGGGGCCAGCGCTCGAAGGCGGCCACGAAGGCTTCCTGCAGCGCCTCCTCGGCGAGGTCGAGATCGCCCAGCAATCGCACCAGCGTCGCCAACACATGCCGTGACTCCGCTTTGTAGAGCGCGGCGATCTGGTCGGGGATGGACATGCACCGCGGAGCATACACGGGTAGGAACGGGCAGGACCGCAGCCACCTCGAAAGGCCACCACCGTCCTGCCCGACGGGATGTTTACCGCAGTCGCCAGACCACCGCCGAGCGAAACGCGAAGTCCGGCCCCTCGTCCCCAAAGGCCGTTCCGGCACCCAGTTGCACCGTGAGCCGCTTTGTGGGTTGCAGGAAAAGGCCCAATAGCGCCTCCGTCGCTCCCTCGCTCTCGAAGCTCCCCCGCGCCTCGAGGCCCCAGTCGTGCCGATCGGTCAGGCGCGAACGGAAGCCCACCGCATAGCCCCACTCCAACTCCCCGTCCTCCCCCTGCTCCTCTTCGGCAATCAGGTTGAAGGCGAAGTGGGAACGGTGCAGACCGGTCAACTGGCGGGACAAGATCAACCGCGCCTCGGCGACATCCTCCGCTTCGCTGTCGTGGGCGAACTCGTACTCCGCGGAAACAGCCACTCCCCACGGCGCGTCCACGGGGCTCAGGCGCAGATGAAAGGCGGGAGAGGTGGATTCGTACTCGAACGAGCCCTCCCCTTCCCGCGCCACATGGCTGTGGACTTCCAGGGCGAAGCGGTTCGTCACGCCGAAGATCACCGCCGGTTCCAACTCGATCTCGTCCTCCTCTCCCTCCTCGATGTAGTCCTGACGGGCGATCAGATAGATCTGCCCCTGGTGCGGCAGTTCCGCGGTCTCGACCGTCAGAAAGTCCCGCCCATGGTGGGCGAAGGCGGCGGTTGGAGACAGCAGCTGAGCGAAGCCCAGAGTCAGTAGAGCAAGGCTGAACACAAGCGCCCGCGGGCGCGACAAAGTCAACGCAGTCATGGGAATTCCCCCTAAGGTTTCGTTTTTGCACACACCGGATCCACGGGCGCCCGAGGCACCCGTGTCCATCCGCTCTCAAGACGGGGATCAGGCGTGAAAACGCGGCGGGGGTGTCGGGGGACGGGGCAGGTTGGATTCCGGCGTGCTGGCCACCGGGGCAACGAAGCGTAGAGCGTCGTTGGGCGGCGGGCAGAGCCCTGAAGCGGCCAGCAACACGCCGCGAAGGTCTGGCGGCGGCGGCGCGTGGTGGGTCGGTACATCCGGTCCCCGCCGCGCGCAGCGGAAACCAGCGGCGCCCTTCTTCGAACCCTCACATTGGCAGCCACCCTCCTGGGCCGTAAGCTTGCACAGCGGGCAGCAGGCCTGAAGGCTACAACTCGCCCCGCTCTTGGCCTGGAAAGTCTTGCTCTGGAAAGTCTTGCCCTGGAAGAACCCCAACCAGGGCACTAACCCCGGGGTCAGCAGCAGCACCAACAGCCCCAGCGACGCGGCCCGACGTCCGAAGACACCGAGCCTCGAAGGGCCATGGGCGGGGGCTGACCGGTGATTCATGGGGGCCACAATAGGGGACCTCACTGCTATTCCAGATCGGCTTCGGAGGCGGAGACAGAGTGATGCTTTGTGCTCTTTATACGCCGCTCCCAAAGACCCTGGATCTATCGGCGGGGACAACCCGGGGATCGATGGAGCTGGATTGGCGGGGGCGCCGCAAAGTGGCTGGCACCTGGTCGGCGCCGCCTCACCCCCAGCGCTGCA
>Ga0210063_1000229_pt1 | contig 18913 bp, 15 predicted proteins | sample Muzzi_PWA_D1_FD_185529 | JGI IMG/M metagenome (GOLD analysis project Ga0210063, IMG submission 185529) | Wetland microbial communities from San Francisco Bay, California, USA, that impact long-term carbon sequestration - Muzzi_PWA_D1 (SPAdes) | ecosystem: Environmental > Aquatic > Marine >... | reverse complement strand
GACCCTGGCAATCGCCTCGTCGATGCTGGCGTACCAGTAGTCGGCCTCCCAGCGGCCGTCGATCCCGCCGATCCGGGCGGCCGGGTTGAAGTACGTGTAGTTGTACGGGAAGAGAAGCGTTTGCTGGACGGTCGGCGCGATCAGAGCCAGGCCCAGCACCGCGCCAAGCGCCACCCGCCATCCCCGTGGGCTCCGCTGCGCCCACGACCAGGCTGCGGCGGCGCCGATCCCAGCCAGGATCGCCGCCGCCGGAAGGACGTACAGGTGCTGGCGGAGCCCGTCGTAGAAGGTCGAGCCGCCGAGGGTCGCCGCGATGGGGATTAAGAGGAGCTGGGCCAGCACGAGCGGTAGCCCCAGCTTGCGGTCGGTCCAGAGCGCCTTGCGGCGGGTGAGAAGCTGCCCCGCGCCAGCCAGCGCGATCGCCGCTCCGGCGACCGCGAGTGCGCCGAGCAGGAGAGGCATCGTGCCTCCGATCCAGGCGGGCAGGTACCACAGCGGCGGGTGCTCGGAGAGCGGCTCTCCCGCGGTCAGGGTGATCCCCTCCCAGGGATAGGCGGACGATTGCGAGACCGTTTCCGCGAGGAAGGTGAACGGCGTCCGCGCCGCGTTGGGGTAGATCGCGGCGATCGCGACCAAACCCGCGGCGACCCCCGCCGCCACCGCCAGGTCGGTACCCCAGGGACGGGCGATCCCGCCGAACCGCCGCTGGCCCCCTCTGAGGATCAGGTAGCCCAGCAGCGCGGCGAACAGCGCCGGCCAGATCGCGGGGCGGGTTCCGGCCGCCAGGAAGATCCCGAACGCCAAGGTCGACCCGATCGCCAGCCGCCGCTTTCGCGCGGTCTCCCCCGGCCGCTCCCAGAGGGCGAGGACCAGCGCCGCGGTGACGAGCGTGTAGCCGGCCGCCATCGGGATGTCCTTCGGGTTGAAGAAACCGTGGCCCGTCCAGCGCGGCATCGCGACCAGCGCCGCCGCCGCCCAGAGGCCGATGCGTCGCGAGCCGCTGAGGCGATACGTCGCGACGCCGACCGCCCCGACGGCGGTCAGGGCGATCAGGGCAACGACCACGTGGCGCACCGCGTAGGCATTGGCCGTGATCGCGGCCTCTCCGAGCGGCTCGTTGCCGGCGATCACGTTGGCGGCGTGGCCCAGGACCGAGTACGCGGGCCCATAGACGTAGGGGTTCGAGATCTCGTATTCGGGATTTGGCATGCCGCCCGGCAGCAGCCAGGGCTGGAGGTACCAACCGGTGGCGAGCCAGCCCTGGAGCCGGTCGACGTGGATCGGCTCGTCAAACGTGACCCCGACCCCGGTCGCTCCCCAGATCAGCTGCACAGCGCCGCAGGCCAGCACCAGGATGGCGACCGCCGCGATCGGGTCCCAGGTGCGCAGCCGAGCGATTGCTGACGAAGCGGGCCCAGCGCGGTCATCGGGTCGAGCGTCCACTTCCACTCGAAACACTTTCAGAAAACGCAGGCATCTCGGCGCGTGACGGAGGCTGCGTAAGATCGGTGGGTTGACGACCCCGCCGCAGACGAGAGCGAAAGATGACCCGCTGGCCCCGTTCAGCGAGCCGGTGCGGCGCTGGTTCGAGGCCTCCTTCGAGGCCCCGACGCCGGCCCAGGCCGGCGGCTGGGCGGCGATCTCCGGCGGCGCCAACGCGCTGATCTGCGCCCCGACCGGCTCTGGCAAGACGCTGGCCAGCTTCCTCTGGGGGATCGACCGGCTGGCCCGTGAGCCGGAGTCCGGGCGCGGCGTGCGGCTGGTCTACGTCTCGCCGCTGAAGGCGCTCTCCTACGACATCGAGCGCAACCTGCGGGCGCCGCTGCGGGGGATCGGGGCGGAGATCTCGGTCGGGTTGCGGACCGGCGACACCTCGCAGAAAGAGCGGCGGGCGATGGCGAAAACGCCGCCCGACATCCTGATCACCACCCCCGAGTCGCTCTACCTGATGCTCTCCTCGAAAGTGCGCGAGATCCTCGCCACGACCGAGGCGGTGATCGTCGATGAGATCCACGCCGTCGCCCAGACCAAGCGCGGCTCGCACCTGGCGCTGACCCTGGAGCGACTCGACCACCTGGCTGAGAAGCCGGTGCAGCGGATCGGCCTCTCGGCGACCCAGCGGCCGCTGGAGCGGATCGCCAAGTTCCTGGTCGGCCCGAAGCGCCAGTGCGAGGTCGTCGACGCCGGCCAGAAGAAGGAGCTCGACCTGGAGATCGTCGTCCCGGTCGAGGACATGGCCGACCCCGGCGCGCCCGCCTACCCGAGCGAGGACGGCCCGCCGCCGACCGAAGTCGAGCCCAGCGCCCACGCCCGCTCGATCTGGCCGGCGATCTACCCGAGGCTGGTCGAGCTGGTCCAGGAACACACCTCGACGATCGTCTTCGTCAACAACCGCCGCGCCGCCGAGCGATTGGCAAAGCGGCTGAACGAGCTCGCCAACGGCGAAGCGGAAGGCGAGCTGCCAGCCACCGAGCATCTGGGCCACGAGGACACCGGCGAGCGCCAGCCCCCGGTCGAGATCGCCCGCGCCCACCACGGGTCGCTGTCGCACGAGGAGCGGACGATCGTCGAGGAGATGCTGAAGTCCGGCCAGCTGCCCTGCCTGGTCGCCACCTCCTCGCTGGAGCTGGGGATCGACATGGGCGCGGTCGACCTGGTGATCCAGGTCGAGTCGCCGAAGTCGGTGACCCGCGGCCTGCAGCGGATCGGCCGCGCCGGCCACGGCCTCGGCGAGGTCTCCAAGGGCCGCATCTTCCCCAAATACCGCGGCGACCTGCTCGAGTGCGCGGTGGTCGCGAGGCGGATGCGGGAGGGCGAGATCGAGGAGACGATCGTCCCGCAGAACCCGCTCGACGTGCTCGCCCAGCACCTGGTCTCGATGGCGGCGCTGGACCGGTGGACGGTCGACGACGCCGAGGCGCTGGTCACCGCGACCGAGCCCTTCCACGAGCTCTCCCGCGAGCAGCTGGAGAACGTGCTCGACATGCTCGACGGCCGCTACCCGTCGGACCGGTTCGCCGAGCTGCGGCCGCGGATCGTCTGGGACCGCACCGCCGGCACCATCCATGGCCGCAAGGGGGCGCGGCAGCTGGTCGTCACCAACGCCGGCACGATCCCCGACCGCGGCCTCTACGGCGTCCACCTCCCGGACGGCCGCCGGGTCGGCGAGCTGGACGAGGAGATGGTCTACGAGGCGCGGCCGGGGCAGACCTTCCTGCTCGGCGCCAGCACCTGGCGGATCGAGGAAATCACCCGCGACCGGGTGATCGTCAGCCCCGCCCCCGGCGCCCCCGGCGCGGTCCCCTTCTGGCGCGGCGACGGGATCGGCCGCCCCGCCGAGCTGGGCCGGGCGATCGGCGCCTTCGCCCGCGAGGCGGTGTCCCGCGAGCCGGCCGAGCTGGCCGCCGAGTACGACCTCGACGAGCGCGCCGCCAACAACCTCGTCTCCTACCTGCGCGAGCAGCAGGCGGCGACCCGGGTCGTCCCCTCCGACGAGTCGATCGTGGTCGAGCGCTTCCGCGACGAGATCGGCGACTGGCGGGTCTGCGTGCTCTCGCCCTACGGCGGTCGTGTCCACTCCGCCTGGGGGCTGGCGCTGGCGGCGAAGCTGCGGAACGAGCGCGACCTCGAGTGCGACGCGATCTGGTCCGACGACGGGATCGTCATCCACCTCCCCGACGCCGACGAGGCGCCGCCCGGCGACGTCGTCCTGATCGACCCCGACGAGCTCGAGGAGCTGGTCGTCGCCGAGCTTGCGGGCTCGGCCCTGTTCGGCGCCCGGTTCCGCGAGAACGCCTCCCGCTCGCTGCTGATCCCCCGCGCCTACCCGGGCAAGCGGACGCCGCTCTGGCAGCAGCGGTTGAAGTCGCAGAGCCTGCTCGAGGTGGCGCGGGACTTTCCCCGCTTCCCGGTCATCCTCGAGACCTACCGCGAGTGCCTCAAGGACGTGCTCGACCTGCCGGCGCTGGCCGACCTGCTGCGCAAGCTCGGCGCCCGCCAGCTCAGCCTGGTCGAGGTCGAGACCCCGACCGCCTCGCCCTTCGCCTCCTCGCTGCTGTTCGACTACGTCGCCACCTACATGTATGAGGGGGACACGCCGAGCGCCGAGCGCCGGGCGGCGGCGCTGGCCCTCGACCGCGACCTGCTGCGCGAGCTGCTCGGCCAGGAGGAGCTGCGCGAGCTGATCGACCCCGAGGCGCTGGACGAGGTCGAGGCCCAGCTCCAGCACCGCACCGAGGCGGGCCGGGCCGGCGACCGCGACGCCCTGCAGCAGCTGCTGCGCAACCTCGGCGACCTGACCGCCGAGGAGTGCGGGGAGCGGGTCGCCGAGGGCTATTCGGCGGCATCGATGCTGGAGAAGCTGGCCAAGGAGCGCCGGGTGATCGCGGTCCGGGTCGCCGGCGAGGAGCGCCACGTCGCCGCCGAGGACGCCGGCCTCTACCGTGATGCGCTCGGGGTGCCGCCGCCGGCCGGGTTGCCGGAGACCTTCCTCGAGCAGCACCCCGACGCGATGCGGGCGCTGGTCCGCCGCTACGCCCGCACCCACGGCCCCTTCCCGACCCAGCAGCTGGCCGAGCGCTACGGGGTCGACCCGCTGCCGGCGCTGCGCGAGCTGGAGTCCGAAGGGGCGCTGGTCCGCGGCGAGCTGCTGCCGGGCGGGACCGAGCGCGAGTGGTGCGACGCCGAAGTGCTGCGGCGGGTGCGGCGGGCCAGCCTGGCGCGGCTGCGGCGCGAGGTCGAGGCGGCCGACACGCGCGAGCTGGCCCGGTTCCTGCCGAGCTGGCAGAACGTCGATGCCCACCGGCGGGCCGGGGCCGGCCCGGACCGGCTGCGCGAGGCGCTGGTGCCGCTGCAGGGGGTGGCGCTGACCCCGAAGGTCTGGGAGGCCGACGTGCTGCCGCGCCGGCTCGGCGCCTACTCGCCGAGCTGGCTGGACGAGCTCTGCACCAGCGGCGAGGTGGTCTGGGTCGGGGCCGGGGCGCGGGGCCGCTCCGACGGTCGCGTCGCGCTCTACTTCCGCGAGGACGTGCGGCTGGCCGGGCCGCCGCCGGCCAACGCGAAGCTGGAGCCGCCGAGCGGCGAGGCGCATGAGGCGATCCGCGAGCGGCTCGCCGCCGGCCCGTCGTTCTGGCTCGACCTGGTGGCCGACCTCGACCACCCCTCCGAGGAGCTGCACGAGGCGCTCTGGGACCTCGCCTGGGGCGGCGAGGTGACCAACGACGCCTTCGCGCCGCTGCGGGCGCCGCGCCTGCGCGCCGTGCCGAGTGCCGAGCGGGGCGGTCGTCGCTTCGCCCGCCGTCGCGCCAACTCCGGCGCCGCGGTCCAGGGTCGCTGGTCGCTGACCGCGCCGCTGCTCGCCAACGCGCCGGGGCCGGGCGCCCGCCTCCGCGCCCAGGCCGAGCTGATGATGGAGCGCTACGGGATCGTCACCCGCGAGACGGTGCTGGCCGAGGGCGTGCCCGGCGGCTTTTCGACCCTCTACGGCGAGCTCGGCAACCTCGAGCTGCTCGGCACCGCCCGGCGCGGCTACTTCGTCGAGGGGCTGGGCGGCGCCCAGTTCGCCCTGCCCGGCGCGGTCGAGCGGCTGCGCTCGCTGCCCGAAGCCGACGGCGCCCACCTCGTCCTCGCCGCCACCGACCCGGCCAACCCCTACGGCGCCTCGCTGCCCTGGCCGAAGCTGGAGGGCGGCCGCCGCCCCGGCCGCACCCCCGGCGCCCACCTGCTGCTGCGCGACGGCGAGCCGCGAGTCTTCGTCGAGCGCGGCGGCCGCGGACTGCTCCGCCTGCAGCCGCTGGGGGGCGACGAGCTGGAGGAGGCGATGCGCGCCCTCGCCGACGCCGTCGCCGCCGGCCAGCTGCCGAAGCTCGCGGTCGAGAAGCTCGACGGCGAGCCGGTGATCGGCTCCGGCCACGAGCAAACGCTGATCGCCGCCGGCTTCGCCCGCGGCCCCCGCAAACTAACCGCCTCCGCCTAACCTCCAAGCCATCCCGTGGTTCCTTTTTGACGCATGGCGTCAAAAAGGAACCACGGGATGGGTCGGGGTGCCATGGCGCGACTGGCCAAACGTTTGCGCCGGCGCGCGGCGTTGCCATAATCGCTGCGTGTCGGAGAGGGAGCAGAGCGCGGTTGAGCTTTTGAAGAGCGTCGCGCTCTTCTCGGACCTGGACGATGCCGAGCTGGAGCGGTTCTCCCACGTCGCGGTGCCGCGCACCTTTCCGGCCGGGACCCGGGTCTTCCACGAGGGCGACAGCTCCGACGCCTGCTACATCGTCAAAGAGGGCAGCTTCCGGGTCACCCGCGAGCACTCGGACGGCCGGGCGATCACGCTGGCGACGCTGGGGCCGGGGGAGATCTTCGGCGAGCTGGCGATGCTCGACGGCGACCGCCGCTCGGCCAGCGCCGAGTCGCTGACCGATGGCGAGCTGCTGGCGCTGCCGGCCAACGACGTGCGCTCGCTGCTGGCCCGCCACCCGGAGATCGCCCTGAAGCTGGTCGCCGGCCTGGTCCGCCGCCTCCGTGCCGCCAACGTCCGCCTCTCCCGCCAGTCGTTCCAGACGGTGCCCAGCCGGGTCGCTGGGATCCTCGCCCAGCTCAGCCGCGAGGCCCAGGACGGCCAGGGCGAGGGCGCCGAGGTGACAATCAAGATGAACCAGACCGACCTCGCGCAGCTCGCCGGCACCTCGCGCGAGAGCGTCAGCCGCTTCCTCGCCGAGCTCGAGCGGGCCGGCGTCGTGCGCTCCGGCCGCGGCCGCGTCACCGTGCTCGACCCGCCGAAGCTGCGCAACTACATCTACTGACGCGGTGACCGACTTCGCCGCCCGCCGTGCTCAGATGGTCGAGCGGCAGCTGCGGCGACGGGGGATCGAGGACGAGCGGGTGCTGGCGGCGATGGAGGCGGTGCCGCGCGAGCGGTTCGTGCCGGCCCGGGCCCGCCACCGCGCCTACGCCGACTCGGCGCTGCCGATCGGCGCCGAGCAGACGATCTCCCAGCCCTGGATCGTCGCGGCGATCTGTCAGGCGCTGGAGCTGGGTGGCTCCGAGCGGGTGCTGGAGATCGGCACCGGCTCGGGCTACTCGACCGCGGTCCTGGCGCGGCTGGCCGCTGAGGTGGTCAGCGTCGAGCGCCATGAGGAGCTCGCCCGCGGCGCCCGCGAGGCGCTTGCCGGGCTCGGGATCGCCAACGTCGAGCTGCGGGTCGGGGACGGCAGCCTCGGCGTCCCGGAGCGGGCCCCGTTCGGTGCGATCGCCGTCCACGCCAGCGCCCCCGAGGCGCCGCCGGCGCTGGTCGAGCAGCTCGCCGATGGCGGCCGCCTGGTGGTGCCGATCGCCGCCGACTCGGTCGACGCGCTGACCGTGCTGCGGCGTCGCGGCGACCGGGTCGAGGCCGAGTCGCTCGGGCCCTGCCGGTTCGTGCCGCTGATCGGCGAGGAGGGGTTCTGAGCGCCCGGCCGCGGGGCGCGTTCAGCAGCTGCGCGGCTTCGGGTCGCGGCTGTCGCGGACGACTTCGTCGCGGCCGCCGCCGCAGAGGATCGCCCGGTCGCGCTCGCCGTCGGCGGCGTCGATGAAGTCGCGGCCGCCCTTGCCGATGAAGGTGTCGGCGCCGACGTGGCCGAAGAAGCTGTTGGCGCCGTTGTCGCCGATCAGCACGTCGGGGCCTTTGGAGCCCTCGAGGCTCTCGTTGTTGCCGAGCACCCGGTCCGGGTTGCCGCATCCCTTTGGCCCGCCCCGGCCGCCGAGGACGACCCGCATCGCCGCGTCGGAGCGACCGTAGGAGACGGTGTCGATGCCGCCGCCGCCGTTGTAGCTGTGGCCCTGGCAGACGGCAACCGAGGAGACCAGCAGGTCCTGTCCCGCTCCTCCGAAGAGGTTGTCGGCGCCGGGGTCCGCGTAGAGCACGTCGTTGCCGCCGCGGCCCACGAGGGTGTCGTTGCCGTGGTCGGGGCCGTTGTAGTTCTCGCCCGCTTCGAGGATGTCGTCGCCGCGGCCGCCCTGAAGCGTGTCGTTGCCGGCGTTGCCGTTGACCCGGACCCGGGTTTGGGCCGGGACGCTGCCGTCGATGACGATCGTGTCATCGCCGGCGCCACCGGTCGCGACCAGCAGGTTGAGCGGGCCGCCGGGGCAGGAGACGACCGTTTCGTCGCCGCCCGGGTTGACACAACCCTCGCCGGCGAAGAGCGGCCCGCTGTTGTTGATCGTCCAGCCGGCGGGGCCGTTCGAGATCACCGTCTGGTCGCTTCCCGGGCCGCCCTGGACCACCAGGCTGGAGCCGTCCAGGCCCTCGTTGAGGATCGCCGTCGCCATCCCGCCCGGGACTCCGGACTCCGGGCCGCAGGAATGGCCGACGGCGAAGCCGACGCAGTGGTCGCTGCCCGGTCCGCCGTAGGCCTCGCCGCCGCCACCGCCGCTGCGCAGGGTGTCGTCGCCGACCCCGCCGTCGAGGCGGTTGGCGTCGCCGTCGCCGACGATCGTGTCCGCCTGCGGCGAGCCGACCACGTCCTCGAATTCGCTCAGCCGGTCATGGCCGTCGCCCTTGGCCCTGTTGGAGGCGAGGCTGACCTCGATGCCGCCGCGGCTGGCGCTGGCGTAGGAGACGATGTCGTGGGCGCCGGGGCCGCCGGAGAGGTTGTCGATCCCGTTGTCGCCGCGGACGACGTCGCCGTCGCCCGGCCCACCGTCGGCTTTGTCGATCCCGGCGCCGCCGAAGACGTGGTCGCGGCCGGGGCCGCCGGCGAGGTGGGAGTCGTCGCCGGCGCCGCCCTCGATCAGGTCGTCGCCCGGCCCGCCCGCGATCCGGTCGTTGCCCTTGTCGCCGAGCAACTGGTCGTCCCCGTTGCCGCCGTCGAGCCTGTCGCTGCCCTGGGCGCCGTCGACGAAGTCGTTGCCGCCGCCACCCTTCAGCCGGTCGGGGCCCTTGGCGCCGAGCAGCCGGTCGTCGCCTCCACCTCCCTGCAGGCTGTCGGAGCCCTTTTCGCCAAACAGCACGTCGTTCCCCGGCCCGCCGTCGATCCGGTCGGAGCCGGTTTCGCCGTAGAGCCGGTCGTTGCCACCTTCCCCAAAGATCTTGTCGTAGCCGCGCCCGGCCCGGATCTTGTCGTTGCCGGGGCCGCCGCAGATCGTGTCGTTGCCGTTCGGCCCACCGAGGATGACGTCGTCGCCGCCGCCGCCCCAGATCACGTCGCTGGCCTTCTTGCCGACGATCACGTCGTCGCCCGGGGTGCCCATGATCGTCACCTTCTTGCCGTTGCAGCGCTTCGCCTCGGCCTGGCTGGCGAGGGGGGTGGCCAGCAGCAGGACGGCGCAGCCGGTGAGGAGGAGAAGCGCGCGGGCGCGAATGCTCGTGAGTGCCATCGCCTACCCCATCGGCGGCTGCCGCCGAAACTCCACCCCCGCTCGGACAGACGTCCAGAACAGCCGCCGGCGCGCCGGGCGGGCACCGTCCTATACGCTCGCAGCGCTCATGAGAGGCGGCACCTACGTCCTCAACTTCTACTCCGCGGTCTTCATCGACCAGCTGAAGCGCGGTCGCAAGACCGCGACGATTCGGCTCGGCGACAAGAGCGGCAAGTACGAACGCGGCCAGCTCGTCTGCATCACCGTCGGCTTCCGCCACAGCCCGCGCGAGAAGATCTTCGACGCGGTGATCGACGACGTCGAGGTGAAGCGGCTCGGCGAGCTCTCGCGCCGCGACATCGAGCACGACAACCCCGAGCTCCGCCGCCTCGAGGAGACGATCCGGTTCCTCGAACAGATCTACAGCCGGCCGGTCTCCGAGGACGACACGGTGACCGTGATCCGGTTCTCGCAGATCGTCGAACAGCCGCGCGCGCACGTCGGCAACGGCGAGACGCCGAGCCACAACTAGCGGCTCGAGGCAGCCACCGGCCCGTCTAGGCTTGCGCCCGGATGGCCGACTACGCCTTCCTCACCACCTGGCTGCTCGACGCGCCGCGGGACCCGGTCTGGGAGGCGATCCACGACCAGGCGCGCTGGCCCGAGTGGTGGCGCGGGGTGGAAAAGGCGGTCGAGCTGCGCCCCGGAGACGGCGATGGCGTCGGCGCGGTTTCGCAGATGGTCTGGCGCAGCGCCCTTCCCTACCGGGTGCGGTTCGAGGTGACCACGACCCGGGTCTCCTACCCCGACCTGATGGAGGGGCGGGCGGCCGGCGACCTGGAAGGGGTCGGCCGGTGGCGGCTCTACGAGGAGGGCGGGATCACCGCCGTCCTCTACGAGTGGAACGTGGAGACGAACAAGGCCTGGATGAACCGGCTGGCGCCGCTCCTGCGCCCCGCCTTCGAGTGGAACCACGACTGGGTGATGGCGCGCGGCGGCGAGGGACTCGCGGCGCTGCTCGGCTGCCGCCTCCTGGCCTCCGACTGACCCCTCAACCCATCGCGTGGTTCCTTTTTGCCGGATGACGGCAAAAAGGAACCACGCGATGAGGACGTGGCTTGACGGACGGGGCGATCTCGCTATCGTTGCCTCTGTTGGCACTCCCCACCTTGGAGTGCCAACCGCCACAAAGGACCGGAAACGGCTCTGCGGTGGCGATTCCTGACTTTTCCACCAGAAACCACTTACCGACTACGGAGGTTCACGGATGAAGCTGAAGCCCCTCGGGGACCGGCTGATCGTCAAGCCGATCGAGGAGGAGGAGACCACTGCCAGCGGCATCGTCCTCCCCGACACGGCGAAAGAGAAGCCACAGAAGGGCGAGGTCGTCGCGGTTGGCGACGGCGCGATCGGCGAGGACGGCACCCGCCGCCCGCTCGACGTCGCGGAGGGGGACCAGGTCCTCTACTCCAAATACGGCGGCACCGAGGTGACCGTGGAGGGCGACGAGCTGCTCGTGCTGCGCGAGTCGGACGTGCTGGCCAAGGTCAGCTAGCCCCTACCCACCGGACTTAGAACCAAGGAGGACTGAATCCAGATGGCTCATAAGGAGCTGAAGTACGCAGAGGAGGCCCGCGGGTCCCTGCAGGCGGGCGTCGACGCGGTCGCCAACGCCGTCAAGGTCACGCTCGGCCCGAAAGGCCGCTACGTCGTGCTCGACAAAAAGTTCGGCGCGCCGACGATCACCAACGACGGCGTCACCATCGCCCGCGAGGTCGAGGTCGAGGACGTCTTCGAGAACCAGGGCGCCCAGCTGGTCCGCGAGGTCGCCACGGCGACCAACGACGTGGCCGGCGACGGCACCACGACGGCGACCCTGCTGGCGCAGATCATCGTCCGCCAGGGCCTCAAGAACGTCGCCGCCGGCGCCAACCCGCTCGCCCTGCGGCGCGGGATCGAGAAGGCGGTCGACGAGGTCGTCGAGAACCTCCGCGAGAAGCAGAGCAAGGAGGTCGCCGGCAAGGACCAGATCGCCCGTGTGGCCGCCATCTCCGCCGCCGATGACGAGATCGGCAACGTGATCGCCGACGCGATCGAGAAGGTCGGCAAGGACGGCGTCGTCAACGTCGAGGAGGGCCAGACCTTCGGGATGGAGCTCGAGTTCACCGAGGGCATGCAGTTCGACAAGGGCTACATCTCGCCCTACATGGTCACCGACCAGGACCGCATGGAGGCGGTGCTGGAGGAGCCCTACATCCTGATCGCCAACCAGAAAATCGGCTCTGTGCGGGACATCCTGCCGGTGCTCGAGCAGGTCATGCAGGGCGGCAAGCCGCTGCTGATCGTCGCCGAGGACGTCGAGGGCGAGTGCCTCGCGACCCTGGTCGTCAACAAGCTGCGGGGCACCTTCACCGGTGTCGCCGTGAAAGCGCCGGGCTTCGGCGACCGCCGCAAGCGGATGCTCGAGGACATCGGGATCCTCACCGGCGGCGAGGTGATCACCGAGGAGATGGGCCTGAAACTGGAGAACACCCAGCTGGCTCAGCTCGGCAAGGCGCGTCGCGTCGTCGTCTCCAAGGACACCACCACGATCATCGACGGTGCCGGCGAGGGCGATGACATCAAGGGCCGGATCAAGCAGATCAAACAGGAGATCGAGAACACCGACTCCGACTTCGATCGCGAGAAGCTCCAGGAGCGTCTCGCCAAGCTGGCCGGCGGCGTCGCCGTGGTCAAGGTCGGCGCTGCCACCGAGACCGAGATGAAGGAGAAAAAGCACCGCGTCGAGGACGCCCTGCAGGCGACCCGCGCCGCGCTCGAGGAGGGTGTTGTGCCGGGTGGCGGCGTCGCCCTGCTCAACGCGCAGTCGGCGCTGGATCCCGAGACGCTGGAGGACCCCGACGAGGTCACCGGCGCCCGGATCATCCACCGCTCGCTCGAGGAGCCGGTCCGCCAGATCGCCGAGAACTCCGGCGAGGAGGGCTCGGTCGTCGTCAACAAGGTCCGTGACCTGAAGGCCGGCGAAGGCCTCAACGCGGCCAACGGCGAGTACGGCGACCTGATCAAGGCCGGCGTCATCGACCCGACCATGGTCACCCGGTCGGCGCTGCAGAACGCCGCCTCGATCGCGAAGAACATCCTCGTGACCGAGGCCGTGATCGCCGAGCCGCCGGAGGAGCCCGGCGCCGGTGGCGGCATGCCCGGCGGCGGCGGTATGCCGGACATGGGCGGCATGATGTAACGACGCGGCCCAGAGCTGCGTTTGGGAAGCCCGGATAGCGCCGCTATCCGGGCTTCCTGCGTTCTGGCCTCGCCCGGGCGTACCAGTCAGCGAATCCTGTGTTTAGTTATCCGTACCAGGGACGGAAAACTAAACACAGACCTTCTTGATCTATGCCCGGACCTACTTCGGCTTCTCCGCCAGTGGCGGGTAGAGCGCGGCGTTGTAGTCGGCTACCGGGAGGAAGCTGGCGCGGCGGATCTTCTTGCGCAGCGTGTTGCGGGTGCGCGGGTAGAGGGTGAGCTCGTAGGGGTTGTCGGTCCCGAAGCCGGTGTAGTAGACGAGCATCCGCACCCGGGGGCGCTTCACGGTCCAGGCGACCAGCCGCTTGATGAAGCGGGGGTCGTCCTCGCCGGCAACCGCGTACTCGGTGACCGCGACCGGTTTGCCCCTCCAGAAGCGGCCCCTGAGGAAGCGGTTGAGGTCTTTCCAGACCGGGAACTCGGAGTAGAAGTCGGTCCCCACCCAGTCGACCCAGCGCGCGCCCGGCCAGTAGTTGCCGGGGAAGTTGCCCCGCACCCGCGGCGAGCCGCCGGGGAGCTGGCTCCAGATCACGCTGACCGGCGCTTCGTAGAGCACCTCGGGCTCTGGGCCTTTGGTCCGGTTCAGCGGCGGCAGCCCGATTTCGGCCAGGGTCGCGTTGATCCCCTCGAGGGTCTGGCCGCCGCGGACGATCGCGACGATCCGGCGGAAGGCCTGCTTGTACCAGCCGGTGGTGTGTTCGCCGCGCCGCTGCTTGCCCTTGCAGTCGACCGCCGACCAGACGTTGAGGCAGCGGTTGCCCTCGCCGAGCGGGCGGATGTAGGCGGGCAGGCCGCGTTTGGCGAAGAAGTCGTTGAGCTGCAGCAGGTAGTCGTCGCCGTAGCCGAGCGCGATCTGGGCCGGGGTGATGATCTCGGCCAGGGTCTGGTCGTCGGCGGTGGAGATGTGGAGGATCGGCCTCACCTCGGTCTCGCGCCACCGTTCGTAGGCGAAGTTGAGGCTGTTGCCCCAGGGGTGGAAGGTCTCCAGCAGGGCGGGGCGCTTGCCGACCAGGGTCGAGAACTCGAAGAAGTCCTCCGTGGTGCCGCGGTCGCTGACCCCGAGGAAGACGTTGCCCTTCGGCGGCACCAGGGTCATCGCCGCCGGCGCCGGGGTCGCGAGCAGGGCGGCCGCGAGGACCGCCAGGGACAAGGTGCGTCTAAGTGCCTTCTTCCAGTACATCGCCCATCCTTCTCGGCTCGACTCCGAGGGCCTGCACGTCCGCGGTCCCCCGTCGGCTGAGCATCGGGACCTCCATCAGCTCAGCCTCCTCCCAGGTAGCGAACACGGCCTCGCCGAAAACGGAGCGGAGGGCGATCAGCCCGCTGCGGACCAGCGGCAACGGCAGGTGGACGAGCGGCCGCGGTCGGCCGGCGATGCGGCTGACCAGGTCAGACATCTGGTCGTAGGTGAGCGTCTCGGGGCCGGCCAGCTCGTAACGGGGGCGGAGCTCGCCCCGGAGCGCCGCGGCGACGCAGCGGGCGACGTCGTCCGCCCAGATCGGCTGGAACGCGGCCTGGCCATCTCCGGAGACGGGCAGCACCGGCAGGAAGGAGAAGCGACGCAGCAGGGTGATCCAGGGGTCGGTGCGGTCGTAGACGATCGAGGGCGCGAAGACCGAGGTCTGCAGCGGCGAGCTGGCCACCGCCCGCTCGGCCAGCCACTTGGCGCGGAAGAACCGGGTGCGCTGGGCCGGATGCGCGTCGAGGGCGCTGAAGAAGACGAAGCGCTTCACCCCGCCGCGCTCCGCGGCACGCAGCAGGCGGACCGTGGCAAGGCCGTTCAGCTCCTCGATCCGCTTCGGGGGCTGGTCGCGGATCGTCGCCGCCAGGTGGACGACGGTGTCGACCCCGCGCAGCGCCTGGCGCACCAGGTAGGGGTCGGACATCTCGCCGAGGTCGCCGAGCGCGATCTGGACGTCGACCCGGCGCTCGCCGAGGCGGCGCGGCTCGCGGACCAGGCAGCGCACCTCACGGCCGTCCTCGAGCAGCCGCGGCAGCAGCCGCGAGCCGATGCTGCCGGTCGCCCCGGTCAGCAGCAGCACGCTGCCCTCGCCTCTCGTCTCGCCGCAATCATCGCCTTGACAACCCTAATGACGCCATCCGCGAGCGCACATCCCTAAAATGTGCGCTCGCTCTTGGCGGGGCCCCTTCTGGCCTCCGCACCCGGCACCGAAAACGATCTAGGAGAAATCTCCCGAATGAGCTACGTCATTGCCGAGCCGTGTATCGGTCAGAAGGACAACTCGTGCGTCGAGGTCTGTCCCGTCGACTGCATCCACCCGACGCCTGACGAGGCCGATTACGACTCGGTCGAGATGCTCTACATCGACCCCGACGAGTGCATCGACTGCGATGCCTGCGTCGAGGCCTGCCCGGTCGATGCCTGCTTCGCCGAGGACCAGCTGCCGGCCGAGTGGGCGAAATACGCCGAGATCAACGCCGACTACTACAAGAGCAAGGCGGCCTGAGCGACCACTCTCGAGCCGATCCGGCGCTCGGTCGGCTGAGAGTCGAGGTGAGCTACCATCGGACCGGTGCGGGGGCTGGTGTCGATACTGGCGCTTGGCGTGTTCTGCGTTGCCCTGTGGTGGGGGCTCGCCAGCGTCGACGGGGTACTCAGCCCGCAGGTTGTGGTCGGGCTCTTTGGGGCCGTTTGCCTCCTCGTCGGGCTGTGGTTGATGCTGCGCTCCCGGGACCCGGAGCGCTTCCACCGCGAGCTTGGCGAGAAACTCGTCTTCGTCGTTGCCTTCGGCCTGATCCTGGTGCCGGTGCAGACTCTGGTGGAGACGGACGCGGAGGGGACGGGTGGGCGGGGCAGCGACCTTCAGCTGGACCTGTTGCTTCAGGGTGACCTGGCCGGCAAGAACCTGGAAGGCGAGGACCTCCACGGTCTATACGTGCCAGAGCGGGACCTGAGGGGGGTGGTGCTGGACGGCGCGAATCTGACCGGTGCGAACCTTGAACGGTCGCTGATGGCGGAAGCCAAGCTGCGGGGTGCACAGCTTGAGGAAGTCAGCCTGACGGGCGCCCGGGTCAGCGATGCTCGACTCGATGGAAGTCACGGCCAGGTTGCCCACTTCGAATTCCTGCGCGGGAGGGGTACGTCGTTCGAAGGCGCGCGGCTGCCCCAGGCCCGGTTCGGCTCAGCCGATCTGCCCGAAGCGAGCTTCGTCGAAGCCGTCCTTCCCGGGGCCTTTCTGGCCGAGGCGAAGCTGCGACGAATCGAGGGACGCGGTGCTGTGCTGCGGTCGGCCCACCTGGAGCGCGCCGACCTTTCGGACGCCGACCTGTTCGGCGCCGACCTCCGCAACGCCAAGCTCGCTGGCGCCAACCTCTCCGACGCTGAGCTGGGGCACGCCGACCTGCGGGGCGCAAAGCTTCGCTGGGTGCGTCTGCGTGCAGCGACCTTCGATGGCCAGACTCGATGGCCGCCGCGCTTTAACCCTCTTGTCCGCGGGGCGGTCCGCCGGCCCTAGGATCTGGGTACTCTGGGAGTCGCCAACGAGTGAGTCAGTGGAAGGGCGCAATGGCGGGTGCATCGTTGCCTGCATGGCGATCGCCTTGGTGGGCGTCATGCAGACGGCGGCGGCGCCGGCCGGCGAGGTGTCCGGTCCGGTCGCGACCAAGTCCGGCTACGTGTGTCCGTCGAGCCCGAACCGCGACCGGATGCGCTTCTGGATCCACGTCGCGAAGTGGTGCTTTGTGCCGGGAGTGCGGCAGCAGATCCAGCTCAAGGTTCAGATGAAGATCCGCAACCAGAGCCGGAAGCGCCGCCTGAGCATTGCGTACGATCGCATCCGGCTGCTGGTTCGCAGGTTCGACCCCGACCGCTGGACCCCGGCGCGGGTTGGGAGCCCGACCCTGCAGCGGCCGGTGAGGACCAGGTATCGCGGCAAGAGGGTCTGGGCAATCCCTCCGAACGCGGATGGCGCGTTCGACTATCTGCCCAATCAGCGCGGGGTGCTGACCTTCGCCACCCACTGGGTTAGTCCGGAATACCTGAGGCCGGGCCAGACCCTTCGCCCCCGCTACCACTTTGGCGACCTCGTCTACTACATGCCGATGCCGCGATCGGGCCGTCGCGGTGCGGTGAAACGGAACGTGGTCGGAATCGGGTATGTGAAGGGCCGTGACGTGATCGCCCTCTGTCCGCCGTGGGCCTGGGGCAGGCACGCGCCGGCAGCCAGCTTCTAGCCCTATGGGGTGCCCCCCGGCTCCGGGGCGGCGACCTTGGGAGGCTCGCCGCTCAGCACCCAACGGCCCGGCTCCGAGGTCAGCAGCAGGCCGCGCTCGGTGAGGGCGCCGAGCGCCAGGCTGACGGTTGGGCGGCGGGCGCCGACCATCTCTGCGAGCACGCTCTGGGGGACGTTGACCTCGATTTCGGCGCCGCCCGGGACGGGCTTGCCCCAGCGCTCGGCCAGCGCCCAGAGCAGCGCCCGCAGCCGCTCCTCGATCCCGACGATGCTCATGATCGCCGACTGCAGGGCGAGCCAGCGGGCGCGTTCGATCGCCCGCGGGACGATCGTCGTCGCCAGGTCCGTGGTGCGCGAGAGCGGCGAGCCCGGCCGCAGGTCGAGCACTGCCAGCCGCGAGCGGTCGACCACCTCCCACTCGGAGCGGCAGAAGGAGGCGGGCTCGCCGTGCCAGGGCAGCAGCAGGTCACCCTTGCCGAGCAGCTCGACCGAGCGCCCGCCCTCCACCGTGACCCGCCGCAGCAGCATTCCCGCCACCACCATGTAGGCGAGCTCGGAGGAGGGCGGTTGCGGCAGCTGCCACGGGCCGGGATCGAGCGTCATCTCCGGCAGTCGCGACGCGCCGCTTCCGTTCTTCTTCGTCAATAGCCTTCCGGGTGGCGGGCGGCGAAGCCCTTGCGGCTCCGCATCTTCGTTTGCCACCGCGGCCCCTTACCTCCGGTTCCCGAAGTATCCCAGCGCAAACCGGCGATCACCGCATAGGTGTGGCCGCGGTTGGCGAAGACGGTGATCCAGCGACCGAGTCCGCGCTTGCCCCAGCGCATCAGCGGGCCGGAGGGCAGCGGGCTGTCGATCATCCTGCCGCCGCGCAGCGCGTAGCTGACCGCGCCGGAGCAGTCGTAGCCGCGGTCCCACCAGCGTCTGTGGCCGCCGCCCCATATATAGGGCCGCCTGCGGATCCGGTTGGCAAAGGCGATCACGCGCTTCACGGCGCGTGGGGCGTTGCGCGGAGCGATTGCGCGCCCACGGACGAGCTTGGCCATCGTCACCGGCCCGTCTGCATCGGCTGCGGGCTTTTCGGGACTGAGAGCGGAGACGCCGCCGGGCTTCTCGGCCCAGGCCTGGGCGCCTGGCATCGCCGCCACCAGCGCCGTTGCGAGAACGGCCAGGGCGGTGCTGAGGGCGAGATAGGAAACCGCCCTACGGGCGATCGACATCGACAAAATCCTCCTTCGTCGGCCGACGGGGTTAGCTGACGGGCTAGCGCTGAAGGAGCCTGCGCCCCCACCGAGGTGGGTTCGCCCCGAAAACGTGGTTCCCCCGCTCCCCGGCGAATGTTCAGCCGAGGATTAGGCTTTGTTTGCGTTCGCTAATAAATAGCAGTTCGAGCCGCGATGTTGCGGTCAGAACCGAAAGAATCTTCCCGAGCGGAAACGGCCGGGAGCGGCGCTACTGGACGACCGGCAGCGGGGTGCCGCTGACCGGCGGCGCCTCGGCGCTGGGGGGCGCCGATTGCAGCACCGGCAGCTCCTGCGGGGTCGCGGCGATGATCCCGCGGGCAGCCTGGCGGATCGCCTGTGAGGCGGGCGCGTCGGGCTCGGCGACGGCAAGCGGGGAGCCGGAGTCGGCGTGCTCGCGCAGCGGCTCGGAGAGCGGCACCTTGCCGAGCAGCGGCACGTCGAGTTCGTCGGAGAGCTGCTGGCCGCCGCCCTCGCCGAAGATCGTGAAGCGCTCGCCCTCGGGGGTGGTGAAGCCGGACATGTTCTCGATCACACCGAGGATCTCGAGGTCGAATTTCTTCGCCATCTCGGCGCCGCGGCGGGCCACCGACTGGGCGGCGGGCTGCGGCGTGGTGACCAGCACGAACTTGGCCTGCGGCAGCAGCTGGGCGAGCGTCATCGAGACGTCGCCGGTGCCGGGCGGGAGGTCGAGCAGCAGGTACTCCAGCTCCTCCCAGGCGACATCCTCGAGGAACTGCTGGATCGCCTTGTGAAGCATCGGGCCGCGCCAGACGACGGCCGCGTTGTCCTCGACGAAGAACCCGATCGACATCACCTTGACGCCGCCGGCCGCCTCCAGGGGAAGGA
>Ga0210063_1000228_pt1 | contig 19017 bp, 19 predicted proteins | sample Muzzi_PWA_D1_FD_185529 | JGI IMG/M metagenome (GOLD analysis project Ga0210063, IMG submission 185529) | Wetland microbial communities from San Francisco Bay, California, USA, that impact long-term carbon sequestration - Muzzi_PWA_D1 (SPAdes) | ecosystem: Environmental > Aquatic > Marine >... | reverse complement strand
CGTCGCCGGCACCGCGATCACCGCCGACCTCGGCGCCCGCAAGATCCGCGAGGAGCTCGACGCCCTGCAGGTGCTCGGCGTCGACCCGATCAAGAACCTGGTCGTGCCGCGCTTCCTGGCGCTGATGGTGATCACCGGCCTGCTCGACATCTACGCGCTGATCTTCGGCATCAGCGGCGGCATCCTCACCGAGACGCTCTACAACCAGCCGCTCGGCGGCTTCTTCGCGACGCTCTTCACCAACGCCTCGATCACCGACCTCTGGGGCTCGGTGATCAAGTGCACCCTGTTCGGCGCGATCATCTCGGTCGTCTGCTGCTACAAGGGGATGACTGCGTCTGGTGGCGCCGCCGGGGTCGGCCGCGCCGTCAACCAGGCGGTCGTTATCTCCTTCATGGGCGTCTTCGCCTTCAACTACGCCTTCACCCAGACCCTGCTGGCGACCAACCCCGACCTGCAGACGATCCGATGAACGCCTGGCTCGAAGTCCCGCGGGGCTGGCTCGACTCCTTCGGCGAGATCGCCCGTTTCGGCTCGCGCGTCGCCGGCCTCGTCTACAGCGGCCGCGTGCTGCGCTTCTTCGGCGAGAGCCTGCGCCAGGCCGGCATCCTGATCCTCGGCTCCGCCGTGATCATCTGGGGCCTCGTCTTCATCCTCGGCCTGCAATGCGGGATCGAGGGCGCCTACCTGCTGCGCGCCAACGGCGCCCCCGCCTACGCCGGGGTCTTTTCCGCCTGGTGCGACCTGCGCGAGATCATGCCCTACGCCTTCGGCTACATGCTCTCGGCCAAGGTCGGGACCGGAATCGTCGCCGAGCTGGGCGCGATGCGGATCTCCGACGAGATCGACGCGCTCGAGGTGATGGGCGTGCCCCCGGTCACCTTCCTCTGCGCGACCCGCCTGCTCGCCGCCTGGATCGCCTTCCCGTTCATGTACCTGGTCGGGATCGGGATCATGTACTTCGCCAGCTACATCGCCGTGGTCGAACAGATCGGCGACGTCTCCTCCGGCGGCTACCTGTTGATCTTCTGGTTGTTCCAGAACCCGCCCGACCTGATCTTCAGCCTGACCAAGGGCATGTTCATGGCGACGGCGATCGTGATGGTCGGCTGCTACTACGGCTATACCGCCTCTGGCGGGCCGGTCGGGGTTGGCACCGCGACTGCCAAGTCGATGGTTCTCAACATCGTTCTAGTCCACATCATCGGGATGCTCGGCACACTGGTCTTCTGGGGTGCCAACCCGAGAGCGCCGATAGGAGGCTGAGTACGCATATGTCAATGGACGAGCCGGGCCAGATCCGCGACACCGAGCAGGAGCAGGAGCTCGCCGAGGAGGCTGCAGCCGAGCCGGCTCCCAGTGGCCCCTACATCAGCGAGGACGGTGCCACGATGGGCCGCGACTTCGTCATCCCCGGCGTCGACCCGGCCGAGCCCGATCCCTACCGCTACCACACAGGTCGCAAGCGCGACCACGGCAGCACCGACGCGATCGAGATCATCAACCTGGTCAAGCAGTTCGGCCGGGCGCGGATCCTCAACGGGCTCAACCTCGGCCTGCCCGAAGACCAGGTCTCGATGGTCCTGGGCCCGTCGGGCACCGGCAAGAGCGTGCTGATCAAGCACATCGTCGGCCTGCTCTACCCCGACCACGGCGACGTCCTCGTGCACGGCGAATCGATCCCGGCGATGACCGACGACGAACTCTTCGACGTGCGCAAAAAGTTCGGCTTGCTGTTCCAGGACGGGGCGCTCTTCGGCTCGATGAACATCTACGACAACACGGCCTTCCCGCTGCGCCAGCACACCGACAAAGGCGAGGATGAGATCGGCGAGATCGTCAGCCGTCGCCTGCGCGAGGTCGGCCTCACCGAGGCGATCTACAAGATGCCGAACGAGCTCTCGGGCGGGATGCGCAAGCGCGCCGGCTTCGCCCGGGCGCTGGTGCTCGAACCGGCGATCGTGATGTTCGACGAGCCCGACTCCGGCCTCGACCCGGTGCGCACGGCGCTGCTCTGCGAGCTGATCCGTGAGGTCCACGCCGAGAACGGCGGCTGCTATCTGGTGATCAGCCACGACCTCAACACCGCGCGCCGCATCGCCGACTTCATCGCGGTCCTCTGGAACGGCCAGATTGTCGAGTCCGGGCCGAAAGAGGAACTGTTCGACTCCGAAAACCAGTTCGTTCACCAGTTCCTGAACGCGGACGTCACCGGTCCGCTGTCGATGGATTGAGCTCACTGGCGGCCTGGGCGGTCCGCCACGCGCGGACGGTGCTGGCCCTTGCGCTGCTCCTCGCCCTCGGCGCCGCGGTGGTGGCGACGCAGCTGCCAACCGACGCCGCCACCGACACGCTGGTCGACTCCGATGCGCCCGGCTACCGGGCGACCGAAGAGGTCAAGCGCGAGTTCGGCGAAGAACCGATTGTCGTCCTCGCCCGCGGGGACCTGCAGCAGCTGGTTCTGACCCCGAACCTGGGGCGGCTGCTGCGCCTCGAGGGCTGCCTCTCGGCCAAGGTCCCGAAGGGGGCGAAGGCGCTCCCGGGACCGTGCACCGAGCTGGCCGAGCTGGAACCGGTGCGCTCGGCGATCGGCCCGGCGACCTTCCTCAACGAGGTCGTGATCCAGATCGACCGCCAGCTTCAACGCCTGGCCAAGTCGGTCTCGCCCGACGAACTGCGCGAACTGCTCGTCCAGCTTGCGGCCCAATACGGCATCACAAGCGTTCCCAGTATCGGAAACCCGGACTTCCTCGCCTCGGTCGTCTTCGACCTCGAAGGCCCGCGGGGGACGCCCAAGCCACGGCTTGCCTACCTCTTCCCCAACGGCGAATCGGCGCAGATCATCCTGCGGCTCAAGCCGGGGCTGAGCGAAGCCGAGCGCCACAAGGCGATCGAGGCGATCAGGGCTGTGGTCCGCGACCCGGTGGAGCGCAAGGCCTGCAAGTTCAAGGGCGAACCGGAGCGCTGCTTTCAGCTCAACGGTGGCACCTACGTGATCTCCGGCGTGCCGGTCGTCGTCGACGCCGTCACCCGCGCCCTCAAGGACGCGCTGCTCGTGTTGCTAGGGGTTGCGCTCGTCGTCATGGCCGTGGTCCTGATGCTCGTCTTCCGCTCCCGCTGGCGACTGCTCCCGCTGGCCCTGGCGCTCGGCGCCGCAGCTCTGACCTTCGGCCTGTTCGGCCTCGTCGGCGGCTCGCTGACGATGGCCTCGATCGCTGTGCTGCCGATCCTGATCGGGCTCGCCGTCGACTACGCGATTCAGCTTCAAGCGCGTTATGACGAGGCGGTCTCGCTTGGCGCTACCCCCGGGGTGGACGCTGCCCGCTTTGCCGCTTCCGGTGGTGCTCCGGCCATTGCTACCGCGTGCCTCGCGACCGGTGTCGGCTTTCTGGCTCTCCAGCTCTCGCCCACGCCGATGGTCCGCAGCTTCGGGTTGCTGCTGGTTGTCGGCGTCGCGATTGCTTTTGGACTGGCGTTCGTCGGTGGGTTCGCTGCGCTTTCTTTGCGGCCGGGGCCGGGATCATGGGGTCCCCCTCCGGGTGCTGGGTTTTTCGCCTGGAGGGCTGAGGGCCGTCCGAGGTGGCGGTTGGGGCGAAAAAGAGGACGCCGCACCGCTCCGGGGGACCCCATGCTCCCGGCCCTGCTGCAACGGGTTCTGGCGTTGGGGGAGCGGTATCCGGAGCGTGTTCTGGCGATTGGACTGGCGCTGGCGGTGATCGGTTGGGGGGTTGGGACCCAGATCCAGACGCAGACCGATATTCGGAAGCTGGCGCCGCAAAGCGTCGAGGCGGTGCAGGAACTGAACGAGCTGCAGGACGTGACCGGGGTGTCCGGGGAGCTTGACGCGAGGATCACGGCTCCCGATCTCACGGACCCGGCGACTATTCGGTGGATGGCCGGGTTCAAGCGGCGGGCGCTCGAGGCAGGTGGGTTCTCAGGAGAAAACGCGAGCTGTCAGGAGGCGGAAGTCTGCCCGGGGCCGGCGTTGTCGGACTTCGTTACGGGGGGTGCGCTTACCGGGCCGGTCAGCGGGACGCTGACGCGGAAGAGCATTCGGCGGACGTTGGGGCAGTTGCCCGGCTATGACCTGCGGCAGGTGGCGACTGTCGATCCCGAGACCGGATTGCCGAGCGGGACGGCGCTGATCGGGTTCGGGATCCGGGCGCAGTCGCTGGAGTCCCAGCAGAAGCTGATCGAGCGGATCCGAGGGGCGGTGGGGGAGCCCCGAGCGAGGGGTGGGCCGCCGCCCGGGGTGGAGGTCGAGCTGGCTGGGCTGCCGGTGATTGCGGCGGCCGCGGCCTCCGATCTGTCCGACAGCCGGTATCTGCTGACGCTCGTGGGGCTGCTGGCTGTGGCGCTGGTGCTGTTGGTGGTCTACCGGTCCTGGTCGCGGGCGTTGGTGCCGCTGGTGCCGATCGTGATGGCCACCGGCTGGTCGGCGCTGGTGTTGTTTGCGACCCGGGTGCCGCTGAATCCGATGTCGGCGGCGCTGGGGGCGCTGACGATCGCGATCGCGACCGAGTTCAGCGTGATCCTCTCGGCGCGCTTCCGCCAGGAGCGCGGCGCGGGAAGGGACCTGGGGGCGGCGCTACGGCAGGCCTACACGCGCACCGGCGCCGCCGTGCTCGCCTCCGGCGCCACCGCGATCGCCGGCTTCGCCGTGCTGATCGCCAGCGACGTGCGGATGTTGCGCGACTTTGGCTTCGTCACCGTCATTGACCTGGCCGTAGCCCTCCTCGGCGTCCTCATCGCTCTCCCCGCGACCCTTGTCTTTGCCGAGCGCCCATGGCCGATGGGGAGGGGGCGGGGTGAGAGATAGGTACTCGATCCTGGTCGGGGTGTTCTTTGTCGCCGTCGTGGTGATTGCGCTGGTCAACGGGGTGCCGGGAGGGGACCAGGGGACGCTCGGGCTCGACGAGCAGCCGGCGCGCTGGGCGCTGCCGGAGTTCGCGGTTCCGGACGCGGCCGGAGAGCTCGAAGGTGATGCCAATGTCGCCCAGGACGACTGCTCGGCGGCGGCGCTGCCGTGTCCGGCCGGCTCGCGCCGCGCCCCCGCATGCCGGGTCGTGACGCCCGGCGCGTTCCGCGTCTGCGACCTCTTCGACCGACCCGCCCTGATCTCGTTCTGGTTCAGCGGAGGTGACGGCGACTGCGTGCGCCAGCAGGACGTCGTCAACCGCGTCTACGCGCGTTACCGTGGACGCGTGAACTTCCTCTCGCTCGACATCCACGATGATCGTGGCAAGGTTCGCGAGCTGATTCGGAGCCGTGGCTGGAGGATGCCGGTCGGCTATGACCGCGACGGTGCCGTGGCGGCGCTCTATCGTGTCGGCGGCTGTCCGACCTTCGCCTACGTCTTCCCGGGCGGGACGCTGGAGAGCGCCTCGATCGGCAACCTCGACGAGGACGGGCTCGCCGCACGGGTCAGACGTCTGCTGCGCGCCACCGCCGGCGCGGAGGCGAGCTGATGGCCGCGGCGGGCCGTCAGACCGGCGCGGAGCCGTCCTCGACGTTCGGCTGGGTGGCTCCGCACATCGCCGACGAGTTCCCCGGCCTCGGCATCTCCTGGATCGAGGTCGACGGTCACCCCGGCCGCAGCCCGCGGCCTGTCGTCCACCGACTCGCCGAGACCTCCAACCGCTTCTACGGCGCGCACGCGGTCCACATGCGCGAACGGCCGATCCCCTGGGCCTACCGTGTCTTCTTCCGCCAGATCGGCCTCGACCCCGACCGCACCCGGACGCCGGTCGAGCAGCTCGCCCTCGACCGTCTCCAGGACGGTGCCTTCAAGACCCATGGCCTGCCCGGCGACGCGCTGACGATCGCCACGGTCGAGACCGGGATCGCCCTGCGCGCGTTCGACGCCGCGCGGATTGAAGGCGCGCTCTGCATCCGCGACTCGGCCCCTGGCGAGTCGCTGCCCGGCAGGCCGGGCGAGCTCGCCCACGGCACGCTGATCATCGCCGACGAGCGCGGGCCGGTCGGGTTGCTCTTCGGCGCCACCGGCGAGGGCCGCGAGGTCGAACGAGGCACCCGCCGCATCGCGATCGCCGCGATCCAGGTTGAGGGCGTCCCCCAGATCGCCGTGGACGAGGCGTTGTGGATGGTCGCGGGAACCCTCGAGGCTGCCTAGCCGCCCCGCAGGCCGCCGGTCTTGAAGGAGAGGCCCCCGGAGGCGCGCTGGAAGGCGCGGCGGAGGAAGTAGAAGGACGCGAGAAAGGCTGCGGCTCCTACCGCCAGGCAGATCGCGAGGATCAGGCTGGCGAGGTAGAAGAGGCTGCCGGTGACCAGGACGAAGACGACGCCGGCGAGCAGGGTGGTGTGCGAGCGGTAGCCGGCGAAGTGCTCGCGGGCCGAGACCTCGAGCCCGCCGAGCGCGGCGAGGACAACACCGACGCCGATCGCGGTCGGGCTCTTGCCGATCACCCCGATCGCCAGCATGACGATGCCGCCGAGCACGGTCAGCTCGGCAAGCGGGAACGACCCCCACGGGGCGGGTGGTCGTTCGTCGCTACCGCGAGTCTTGGCGCCTCTATCGCTCAACGGCCGCAAGCCGCCCGGGTAACGGGCATCCGGAGGAGACTCGGACCCGCCACCAGCCCATCAGCATGCCGAGCAGGCCGAAGCGGGGGCGGGAGTGCCAGTGGCCGCAGCCGGGCGCGCCGATGTCGTCGCGTGAAATCTGCACCCACTTGAAGTCGGCGGGCGAGGCGAGCATGCGCTCGAGCAGCTCGCGGTTGCGGGTCTCGAGCTCGTCCTGCGTTCGCAGCTGTAGCCGCGCTTCGGCTATCCGGCCCGCCAACGAGTCGCGGATCGCCTCCAACTCACCGAGATCGAGGGCCCGCGGCGCGCTCGACATCGACGGAATTGCCGTGTCGATCTGCACGCGCCGAAAGGCGTCTCCGAGGAGCGAGGCAAGCTGAGCTTCCAGCCTTCCGATCTGACGCCGCAGCTCACGCCGCGCAAGCTTCTCGTCGCCTCCGACGCGAAGCGCAGTGGGGATTTCTCGCTCGATCAGATCCGGCATGAACCCGATGACCAGTTTAGATCACCGTTCGCGCGGCGATCGCAGGCCTTACGTTAAGAGCCGATTCCGGTAGGTCGGAACGTCTTGTACTTTTTTTGCGGCGACAATCTCGGACGGCCGGCGACTGTCTTCAAAAAAAGTTAAGTGGAGGCCTACTGGAATCGGCTCCAACCACCCACGGATGGTCTCCAACCACAAAGCCTCAGACGAGCACCGTGTCGCGCGGCCGCGGCCCGCTCAGGGCGCTGGTCAGCAGCGCCCGCTGGCGCGGCGTCAGCGAGCCGATCCGCTTGTTCTCGCTCAGCGCCAGTGTCTGCAGCAGCTTGCGGGCGCGGGTGCGGCCCCAGCGGCGCTGGCTGGTCAGCAGCTCGGCCAGGGTCATGCTGTCGGCCTCCCAGGGGCAGTGCTCGATCACGGCGGCGACGTCGGCGTCGCCGCGCCCGACCGATCGCTTCAACTCCGCTCTGGCAAGCCGCACGCGGTTGGCCCGAGCCAGGGCCTGCATGTGCTGCGGCGCCTGGGTCGCGTCGACGGTTGTCGAAGCAGGGGCGATCGTTGCTACAGCGTCCACTGGGACTCCTCCCTATAGGGGTTGTTGACTGGTCTCATGCGCCGGCCGGTCTGCCCGGGCTCGGTTGAGTTGAAATGCCACCGCCGCGTCCTCCTGACCCGATGCGCGGCGAGGTGGGCAAGCTACGCGCTGGGGGAGGCGAGCGTCAACCCACGCTCGACCAAGAGCCCGCGAGCCGTTCGCTAAGAGCACCTTTTTCGTGCTTCGTCGGGCTCGTCCAGAATCGGACAAGGAGGAAACTACCCCCACCGGGGTATGCATAACCGCTCAGATACGCGGGAGCTCAGGGAAGTCTTCAATGGTGCGGGAGATCGTCTCGAGCGCGCGGTCGAGGTGCGCGCGCTCATGCGTCGCCATCAGGCTGGTTCGCAGCAGCGCCCCGCCCGGCGGCACCGCCGGGTGGATCGCGACGTTGGTGTAGACGCCGGCGTCGAAGAGCGCCTTCCAGAGCAGCACCGCCTGCCAGTCGTCACCGACGATCACCGGCACCACCGGCGTCGTCGCCACGCTTCCGTCGGGGAGCGTGCCCGGCTCGATCACCTTCAGCCCCAGGCCGCGCAGGCCCTCGCGCAGGTACTCGGCGTTGCCGAGCAGGGCCTCGAAGAGCCGCGGGCCCTCCGCGCGGATCACGCGCAGCGCCGCCAGCGCCGCTCCGACCGCGGCCGGTACCGCCGAGGCGCTGAAGACGAACGAGCGCGAGGAGATCCGCAGATACTCGATTACGTCGGCGGGCCCGGCGATGAAGCCGCCGCAGGAGGCGAGGCTCTTGGAGAAGGTGCCCATCCGCAGGTCGACCTCGTCCTCGAGCCCGAACAGCTCGGCGGCTCCGGCGCCGCGGGCCCCGAGCACGCCGGCCCCGTGCGCCTCGTCGACCATCAGCCGGGCGCCGCGGGAGCGGCAGAGCTCGACGATCCGCGGCAGGTCGCAGACGTCGCCCTCCATCGAGAACACCCCGTCGACGACGACGAGGACGCCGCCGCCGTCCTCGCTCGCACGCTGCAGCATCTTCTCCAGCTTGTCCATGCGGTTGTGGCGGAAGGGGCGCAGCTTTGCCCCCGAGAGTTTGCAGCCGTCGAGTATTGAGGCGTGATCGCCGGAATCGCAGATCACCGTGTCGCCCGGCGCCAGGATCGTGCCGATGCAGCCGACGTTCGCCTGGTAGCCGGTGGTGAAGACGATCGCCTCCTCGGTCCCCATCCATTCCGCCAGCTCGCGCTCGAGCTCGACATGCAACGGCGTCGTGCCGTTGAGCAGGCGCGAGCCGGTGACACCCGTGCCGTAGGCCTCCAGCGCCTCGCGTGCCGCAGCCTTGACCCGGCCGTCACCGGTCAGGCCGAGGTAGTTGTTGGAGCCGAGCATGATCGTCTCGCGGCCCTCCATCTCGACCACCGGGCCGGCCTCGGAGGTGAGCAGGCGGAAATAGGGGAGCAGGTCGTGCTGCTTGGCCGCTTCGAGTTGCTCGAGCCGCTCGTGGCTGCGCGCCTTCTCGAATACGTCAACGGGGGTCCTGGCGGTTTCGCTCATGGCCGGAGTGTAGGTTGCGGCCCCCATGTCGAATCTCTCGATCCGCCCCGTGCGCACCCGCCGTGAGCTGAAGCGCTTCGTCAAGGTCCCCTTCGCGCTGCACCGCGACCATCCGCAGTGGGTGCCACCGCTGATCCTCGATCGCATGCAGTTCCTCAACCGGCGCAAGAATCCCTACTTCCAGCACGCCGAGGCGGAGCTGTTCGTCGCCGAACGCGATGGCGAGCCGGTCGGCCGGATCAGCGCCCAGCTCGACCGCGAGTGGGATGCCGCTCAGGGGGGCGAGGACGGCATGTTCGGCTTCTTCGAGACGATCGACGACCGCGAGGTCGCGGCGGCGCTGCTCGGCGCCGCCGAGGACTGGCTTGCCGAGCGCGGCCGCAAGCGCCTGCTGGGGCCGATGGACTTCACCACCAACGACGAGGTCGGCATCCTGATCGAGGGCTACGAGCGCCGGCCGATGATCCTGCAGAACTGGCACCCGCCCTTCTACAAGGAGCTGCTTGAGGAGCTCGGCTACGGCAAGGCGATGGACCTGCTGATGTGGTACCTCGAGCTCGGCGAGCTCAAGCAAGGCGACCAGTTCGCCCCCGAGATCCATGCCGCTGCGACCAAGGCGCTGCGCGACGAAGGGGTCGAGATCCGCAGCATCGACAAGGGCGACCTGCCCGCCGAGATGCGCCGCTTCAGCGAGGTCTACAACGAGGCCTGGGCCGATAACTGGGGCTTCGTCCCGCCTACCGACGCCGAGGTCGAGTTCCACGCCAAGATCCTCAAGCAGGTGATCGACGAGCGCTGGGCCTTCGTCGCTGAGCGGGACGGGGAGACGGTCGGCGTCGCCCTCACCCTGCCCGACATCAACCAGGTCCTCGCGCAGATGGGCGGCAGGCTGCTGCCGCTGGGCTGGCTGCGCTTCCTGCGCGGCAAGCCGAAGATCGACCGCGTGCGTGTCTTCGCCCTCGGAGTCAAGGACGAGTTCCGCCACAGCGGCGTCGCCGCCGGCCTCTACCTCAAGCACCTCGAGGCGGCCAGCCCCGACGGGGTGCCCGGCGGAGAGACCGGCTGGATCCTCGAGACCAACGAGCCGATGAACCGGGCGATGGAGGGGATGGGCGGCGAGGTGGTCAAGAAGTACCGCATCTACGAGAAGGCGCTAAGGTCGAGCGGGTGAGCGAGTTCGAGCTGGAGCCGGTCAGGGTCCGCGTGCTGGAGCGCGAGCCCGCCCAGCTGCCGGCTCTGCGCAGCGAGGCGCGCACCGCCGCCGTCGCCGCCGTCGGCGGCGTCGTGCTCGGGGCCGCGACCGTCGCCGCGGTCCGCGCCGTGAGCGCCGCAGCGAAAAGCTCCCAGGGCGGGCTGCTGCCGCGCCGCAGGCGCCAGCCGAAGGTCGTCGCCAGCCGCTCCTTCCTTGTGGACGTGCACCTGCTCGGCAAGTGAGCGCGCGCGAGGTCGAGGTCGCCCCTCCCTCGCCCTTCCGTCTGCCCACCTACAGCAGCGAGGACCGCACGATGTCGGTCCGCGACGGCGTCCTCTCGCGGCTGTTGCGAGTGGGGGAGAGCCCGGTGCTGGTGCGTGCCTGGGAGCCGGGCCGGGGGCGCGTCGCCCTGCGTGCCGAGCCGGTTGCCGGGGACGACCTCGCCTCGCCGCGCTCGCTGCCTCCCGCGGACAGTCGCCCCGCCCGGGGCGAGGAGCTTGAGCTGGCGATCGTGCGGATGCGCTTCGCGCTCGGGGTCGACGACGACCTGACGCCGTTCTACCGCCGCTTCCGCGGCGACCCGCTGCTCGGGCCGCAGCTGCGCCGCCGGCCCTGGCTGCGGCCCGCGCGCCGGCCCTGGGCCTGGGAGGCGCTTGCCTGGGCGGTGGTCAAGCAGCTGATCGAGAGCGAGCGGGCGGCGCGGATCCAGCGCCGCATCGTCGGTCGCTGGGGCGCCCGCCTGGGACGCGAGCGGGGAACGCTGCGCGACGTGCCGGAGGCGGCGACGATCGCCGGTCGGGCGCCGGCCGAACTGACTGCGATGGACCTCTCACCGGCGCGCTCGATCGCCCTCCGCGCCGTTGCCCGCGAGATCGCCGCCGGCCGGGTCGCCCCCGCCGAGCCCGCCGCCGACCGCCGCCTGCTGGCGATCCCCGAGATCGGGCCCTGGACTGTGCAGTGCCTCGGCCTGCTCGGACGCGGCGACCCCGATTCGCTGCCGGCCGGCGACCTGATCTACCTGAAGCTGGTCGGGCGCCTCGCCGGGCTCGGCCGTCGCGCCACGGTCGAGGAGGTCGAGGATTTCTACGCGCCGTATGAGCCCTTTCGCGGCCTCGCCGGCCTCTGGTCCATCGGGCTGTACAGATAGCGGCATGCTTCAAGGAAGCGTTGCGGTTGCCGATACGCCTGCATGGACGACGCGAGGCGCGGCGATGGCTGGCCCGAGGAGCGCGTAAGCGAGTTCTTCGACGAGATCTCCTCGGTGGGCGACGACTACCGCCGCCTGGTTGAGCGCTTGCCGGCGATCGTCTACTCGTGCGAGATCGGCGAGCGCGGCCGCTGGCGCTACGTCAGCCCCCAGATCGAGAAGATCCTCGGCTACAGCCCCGAGGAGTGGATGGCCGATCCGGGCCTCTGGGTCGAAAGGCTGCACCCCGATGACCGCGAGCACGCGATCGAGCAGGAGACGCGCAAGGCCGCCGGCGAGCCCGGCAATGTGACCCCGATCGATTACAGGATGCTCACCCGCGACGGCAGCGTCGTCTGGATCCTCGACGAGGCAGTGCTCGAGCCCGACCGCGAGGGCATCCAGGTCTGGCACGGCGTCCTCTACGACATCACCGAACGCAAGCTCGCCGAGCAGGAGCTGGAGCGGGCGGCGGCCCAGCAGGCCGCGGTCGCGCGCCTTGGTCGCCACGCCCTACAGGACGGCGACCCGTCGCAGCTGGCCAAGCAGACGGTGCCGCTGATGACGGAGATCGACGGCGTCGAGGCAGCCTGTGTCTGGGAGGCCGCCCGCGAGGGGCGGCGGCTGCACCTGCGCGCCGGGCTCGAGGAATGCGGCGGCGGCGGCTTGGAGCGGCGCGCCTCGGCGGCGCGCGACTCCCATGCCGGCGCTGCGCTGGAGTCGGGCCTGCACGTGATCGTCGACGACTGGTCCAGTGAGCGCCGCTTCTCGATGCCGCCGGCGCTGCGTGTGCTCGGCGTGCGCAGCAGCCTCGCGGTGCCGATCGCCGGCAAGGAGCGCCCTTACGGCGTGCTCGACATCCACTCCACCGAGCCGAGCCGCTTCACGCCCCAGGACGTCCACTTCGCGCAGGCATCGGCCAACGTGCTGGCCGATGCGCTGGAGCGCCACAGCGCAGACGAGGCGCTGCGCCATCGCATTCTGCATGACGCCCTCACCGGCCTGCCCAACCGACTCAGCTTCGTCGACTCGCTGCGCGACGCGCTGCGCCGCGGTGTCTCCTCCGGCTCGCCGGTCGGAATCCTCTTCCTCGACCTCGACCACTTCAAGCTGATCAACGACAGCATCGGCCACCACGCCGGCGACGATCTGCTGCGGGCGGTCGCGCCGCGGCTGCGCGCCCACCTGCGGCCGGGCGATCTCGTCGCCCGCTTCGGCGGCGACGAGTTCGGCATCCTCGTCGACCGCCTCACCGACGAGGACGAGGCGATGGCGATCGCCGACCGCGTTGCGGGCGCCTTCTCGGAGCCGTACTCGATCGACGGCGCCGAACATTTCGTCACTGCCAGCGTCGGCATCGCGATCGCGCGGCCGAACGGCAGCGAGCCGGCCGACCCCGAGCTGCTGATCCGCGACGCCGACGCCGCCATGTACAGAGCGAAGGAGCGCGGCCGCGGCCGCTGCGAGCTGTTTGACGCGGAGATGCGCGCGCACGCGCTACGCCGCCTCGAGACCGAGCGCGAGCTGCGCCACGCGCTCGACCGCGACGAGCTCGAGCTGCGCTACCAGCCGATCGTTGGGCTCGGCAGCGGCGAGATCGTCGGGCTCGAGGCGCTGGTCCGTTGGAACCACCCCCAGCGCGGCCTGCTCGACCCCGGCGAGTTCGTCTCGGTTGCCGAGGACAGCGGCCTGATCGAGTCGATCGGGCGCTGGGTGCAGGAGACCGCCTGCCGCCAGGCGCTCGGCTGGCATGAGCTGCGCCCCGACCACCGGCCGCTCGACGTAGCCGTCAACCTCTCCGCGCGCCAGGTCGCGCATCGCGACCTCGCCACCTCGATGCGCGAGATCCTCGCCCGCACGGGGCTCGATCCGGTCAACCTGCGGCTGGAGGTGACCGAGAGCGCGCTCGTCGACGAGTCGGCGGGCGTGATCTCGACGCTGGAGGAGTTGAGCGAGATCGGCGTGCGCCTGGTCCTCGACGACTTCGGCACCGGCTACTCCTCGCTCGCCTACCTCAACCGCTTCCCCTTCGACGCGCTCAAGATCGATCGCTCCTTCGTCGAGGGGCTCGGCATCGAACAGGAGCGCACGGCGATCGTCGAGGCCGTGGTCGGCATGGCCCGGGCGCTATCGCTCGAGGCGATCGCCGAGGGAGTGGAGAGCGAGGTGCAGCTGTCCGAGCTGCGCCGGCTCGGCTGTGACTTCGCCCAGGGCCACCTCTTCTCGCGCCCGCTGGCGCCGAAGAAGGTGACGGACCTGCTGCGCGAGGGCGCCTTCGACCTACTCGGGGATCTCGCCCGCTAGGTACTCGTTGCTGAGCACTTCGGCGGGCGCCGGGCGGCCGTCGAGCTGCCCGTTCTCGTTCATCCAGGTGATGAAGGCCGACCATTTTGCCGGGTCCATGCGGCCGCTCCTGGAGAGCAGCGGCAGGGTCGCGTCGACCTCGGCTCGGGTCAACTCCGGGTTGAGGTCCTTGTTGGCGGCGAGCAGCGCTTTGGTGGTTGCGTCCGGGCTCTCGATCGCGGCAGCGGTGCCCCGCGCCAATGCCCCGAGGAAGAGGCGCGTCGGCTCCGGGTCGGCTTCCAGTTGCCTGCGGTTGGCGACCAGAACGAGCTCGTCGTAGGTCGGCACACCGAGCTGGTCGACCGGGGTGACGACCGGCTTTTTGCCGCGCAGGCGCAGGTCGACGCCCTCGACGTTGCGGAAGCCGCCCAGCATCGCCTGCGCCCGCCCGCCGACCAGCGCCGGCAGCAGCCCGTAGCCGACGTTGACGGTCTTCACGTCGCTCGGCTCAAGGTCGGCGCGGGAGAGGATCGTCTCCAGGTAGGCGTCCTGGTAGGGGATTCCCGCGGTGGCGATCGTCTTGCCCTTGAGCCCGGCCACGCCGCCGATCCCTGACTTCTTCAGCCAGATCATCGAGGTCAGCGGCGAGTCGACGATCGCCCCGACCGCGAGCACCTCGAGCCCCTGCTCGTGCGCGAGCAACACCTCGGGCTCGTAGGAGATCGCCAGGTCGGTTCGGCCGGCGGCGACCTGCTTTGTCGGCGCCGCGGGGTCCGCCGGCGTCTGGATCGAGACGTCGAGCCCGGCGTCCTCGAAGTAGCCGAGCTTCTGCGCCATGTATATCCCGGCGTGATCGGGGTTGGGGTAGAAGTCGAGCGTCAGGCTGAAGGGCTGCAGCGCGGCGTCGGTTTCGTCCTCACTCTTCTCGCCGCAGGCGGTGAGGAACACGGCGAGGATGAGCAGTGCGGCGACGATCGCCGGCAGACGGATGGACTTCATCCCTGCTTTCTATCGCCAAGTGACGATGCGGCGCTCTGCGAGGGCCAGCAGCGCGAACATCGTCAGGGCGATCGCGGCGAGGACTGCGGCCGCGGCGAACAGCCGCGCCGTTTCCAGGCGGGCGCTGTCTTCGCGGATCAGCACTCCGAGCCCCGAGTCGGCGCCGACCCACTCGCCGAAGATCGCCGCGATCGGGGCGTAGGTCGCGGCGATCCTGGCGCCGCTGAAGACGAAAGGGAGCGAGGTCGGCGCTTCGACCCGCCAGAGGATCTGGCGGCGCGAGGCGTCGAGGCTGCGCATCATCTTGCCCGCCTCGGGGTCGACCGAGCGCAGGCCGTCGGCCGCGTTGACGGCGATCGGGAAGAAGCAGATCAGGGCCACGATCACCAGCTTGGGGCCGATGCCGAAGCCGAACCAGACGATCAGGACCGGCGCGAGGACGAGGATCGGCACGGCCTGCGAGCCGACCATCAGCGGGTAGAAGATGCGCCGTAGCATCTCCGAGAGGCGCAAAAGGACGGCGAAGCCGAGGCCGGCCGCGAGGCCGATCAGGAAGCCGAGCACGATCTCGCGCAGCGTCACCCAGGCGTTTTCGGCGAGCAGCGAGCGGTTCTCCCACAGCGCCGAGGCGATTTCGGCGGGGGAGGGGACGAGGAACGGTTCGAGCCCGAGCAGGTCGGCGAGCGCCCCGCTCGAGGCGGCGAGCTGCCAGATTCCGATCAGCGCCGCCAATGCGAGCATGGGAAGCAGCCAGCGACTCATACGCCTGACCCCCCTGGCGAGTTAGTCGCAATATGTGCGACCAACTCGCCACGCAGCCTCACTGCGACCCCCTGTGCAGGGCGGCCATCGCGCGCTCGCGCACGGCGACGAAGGCCGGGTCGGTGACGGCGGCGTCGCGATCGGCGGCGCGTGGCGCCGGCGCGCCCAGCTGCTCGACCACCCGCGCTGGGCGGGCGGAGAGGACTACGACGCGGTCGGCGAGGTAGAGCGCCTCCTCGACGTCGTGGCTGACAAGCACGACCGTGCGCGGGTCGGCGGCCAGCGCACGGGCGAGCCAGCCCTGCATCTCCGCGCGGGTGATCGCGTCCAGCGAGGCGAAGGGCTCGTCCAGTGCCAGCAGCGGCTTGCCGGCGACGAGTGTGCGCAGGAAGGCGACCCGCTGGCGCATGCCGCCGGAGAGCTCCGCCGGGCGGGCGCGCTCGAAGCCGGCCAGGCCGAACTGCTCGAACAGCCGCCCAGCCTCGGCCCGGGCGGCGCCGCGGCCGGCGCCGCGGTTGCGCAGCGCCAACGCTGCGTTGTCAATCGCCGCCAGCCAGGGCAGCAGCATGTCGCGCTGTGGCATGAAGGCGCAGCGGGCGAGGCGCTCGGCGGGCGCCCGGGCGCCGTCGACCTCAATCTCGCCGGCGCCCGGCTGCTGCAGCCCGGCGATCAGCTCGAGCAGGGTCGACTTGCCGCACCCCGAAGGACCGACCAGGCCGAGCACACCGTGTGCCGGCAGGTCGAGGTCGAGGCGGTCGATCGCCTCCAGCTCGCCGTAGGAATGAGAGATGGCGCGGACGGAGACCACCGCTGGTATCCTGCCGCACTCGTTCCTTCTGACTTAGAAGGTCAAGAAAGTCGTAAACCACCCGGGCGAACTCCCCAATGGACCCAGCGATCATCCTTTTCGGCTTCGGCATCGGCGCAATGGTCGGCATGACCGGCATGGGCGGCGGCACCCTGATGACGCCGCTGCTGATCCTGCTCTTCGGGGTCAAGCCGGTGACCGCGATCGGCACCGACATCTTCTACGCCGCGGTGACCAAGACCGTCGGCGGCTGGCGTCACCTGAAGATGGGCACCGTCAACATGAGCCTGGCGCTGTGGCTGGCCGCGGGCAGCGTGCCGGCCTCGGTGGCCGGCGTCTGGGCGATCTCGATCCTGCAGAGCAGGATCGGCGAAGAGAAGCTCGATTCAGTCGTCTACGCGCTGCTCGGGGGCACCCTGCTGATGGTCGGCTTCATCACCCTGGCGCGGGCGCTGATCCTCAGCAACCTGGTTGAGGAGCGCGAGGATTTCGAGATCAAGCGCCGCCACAAGATCGCCGCGGTGGCGATCGGGGCCACCACCGGCTTCGTCATCGGCATCACCTCGGCAGGCTCGGGCACCGTTATCGCGATTCTGCTGATCTCGGTCTTCCGCCTGGCGCCGCGCAAGGTCGTCGGCACCGACGTATTCCACGCCGCGATCCTGCTCTGGGCCGCCGGCATAGCCCACTGGGTCGGCGGCAACGTCGACTTCGTCCTCGCCGGCAATATCCTGCTCGGCTCGATTCCGGGCGTGATCGTCGGCTCGCACTTCGCCGCGCGGGCTCCGGTCGGCTTCCTGCGCACCGCGCTCGGCGTCGTCCTCATTGCCTCGGGGATCATCACCGTGCAGAAGGGCGATCCCCTCGTCTGGCCGATCGCCGCCGCGGTCGCCGGTGTCGGCCTCGGCCTGCTGATCTGGTTCCCGCGCTGGTGGGGCAGGCGTCGGGCCGAACGCGAAGCGACGGCAGGCGAGGGCCCGCCGCACGACCGCTCTGACGAGCTGGCGCTGGAGGAGATCGGATGAGGGTGGGGGGTACGCTCCTCTCATGAGGGTCTCCGCTAAGGCTGATTACGCTGTTCGGGCCGCCGCGGAGTTGGCGGCCGAGAAAGACGGGCCGATCAAGGGGGAGCGGCTGGCGGAGCTGCAGGACATTCCCCTCCAGTTTCTCGAGCACATTCTCTTGGAGTTGAAGCATCACGGGATCGTGCGGGCGCGGCGCGGGGCCAAGGGCGGCTACTGGCTCGCCAAGCCCGCCGACGCGGTGACGATCGCCGACGTGGTCCGCGCGGTCGAGGGCCCGATCGCGCACGTCCAGTCGGCGCCGCCGGAGTCGATCGAGTACCGCGGCCACGCCGAGCACCTGCAGGAGGTCTGGATTGCCGTCCGCGCCAACCTCCGCGCGGTGCTCGAGCACGTCACCCTGGCCGAACTCGTCAGCGGCGACCTGCCGCCGGTGGTCGCCGAGCTGTCCGGCTCCGCCGACGCCTGGGCGCCGCGCTGAGGCCGTCCCAACCGCTCCGGTGTGCCTTTCCCGCATCGGGACCGGGAAAGGCACACGGAAGCCGGCGCGTCAGGGCTTTAGTCGGAACGGCGGGTACTGGTCGGTGACCAGGGTGAAGGCGTAGCCGGCGACGCGGTTGTGCCAGCGGGTCACGCCTTCGACGTAGGTGAAGATGCCGCGCGGGTAACGGCCGGTGAAGAGGATCGCGAACCAGGCCCCGATCACGGCGAAGAAGACGCCGATGCCGAGGAAGAAGAGCACGACGTAGTGGGGGATTGCCAGGAACCACTTGACCAGCGGCATCCCACGCTGCAGGCCCTGGGTCGACGGCTGCGGGTACTCGAGCCTGACCGCCTGCTGCTCGTCGGTCGAGGGGTAGCTGTCGTCCATCAGCGCGAAGTAGATCCCGATCCGGTTGAGGAAGCGCATCAGCTCCAGGTTCCAGTCCAGCCACCAGCCCGGGTATTTCTTGCGGAAGAGCAGCATCAGAACCAGCGGCACGAAGACGAGGCTGCCCATCGAGATCCCGGCTTCGTAGCCGTTGCTGGCCAGCTCCGAGCCCGGCAGCAGGCCGGCGATGATCAGGATCGGGATCACCGTGAAGATGCGGAAGAACGTGGTGAGCCGGTTGAGCTCTCGCTCCGGGTACTCGACCGAGAAGGTGACCGGGTAGCCGCTCGGCGGCGGCGTGGTCGCCGACGGTGGCGGCGGCGACGGTGGTGGCGTGCTGCTCATCTCCATGCTGACTCCCCTTTCGCGCGACTGGTGACGATGACCCGGTCAGGCTAAGCGCTGCATGGGACGCCTTCTCGTCCTCGTTCCAGCCGCCCTCACTCCGCCGCCGGGACGCCGCCGGCGACGACGTTGACGAAGTTCTCCAGGTGGCGGGTGGTCCAGCACTCGAAGGCGCCGTCGCAGTGGCGCTCGTAGGCGGCCATCACCGAGTCGCCGTAGTTCCAGTAGAGGCGCGGCTCGGGGTTGAGCCAGAAGAGGCGGCCGGCGCGTTCGGCGACCTGGGCGAAGACCTCGGCGTGGGGCTCGCGGCCGTTGGTGCGGGCGTCGCCGAGCACGATCACGGTCGAGCGCGGGTCGAGCTCGTCGGAGATCTCGCCGAGGAACTCGAGCCAGACGCGGCCGTAGTCGGTGTAGCCGGAGACGTCGG
>Ga0210063_1000227_pt1 | contig 19042 bp, 18 predicted proteins | sample Muzzi_PWA_D1_FD_185529 | JGI IMG/M metagenome (GOLD analysis project Ga0210063, IMG submission 185529) | Wetland microbial communities from San Francisco Bay, California, USA, that impact long-term carbon sequestration - Muzzi_PWA_D1 (SPAdes) | ecosystem: Environmental > Aquatic > Marine >... | reverse complement strand
CGCCCGCCGCACCCACGTTCGCTCTTTGTCAGGCATAGCCCGGCAACGGGCGAACGCGCCCCGCTTGAAGCTCGCCGGTGCGTTCGCGGCGCTGCTTGCGGCGGTCCTGTTTCTGCTGCCCGGTGCCACAGGCGTCTCGAGCCCGTCCGTGTCCGCGGGCCTGCGGGTCACCGTCCTCGATGTCGGTCAGGGCGACGCGATCCTGTTTCAGCCCCGCGACTCGCCGGCCCTGCTCGTCGACGGCGGCCCGCCCGGCAGGGGGCTGTTGGCGATGCTGCGCGCCGCCGGGGTAGGCCGCCTCGGGGCGGCGATCGTCACCCACGATCAGTCCGATCACGCCGCCGGCATTGGCGAGCTGCTCGGCGCGATCCCCGTCGACCGGCTGCTCTACGGAGCGTCAGGCAGTTCAACGCTGGCCGCGGCGGCCACCGCCGGGATTCCGGCTCGCCGTCTCGCCGCAGGGAGCGTGGTGCGCTCCGGGCGACTGCGGCTGGAGGTGCTCTGGCCGCCGGCCCAGTTGCTCTCCGGGTCGCACGAGGGGGAGGACCCCAATGCGCTTGCCCTGGTCATGCGAGCCCGCTGGCATCGCTTCGCGATGCTGCTGACCGCGGACGCCGAGGCCGAGGCGACGCCGCTCGATCCCGGGCCGGTCGACGTGCTCAAGGTCGCCCACCACGGCAGCGACGACACCGGACTGGCCGGGCTGCTCGACCGGACCCGGCCGCGCCTGGCGGTAATCTCGGTCGGCGCCGGTAATCCGTTCGGCCACCCCACGGCGATGACGCTGGCAACTCTCGTCGCGCACGGCGCATGTGTCCTGCGCACTGACCGCAACGGGCCGATTGCGATAGAGGTGGGCAGGCACTCAACGAATCTACGAATCGATACTGGGGCAAATGCGCCACTGCCCTGTCGGTCAGGCGGCCACGGTCGATAGTCGCAGCGGTGGACTGCAAGCCTGGAAAGTCACGGCTGAGGCCCAGTGTCCTTGGCGGCGGCATGCTGGAGAGGGCGCGCAGCACGACGCTCGCGCTGCTCGGCCTGACCGCGGCGGTCGGCCTGGGCATGGTCGCGCTGGCGCTCAACCAGAGCTGGCCGTTGCTGGCCGGCAGCCCGATTCCCGGCGCGCCGGGAGGAGACAAGGCCGTCGGCAAGGCGCGCGTTGTCTCGCGGGCGGACGGCGCCGGGCATCCGCAGCGGGGTGCCGCGCATGGCGATCGCGTCGGCGGTCCAGGCATGCGGCGAAGCTCGGCCGGATCGCCGCAGGGATCCGGTGGATCGCCGCACGACCCGGCGCCGGAAAACGGTTCGAGCGAGTTCGTCTCCGCATCGGCTCCGGCCGGCTCAGGCGGGAGAAGAGCTCCCAAGAAGCCCCCTCAGCAGGCCCCTGACCGCTCGCCGGCGGCGGAGAAGCCGCAGGCGCCGGTTGCGACCACGCAACCTCCGGCCACGCCGCAGGCCGTGCCTTCCACGCCCGCTCCGGCGAGCGGCGCCGATACCCCGTCTCCATCCGCCCTGGCGTCCTCCGCTCCGCCCGATGAGGAGTCGAGCGGGCCCTCTTGGAGCCACGGCGGAGGTCACGCCTACGGTCATAGCGACCGCGACCGCGACGGGCACGCGCATGGCGACTGGGACAGCGACCGGTCGCACGGTCACCACCGGGACGACTAGCGAGCCCCAGCCCCCGCTCGCCTATCTAGACTCGGTCACATGGCCGAGTCCGAGCTGCGTTCGCTCTATCTGATCGCCGGCACCGACGGGGCGAAGATCGACGCGACCCGGGCGCGCCTGCGAGCCCGCGCCGAGCGCGACGGCGGTGCCTCGTCGCTGCATGTCTTCGAAGCGGGCGAGGGCCGTGGCGCCCCCGACCACGAGGCGCTGCTGGCGTCCATCCCGGCGATGTCGCTGACCGAGTCGCGGCGCTATCTACTTGTGGACGGGGTCGAGCGCTGGCGCGACCGGCAGTTGGAGGAGGTGGCGGCGGCGCTCGCCGAGCTGCCGCCCGACCTCAGCGTCGTCCTGATCTCCCGGGGGAAGGCGCCGGCGAAGCTGACCAGCGCGGTCAGGGACGCGAAGGGCGAGATCCACGACTTCGAGGCGCCGAAGGCGCGCGAGATGCCGCGGACCCTGGTCGCCGACGCGAAGCGTCTCGGCTTCGGGCTCGACCCGGCGGCGGCGCGGATGCTGGTTGAGCGGATGGGCGCCAATCCGCAACGACTCCACAACGAGCTTGAGCGCCTCTTGCTCTGGGCCGGCGAGGGGGGGAGGGTCGACGCCGCCGACCTTGCCGCGATGGTCGCCGATACCTCTGAGTCCGCGGTCTGGACGCTCTCCGACGCGCTGCTCGAACGCGATGCTGCCGGTGCGCTGCGAATCTCCGAGCGGCTGATCGCGCAGGGGGAGAACGTCACCGGCCTGATCTACGGCCTGGCCTCGCGACTGCGCAAGGCCTGCAGCGCGGCGGCGATGCTGGAGGACGGGATGGCGTCGGGTCAGGTCGAGTCGAAGCTCGGCATGCACCCGTACGCGGCCAAGCAGCTGGTCCGACGCCTCGGTGAGGTGGAGATGTCCGACCTGCGCGAGGCGACGATCGCCCTCGCCGACCTCGAGGTCTGGTGTCGGGGCGGAGCCGACTACGGCGACGAGCTTGCTCTAACCCTTGCGATTCGCTCGGCCTCCGGCTCTTAGGACGCTGCAAACCGGCGCATTTCGGCGTCCTCCCTCAGTCATGTGCAGAGCACACTCCCTCGGTCGTCCTAGAACTGCCTGGTGTTCGCGTCCTAAGAGCCTTGCGCAATACGGGCGGCCTGGGACTTCTTCCGGGCTGCGGTATTGCGATGCAGGGCGCCCTTCTGCACGGCCTTGTCGATGCGCGAGACGAGCGCCTTGTGCTCACGCTCGATCGCACTCGCGTCACTGCCCTCGACGGCGCTCTGCAAGCGGCGGAAGTAGGTCTTCACCGTGCTCGTCAGGAGCCGGTTCTCGGTTCTCTCGCGGTCGCTGCGTAGGATCCGCTTCTTCTGTGAGGCAATGTTGGCCATGAGCGCGGCGCCGGACTATACCGAGACTCAGCGTCCACCCACCGAGCGCCGCCCCGGGCGGATCGCCCGCTCCACGGCGTTCTTCTCGATCGCGACCGCCGCTTCGCGGCTGGCTGGGCTGGGGCGCGAGATAGTCGCCGCCGGCTATTACGGCGTGAATGGGCCGATGTCGGCCTTCACGGTCGCCTTCCAGGTCCCCAACCTGATTCGGGCGCTGTTCGCCGATGCGGCGCTGCAACCGGCCTTCGTGCCGGTCTTCACCGAGCAGCTGGAGAAGAAGAACTACAGGGAGGCATTCCGCATGGCCTCGACCATGCTGCTGCTGGTCACGGCGGTTCTCGGCGCGATCACGGCGATCTTCGTGCTCGCCGCGCCGCTGATCATGCCGCTCATCGCGCCCGGCTTCGAAGGGGCGATCCTCGACCTCACCGTCACCCTCTCCCAGGTTCTCTTCCCGATCCTCGTCCTGCTCGGGATGAGCGGCGTCGTCGTCGGCATCCTCAACAGCTACGACCGCTTCGGAGCCTTCGCGATCGCGCCGCTGTTCTGGAACCTGACGATCATCGCCTGCCTGGTCGCGATCGTGCCCTCGTTGGAAGGCCAGGACCGGATCTACGCCTACGCAATCGGCGTCCTCGCCGGCACCGTGGTGCAACTCGGCATCGTCGTCTTCGACCTACGCAACACGCCGTTCAAGTTCGCCTGGAGCTTCGACTGGCGCAACCGCGACGTGCGCCGCGTGCTGCTGCTGATGCTGCCGGTGACGATCAGCCTCGGGCTGATCAACTTCAACCTGCTGATCAACAGCCTCTTCGGCAGCCTCGTCAGCAATCAGGCGCCGGCCGCGATCGACAAGGCGTTCCGCATCTACCAGCTGCCGCAGGGGATCTTCTCGGTGGCGATCGCGACCGTGCTCTTCCCGACCCTGGCCCGCTTCGCCTCGCGCGGCGAGCACGACAACCTGCGGGCGACGATGGCCAACGGAATGCGACAGATCCTGTTCGTCCTGCTGCCCGCCGCGGCGGCGATCCTCGTTCTCTCCGAGCCGATGATCCGGCTCGTCTACCAGCGCGGTGAGTTCACGCCCGAGCAGACGACCCTGGTTGCCACGGCGCTCTTCTGGTTCGCCTTCTCGCTCCCCGCCAACGGCCTCTTCCTGCTGCTCACGCGGACCTTCTTCGGCCTGCAGCGGCCCTGGATCCCGACCTCGATCGCTGCTGGCAACCTCGCCGTCACCGCCCTTGCGGCGCTCGGCCTCTACCACCTCGGCGTCGGCGGCATCGTCGCGGCGACCGCGATCGCGACGATCGGCAGCGTCATCGCCCAGGGGATCGTCCTGCGCCGCCTGCTCGGCGGGCTGGAGCTGGGCCGCCTGCTCGACGCCGCGATCCGGATCTCGATCGCGGCCGCCGCGCTGGCCGCCGTCAGCTTCGGCATCTGGGACGTGCTTGACAACGCGCTCGGCCGCGGCCTGCTCGGCCAGGTGGTATCGCTCGGCGCCGGCCTCGGGGTCGGCGGGCTCGCCTACGTCGGCGTCGCAAGGCTCCTGCGGGTCGAAGAGCTCGACCAGGTGATGCGGCTCGTCCGCCGCAGCTAGATGGATGACTCCACGACCCCGCACGCCTGGATGACGCACGTGGCACTGCGCATCTCAGCGTCCTCGGGTTTGCCTTTGCAACCAGCAAAGGCTGCACCCGGCGTCCTTGATCTGCTTGGCCACGCGCGCCCCAAGTCGCACGCGACCGTGGAGTCAACCATCTGATGCTCGATCTGGCTCGCTACCTGCTCGGCGTCGCGGAGATCGCCCTACTCACGGGCTTCGCCACGCTGGGCGCATCCGCCGTACGCGCTCGCCTGCTTCCATCGTTCACGGGCGCCCCAGCGCATCTGGCGACCGCTGTGATCGCGCTCGCATTGCTGATCTGGGTAGCTGAGCTTCTTGGCAGCTTCGGCCTGTTCAAGCCGGTGCCGTGTCTCGTCAGCGTTGCGCTGGTCGGCTTGGGACTTTGGCTTGTGGTTGCGGGGGGACGGGGGTACCCCTCCGGCTTGCTGGGTTTTTCGCCTCGTCGCTGGGGGGCCGTCCGAGGTCGCGGTCGGGGCGAAAAAGTGGACGCCGCTGCGCCGGACGGGTACCCCCGTCTCCCTTCGCGCGGCCATTGTTCCGGGACGAGTTTGGGTCACCCATCGGTGGTGACCGTGGTGGCGCTGGCCGTGGCTGGGGCAGCGCTTGTGAGGTTCGGTCTCGATGTGAAGCCGAAGCTGACTACGGGGATGACCGGGTTCGATTCGACCTGGTACCACGGGCCGTTCGCCGCGGGGTTCTCCCAGAGTGGGAGCACGTGGGACCTGCACTTCATTGCGCCGCAATTTCTGGCCTGGTTTTACCCAGCCAACGCGGAACTGTTCCACGCTGGCGGAATACTGGCGTTCGGGCGGGACCTGCTGTCGCCGCTGCTGAACATCGGTTGGTTCGTCGGCTGTCTGGTTGCCTGCTGGTGTATCGGGCGGCCGTACAAGGTGGCGCCGTGGTCGCTGGCGCTGGGTGCGGTAGCGCTGAGCTTGCCTGTTCTCTCGGATCAAGCCGGCGAGGCCCGCAACGACATCGTCGGGATCTTCTTCCTGTTGGCTGCTGTCGCGATCGTCCTCAATGCCTGGGCAGCCGGAAAAGGCGGGGTGGGGGGGGCGGTCGTCGTCATCGGCCTCGCCGCGGGGCTCGCCGCGGGGACGAAGCTGAATTTCCTCCTACCTGCCGCAGTTCTCGTCCTTGGGTTGGCTTTTTTCGTCCCATCCGGTGGCCGCTGGCGTGCCTTGTTCACCGGCATGTGCGCCGCTCTGGCCGGGGGCGGTTACTGGTACCTGCGCAACCTGGTCCACAGCGGCAACCCTCTGCCCTGGCTCGACTCGATCGGCCCGGTCTCGCTGCCGGCACCCGACCAGGCCCTAGGCGGCCGCGAAGGCCACAGCGCGCTCGGCTACCTCACTGACGGCAGCGTCTGGTCCGACTGGTTTTTGCCCGGCCTCCACGACGGCCTCACGATCCTCTGGCCGGCGCTCGGAGCAGCGGCATTGGCCGGACTGCTCCTCTGTCTCACAGCCCCACCTCATCCGCCCGCCGCGCGGTCGAGCTTTGAGCCGGATGACGACCCAAACCTCGACCCCGGTCGGGTGTTGCGTCTGGTTGGCCTCGTCGGCCTCGCAGCGGCATTTGCCTGGCTCGTGGCGCCCACCTCTGCCTCGGGCCCCGACGGAATGCCCCGCGGTTTCGAGTCCGGCCTCCGCTACCTGGCGCCCGCCTTGGTCCTCGGCCTCTCGCTGTTGCCGCTGACCTCTCCACTCAGCGAGCGAATCCGCCGCATCGACTCGGCGAGTCTGCGATTTGACACGCCTATCAACCCCAAGCGCGGTTTCGTTGGGACTCTGGCCCTGGCGGCCGTGTTGGCGGCGATATCGATCGGCTACCCGGTCCAACGCCACTACCTACAAAACCGCTACGGGGATCCGAGCTTCGCCGCCCCAGGCCTCAATGCTGCGTTCAAATCGGCCACGCCCCTCTCAGGCGCCCGGATAGCGACCACCAGCACGCGCCAGTACCCCCTCTTCGGCACCGACCTCTCCAACGAGGTCCAGTACGTCGGGGAACACCGCCCCCACGGCGGCTTCACCCCACCGACGACCTGCCGCCGCTGGCGAGAAGTGCTCAACGAGGGCAACTACGACTACGCAATAACCACCCGCGACCGCACCGAACCAGGTAAGCCTCCGTTCCCCGAGACGGCCAAATGGACCGAAGGCCCCGGTGCGGAGGTCTTCCTACGCAAGCCCCCCACCGTCATCTACAAGCTCACCGCCCCCCTGGATCCATCGGACTGCCATTGACTGATTGGCGCTTTATTGCCGCATAGCGGGAAGTAGGCGCCAAGCGGTTGCGAAACGGCGGGCCAGGAGGAGTCCGGCGCTTCGTGCAGCAGGGGTCGGGGGTGTCCCAGCGCGAGCGGCGTCCGTTTTTCGCACTATGGGGTTGCCGAGAGCCGCAAGCCACAAGGCGAAAAACCCAGCACGGGCTGGGACGCCCCCGACCCCTGCCCACACGCCGCGCACTCGCCATACTCCGCAGCCCGATGGACCACATCCGCAACTTCAGCATCATCGCCCACATCGACCACGGCAAGTCGACCCTGGCCGACCGGATCCTCGAGCTGACCGGTTCGATCGACCCGAAGAAAATGCAGGCGCAGATGCTCGACTCGATGGACCTCGAGCGCGAGCGCGGGATCACGATCAAGGCCCAGGCAGTGCGGGTGGAGTACAGGGCCGCCGACGGACAGGCCTACCACCTGCACCTGATCGATACCCCCGGCCACGTCGACTTTTCCTACGAGGTCTCGCGCAGCCTCGCCGCCTGCGAGGGCGCTCTGCTGGTCGTCGACGCGGCGCAAGGGGTCGAGGCGCAGACGGTGGCCAACACCTACCTGGCGATCGAGAACGGGTTGGAGCTGATCCCGGTGATCAACAAGGTCGACCTGCCGGGTGCCGAACCGGAGCGGGTAGCGGCCGAGATCGCCGACCTGCTCGGTGGCGATCCCTCCGAAGCGCTACAGATCTCGGCCAAGACCGGCGCGGGCGTGGCCGAGGTTCTGGAGGCGATCGTCGCTCGCGTGCCGGCGCCCACGGGGAAGCCCGAGGCGCCGACCAGGGCGCTGATTTTCGATTCCGAGTTCGACCAGTACCGCGGCGTGATCGCCTACGTGCGGATGGTCGACGGCGCCTTCCGCAAGGGCGAGCGGATCCTCGCGATGCAGAACGGCACCGAAGCCGACATCGACGACATCGGATTCTTCCGCCCGGCGATGACCGGCGTGCAGCGCATGGACGCCGGTGATGTCGGCTATCTGATCACCGGCATCAAGGACGTCGCCAAGCTGCGCGTCGGCGACACGTTGACGGCGCTGGAGCGACCGGCCGAGAAGCCGCTCGAGGGTTACCGCGAGGTGAGGCCGATGGTCTTCTGTGGCCTCTTCCCGATCGAAACCGATCGCTTCGAAGACCTGCGCGACGCGCTCGACAAGCTTGCCCTCAACGACGCCGCGCTCTCCTGGGAACCGGAGACCTCCGAGGCGCTCGGCTTCGGCTTTCGCTGCGGCTTCCTCGGGCTGCTTCACATGGAGATCGTGCGCGAGCGACTGGAGCGCGAGTACGGCCTCGACCTGCTTTCGACCACCCCGAACGTGCGCTACGAGGTCCATCTGACCAACGGGGAGTCGAGGGAGGTCCGCAGCCCCACCGAGCTGCCCGACCCGGGCACGATCGAAACGGTCGAAGAGCCCTACATCCGGGCCACGATCATCGCTCCGTCCGAACAGGTTGGCGCGGTGATGGAGCTCTGCCAGGAGCGCCGCGGCACCCATATCGACATGCATTACCTCAGCCCGCAACGGGTGCAGATCCGCTACGACATGCCGCTGGCCGAGATCGTGCTCGACTTCTTCGACCTGCTCAAGTCCTCGACCCGCGGCTACGCCTCGCTCGACTACGAGCCGACCGGCAACCGGCCCTCCGACCTGGTCAAGGTCGACATCCTGCTCGCCGGCGACAAGGTCGACGCGCTCTCGATCATCGTCCACCGCGATTTCTCCTATGAGCAGGGCAAGCGCCTGGTCGGGCGGTTGCGCAAGACGATCCCGCGCCAGCAGTTTGACGTGCCGGTGCAGGCTGCGATCGGCTCCAACATCCTTGCCCGCGAGACCGTCAAGGCCGTGCGCAAGGACGTCACCGCGAAGCTCTACGGCGGTGACGTGACCCGCAAGAACAAGCTCCTGAAGAAGCAGAAAGCGGGCAAGAAGCGGATGAAGCAGGTCGGCCGGGTCGAGGTCCCGCAGGAGGCGTTCCTGGCCGTGCTCCAAATCGACGAGTAGGCACGCGCCGGACTGGCCGCCTGGCCAATACACTGCCGCGCCATGGCGATCAAGACTGAAGCAATCGGCAAGGAGTGGCCCGCCACGACGTATGAGGTGGGCAAGGAGAAGATCGGCGAGTACGCGCGGGTGATCGGGCTCGACAACCCGGTTCACTTCGACCGGGGGGCGGCCACCGCGGCCGGCTACCGCGACGTGGTCGCGCCGCCGATGTTCTGCGTCGTCTACAGCGCCCCGGCGCTCGGTCCGGCGATGTTCGACCCCGAGGTCGGGATGAACTTCGCCGCGATGGTGCACGGTGGCCAGGAGTTCGCCTGGGGCGAGCCGGCCTGCTCCGGCGACGAGATCACGACCACCTCCAAGTGCCTGCAGATCTTTGAGAAAGACGGCAAGGGCTTCTACGTCTTCGAGACCGTCTCGATCAACCAGGACGGCGCTGAGGTAGTGCGCGGGACCTGGACCAACATCGTCAGGGGGGTCTGAGATGGCCGAGCTGCAACCCGGGGAGCAGATCGCGGAGCTGCGCGTGACCCCCGACAAGTACCTGCCGCACCGCTACGCGGGCGCCTCGGGCGACTTCAACCCGATCCACATCGACCCCGAGTTCGCCAAGGCGGTCGGGCTGCCGCACACGATCCTGCACGGCCTCTACATGATGGGCTTGGTGGCCCGCGCCGCCACCGATGCGGCCGGCGGCGATCCGGGCTCGCTGAAGCGGCTCTCGGTGCAGTTCCGCGGCATGGGCGCGCCGGAGACCGAGATCGTCGTCAGCGGCGAGGTAAAGGGGGCCGGCGACGGAAGGGCGACGATCGACGTCGTCGCAGCGCAGGGCGAGAATCAGACGATCCGCAACGCCGAGGCCGAGGTGGCGCTTTAGCGCCACCGGGCAACCCTCCCCGCTCAACTTTTTGCGAAGACACGGGCTGGTCGTCCGCGGGCCTCGCCGCGCAAAAAGTACAAGCCGCGGGTAGGGTCACCCGGCGTCGCTTCTACACTTTGAACGTGCTCTCTGAGCGACAAGAATTGATCTTGCGACTGGTGGTCGATGCCCATCTGGCGTCGGGTAAGCCAGTGGCCTCCAAGCCGATTGCCGAGAGGACAGAGGTGGAGTGGGGGCCTTCCACGGTGCGGGCGGAGCTTTCGGCGCTCGAGGCGGCTGGGTATCTGATGCACCCGCATACGTCCTCGGGCCGGGTGCCCACTGAGGTCGGGTATCGCTACTACGTCGATCACCTGATCGATGCAGCCAAGCCGCAGCCGTCCGCCACCCTCGAGCTTTCGCGACTGCGTCGTGAGATCGACGCGGCGATGCGGGAGACGACCGCCGCGCTGGCTCAGGTCACCGACCTGATGGCGCTTGCCACGGCGCCGGCCCCCGATACGGCGACGATCCACCGGGTCGAGGTCCTGCGCCTACAGCCGACCAAGGTGATGGCAATCGCGATCGCCTCCAACGGCAGTGTCGCCAAGCGTGTCTTCGACTTCGACACCGCGGTCGATCCGGGCCTGGTCGAGTGGGCGTCCAGCTACCTGAACGAGTCGCTGGCAGGGATGGGCGTCGGCGCGCGGATGATCGCCAACCGGCTCGCCGACCCGGAGCTGGACCAGCTCGAGTCGCGCTTCCTCGCCACCCTGGCGCCGGCCTTCACCGAGCTCGAGGGCGAGAGCGGCGAGGGCCTCTATATGGACGGGGCCTCGCGGCTGCTCTCCGAGACCCACGTCGCCGACCTGCCGCGCGCAGACCGGCTGATGACCGCGCTGGAGCGGCGCGCCGGCATGCTCGGCATGCTGCGCTCGGCGCTCGACGAGCGCTCGGTGTTCGTCTGGATCGGCGGCGAGAACCCGCAGCCGGAGTTGCGTTCGGTCAGCGTCGTCGGCGCCAACTACGGGCTCGGCCATCGCAACCTCGGCTCCGTCGGCGTGGTCGGGCCGCTGCGGATGGACTATGCGACCGCGATCGCCTCGGTGCGCGGCGCCGCGCGTGAGCTCTCGCGCTACTGCGAGTCGGTCTACGGCTGATGCCCGCGGACTACTACGAGATCCTCGGCGTCGCCCGCGACGCGAACAAAGCGGAGGTGAAGACCGCCTTCCGCAAGCTCGCGCGCGAGCTGCACCCCGACGTCAACGACCACGACCCCGAGGCGGAGGAGAAGTTCAAGGCGGCGGCGGAAGCCTACGAGGTGCTCTCCGACCCCGAGCAGCGCCGCGCCTACGACGCCTACGGCCACCAGGGCGTACGCGGGGCGGGCGCCGGTGCGGGCGGGCCGGCCTCGGTCGAGGACATCTTCCAGGCCTTCTTCGGCGCCGGCTTCGGCTTCGAGACACGGCGCGGGCCGATGCGCGGCCAGGACCTGATCCACCAGGTCGAGATCTCCGCCGTCGACGCGATGCTCGGGACCAAGATCGAGGCGCCGAGCCACGAGGGCCCGCGTGAGATCGAGCTGCCCGCCGGGATCCAGCCCGGCAGCCAGTTCGCGCTGCGCGGCCACGGCATGCCCGGTGCCAACGGTGGCCCGCCCGGCGACATGGTGATCGCCGTTCAGGTGATCGTCCCCGAGCAGCTCTCCGAGGAGCAGCGCGACCTGGTCGAGAAGCTGAACGAGACGATTGAGCCGCGCAACCTGCGCTCGCAGCAGGGCGACACCGGCAGCTTCTTCTCGCGCATGCGGCGCGCTTTCGGTTGACATACGGCGCCGCCTCTTCTGCTTTCGCGAATGCCTGAAGAATCAGATATGGACAGGCATTCGCCTCCGCGTCCGAGGGCGGCGCTGTGATCCGTTTGGCCGTCCGCTGTAAACCGGAGTACGCAGATGTTGTCCTGGCGGAGCTGATGGTTCTCGCCCCGAACGGGGTCGAGGAGGAGCGCGGAAGCGACTACGTCGAGTACGCGATCTACGGTGGCGAGGGCGAGCTGCCCGAGCTGGGCGAGATCGAGGTCGCGGCGGGGGACGGCCTGGTCGAGCTGGTCGCCACCGAGGTCCCCGACGACTGGGCCGACCGCTGGCAGGACTTCCACAAGCCGCTGTTGGTCGGCGGACGGCTCTGGCTGCGGCCTTCCTGGGAGCCGCCGCGCGAGGGTGCGATCGACCTCGTCATCGACCCGGGCCGCGCGTTCGGCACCGGCGCCCACCCGACCACGAGGCTCTGCCTCGAGCTGCTGCTCGAGCTGGCCGAGGCGGGCGAGGCCGGCGGCCCTCTCGCCGACCTCGGCTCCGGCTCCGGCGTCCTCGCCATCGCCGCCGCCAAGCTCGGCTGGGGCCCGGTGTCCGGCTACGACCACGAGCCCGCCTCGATCGAAGCCGCAGAAGCCAACGCAGCCATCAACGGCGTCGAGGCCAGCTTCCAGCGCCAGAACCTCCGCCACAAGCTCCCCGCGCTTCCCCCGACGGTCGCGGCCAATATGACCGCGCCGGTGCTGAAGGAGGTCGCCGCCCTGCTTTGCGGGGGTCCGGGGGAGATCCCCCGGACCCCCGCCACGGCAATCCTGTCCGGCCTGCTGCCCTCCGAGCTGGACGAGATCGCCGCGAACTTCGCCCCCGCGGGCCTTCGGGAGGCCGAGCGCCGCATCGACGGCGACTGGGCCGCGCTGCTGTTCCGTCGCCGCTAGCGGATATGTTTCCCGCAATGCTGGCGACGATCGTTGACCCGGGCTACAAGTTCGCCCTCTTCCTGCACGTGCTGGCCGTCGTGCTCGCCTTCGGCCCGACCTTCGGCTACGCCTTCTTCTTCTCGCTCTCGCCGCAGTACCCGCGGGCGACACCGGCGATCCTGGCGGGGATCCAGAAGGTCGACCGTTACCTGGTCAACCCGGGCATGATCGTCGTGCTGCTCGCGGGCATCTACCTGCTCTCCGACGGGCCCTGGGAGGCCGGCGACGCCTTCATCAGCGTCGGCTTTCTCGCAATCATCGTCCTCTTCGGCCTCCAGCACGCCTTCTTCCAGCCCAAGGTGGCGGAGGCGAAAGAGTTGGCCGAGCGCGACCTGAAGGCGGGCGACACCCTCAGCGACGAGTTCGTCGCGCTCGGCGACCGGATCGGCAAAGTCGGCACCTTCGCCGGCATCGCCGTCGTCGTGACGATTTTCTTCATGACGTACAGGCCCTTCCTCTAGCACTCGCGCCCTGGACGCCTCGCAGCCGATCGCGATGTTCGACTCGGGGGTCGGTGGCCTTACCGTCCTGCACGAGTGCCTGGTTTCGCTGCCAGAGGAGGACTTCGTCTACCTCGGCGACACGGCGATGTTCCCCTATGGGACGCGCGACCCGGAGTTGCTGCGCCAGCGGATTCGGGTGATCGCCGAGCGGCTGCTTGGCGACGGCGCGAAGCTGCTGGTGATCGCCTGCAACACGGCTACCTCGATCGGCGAGGGGGTGGCGCGCGAGGTTGCCGCGCAGCACGGAGTCGAGGTCGTGCCGGTGGTCGAGCCGCAGGCCGAAATCGCCGCCGCAATCACCGCCAGCGCCAAGGTCGGAGTGCTCGCGACGCCGAACACGGTCGCCAGCGGCGCCTATCGGCGGGCGCTGGAATCGCAGGGGCGGGCGCTGGAGGTGACCGAAGTCGAGGCCCCCGACCTGGCGCCGTTCATCCAGGATGGCTCGCCCTTCGACCAGGGCGTGCTGGAGATGGCACGCGCCTACTGTGCGCCGCTGAGGCGTGCCGATGTCGACACGCTGATTCTCGGCTGCACCCACTACCCGCTGGTCGCGCCGATGCTGCAGCGCATCCTCGGCCGCGACGTGCGCCTGGTCAGCGGCGGACACGCCGTCGCCGCTGCGGCGCAACGGACGCTCGCCGCTGCCGGCCTGGCCCGCCCCGCCGAAGGCGAGGGCGAGTACCGCTTCCTCTGCAGCGGCGACGTCGAGTCCTTCCGCGAGCTCGGCACCCGCTTCCTGCAGATGCCCCTCGGCGAGGTCGAGCGGATTGACGTGGCCGCCGCCGACTACCCTTAGTCGGCAATGAGCGTTCTGGAGCAGATGCAGGCCGACGTGCGCACCGCGATGAAGGCGGGCGAGCGCGAGCGCGCTGCGGCGCTGCGGATGATCGTCGACTCGCTGCAGCAGGACGCCAAGCTCGGCAAGGGCGACGAGGTCGCCGTGCTGCAGCGCGAGCGCAAGAAGCGGCTCGAGGCCGCCGACGCCTACGGCGATGCCGACCGCGGTGAGCAGGCGAGCGCTGAGCGCTTCGAGGCCGAGCTGATCGAGGCCTACCTGCCGGCGCAGCTCTCCGATGAGGAGTTGGCCGGGCTGGTCGACGCGGCGATCGCCGAGACCGGGGCCTCGGAGCGCAAGCAGATGGGCCAGGTGATGTCGGCGCTGATGCCGAAGCTCGGCGGCAAAGCGGACGGCAAGCGGGTCAGCGCGGCGGTGCGGGAAAAACTTGGCGCGTAGGCAGCTGACCCTCGACAACACCGTGGCCGCCGAACTGGCCGGCTCCGAGGATGCCGTCCTGCGGGCGCTGCGCGGCCGCCTCGACTGCGACTTTCACCTGCGCGGCAACGTGCTCACCCTCGACGGCGACTCCGGCGACGTGCAGACCGCGGCCACCGTGGTCGACGAGCTGGTCGACCTGATCGAGCAGGGGCACGAGGTCGCGCCAGGCACGATCGAAGCCGTGACCGGCGCGCTCGACGCCGACGAGAGCCCGGCGCAGATTCTCGAGGACATCGTCTGGCGCCACCGCAACACCAAGGTCGCGCCGAAGACGCTCAACCAGAAGCGCTACGTCGACTCGATCCGCAACCAGACGATCACCTTCGGCATCGGCCCGGCCGGCACCGGCAAGACCTTTCTCGCCGTGGCGATGGCGGCCCACGCCCTCGCCGAGAACGAGGTGCAGCGGATCATCCTCACTCGCCCCGCGGTCGAGGCGGGCGAGCGGCTCGGCTTCCTGCCGGGAGATATACAGGCCAAGGTCGACCCCTACCTGCGGCCGCTGTTCGACGCGCTCTACGACATGCTCGACCCCGACCGGGTCAACGGCTACTTCGAGCGCGGCGTGATCGAGGTCGCGCCGCTGGCCTTCATGCGGGGCCGCACGCTCAACGACTCCTTCGTGATCCTCGACGAGGCGCAGAACACCAGCCCCGAGCAGATGAAGATGTTCCTCACCCGGCTCGGCTTCAACTCGCGCATGGTCGTCACCGGCGACATCACCCAGATCGACCTGCCGACCGATCAGCGCTCCGGCCTGGTCGTAGTCCGCGACATCCTCAGCCAGGTCCCCGATATCTCGTTCGTCCGCTTCGGTGGCGAGGACGTCGTCCGCCACATGCTGGTACAGCGGATCGTCGCCGCCTATGACGCCCATGGAGATACTCGCTCCTGAGGAGCTGCGCGCCGCGGTCGAGGCCGCGTTGCGCGCAGCCGGGGTCGGGGACGGCCACGTCGCGGTCGAGCTCGTGGGCGAGGCGCGGATCCGCGAGCTCAACCGCGAGCACCGCGGCCGGGACGTGCCGACCGACGTGCTCGCCTTCCCGATCGACGGCGTCGAGCCGACCGCGGGCCCGCGCGAGCTCGGCGACGTGACGATCTGCCCCGCGCACTGCAGCGACGTGACCGAGGCGGCGGTGCACGGCGTCCTCCACCTCTGCGGCTACGACCACGAGACCGACGGCGGCGAGATGCTCGTTTTGCAAGAGCGCGTCATGGCCGGTTTGCGATGACGCGCGCCGGCTTCGTCGGCCTCGCCGGACGGCCCAACGTCGGCAAGTCGACCCTGGTCAACGCGATCGTCGGCAGCCGCGTCGCGATCGTCTCGATGCGCCCGCAGACGACGCGGCGGGCGATCCGGGGCATTGCCACCGATACGGAGGCGGGGCGGCAGCTCGTCCTCGTCGACCTGCCCGGTGTGCAGAAGCCGCGCGACGTGCTGACCGAGCGCATGCAGAGCCGGGTCGAGCGCGAGCTCGCCGACTCCGACCTGGCCCTTTTGGTCGTCAACGGTGAGCAGGGGATCGGCCCGGGCGACCGCTTCATCGCCCGTGCGCTGCTCGCGGCCAAGAGCGAGCTGCCGACGATCTGCGCGGTCAACAAGGCCGACCGGACGGGGCCCAACGAGCTCGTCCCGGTGCTGGCCGGGGCGGCCGAGTTGGAGGGCGTCGACGAGGTCTTTCCGATCAGCGCCCGCAGCGGCGAGGGCCTCGAGGCGCTGGTCGGGCGGCTCGGCGAGCTCGTCCCAGAGGGCCCCTATCTGTATCCGCCGGAAGACCGCAGCGACCAGTCGAGTGAGACGATGCTGGCCGAGTTGATCCGCGAGCAGGTGCTCAATCGCACCCGCGACGAGATCCCCCACTCGGTCGAGGTCGAAGTCAAGGAGTTGGCCCCGCGCGAGGATGGCCTCGTCGTCGTCCGCGCCGAGGCCTGGGTCGAGACCGAGTCGCAGAAGGGCATCCTGATCGGCAAGGGCGGCCGCAAGGTCGAAGAGATCGGCACCGCCGCGCGCGGTTCGCTTGAAGCCGAGCTCGGCGCCAAGGTCCACCTTGAGCTGCAGATCCGGGTTCGCAGCCACTGGCGGCGGGACGAGGGGCTTCTTGATCGTTTGGGCATTGAGTAGGGAGGGGATGGGCCGGTGGTGGGGAGGGGATGGGGATGTCTCCGCCCCGACAAACGGCGGTCTAATGAGACCGCCGTTTTGAGTATCCGCCGGTTCGGGGACATCCCCATCCCCTCTTCTCGCTGGCATACGATGGGTCGATGCTTGAGGTGGTGAAATTCGATGAGCGAGGCCTGGTACCGGTCGTGGCGCAGGACGCCGCGAGCGGCGAGGTGCTGACGCTTGCCTATGCGAATGAGGAGGCGCTGCGGCTGTGTGTCGAGACGGGGGAGATGCACTTCTTCAGTCGCTCGCGGGGGAAGCTGTGGCGCAAAGGGGAAGAGTCGGGCAACCTGTTGAAGCTGGTTCAGCTGCGGGTGGATTGCGATGGCGATGCGGTTGTTGCGCTGGTCGAGCCGAGCGGGCCTGCCTGCCACACGGGCGAGCGGTCGTGCTTCTACCGTGAGCTGGACGGAGGCGAGGCGCCGGCGTCGGTCGCGCACGAGGCGCTGGCGGTGCTGCAGCGCACGCTGCGCAGCCGCGCCGCGGAGCGGCCAGGGGGCAGCTACACGGTGGAACTGCTCGATGACCCGAAGCTGATTGGCGAGAAGGTCGAGGAGGAGGCCGAGGAGGTCGTGCGGGCGGCGCGCGAGGAGAGCGACGAGCGCGTCGCCGAGGAGGCCGCCGACCTGCTCTACCACCTCAGCGTCCTGCTCGCCTCGCGCGAGGTCTCCCAGGCCGCGGTGCTGGAGGTGCTCAATGGCCGCCGTAGCTAGCGAGTCTCATGAGGTAGGGGTGGCCGTCTGATGATGTCCACTGCCTCAGGAGCGCGAGCGCGGTATTCCTCGGCCGAGCTGCGGATTGAGCCGAGCCTGGAGGAGGCCCGTGAGCTCGCCGCCGCGGGCAATGTCGTCCCCCTGCGCACACGCTTCGTCGACGACTGCGAGACACCGGTCTCGGCCTTCCTCAAGCTGCGCGCCGGCGAGCCGGAGGGGGCGCCGTGCTTCCTGCTCGAGTCGGCCGAGCAGGGCCAGGTCGGCCGCTACTCCTTTGTCGGCATCCGCCCCCGCTCCGTGCTGCGCTGGAGCGACGGCGTGCTGAGCGAGACAGGGGCGGAGGAGCGCGAGGCCCCCGATCCCTACGCCGCCGCGGCCGAGAGCCTCGGCCGCTTCCGGCCCGCTCCGGTTGAGGGCCTGCCGCCTTTCGCCGGCGGGGCGGTCGGCTTCTTCGGCTACGACCTGGTGCGCACGGTGGAGCCGCTGGGCGAGCCCAACCCCGACCCGCTCGGGCTGCCCGACATGGCGCTGATGATCACCGACGTGCTGCTCGTCTTCGACCACCTGCGGCATGAGCTGACGATCATGTCCTGCGCATTCGCCGGCGACGAGGGCGGGATCGACGCCGCCCACGAGCGCGCCGCGGCGACGATCGCCGAGGTGCGCGAGCGGCTGCGCGGCGCCGTGCCGGTCCCGGTGCAACCCTCCGTTGCCGATCCGCCACGGTTCGAGTCCAACATGGAGCGCGAGCAGTTCGAAGCGGCGGTGGCGCGGATCGTCGAGTACGTCCATGCCGGCGACGCCTTCCAGGTCGTCCCCTCGCAGCGCTTCACGGCCCCGGCCCCGGTCGAGGCGTTCTCGGTCTACCGTGGCCTGCGCGCGGTCAACCCGTCCCCCTATATGTACTTCCTCGAGTTCGGCGATTTCCAGATCGCCGGCGCCTCGCCCGAGCCGCTGGTCAAGGTGACCGGCCAGAGGGTCGAGACGCGGCCGATCGCCGGCACCTACCCGCGCGGCGACGACGAGGAGGAGGACCGCCGTCTCGCTGAGCGGCTCGTCAACGACGCCAAGGAGCGGGCCGAGCACGTGATGCTGGTTGACCTCGGCCGCAACGACCTCGGCCGCGTCTGCGAGTACGGCTCGGTCTCGGTAGATGAGCTGATGGCGGTCGAGACCTACTCGCACGTCCTGCACATCGTCAGCCAGGTCTCGGGAACGCTGCGCGAGGGAATCGGCGCGATGGACGTGCTGCGCTCGGCGCTGCCGGCCGGCACGCTCTCCGGTGCGCCGAAGGTGCGCGCGATGCAGATCATCGACGAGCTCGAGCAGGTCAAGCGCTGCTCCTACGGCGGCGCGATCGGCTACCTCTCCTGGAACGGCGACCTCGACACGGCGATCCACATCCGCACTGTCGTCGCCAAGGACGGGCAGATCCACGTGCAGGCCGGTGGCGGCACCGTAGCCGACGCCCAGCCCGCCTACGAGTACAACGAGTCGGTCAACAAGGCCAAGGCCGTTTTCCGCGCGGTCGAGCTGGCCTGCGAGCAACCGGACTGGCCCTGATGCGTGTCCTCGTCATCGACAACTACGACAGCTTCACCTACAACCTGGTCCAGTACCTGGGAGAGCTGGGGGCGGAGATCGAAGTCGTGCGCAACGACCGCGCCGAGGTCGGCGAGCTGCTCGAGCGCGGCGCCGAGCACCTCGTCGTCTCGCCCGGCCCCTGCACCCCGGCCGAGGCCGGGATCTCGGTCGAGGCGATCCGCCGCTTCGCCGAAGCGGGC
>Ga0210063_1000226_pt1 | contig 19397 bp, 11 predicted proteins | sample Muzzi_PWA_D1_FD_185529 | JGI IMG/M metagenome (GOLD analysis project Ga0210063, IMG submission 185529) | Wetland microbial communities from San Francisco Bay, California, USA, that impact long-term carbon sequestration - Muzzi_PWA_D1 (SPAdes) | ecosystem: Environmental > Aquatic > Marine >... | reverse complement strand
TGACGCTCAGGCCACCTGCCGACTCACCCATAATGGTCACGTTACCGGGATCACCGCCGAAGCTCGCGATGTTCTTCTGCACCCACCTCAGCGATTCGATCTGATCCAGCAATCCGTAGTTGCCTGAAACACCATCCGGTGATTCCGCACTCAATTCGGGCAAAGCCAACCATCCGAGCGGGCCGATCCGGTAATTGATCGTCACTAACACGATGCCTTGATCGGCAAAATGCGTTCCGTCGTAGTAAGGCTCCCAACTGCCACCGCGGAGCAGGCTGCCGCCATGGATAAACACGATCACCGGCGCGTTCTTCGCTCCTGGCGGCGTCCAGACGTTCAGAAACAGGCAATCTTCGCTGAATTCAGGCGGAAAAACGGCGTAGATGCTGTCGGCAGGCCAGGGTGGCTGAAGGCAACTTGCGCCAAAATCCGTCGCATCGCGTATTCCCGGCCATGAGCCGGCCGGCACCGGAGGTTTCCAGCGCATGTCGCCGATGGGGGCCTTGGCATAAGGAATACCTTTGAAAGAGCTCACACCGTTTGATTCAGTCCATCCGGCCAGTTGGCCCTGTTCAATACTGACCTGATTCGGAGCCGGCAACTGGTCCTCGTCGCAATGACCAGCCGAAGTGATCAGCAGGGCTGAGGCTAATAGAATTTCAATGGTCGTTTTGCGCATGGTTGGGCGGAATAAAGGTGGAATCTTCATCGTAAATCTCCAGCCAATTGTCGGGTGGTAGCGGAAGAGCCCGGCTTTCCTCTTTCCTCGCCGGCGTGAAGGAGGCTCGGGGCTCGGTCGAGCGCACCTGCTCCAGCCAGAAGACGCCATCGAAAGCGCCGCTATTGCCGCGTGTCGCGACAAAATCGATATCTCCATCGCCATCGAGATCGCGCGGAATGAATGCATCGTACATTCCACGTACCCGCCGCGATATGTCGTGTCGGGGCCACGGCGCGTGCGGGTCGCCGGGGTTTTCGAACCAGGCGATCCGGCCGACCGTCGAGGCCGAAGTAACGCGCGGATCGTCGACATCCCGCGATGCGCCGGAATACGCGCCGCTGATGATGTTCAACCCTGAATAACCGCCGGTAATGACATCCGTGTCGCCGTCTCCGTCGATATCGGCCAACGCAATGCCGACCACGACATCCGGAAGCGTGTCGCCTATTCGGAAATAGCTCCAGGGTTGGTCAAGACTGCCCGGCTGGCGCAGCCATCCGACAGTCCAGAGCTTGCGTTGGTCTTCGTCTGTTCCCAGTACCTCGGTGACGGCGACTACCAAATCCTTGCGACCATCGCCATCCAGGTCGGCAAAGGTCGACTGAATGGCGCCGGACGAGCCCTTCCAGCCCGGTCCGGCGGCAAACCCGGGTTCGATGGTGATGGGGTGGGCCTTCACTCTGACTCCATCCGGGTGGTTGGCGTCGATGACCTCCAGGATCGTCAGTTTTTCTTTCAATCTTTGAGCAGCCAACACATCCCAATCGCCGTCGTCGTCGATATCGACTGGCATGGCCGTATTCGGCACGCCTTTCCTGGACAGAACCTGTTCCCGCCACGAATCCTGTTCGAGTGGATCGCCCTCGATCACCAGCAGGGAAGTGGAACGATCCACCCGCCCGGTGGCCGACGGGTCGATGATATCGGCCGCGCCTTTATTGGGAGCGACTACATCCAGCCGGCCATCCTGGTTGAGATCCACGATGAAAACCCGCAGCCAGGAACCGCGGCCTTGCGTGATCTCCGGGATCAGTCGCGGCCACCGCGCCGTACGTGAATCAATTCCGGGATTTTGAAAATAAATGAGGTGTCCTTCCTCACACGCCGCCATCAGGTCCGGCCAGCCGTCGCCGTTGAGATCGCCGATTGCCACGTCTTCGATCGCGCCGACTTCGGGCCCTTCTCCGATCGTGATCGATGTCCAGTCATTCGGGTCATCCGTACCAAAAGCGATCCGCAGGTGATTGGAGTCCTCATGCACCGAGGCGATATCCTCAATTCCGTCCCGATCGATATCGCCCATCACCAGGCCGTCACCGCCCCGGATGGCGGTTCCGCCATTGAGAAACTCATCGTCTATACGATGTTCAGTCCATGAGATGTAGCGCCCATTTGATGCAACAGCGGTGCTCGGTGTTTCCGCGACACTCAGGATTTCTGGCGCTGGCGCCCCGTTGGGAGAGGCTGCCTGGCAGCAGGTTGCGACCAGTCCCAAAATGTATATTGAATGACGAATCACGGCCACGCCAGCCTGTCAAACGCCCCTGGCGGCTATGTCATCGCGCACCGTTCGCGCGGCAAAAACGTAGTGGACACAGGCCCAAACGGCCGCGATTGATCCGATCACCATCATCGACAATCCCAGTGGCGCCTCCACGCCGGATGCCGTCAGGAAATCACTCATGGCTCCCACACTTAATGGACCAAGGCCCATTCCGACCAGGTTGATGATGAAAAACAGTATCGCCGATGTCAGCGCCCGCATTCGCAACCACACGAGATTATGTGATACCGCGAGGACGGCGCCGAGGTATGCGGCGGTCAAAAAGTTGAAAGGCGCGACCAGGAGCAGCGCTGTGTAAAGCGAATCGGTGTTCAACAGGACCACCAGCAGCGGAGCGGTCATCGTCATCAGCAGAGCGGGAGCCCACAAGTACCACCTGGAATCTTTGGCGCCCAGACGGTCCGCCACCCAACCGCCAAAGAACGAGCCGATTCCACCGCCGAAACCGGTCGTGAGCGCCATCCAGGTTCCCAATTGGCCAATTCCGATGTCATGGGAGCGCAGGAAGAATGAGGGCAACCAGTTGCCTATCCCGTAAATGATGAACGCCTGTAAGCTCGCGGCCGCCGCGATATGCCGAAACGAATGGCGCGACCAAAGCAACTGCCCGACCTCGGCAAGCGTAGGCGCCGCGTGGACCTGGTTTGTAGTGCCCTCGGACCAACCACGCAAAGGTTCCCGTACCGTAAACCGCAACAGGATAGCCAGCAGAATGCCCGGCACACCGACGACGAAGAAGGCACGCCGCCAGCCGAAGAATTCAGCAACCCAGCCGCCCAGCATGAAGCCGCCCAGGATACCGATATAGATGCCAACCGAGTAGATAGCCAGCGCCGTTGCGCGATGTTGCCGGGTGAATATATCGGAAATCATCGAGTGAGCGGGGGGGCTGCCGCCCGCTTCACCGACCCCGACTCCAACCCGGGCCAGTAGCAGTTGAATATAATTTTGGGTCAGACCACTGATGGCCGTCATGAAACTCCATACCGTGAGTGCGAGCGCGACAATACTGCGCCGCACACCTTTGTCGGCCCAACGGGCGATAGGTATGCCACAAACGACGTAAAAAACCGCGAAGGCGAACCCGGTCAACAGCCCCAGTTGCGTGTCCGAGAGGCCAAGTTCCGCCTTGATGGGTTCTTGAAGAATGACCAGCAACTGCCGGTCAATGAAGTTGAATGCATACACGAGGGTGAGAACAGCCAGAACATAATAGCGGTAGCTCGGCCGTTCGTAAGGTGTCAGGCCGGTCTCGGGGACAGCCAAAGCGCCGCTCGGCGGCCCCCCAGGTTCGGCTTTTACTGTGTCACTTCTCTCGTGCATATGCTGGGGCCTTTAAGACAACGGATATTTTTATACCGCATTTTTTCTCAACGGTTACATGGCTGGAAGCCCGGCGAAGCGTCACCCGTTCGCACTGGAATAATCAGCACCTTGGACAACTATGGCAAACCTAATGTAAGATATTCATTAGAACGTGAGTTAATATAAGATATTTACGATTGCCAGGTCAAGGACATGGTTCGGTTGATGCCGACATCACTTCCTGTTCGCTGGCTGTGCTCAGGTGTCTTTATCGTGAGCACGTTTGAACGGCCGCTTTTGTTGGGAAGAATCTTCAACCATGCGTAAGATCGATCTGAGTGACGCCGCATTCCTGTATTTCGAGTCTCGTGAGACACCGATGCATGTCGGTGACGTCAAGCTGTTCACCTTTCCCGAGCGCATGAATCAGGAAAATTTCATGTCGCGCCTGGGCGACGTTTATTGTTCGGCAACAGGATTTCGCAAACCCTTTGGCGAATATGCGACCACTGGCCGTCTGGGGCAGTTAGGCCCACCCTACTGGGAAATAGATGAAGACCTGGACCTGGATTACCATGTCCGCCATTCAGCCCTGCCCAAACCAGGCCGTTACCGGGAGTTGTTCGCGCTCGTTTCGAGGCTTCACAGCACTCTGCTGGACCGCAGCCGTCCGCTGTGGGAAGTGCATTTGATTGAGGGCCTGCAGAACAACCAGTTCGCCATTTATACCAAGATGCATCACGCGATTGTCGACGGCATGGCCAGCCTGCGAATCACCGAGGGTATGTGCTCCACCAACAAACGCAACCGGATCGATTACTCTCCTTTCTCAAGGGAGGCGTACGAGAAGGTCAAAACTGCCCACGACACCGCGCGAGTGACACCGATCAAGCCAACCCTCAGCGAGATGAAATCAGTGGCGGAGGTGTTCAAGCAGCAACTTGCCATACCGGGGCACCTTCTGGGGTTTTTGAAAGGGCACGTCGAGACCTGGTTCGGGGGTGGAGGTGGGCTGGCAGTCCCGTTTCGCCATGTTCCCAAGACCTCGATCAATTCACGCATCTCGGGATCGCGGCGCTTCGTGGCGCAATCCTGGGAAATCGATCGAGTCAGGTCCGTTGGAAAGTCGCTGGGCTTGACACTGAACGACACGGTTCTGGCCATGTGTTCCGGCGCCTTACGCCGATACTTGCTGGCGCACAGCGACCTGCCCGAACACTCACTAAGAGCCATGGTGCCCGTCTCGGTACGGGCCGCCGATGATTTCGATTCGGCTAACTCGGTCAGCTTTTTCATAGCCAATCTTGGAACCAAACATGCGGATCCGGCGGAAAGAGTTCGCACGATCACCCGATCAACCCGTGCCGGCAAGGCAATGTTGAAGGGCCTTTCTTCCGGCGAGGCAACGCTGTACGCAGCGCTGTCCCAGTCTCCCTTGCTACTGACTTCGCTTCTGGGCATGGCCGAACGCTTCCCGGCTTTCAGTACGACGATTTCCAATGTCCCGGGACCGCGCAAACAGCAGTACTTCAACGGGGCTCGGCTCGACGGCATTTATCCTACATCGGCGATCTCTCACGGCATGGCACTGAACATTACGCTGGTAAGTTACAGGAACAACCTCGATTTCGGTATCGTTGCCTGCCGCCGATCGGTGCCTCAGGTTCAGCGCCTGATCGATTACCTCGAAGAAGCCCTGGTTGAGCTGGAGCAACTGGCTGCCGAAGGCTGATGACTCGTGGGAATTCCGGTTTGCACTCAATTCTGCTGTCATGTGGCCGGTGGACGCGGTATTCCCGGCCTCCATTGATCCAGGTCGGACGACAGCACCCAATTATGTGTTATTTAGAACTAATTTGAATTGAACTTCATGACGGCATCGCTTGCGGTGCTTTTGCCAATCACCTGGAGAACACACCATGTCACAAGATGCAACTCAAACAATGGATCCAAACAATGCCGTTCTTCACCTGCCCGATGGTCAAACCATCGAGTTGCCGGTGGTAACGGGTACCGAAAATGAAAAGGCCGTGGATATCGCCAGGCTGAGAGCCCAAACCGGTTTCATCACGCTCGACCCGGGTTATGGCAATACGGGGTCCTGCCAGAGCGCGATTACATTCCTGAACGGGGAGAAGGGCATACTCCGTTATCGCGGAATTCCCATCGAGCAACTGGCGGCCAAGGCATCGTTCGTCGAGGTTTGCTACTTGCTGATTTACGGCAAGCTACCCAACCCGGCGGAACTGAAAGCGTATGAAGACAACCTCAACCATCATGCGTTGCTCCACGAGGACATGAAAACGTTCTTTTCGAGTTTTTCGGGACAAGCGCATCCGATGGCCATACTATCCGCCATGGTCGCATCCCTGTCCGGTTATTACACCGAGGCGTCGGTATCGGACCAGGGTGATGGTTTTGATATGAATGCCGCTCGCCTGATCTCGAAGATCCGCACGCTGGCCGCTTTTTCCTACAAGAAGTCGATCGGTCAACCTTTCATCTATCCGAAAGACTCACTTTCTTATTGCGGCAATTTTCTGCACATGATGTTCGCGGTGCCTGCGCGCGAGTACGAACCCGATCCTGTCGTCGAGGAGGCGCTCAACCTGCTGCTCATCCTGCATGCCGATCACGAGCAGAACTGCAGCACGGCCACGGTTCGAACCGTCGCCAGCAGCCATGCCAATCTGTACGCATCGATCTCCGCCGGTATCCTGGCCCTGTGGGGGCCGCTCCATGGCGGAGCCAATCAGAAGGTCATCGAAATGCTGGAAGCCATTCGCGCGGATGGCGGCAACATCCAGAAGTTTGTCGACAAGGCCAAGGACAAGGATTCGGGCTTTCGCCTGATGGGGTTTGGCCATCGTGTGTACAAGAACTTCGACCCGAGAGCCAAGGTGATCAAGGTCGCCTGCGACAAGGTGCTCAACCAGTTAGGCATCGACGACCCGATACTGGACCTGGCGAAACAGCTGGAAGAAGCGGCATTGGCGGACGACTATTTCGCCGAGCGTAAGCTGTATCCGAATGTCGATTTCTACAGCGGGATCATCTACCGCGCCATCGGCATTCCGGTTAATATGTTCACCGTCATGTTCGCTCTGGGCCGTTTGCCCGGCTGGATTGGCCAATGGAAGGAACTGATGGACGATCCTGGCCATCGTATCAACCGGCCCCGGCAGATTTACCAGGGTAATACGGCCATGGACTACGTTCCGCTGAATGATCGAAGCTGATTGGAAAAAGGTGGCCCCGGCCTTGCTGCCGGAAAGGACACAGGAGATCCTTGATCATGAATAGAAGGATATTCGACGGTGCGCTCAGTCGAATCCTCTCGGTGATGCTCCTGCTGTTTCTGCTGGCGCCAATGACCGCGGCCGCAGATTCCGATTGTGATGGGCAAGGGGACTACCATTTCCTGTGCGGTCCGACGAATGCGGAGGACCTGGTGCGGGTGCCGGGCTCACGCTGGATAATCGCCAGCAGTTTGTCAGCCGAAGGTCCGTTTTATCTCATCGATACCAGTCGCAAGAGCTGGGAACCACTCTACCCGGAAACGGCATCCGACGCGCTTCAGGACACGGACGTTTTTGGTTCCTGCCCCGGTAAGCCCGACCCGGAAGCACTGGTCACTCACGGCCTGAATCTGCGTCCGGTAGACACAGGGCATTCGACCTTGTACGTAGTGGGCCACGGTGGGCGTGAAGCGATCGAGGTGTTTGATATCGATGCCAGCGGAGAAAAGCCGATGTTGACATGGAAGGGATGCGTTCTGACGCCTGACGGCATGGCCGCCAACAGCGTGGCATCGCTTCCCGATGGATCCTTGCTGGCCACTATTCCGCTACGCACCGGCATACCCATGAAAGATGCATTGGCAGGCAAAGATACCGGCGGAGTGTATGCCTGGTCCCCGGGCGACAGCGGATTTGTTCCGGTTGCTGGCACGGATATGCCTTATGCCAACGGGATCGAAGTTTCTCCGGACGGCGCCGAATTTTACGTTGCGTCTTCGGGACTGTTCAACGTGACTGCTTTCTCGAATACCAACCCCGCGCGAGTGCTCCGTCGCACCGGGAACCTCACTTTTTTACCCGACAATCTGCACCTGGACTCCCGGGGCAATCTGTTGACCGCTGGATTACACCTCGACGACCCGATCTGTGGCAATCTCGAGTCGGCTGGAGAATTTGATTTCCAGGCCTTCATGACCTGTCCTCGGGGATTCACCGTTTGGTCGATCGACCCCGGCACGATGCAGGGAAGTACACTCGCCGCGGGCCCTGCCAATGCAGATTTCAGCAACATCACGATGGCTTTGCCGGTCGACGGTGAAGTCTGGATTGGAACCTTCGCCGGAGATCGTATTGCCTATCGACTTCTGGAGCGCTAGGTTTCAGCCCGGTCGCCCAATCAATGGCGACAACAGAATGAGAACGATGCCAATTTCGAGCTTGGCCGACGAGATTGTCGTACCGGAAAATGCTTCGTTTTGGCGCAGAACATATCGCTTTATCTACAAGTTCGCATAAAAAAGTTGACGAAATGATTTTATCGTATAATACTAATTCACATTATAATTAATATTAGGTATGAGTTTTGCGGGCACGCGTCGATGATGAAATTCGAATTCCTCAGTGTATTTGATGCTTTGATTCCAAAAATTCCGGAAGACCGTCCCGTTTTTACCCGGAGCCAGCAGGTGCACAAGTACTCATCGACTGGTTCTATCTGGTTCACAACACACCCAGGCCACCACGATCGCCCAATGAACCAAAACATGCCGAACGATACGTTTATTCAAGAGCATGAAATGATGGCACTGCAATGACCTGGGCCAACACTCGGGAGGAGCAGGACTTATGAAAAACCATTTGTTTGCGTCCGCGATGGCGGCCGCCTTTCTGATACCCATTGGCTCCGTCCTGGCACAGGACGCAGGTCAATCCGCCGGAAACCAATCCAATGTGACTTCGGGCTCGGATCAATCCCCGACGCGTGAATACGAGTCGGTGCTTGAAGAGGTGCTGGTCACCGCGACACGAAGAGAAGAGCGCCTGCAGGACGTGCCACTGAGCGTGACCGCCTTTTCGCAGGCAGAACTGACGGCCGAAGGCATCGTCGATTATCAGGGCCTGGCGCTTAACACGCCGGGCACGATCATCAACCGCGCATCGGCCAACTTCAACAATTTCAGCGTTCGCGGCATTTCGACGAATGGATACGCCGCCGGCCTGTCGAGCACGGTGGCCATCTACATCGATGAACTGCCGATTTCGGCCAACGGAAATTCGACCATCCTCGACCCGAACCTGTGGGACGTGGAGCGAGTCGAGTTCCTGCGGGGTCCGCAGGGCACGTTGTTCGGCGCCAATTCCCTGGCCGGCGCCGTGCGTATCCTGACCAAGAGTCCTGACTTGAACGAGTTCGACTCCTCGGTCCTGGTGGATCTGGGCTGGACCAATCCGAATTCGCTTCGACAACGCTACAACGCCATGATCAACGTGCCGTTGGTCGAAGACAAGCTGGCCTTGCGGGTAGTCGGCTTTTACCGCGACGAAGAGGGCTACATCAACAACATCGGAACCGGGGTCGACAATTCCAACACGCTGAAGGACTGGGGCGGCCGGGCTATCCTCGAGTGGCAGGCCACGGATAAGTTCTCGGCGCGCCTGATGTATCTGCGCGAGGACAGCGAGCCCGAAGATTCCTCGCTGGTCAATCCCGATCTCGGCGGCCGCCGCACTCGCCAGTCGGATCGTCCGGACCGCTTCCGCGCCTGGCTGAACGCCTGGAACCTGACCCTGGACTACGATTTCGACTTTGCCGCACTGACGAGTTCCACGACCTGGTCCACGTTTGACCAGGATTTCGTGGTCGACCTGGCCGGCACCTTCGCCCAGGCATTCCCGTTCGCACTGGATGCCTATGCCTACGACGATATCTTTGTCGAAGAGGTCCGGCTGGTTTCCAATACGGGCAGCAAGTTCGAATGGGTGCTCGGCGGTTATTACAACTACAAGCGCCGGACCGTCGACTACAATTACCGTTCCACCCAGGAATACCTTGACGCGCGCGGAATCACGGGTTTGCCCGATGAGTACTATCAGCGCTTTACGTCCTATTTCGACACACATGAACTGGCGGGATTTGCCTCGGGAACCTATTACTTCAAGGAAAATCTGTGGATGACCGGTGGCATTCGGTACACCAGCAGCGACGTGCAGGGCTTCTTCTACACCAAGCCAGGCGGTTACACCAGTAACTACCTTACCTACGCACTTTTCGGGCTTTCCGGACCGCTGACGATCACGCCGTATTCGTATGCGGAAGGTGAGAAGGGCAAGGAGTCGGGGCCGTCCTACAAGCTGAGCCTGTCCTGGAGCCCGTCTGAAAACACCACTACCTACGCATCGTTTTCCACCGGCTTCCGCACGCCCGTGGTGAACGCGCGTGCCGGGCAAGGCAGTGCGCTCGATCCGAATGACCTGATCATTCCGGACGGTGCGGACTCGGACGATCTGACGCAGTACGAGGTCGGCGTCAAGGGCAACTGGCTGGATAACAAGCTGACCGCCCACATTGCGGCTTACTACATCGACTGGAGCGATATCCAGGTGCAGGCCAACCGCGTTTCGGACACGGTGCAATTCGCCACCAATATCGGCGGCGCCAGCAGCAAGGGCGTTGAGCTGGAATTGACCGGAAATCCGGCAAAAGGACTGCTACTCGGCATGAACCTGTCGTACAACAAGTCCAAGGTGAACGACCTGACTCCTCAAGAAGCGGCTATTTCCGGCGCAGTTTTAGGCGCGCAATTGGCGTTTCCGGAATGGCAGGGCAATGCCTGGCTGAAGTACGACTTCAACGCTTTCGGCGGACGTGACGGATTCTTCAGCGCCAACGTGCAATATGTTGACGGCTATCCCAACGAGTTTCCCTTCGCGCCAGGACAGCCCGGTGTTCCGATCGCGACTTATGACGAAACCGAAGCTTACACCCAGGTCAACCTGACCCTGGGCACGAAGTTAAGCGAGAACTGGACGATAACCAGTTACGTCGAAAACCTGTTCAACGGCGATGCCTTCGTGTACGTCCATCCCGAGGCGTTCATCGACGGCCGCTACGGTATTCAGAGGCCCCGAACAGCCGGCATTCGTGTGCAATACGACTACTAAGCCGGCTCAGGTGTGTGTGTTGCCCCGACCCGCGAAATGCGGGTCGGGGTTTTTTGCTCAAGTGGTGTAAATTTATAAGACAGGGTAAAGGCTCGGCATGAGCCTGCGCCTGTGTGGCCAGTAAGTGGAGGATCGATGACTGCGGGTATTTACGATGTTTGGAATGGGGATTCCATCAACCGGATGGCGCAGCGTAGCAGCCGCATCGTGTTGCGTGTGCTGGTCTGCATCGCGTTGTTGACCGCTTGTTCGAAACCCGCGCCGCCGTTAAAAGAGGCGGACCAGGACGTCAGGACCGCCATCGCTTCGCAGTCTGGACTTTCCGCAACGAATCCCATTCGCCAGGCCTGGTTCGGCGATTTGCACGTCCATACCCGCAATTCCTACGATGCCTACATTTTCAACGTCCGGGCTACCCCGGACGACGCCTATGACTACGCCAGGGGCGGCACCGTCAAGCACCCAATGGGATTTGACATGCGGCTTGAATCCGGTCCGCTCGATTTTCTGGCGGTGACCGATCATGCAGAATACATCGGCGTGCTCCAGGCCATCGACACGCCCGGCACCGGGTATTCCAGAGTCTCTTTTGCGAAGCAGTTGTTTTCCACCGACCGCGCCGGCGTGCTGGCGGCATTCCTGCCCTTCGTGGACAGCCTGACTGAGGGATTTCGCCTGCCCGAATTGTCCGACATGTCGGCCGACATGTCGGCCTGGCGGGAAACGATCGACAGTGCAGAGCGTCATTACGAACCAGGCGTCTTCACGACCTTCGTGGGTTACGAATTTACCTCGCTGCCCGACGTACGCAACCTGCATCGCAATGTCATTTTCGCCGGAAGCAATGTGCCCGAACTGCCGTTCTCGGCGCTGGATTCGCAAAACCCGGAAGATCTCTGGCGCTGGCTGGATGAGCAGCGAGCGGAGGGAATCGAAGCGCTGGCCATACCGCACAATTCCAATGCGTCGGATGGAACCATGTTCGAGCGCGTAATGTGGAACGGCGAGCCGATTGACCGCGCCTATGCTGAACTGCGGTTGCGGAACGAACCGCTGGTCGAGATCCTGCAGACGAAGGGCAGTTCCGAGACCCTGCCGCTGCTGTCGCCGAATGATGAGTTCGCCGACTTTGAATTGATGACTTCCTACGTCGGCGTCAGGAAACCGATAACCCGCTTCGAGGGCGGCTATGTGCGTGATGCGCTCAAACGGGGTTTGGAGATTGAGAACGAGGTTGGCGTGAATCCCTACCAGTTTGGCTTCGTGGCGGCCAGCGATACCCATAACGCGGCCGGCTCGTTTGAAGAAAATAACTATTTTTCGAAAGTGGGCGTTCTGGATGGGTTGCCCAGCCAACGGGGATCGGTACCGCCTGAGGGATATGAAAACTGGGCTCAATACGAGGCGGATGGCAAAACCCCGCCATTGACCTCCACCTGGGGCAGCGCGGGTCTCACCGGTCTGTGGGCGGAGGAGAATACACGCGAGTCGCTGTTCGCCGCGATGCGCCGTAAGGAAGCTTTCGGCACCTCGGGGCCGCGTATTCGGGTCCGGTTCTTCGGAGGCCACGACCTGGAAGGCATCAACCTGTCGACGGACGACGGTGTACGCGAGGCCTACGAAAAGGCGGTGCCCATGGGTGGTGAACTTCGAAATGAGTCCGGCCGGGCTCCGGAATTCATCGCTCTGGCGTTGCGCGATACGCGCTCGGCTCCGCTTCAACGTATCCAGATCATCAAGGGCTGGGCGGATGAGACCGGCCAGGCCCTGGAGAAGATTTTCGACGTTGCCTGTTCCGACAATGGAACGGTCGACGCCGCCAGTCAGCGTTGCCCCGACAACGGGGCCACGGTCGATCTGGCGACCTGTGCATTCAGCGAAGACACGGGTGATGCACTGCTTCAGGCTCACTGGACTGATCCGGAATTCGACCCGGCCCAGAACGCGTTCTACTACGTGCGTGTGCTGGAAAACCCCAGTTGCCGCTGGTCTTCCTGGGATGCGCTTCGCGCCGGGATCGAGCCCAACCCCCGGCTGCATGCAACGATACAGGAACGGGCCTTCACATCGCCGATCTGGCTGCGGCCTGTCACGGACGACTGACGTTCAAACCGGATCCATCCGGATTCAGTCGAAGCGATAACCCGCCTTCTCCATTTCCAGGCGGCCCTGAGCCGCGCCCGAATCCGGTACGATTTCACCTTCACGATCGGCAAGGTCGTTCCACTTGTCCAGCAATGTTTCGGCCACCATTGGGCCTTCGGGCACATGAATACCCCGGGTCAGCGTAATGTGCGCCAGTTCGAAGCCGCCCGCGCCGGCACACACGATCGCCCGGGTGGGGGCCTGTTCCGACACCAGCGCCAGTACAGCCGGGCTGACCAGTTCAGGGCGCAACAAAGCGAGTTGTTCCTCCGGCAGCAGTCCTTCCAGCATTTGCGTGTTCGCGGTCGGTGCAATGCAATTGACACGAATATCGTACTTGTGTCCCTCCAGCGCCAGGGTTTGCATGAAGCCCACCAGCGCCAGCTTTGCTGCGCCATAATTCGTTTGTCCGAAGTTTCCGTATAAACCGGACGACGAGGTGGTCATCACGATGCGGCCATAGCCTTGTTCGCGCATCGTTTCCCAAACCGCCTTGGAGCAATAGACTGCACCCATCAGATGAACGTCCACAACCAGCCTGAAATCGTCGAGATTCATCTTGGCAAAACTCTTGTCACGCAGGATGCCGGCGTTGTTGATCAGGATGTCAATCCGGTTCCAGTTATCCAGGGTTTCGCTGACCATTTGCTGAACGAATGCCGGGTCGGATACCGAGCCCAGGGCAACGCGCGCCTGGCCACCGGCTTCGTTGATTTCACCGGCTACCCGATCTGCATTTTCACCCAGGTCATTCACCACCACCTGAGCACCTCTTTGCGCCAGCAACTTCGCGTGCGCTTCGCCCAATCCGCCACCGGCTCCGGTTACGATGGCCACTTGGCCCGTCAGATCAATCACAGCAGACTCCTCCCCACGAACGTGGAGTTTTCGAAAAATATACGGTTAACGACACCCGATCTACGCAGTTGTGCCGCCATTCGAGGATATCACACGGGGTGGGTGGTTAAAAGACTAACTCATGTTATAATTAATATTAATTTGCATGAGAATGAAGTTTGGCATGCAATCCTACTGAATGGCTCGTCAGGTCTGGCCCGCTTCAGACCGATTCCGACGCCAGGAAACATGGGGACATTTGGCTAATGCAGTCCTACGCGCTCACAGTAAACAAGTTCCTTGAACACGCTGCCAGGTGGTCAGGCAATCACGAAATCATATCGGCTCAGGCCGGGACGGCCGAGAAGCGGGTTGGCTACGAGGAGATCCTTGACCGCAGCAACCGTCTGTCCGGTGCGCTTCAGTTCCTGGGCCTCTCGTTCGGCGACCGGGTTGGAACACTGGGCTGGAATACCCAGCACCACTTCGAGATGTACTACGCGATCATGGGCGCAGGTTATGTCTGTCATACGCTCAATCCGCGATTCACCGTGGCTCAGCTTTCGGCGATCATCAACGAAGCCGAGGATCGAATCCTGGCCGTGGCCGTGGATCTCTTGCCGCTGGCGGTTGAATTGGCCGGCCAATGTCCGACTATTGAACACATCATCCTGATGGATGGCGATGCGCCAGAACAGGCGGAGCCGATGCTGAAGCACCCTGCGGAAATGTGGTCACAGGAAGCCTTGCTGAAAGAACATGGTGCTCCGTCCGTCTGGGGTGAATTCGAGGAAGAATCCGCGGCCGGCCTGTGTTACACGTCGGGAACGACCGGGAGTCCCAAGGGGGTGATGTACACCCATCGCTCAAATTACCTGCACACCTTGCGTGCCCTGCAGGCCGATTCGATGGCGATTACCGGTAACGATGTACTGCTGGTCGCGGTGCCGATGTTTCATGCCAATGGCTGGGGGTTGCCGTTTGCGGCTCCTGCGGTTGGCGCGAAGTTGGTCTTGCCGGGCCGTCACACCGATGGCGCCAGCCTGACCCGGTTGATGCGGCAGGAAAAGGTAACGCTGGCGGCCGGCGTGCAAACGGTCTGGTTGGGCGTGGTTGACCATCTCGATGCGGTTGGCGGAGAACTCCCCGATCTGAAGCGGGTGCTGATAGGCGGCTCGAAGTGTCCCCAGGCCTTGATTCGACGCATGGAGGAGCGGCTGGGTGTTCAGGTGCAAACCAGCTGGGGCATGACCGAACTCTCGCCCCTGGGCACCATCGCCTCGCCCGATGCTCCGCCCTCCGTCGTTCGGGCTTCAGGGCGGCCTCCGATGGGCCTGGACCTGAAGCTGACCAATGCCGAGGGCATTACGCTGGACAGAAAAACCAATGTCGTTGGTCATCTCTGGGTAAAGGGAGCGAGTGTCGTGGAACGTTATTACAAGGCCGATGTCAGCGCTTTGGACCACGAGGGTTTCTTCGACACGGGGGACCTGGCCACGATCGACAACGACGGAAACCTGACCATCAGTGGCCGTTCGAAGGACTTGATCAAGTCTGGCGGCGAATGGATCAACCCGGCGGAAATCGAAGACATTATCGGGCGTCATCCCTCCGTCGGCCAGGTTGCGGTCATCGGCCGGCCGGATGAAAAATGGGGCGAACGACCGGTGATGGTCGTTGAACCGCGCGCAGGGGAGTCGCTCGATTCGGAGGCCCTGCTCGAAGCCTTGCGAGGCAAGGTGGCCAAGTGGTGGATTCCGGATCGCATTGCTCATATTCGCTCCATGCCCCTGGCATCGACCGGAAAAATTGACAAGAACCAATTGCGTGCCGATTACGCTGCGCTTGAGATCAACAACGAGCAAGCCGGTGGTTGACGTGCGTGAATCGACCTCTATAAACTGAATCTTTTTATCTGCCGATAAGGGTGGCTGCATGGCTGAAGTGAATAGAAAAAAGCGTCCACGCCGACGCAAGGCAGAACAGCGCGCCGAGAGCATTGAACAGATTCTCGATGCAGCAGAATACCTGTTCTCGCAGAGCGGGCTTTACGGTGTAACCCTGAGGGATGTCGCGCAACGCGTTGGAATTCATACCACCCTGGTTCATTACTATTTCAAGGACAAGCAACATTTGTTCGAAGAGGTCTTCGCGCGCCGTGCCGGCGTAACGAGCGGGCGCCGCATGGAGGCGCTCGAGCACTATGAGGCCGAAGCCGGCGATAATCCGACCGTCGAAGGCGCGTTGCATGCCTTTCTCGACACGGACCTTGATCTTTACTTCGAAGGTGGCGAAAACTGGATGAATTACGCTGCCTTTTGCGCCCGGGTGAGCAACACGCCCGAAGGCGCAAAATTGATGGATAAGCATTTTGATCCGGTGGTGCTGAAACTCGTCAGCATTCTCAAGCGAGCGCTGCCGGATTACTCGAATGAAGACATCTTCTGGGGTTATCACTTCGTGACGGGTGCGCTGATGAATACCCTGGCCCGCACCGGCCGCATCGATGAACTGTCCGGCGGTGTTTGCCATTCCGATGACTTTCCCGAGGTCCGCAAGCGAATTGCCCGATTCATGGCCGCGGGCTTTCATGCCCTCGTCGAACCGGCAGGCGGAAAAACGGCTCGTTCAAAGAAATAAACCGTGTCTTTAGCGCGTTGTCGGCGTGTCCGCCGGTTCAACCTCCCTTCGAGCAGGATTCCCGTGGTTTGCTTTCAGGGGCAAACCGTTTCACTGTCTCCTGGAAGCGGCGGCGAGATAATACCCACGTTCCAGTGCCAGGGAATGTTTCCATCAACCCGGCGGCGGCAAATGACGCTTTCATTCAACTCGTACATTCCGGGCATCAGGTTTTCCGACGGTTCCGGCGTCTCGCCGATCAGCATGAACGACTGGCTGCTTCCGTAAGAGGGCCAGTCCGGTGCACCGGTGGCGGTCGGCCAACCATCGCGGACGAAACTGCTCCAGTACCCAACCATTGCATCCGCCAACGCTTTTTCAGCCGGCGTGTCAGGGATTTTCGGCCAATTGGGCGGCGTCCGGTCCAGGTTGCCCCACATGTAGGGCAATTCACTGGCATGGAAGGCATGCAGCCCCATGTCATCGGCAGCCGGGTAACCGTGATCGAACAGATACAGGAACGATGGCTGGCCGAGCGCGGTCTGCTTCTTCACCAGCCGCTGCGCGGTCCAGCCATACAGGGCATCGCGTGTCGTGGCAAAAATACTTTCCTGCATGTCGCTGCTGGGATAGAGCTGCAGAAAGTCATCCGCCAGGTCGAGATAACGGTCCCGGATCGCCGCTTCATACTCGTCCGCACTCGCAGGTGGCGGCGGTGCGAGGACCCTCAGCGAACGAATTTCACCACTGTTGAAGCCGGCCAGGATCGGCACCGGCGATTGTTCGCCGCGGTCGAACGTTTCCACCAGTTGACGCGGCAATATCGTTCCGTCTACGGTCCCCATCGGCAGGAAACGCGCGGCCGCTGCGCCGTTGGCCAGCGTCTGTGCATCCATGGTTCGCATGGCCGCGATATCGGGCGCCTGCAGGGCGGCCGCCAACGCCACACCGCTCACCTCGGCCGCCTGTTGGCCGAAACGGCCCTCCTTCAGCGCCGGCAAGGACACCATGTAGGCGCTTTGTGCAACGGCTCTTGAAAACAGACCGCGTGCTTCGGGCGACGCCATCAGGAACATCACGCTGAGGCCACCGGCTGACTCGCCGGCGATCGTCACGTTGGATGGATCGCCGCCGAACGCCTTGATATTCGCCTGCACCCAGCGCAGAGCCTCGATCTGGTCGAGCAACCCGTAGTTGCCGGAGATGCCCAACGGTGATTCGGCGCTCAGTTCCGGATGGGCCAACCAGCCCAATACGCCGAGACGATAATTGATCGACACCACGACGATACCGGTTTCCGCCAGGTGAGTACCTTCGTATAGCGACTCCTTGGTTGAGCCGTTCCATAGTGCGCCACCGTGAATCCAGACAAATACCGGGGCATTATCGGCATCGGACGGCGCCCAGACGTTCAGCACCAGGCAATCCTCGCTGAATGGCGCTATGTCCTGGGAGTAAATCGATTCGACCCGTCGCGCGGGCGCCGTGCAGGCGGGCCCGAATTCGGTTGCCGCCCGGACACCGGACCAGTTTGCTGCGGGTTGCGGCGGCCGCCAGCGCGCCTCGCCAATAGGTGGCGCGGCGTACGGGATACCCTTGAATACCCGCAGTGAACCCTCGACAACTCCTTCTATCGCGCCTGCCGAGGTTTTGACGATCGGGCCGGCTGATATTTGAACGACCGTGGATGAGTCAGCTTTGATACCGGGCGTGGTGGCCGGTTCCTGCGCGTTGCAGGAAACGGAAGCCAGGGCGACCAGGGAGGCCAGGGCGAAGCTGGTGAAAATTCGTTGAGGTGTGGTCATTGCGCGGTTCCTGTTGATTGATGTTGTTCCTTTCGCAGCACGCGTGCCAGGAACAGGAACAGTATGATAGCGAAAACGTAGAAGGGGACGAGCGTGTACAAGGCTATCTGGAGCGAATTTTCCGGATGCGTCGCGCGGAAAAAGTCACTGGCCATCCCCACGTAGGTCGGTCCAAGCCCCAGTCCGATGAAATTCATCACCAGCAAAAGCAATGCGCCGGACATGACCCGCTGGTCCGGCCGCACCTCTTCCTGCACCAACGCAATCGATGAAGAGAGATAGAAGTAATTCAGGAACATCGGCCCGGTGAGGAACAGGATGGACAACTGCCAGGAAGGAGCCCAGACAAATGCGAGATAGAACGGGATGGCCAGCGTAAGTGATGCTGCCGGAACCAGTGCGTAGGCCTGCTTCGAATGTCGCGTGAGCCGGTCGATGACGCGCCCGCAGACGATCATGCCGGCGCTCATTCCGATTCCGACACAGAGGGCATACCACAACGCAACTTCTTCCAGGGTCATTCCTTTTTCACGCATCAGAAAGAGTGTGGTGAAGTTGCCCAGGCCGTAGGTAATGAACTGCGTGGACCCGCCGCCAAGTGACACCAGCATCAGGGAAGGCCGAGAAAAAAACATGGTCAGGGTGCCCCAGAAACCCACTTTGCCGGGCTTGGGCTGCTCCGGGGCCTGATCCAGTCCACCACGGGGCGGCTCGCGCACGATCAGGAAAACCGCGACCGCCGCGACAATACCTACCGCGCCAAGAACGATGAACGCGGAGCGCCAGTTGAATGCGGCAGCGATGGAGGCTCCGAAGGCGATTCCCAGCGCCGCGCCGATCGGCGGACCCAGGTTGTAGATGCTCAATGCGGTGCCGCGAAGACCCGGTGGGAAGTAGTCCGTAATGATGGCATAAGAGGGTGGCACCCCGCCGGCTTCACCGAAACCGACCGTCATGCGCGCCACGACAAGTTGCGGGTAGGTTTTGGCAAACCCACAGGCCATGGTCGCCGCGCTCCAGATGCCACAGGCGATCGACAGGACCGCCACCCGGTTGGTTTTGTCGGCCAGCCAGCCCACCGGAATGGCTATGAAGCAGTAGAAGAAAGCGAAATAGAGGCCACCGATCAGGCCCAGTTGACTGTCCGTGATGTCCAGCGTGTCCTGGATCGGTTTGGCCAATATCGCCAGCAGTTGCCGATCCAGGAAATTGAGGACATA
>Ga0210063_1000225_pt1 | contig 19441 bp, 20 predicted proteins | sample Muzzi_PWA_D1_FD_185529 | JGI IMG/M metagenome (GOLD analysis project Ga0210063, IMG submission 185529) | Wetland microbial communities from San Francisco Bay, California, USA, that impact long-term carbon sequestration - Muzzi_PWA_D1 (SPAdes) | ecosystem: Environmental > Aquatic > Marine >... | reverse complement strand
CGCTGGAGCTCTTCAAGCCGTTCATCATGGCCCAGCTGGTCGAGCGCAAAGCGGTGCAGAACATCAAGGCGGCCAAGAAGATGGTCGAGTCGATGGTGCCCGAGGTCTGGGACGTGCTCGAGGAAGTGATCCACGAGCACCCGGTGCTGCTCAACCGCGCACCGACCCTGCACCGCCTCGGCATCCAGGCCTTCGAACCGATTCTGGTCGAGGGCAAGGCGATCCAGGTCCACCCGCTGGTCTGCCAGGCCTTCAACGCCGACTTCGACGGCGATCAGATGGCGGTCCACGTGCCGCTCTCCGCCGAGGCCCAGGCCGAGGCGCGGATCCTGATGCTCTCCGCCAACAACATCCTCTCGCCGGCCCACGGCTCGCCACTGGCGACCCCGACGCAGGACATGGTGCTGGGGATCTACTACCTCACCTACGGCCCGCCGGCCGAGGAGTTGGTCAAGCGCGACGACGAGCTCAAGAAGGGCAAGGGCGGCAAGCTGAACGGCTCGGCGCCGAAGGTCTTCCGCTCCGCCCAGGAGGCCGAGCTCGTCTACGAGAACGGCGGCTGCAAGCTGCACGACATGGCCGAGTACCGCCGCGCCGGGCACGAGCACTTCCCGACCACGGTCGGCCGGATCATCTTCAACGAAAAGATCGAGCGCGCCCTGGCCGAGGCGCTGGGCGACGAATTCGACCCGGAGGGCTTCGTCTTCGCCAACCAGGCGCTGAAGAAGCGCGACGTCAACGAGATGGTCTCCGACCTGGTCGAGGCCTACGGGGCGCCGGCGGTTTCACGCGTGCTCGACGCCTTCAAGGACCTCGGCTTCCACTACGCCAGCCAGGCCGGCATCACGGTCTCCAAGAACAACGTCGTCTCGCCGCCCAGCAAGGCGTCGATCCTCGATCGCTACGAGAAACAGACCGCGGCGATCCAGGGCCAGTACGACGACGGCTACATCACCGCCGAGGAGCGCCACGAGGCGGTCACCGGCGAATGGAACAAGGCGACCGACGAGGTCGCGCAGGCGATGGAGGACAACCTCGACGAGCTAAACCCGATTTTCATGATGGCCAACTCGGGCGCCCGCGGCTCGTTCAAACAGATCCGCCAGCTGGCCGGGATGCGCGGCCTGATGGCCAACCCGAAAGGCGAAATCATCGAGCGGCCGATCAAGGCCAACTTCATGGAGGGCCTCTCGGTGCTCGAGTACTTCATCTCCACCCACGGCGCCCGCAAGGGTCTCGCCGACACGGCGCTGCGCACCGCTGACTCGGGCTACCTGACCCGGCGCCTGGTCGACGTCGCCCAGGACGTGATCGTCCGCGATGAGGACTGCAAGACCAAAGACCACATCGAGATGGCGCTGCGCAAGGACGACGGCTCGCTCAACGAGAACCTGATCGGCCGCCTGGCGGCGAAGAAGTTCGAGACCAAGCGCGGTCGCGAGTTGCTCAAGCGCAACCAGGAGATCACCCTGGTCGAGGTCGAGGAAATCGCCGAGGCCTTCGGCGACGAGGGGGTCAAGGTCCCCGTCCGCTCGACCCTCAAGTGCGAGGCCGACTCGGGCGTGTGCCGTTCCTGCTACGGCGTCTCGCCGGCGACCGGCTCGACGGTCAACATCGGCGACGCGGTCGGGATCATCGCCGCCCAGTCGATCGGCGAGCCCGGCACGCAGCTGACCATGCGCACCTTCCACACCGGCGGCGTCGCCGGCCAGGACATCACCCAGGGCCTGCCGCGCATCGTCGAGCTCTTCGAGGCGCGCAAACCGAAGGGTCTGGCGCAGATGGCCGAGGAGGCCGGCAAGGTCTCGGTCGAGGAGACCGACAAAGCGCTGAAGGTGATCGTCACCGAGTCCAGTGGTGAGGAGCACAGCTACAGCTTCCCCCCGCGCACCCGCCTGCACGTCGCCGACGGCGACAAGGTCGAGGTCGGCCAGCAGCTCAACGAGGGCTCGCTCTACCCGGCCGACCTGCTGGCGATCCGCGGACGCACCGACACCGAGCTCTACCTCGTCGCGGAGGTGCAGAAGGTCTACCGGGCGCAGGGCGTCGACATCGACGACAAGCACATCGAGCTGATCGCGCGGCAGATGCTGAAGAAGGTCAAAATCGAGTCGAAGGGCTCGACCAGCCTGCTGCCGGGCCAGCTCGAGGACCGCGGCGCGCTCAAACGGCTCAACAAACAGACCAAGGCGGACGGCGGTACGGCGGCCAAAGGCGAGGAGGTCATCCTCGGCATCACCAAGGCCTCGCTGGCGACCGAGTCGTTCCTCTCCGCGGCCTCCTTCCAGGAGACGACCAAGGTGCTCACCGACGCGGCGCTCGAGGGCAAACGCGACAAGCTGGTCGGCCTCAAGGAGAACGTGATCATCGGCAAGCTGATCCCGGCGGCAACCGGGCTGAAGCACTACCGCACGCTGACGGTCGAGCCGGCGGTGCCGATCGAGCCGCCCTCCGACAACGACCTGCTCGACGAAGACGAGCTGGCGGCGGAGCTCGGGGTCGACGGCGACGAGACGCCTGTGGAGAGCTTCGGGCCTTCCTTCGCGGAGGAGCTCGAGGAGCTCGCGCAGGAGATCGAGACCAACTCCGAGGACAAAGCGTCGTAGGTGCGTAGGTGGGGGAGGGTCACACGGCCCTCCCACGACGTTTTTCCTCTTCCGTTTAGCTGAAGTTGGGCCGTTTGGCCCATTGTCAGATGTTCCTCGGTCTGGCTGAATTCGATCTCTTGTGCCGTCTAACGGGAGGTCGTTGCAGTGAGCCTCGTCGCCAAACGCTTTCTTTCTGTCCTCGTATTCGCCGTCCTCGGGATGAGCGTCTTCGCCGCCGGGCCTTCGAGTGCGAAGGCCGCGACCGACGTGATGATCGTCTTCGACACGACCGGGTCGATGGGCAAACCGCTGACCGAAGCGAAGATGGAAATCCAGGAAGCGATGGCGCAGCTCTCGGCCTCGCTGCCCGACGTGCGGTTCGGGCTGGCCGAGGTCAGCGACTACAACGCGGTGAACAACGCGGGCGCGTTCTCGTACGGCATTGGCGACGGCTATGAGGCTTGGACGCTGCACACGGGGATCACGCCAAACCAGGACCTCGTCACCGCGGCGCTGCTGAAACTGGAGGCGGACGGCGGCGGCGACGGGCCTGAGGCCTACGGCAGGGCGCTGTGGGAGGCCGACACGAACGCGAGCGTAGGCTGGCGTGTGGGTGCGCGGGGACTCATCATCCTCGTCGCCGACAACATCCCGCACGACAACGATGTCAACGAGGGCATCCCGGCCGACAAGCAGGTCATCGGCCTCTCGCCCGACACCGGCGTCGATCCCGGCCCGGACAACACGGTCGGCACCGCGGACGACCTCGACTTCCAGTCCAAGGTGCTGCAGCAGCTGGTAGCCGACGGCAGGCCGATCGGCGTCGTCAACTACGTCGGCGGGATCACCGGCTACCTGCCCTACTGGGAGCACTGGGCAGGCTTGACGGGCGGATCCGCGATCGACGGGGAAGCCGGCTTCCTGGGCAAAGAAATTGTCGCGCTGGCGAAGGCCGTCGCTGCCAAAGCGCCGCTCTCAGATTGCCCGGCGGGTCAGATCCACGACGCCGCGGAGAACTGCGTCGAACCGCCGAACACATTCAAATTCAAATTCGTGCCGCGGATCAGCTGCTCGCGCGGCTGCCGCGTAGTCCAGGTGAAAATCACCTTCGACAGCGACGGCAACGTGGTCGCCGAAAGCATTCCCGAGGAGGAAAGCGGCAAAGTCTTCGGGCGGTCCGGCGCGGTCGCCTCGAAGGCCAAGGGCAACGGCAAGGCCAAGGGCAAGAAGAAGAACCGGTGCGCGCGCAAGAAGGGCAAGGCCCGCGGCAAGGGCAAGGGCAAGGGCAAGGCCAAGAGCTCGGCTCGCAAGGGCAAGAAGGGCAAGAAGAAGGGCAAGGGCAAGAAGGTCAGGTGCAAGAGCCCGAAGCTGATCAGGAAGCTGCAACAGTCGGTGGTAGCCGGGGAGAACACCCTGAACCTGAAACTGACCGGGGCCGCAGCCAAACGGCTCAAGCAGAAGGGGAAGCTGAACATCAAAGTCACATTCACCTTCACCCCGACCGGCGGCCTCAACCCGAACGTCGTGACCCATACCTACCGCGTGGTCAAGCCCAAGCCCAAGAGGGGGAAGAAGGGCAAGGGCAAGCGCGGCAGGGGCAAGAGCAGGGGTAAGTCGAAGCAGAGATGAGGGGTATCGGATCACTGCTGGGGGCGGCGGCTGTGCTGGCCGCCGCCCTGCTTCTCCCGGCCGGCGCCGGTGCGGTCACGGTCGGCGCTCCGCTGGGGCTCAGCGCCAACGCCGGCAACAACTGTCAGTTCTTCATCATCTTTGGCTCGGCGCCATCCTGCACGATCTTCGGAAACGACTTGGCAGGCGCGTGGACGTCGCAGACTCCGCGCGGCAGTTGGAGGATCACCCGCGCTCGGGTGCGCACGGGTCCGAACGTGGGGCCGATGGTCTTCAGCGTGGTTCGTGCGTTGCGTTCGCAGGCCGGGTCGCCACCGGCCGGTGCAATCTGCTGCACGGTTTCCTCCGAGAGCGCGGTTTTTACGCCTGCGCCCAACACGATCAACGAAATTGCGGTGAATCTGCCTGCGGTCAACACCGTCGAAGACATCGACGGCGAGCCGGTTGAGATCGTCGATTACCTCGGGATCAGCGTCCTCAGCCCGGCAAGCACGTTGCCGATGCATGTGGCGGAATCGTCATCCGATCCGGGCGCCAACGCCTCGCTTTCCTACTTCATTCCCGCGACGCGAGCCGGACAGCAGGCGCTGCCGGGTGGCAGCAGCGGACTCACGCCGCTGATCAACGGCGAGTTCGAGCCGGCGCCGACGACGACCCCGGTCCCCGAAATCGTCGCGCCGGTTACTCCGCCGCCCGCCCCCTTCCGCCTCCTGCCCGGGCTCAGGCTGTTGCCGGGCGGAACGCGCGCCCGGCTCGGCGTCGCCGCGCCCGGCCCCGGCCTGTTACGGGCCTTCGCGCCGGTACTCGGCCGCGCCCGCGCCGGCCAGGCTCCCACTGCGGCGGCGAGCGCGCGCCGCAAGAAGGGAAAGCGTGGGGGCAAGCGGCGCAGGCCGCGGCTGCTGATCCCCGCCAAGCGCCGCGTCAAGAGCGCCGGCAAGGCCTACATCGTCGTCAAGCTGACCCGGCGCGGCAAGGTGAGGCTGCGCCGGCGCGGCAAGCTGACCGTCCCGGTCAGGCTCGTCTTCAAGCCCTCGTCCGGCAGCATCGTGCGGCGGACCAGGGCGGTCACCTTCCGCAAGTCCAAGCCGGGCAAGCGTCGCTTAGGGGCCTAAGCCTGAGCGGACCTCTCGCCGAGTTGCGGGAGTAGATCCGTCTGGAGGCGGACGGTGCACCCGCCTACTATCTGCAAACAGAATGGCGCTTGGTACTACTAAGTGCAACTCAGGCTGCATCTAGTGAAGCGACTGGAAGTCGAAATAGCCGGAAGGCCCTACCGCGGAACTTGTGAGCCCAGGGGGCGCGTTCCGCGGTAGGGCCTTCCGGCCCTCTTGGGTGGGACTGCGGTCGCTTTACGCGGCCAGGCAGTAGGCGAAGACGCGCAGGGTGGAGGCGGCGCCGCTGTTGTTCTTGGCCTGGTAGAGCCAGCCGTTGCCGCTGCGCAGCGTGGAGGTCATCTCGACGCCGAAGTTGCCCGGCTGGGCGCCGCCGCTGATCACGGTGGTGCCGCCCGGGCACTGGACTGAGACGCCGCCGTTGGCTCCGTTGGCGATCGCCGTCGTGTTGGTCACCTGGACGATCGGGCCGAGCTCCGAGGAGCGCACGGAGCTCGCCTGCAGCTCGCTCGAGGCGACCGAGTTCGGGCCGAGGTCAGCCGAGCTCAGCGACTCGTTCGCCACCTCGGAGCTGCCGACCGAGTTAGCGGCCAGATCACCGGCGGTCAGCGAGTCCGGGGCGACCTCGGGCGAGGCCACCGCGTTGTCGGCGATCTCATCCGACTTGACCGCGTCTTTGACGATCTCATCGGAGTCGACCGCATCTTTGGCGATCTCGTCCGTCCGGACCGAGTCGGTGCCGAGGTCGAAGGCGCTGACGGTGCCGTTGGCGATCTTGCCGCCCTTGACCGCGTTGCGACCGAGGTCGACGGTCTTGACCGCGCCGTTGACGATCTGCGGCGAGCGCACGCTGTTCTTGGGCGCGGCCGCGAAGGCGGTGCCGACGAGCGCCATGAACAGCGCCAGGCAGCTGATCGCGAGGGCGGGGGAGGGACGGAACTTGTGGGTCTTGGTGGTCATCGGGGGCTCCTTTCGTTGGGTTTGATTCCCGATGAGCCCAGCTTCGATCCGATCCGTTCTGGCGACTACGGACCCAAGGGGTGAACCGGCTCACCCCTCTGCCTACCTCCGATAGATTGGCCATGTGGCCAGTCCCAGCAAGGTCTGCATCGTCGGCGCCGGCAGTTCCGGGCTGACCGCCTGCCAGGTGCTGGGCGCCCGCGGCATCCCCTTCGATTGCTTCGAGAAGGGGTCGATGATCGGCGGCAACTGGCGTTACGAGAACGACAACGGCACGTCGTCCGCGTACCGCTCTCTGCACATCAACAGCGCCCGCAAGCTGATGTCCTACAAGGCCTTCCCGATGCCGGACTCCTATCCGGACTACCCGAGCCACTGGCAGGTCGCCAAGTATTTCGACGACTACGCCGAGCGCTTCGGCCTCAACGAGAAGATCGCCTTCAACACCGAGGTCGTCAGCGTTCGCCATTTGTCGGGCTCAGGTCGACAAAAGGCGAACGCGGGGGAGTGGGAGGTGACCGTCGAGGGCCCGGACGGGGAGCGGCGCAGCGAGCGCTACCGGGCGGTGCTGGTCGCCAACGGGCACCACTGGAAGCCGCGCTGGCCGGAACCGCCCTTCCCCGGTGCCGACACCTACGAGGGCGAGCAGATGCACGTCCACCACTACCGCGAGCCCGACGTGCTCGAGGGCAGGCGGGTGCTGGTGCTCGGGATCGGCAACTCGGCGGTCGACGTCGCGGTGGAGGCCTCGCGGATCGCCGAGAAGACCTTCATGGCGATGCGTCGCAGCGCCTACGTGATCCCCAAGTTCCTCGGCGGGACACCGATCGACGAAGCGACGCCACCGATCGCCACCCACCTGCCGATGTCGGTGCGGCGCTTCTTCATGAAGCGGATGCTGAAGCTCGCGGTCGGCGAAATGACCGACTACGGCCTGCCCGAGCCCGACCACAAGCTGCTCGAGGCCCATCCGACCGTCTCCTCCGAGCTGTTGCCGCGGATCGGCCACGGCGACATCACGGTCAAGCCGAACATCGACCGCTTCGCCGGCGGTCGCACCGTGCGCTTTGCCGACGGCAGCGAGGAGGAGGTCGACCTGGTCATCTACTGCACCGGCTACGAGATCGCCTTTCCCTTCCTCGACCCGGGCGTCTTCGCCGCCCGCGACAACCGCATGCCGCTCTACAAACGGGCGGTCGCGGTCGAGAGTCCCGGCCTCTACTTCGTCGGCTTCATTCAGCCACTGGGCCCGATCATGCCGCTGGCCGAGGCGCAGTGCGAATGGATCGCCGACCTGCTCGCGGGCGAGTCCGCCCTGCCACCTGCTTCGGAGATGCGAGGGGAGATCGCGGCCTACGAACGCTGGATGGACAAGCGCTTCGTCAGCTCCAAGCGCCACACGATCGAGGTCGACTTCCACCCCTACATGCGGGAGATCCGCAGGGAGCGGAAGCGGGTGGCTAGGGCTGGTTGAGGGGAGAGGACGGGGTGTCCCTCCCGCTTGCTGGGTTTTTCGCCTGGTGGGCTCGTTGCCGTCCGAGATCGCGGCTGGGGCGAAAAAGAGGACGCCGCTGCCCGGGAGGGACACCCCGTCCTCTCCTCGCGAAACCCCCGTCCGGGTCGTGCTGAGGGCCGCGAGGGCGGGGTGGGAACGGGCGGCGGCCGTTGGTGCCGCCGTTTGAGTCGCCCTGGGAGCCCTCGGCGTCCGGGGTCTTGCCGGCCCACCAGATAAGCCAGAGCGCGCCGAGCACGGGGATCTTGAGGACGACGAGCAAGAAGAAGATCGGCAGGAATCCCTCCATCGGGGCAGTGTAGAGGGACGCGTTCGCTGCTTGTGCCACTCAGGGCGACAAACAGCGAACGGTCGCCGTCAAAGTCCCGTGGCCCAGGCGGTGAGCGCCTCGACCTGGACCTCCTCGAGGCCGAGGTGGGGCTCGGTCGGAACGAGCAGGGTCGGCTCCTCGCGCCCGCGCGCCCACTCGTAACAGCTCTCGTCGAAGTTGTCGTCGACCCAGGCCAGCGGCCGCCCCTCGCCGTACTCCTGCAGCGGGCCCAGCTTCCAGTGGGCCGAGCCGAAGCGGGCGGCGCCGTCAAAGGTTAGGTGCGGCAGTTCCGGCATGCCGAGGATGTTGGGCAGGTAGTCGTTCGCTTTCGCCTCCCATCCCGTCGCCCAGACGAGTTCATAGACCTCGCCCAACCGCTTCAACCGCTCCCCCGCCGCAAGCGAGATGCAGTGCACCATCCCATCGACCAACTCGAATCTGGCCTCCGACTTGTCGGGAGGCTCGTCGAATCCAAACAAGGAAATGACGCCATCCACATCGACGGCAAGGATGGGCTTAGCCATTTTCAAATCCTAGGAGGGTCGGTGGGTGGGGCTGGCAAGGACGCAGGGAGTGAGGGGAGGGGAGCGCACTACCGTGCGTGACCCGATCCGAACGACTGAGGACGCCGCCAGGCGCGCCCACCGACCCTCCTACCAGCGGTAGTGCGCGAAGGCCTTATTGGCCTGAGCCATGCGGTAAATGTCGTCCTTGCGCTTCCAGGCGCTGCCCTGCTGCTGGGTCGAGTCGAGGATTTCGCTGGCGAGGCGCTCCGACATCGAGTACTCGCGGCGGTTGCGGGCGAAGTCGACCAGCCAGCGCACGGCGAGCGTGCGGGCGCGGCGGGCGGGGACCTCGACCGGCACCTGGTAGGTGGCGCCGCCGACCCGGCGCGAGCGGACCTCGAGCACCGGGGTCAGCTGTTTGATCGCGGCCTCGAGCGTCTCGACCGGATCTTCGCCGGAACGCTCGCCGACGATCGCGAGCGCGTCGTAGACGATCCGCTCGGCGATCGACTTCTTGCCGTCGCTCATCACCTTGTTGATCAACTGCTGGACGAGCCGGTTGCGGAAACGGGCATCCGGTTCGACCGGGCGGATGGTTGCGGCGGAGCGGCGGGGCACTGTTAGCTCGCCTTGACCCCGTAGAGCGAGCGGGCCTGCTTGCGGTCGGAGACTCCGGCCGCGTCGAGGGTGCCGCGGACGACCTTGTAGCGGACGCCCGGCAGATCCTTGACCCGGCCGCCGCGGACGAGCACGACCGAGTGCTCCTGCAGGTTGTGGCCCTCGCCCGGAATGTAGGTGGTGACCTCCATCCCGTTGGTCAGCCGCACACGCGCGATCTTGCGCAGGGCGGAGTTCGGCTTCTTCGGCGTCACCGTGGCGACGCGGGTGCAGACTCCTCGCCGTTGCGGCGCGGCGACGCCCTTCTTGCGCCCTTGGCCTGACTTGAGGCCCGGCGTCGTCGTCTTCTTTTTAGGGCGCTTGCGGCCCTTGCGAATAAGTTGGTTCGTGTTCGGCACGGCCCGGCATGGTACAGACCGCTGCAAACGTGCGCCTGGCTGCGTCCTCGGTCGGTCGCCTTGCTTACGCACCGGAAGTGCGTGCGCGGCGGCGACCTCTCTGCGTCCTTGCCATGCTTGGTTTTCGCGGTCTGTATCCATGCCGTTTCCGAGTCCTGAGAGCCTTCATGGAAAGCAGCAACCCGCCCAGCATCAGGCCGGCCGCGGCGGCGATCTGGGCGTAGAAGCCGTCATGGAGGACGGCCTCGGCGCCGGAGAAGCGCGCCGCCTCGGCGCCGGCGTCCAGTCCCGTCGGCAGGTCGACGATCAGGACCACGGCGAGGCTGAGCAGGCCGAGCGCAAAGACGATCCGGCCGAGCCCCCGTCGCCGCTTGTCGATCGCCGCCCATGCCGCCAGCGCTCCGGCGAGCAGCCCGACCGGAACGAGCAGGTAGGCGCTCGCCTGGCCGGCCGTCTCGCCCCCGACCGTCGGCGCCTCGGCCGCCGCCGGCAGGCCGGCGTAGCCCTGCTGCCCGACCTCTACCGCCCTGTACTCGACGAACTGGGCGACGACCAGACAGACGGCTGCTCCGGCGATCGTCAGGCAGATCGCCCGCTGCGGGGTGAGCACGGCGCTGATCCGGGTCGCCGCACGTCGCGATCCGGCGGCGAGCCGCAGCAACCGTCGTTCGAGCACCGAGAGCAGGCGAAAGAGCAGGGCTCCGGCGGGGCGCAGGCGGCGGCCGGCCCGCCGCGCCGCGGATCTCGCCGCGCGGCCGCCGCGGGCGAGCAACGGCCAGGCCCTGCGCAGCTGGCGGTCGGCGGCGCGATCGAGCTTGCGGGTGGCGGGGACGGCGCCGCGCAGGCGCCTGCCGGCCGCCGCGCGTGCGGCGCGTATGCGTTGCCGCGCCGCTGCTATCATCGCCCGTCGCTCAGGCTTCTTTTTCGCAGTTCGTTTCGCCGGGCCCGCGAGGGCCTTTTTCATGCGCCGATCCCGGCGGCTCTTCTTGCCGGCAGGCGCAGACCCAGGTTTCTCAGATTTCGTCCGTCTCCACTTCAAGGCAAAGCTCAACTCAAAGACATGGCCAGAAACTTCTCTCTAGAGAACACGCGCAACATCGGGATCATGGCGCACATCGACGCCGGCAAGACGACGACGACCGAGCGCATCCTCTACTACACCGGACGTACGCACAAAATGGGCGAGGTCCACGAGGGCGCCGCGGTGATGGACTGGATGGAACAGGAGCAGGAGCGCGGGATCACGATCACCTCCGCCGCGACCGCCTGCGAGTGGAAGGGCCACCGGATCAACATCATCGACACGCCCGGCCACGTCGACTTCACGGTCGAGGTCGAGCGCAGCCTGCGCGTGCTCGACGGCGCCGTTGCCGTCTTCGACGCCGTCGCCGGCGTCGAGCCGCAGTCGGAGACGGTCTGGCGCCAGGCCGACAAGTACGGCGTGCCGCGTTTCGCCTACATCAACAAGATGGACCGCATCGGCGCCGACTTCTTCAACTCTGTGGAGACGATGAAAGACCGGCTCGGCGCCAAGCCGCTGCCGATCCAGCTGCCGATCGGCGCCGAGGACGACTTCCAGGGCGTCGTCGACCTGGTCAAGATGAAGGGCCTGGTCTGGACCGAAGAGCTCGGCGCCGCCTACGACGAAGTCGAGATCCCCGGCGACCTCGCCGAGCAGGCCGTGGAATACCGCAACCAGCTGATTGAAGCCTGCGCCGACTACGACGAAGAGCTGATGGAAGCCTTCCTCGGCGAGGAGGAGATCGCCGAGGAGAAGCTGATCGCCTCGCTGCGCCAGGCCTGTCTCTCGACCGAGATCACGCCGGTGCTCTGCGGCACCTCGTTCAAGAACAAGGGCGTTCAGCCGCTGCTCGACGCGATCGTCGAACTGCTGCCCTCGCCGCTGGAGGTGCCGCCGGTGACCGGCGTCGTCGCCCCAGGTAAGGGCGAGTCCGAGGCGACCGAGGACACCCGTCCCGCCGACGATGACGGCCCCTTCTCCGCGCTCGCCTTCAAGGTGATGACCGACCCCTACGTCGGCAAGCTGACCTACTTCCGCGTCTACTCGGGCAAGCTCGAGAAAGGCGGCCGGGTGCTGAACGTGAAGACCGGCAAGACCGAGCGGATCGGCCGGCTGCTGATGATGCACGCAAACAGCCGCGAGGAGATCGACGAGTGCTACGCAGGCGACATCTGCGCCGGCGTCGGCCTCAAGGAAACCGGCACCGGCGACACACTCGCCGCCCCGGACGCGCCGATCGCGCTCGAGAGCATCGAATTCCCCGAGACGGTGATCGCCGTCGCGATCGAGCCGAAGACCAAATCCGACCAGGAGAAGATGGGCACGGCGCTGCAGCGGCTGGGCGAGGAGGACCCGACCTTCAAGATCGAATCCGACGAGGAAACCGGCCAGACGCTGATCCACGGCATGGGCGAGCTGCACCTCGAGGTGATCGTCGACCGCATGCTGCGCGAGTTCAAAGTCGACGCCAACGTCGGCAAGCCCCAGGTCGCCTACCGCGAGACGATCCGCAAGGACGCGAAGAAAGTCGTGGCGCGCTTCGTCCGGCAGACGGGCGGCCGCGGCCAGTTCGGCCACGTCGTGATCAATGCCGAGCCGGCGCCCGGTGAGGGCTTCGTCTTCGAGAACAAGATCAAGGGCGGCGTCATCCCCGGCGAATTCATCGGCCCCGCCGAAGAAGGCATGCGCGAGGCGCTCGAGAACGGCGTCAAGGCCGGCTATCCGATGGTCGACGTCAAGATCGAACTGATCGACGGCTCCTCGCACGATGTCGACTCCTCCGAGATGGCATTCAAAATCGCCGGCTCGATGGCGATCCAGGAGGCCGCCCGCAAGGCCAACCCGGTGCTGCTGGAGCCGGTGATGGCGGTCGAGGTGGTCACCCCGGAGGACTTCCTTGGCGACGTGATCGGCGATCTCTCCCGGCGCCGCGGCAAGGTCCAGGGCCAGGAGCAGCGCGGCAACGCGCTCGCCGTCCAGGCCTTCGTCCCGCTCGGCGAGATGTTCGGCTACGCCACCGATCTGCGATCCTCGACCCAGGGCCGCGCGAGCTACACGATGCAGTTCGAGCGTTACGAGGAGGTGCCGGACAGCATCGCCGAAGAGATCGTCGAGCACCGCTCCGGCGAGCCGGTAGGAGCCTCATCGTGAATCTGGCTATATTTCCCAGGTTCGCCCGCAGGCAGCAGGTTCCAGGCTGCCCGGCAGCAGTAAGCAAACCCAATCACCCAAGTCAGACAGAACCCGACTTCGAAAGGTAGAACGGAGAGCGATGTCAAAGGAGAAGTTCGAGCGCGATAAGCCGCATGTGAACGTCGGCACGATCGGTCACATCGACCACGGCAAGACGACGCTGACGGCCGCGATCACTACCACGCTCTCCGGCAAGGGTGAGACCGAGGCGAAGAGCTTCGCCGAGATCGACAACGCCCCGGAGGAGAAGGAGCGCGGGATCACGATCGCGACCTCGCACGTCGAGTACGAGACCGAAAACCGCCATTACGCCCACGTCGACTGCCCGGGCCACGCCGATTACGTGAAGAACATGATCACCGGCGCGGCGCAGATGGACGGCGCGATCCTGGTCGTCTCGGCCGCCGACGGCGTGATGCCGCAGACCCGCGAGCACATCCTGCTCGCCCGTCAGGTCAACGTCCCGCACGTGGTCGTCTTCCTCAACAAGGTCGATCAGGTCGACGACGACGAACTGATCGAGTTGGTTGAGGAGGAGGTCAAGGAACTCCTCGACGAGTACGACTTCCCCGGCGACGACACACCGATCGTCAAGGGCTCGGCGCTGAAGGCGCTCGAGGGTGACGAAGACGCCCAGAAGGCGATCTACGAACTGGCTGAAGCGCTCGACTCCTACATCCCGGAGCCGACCCGCGAGCTGGACAAGCCCTTCCTGATGCCGATCGAGGACATCTTCTCGATCACCGGTCGCGGCACCGTCGCCACCGGCCGCGTCGAGCAGGGCATCGTCAACACCGGCGACGAGGTCGAGATCGTCGGCATCACCGACACCACGACCACGGTCGTCACCGGGGTCGAGATGTTCCGCAAGCTGCTCGACCAGGGCCAGGCGGGCGACAACATCGGCGCCTTGCTGCGCGGCACCAAGCGTGAGGAGATCGAGCGCGGCCAGGTGCTCTGCAAGCCCGGCTCGATCACCCCGCACACCAAGTTCAAAGCGGAGGTCTACTGCCTGAAGAAGGAGGAGGGCGGCCGTCACACGCCGTTCTTCTCCGGCTACCGGCCTCAGTTCTACTTCCGTACGACCGACGTGACCGGGATCGCCAACCTCCCCGAGGGGACCGAGATGGTGATGCCGGGCGACAACGTCGAGATGACGATCGAGCTGATTCAGCCGATCGCGATGGACCAGGGTCTGCGCTTCGCCATCCGCGAGGGTGGCCGGACCGTCGGCTCGGGGGTCGTCGCAGAGATCATCGAGTAGCACCGGGGGGCGGGCTCAGGCCCGTCCTTGCCGCCCAGGCGGCGAGAAAACTCAAAAAGGACATACGACCGGGGCGGCGCCCCATAACCAAGGGGCGGCGCCCCTTCCGCGCGGTGAGACGGGCGGGGAAGGAACAAGAGAGCGAAAAGACCGTGGCAACCATCGCGGCACAGAAAATCCGGATCCGACTGAAGGCGTACGACCACGACGCCATAGATCGGGCTGCCCGCGAGATCGTCGAGACCGCGGAGCGCACCGGCGCGTCGGTATCCGGCCCGGTGCCGCTGCCCACCGAGAAAAACGTCTACTGCGTGATCAAGTCCCCGTTCAAGGACAAGGACTCGCGCGAGCACTTCGAGATCCGCACCCACAAGCGCCTGATCGACATCCTGCAGCCGTCGCCGAAAACGGTCGACTCGCTGCAGCGGCTCGACTCGCTTCCGGCCGGCGTCGACATCGAGATCCGCCTCTAAGGGAGCGATGGCGGCGATCCTCGGCAAGAAGCTCGGCATGACGCAGGTCTTCCGCGAGGATGGCGAGGTCGTCCCGGTCACCGTGATCGCGGCCGGCCCCTGCAAGGTCACCGCGGTGCGCGAGGCCGAGCGCGACGGCTACGCCGCCGTGCAGCTCGCCTTCGACGAGGTCAAGCCCTCGAAGCTGAGCAAGGCCGAGCTCGGGCATCTGAAGAAGGCCGGCGCGCCGCCGCTGCGCCACCTGGCCGAGTTCCGCGACGAGGATCTTGGCGCCGAGGAGGCGCCCAAGGTCGGCGACGACGTTACCGTCGGCGCCTTCGAGGCGGGCCAGCGGGTCAAGGTCTCCGGGGTCTCGATCGGCAAGGGCTTCCAGGGTGGGATCAAGCGCCATAACTTCGGCCGCGGCCCGGTCTCGCACGGCTCGCACAACGTCCGCGCGCCGGGCGCGATCGGCGCCAGCACCTTCCCCGGCCGCGTCTTCAAAGGCCAGAAGATGCCCGGCCAGATGGGCGCCAAGCGCACCACCCAGCGCGGCCTCGAAATCGCCGAGGTCGACGCCGAGCGCAACCTGCTGCTGCTGCGGGGCTCGGTCCCGGGCTCGCGCAACGCCCTGATCGAGGTGAGGACCGATGGCTAAAGCAGCCGTGCTCGGCGGGAGCGGCAAAGCCGACCTGCCCAAAGAGCTCTTCGCCGAGCCCTTCCACCAGTCCCTGGTGCATGAGGCCGCGCGAGCCGACCTCAACTCCCGCCGTCGCGGCACCGCTTCGACCCTGACCCGCGGCGAGGTCGCATTCACCACTGCCAAGGCCTGGCGCCAGAAGGGGACCGGCCGCGCCCGCGCCGGCACGCTCGGCGTCTCCAGCCGTTACGGCGGCGGCGTCACCTTTGGCCCGAAGCCGCGCCACTACACCGTCAAGGTCAATCGCAAAGCACGCCGCAAGGCGATGCGCGCGGCCCTCTCGGTTCACGCCGAGCGCGGTAGCGTCGCCGTGCTCGACCCCGCCGGCTTCGATACGCCCTCGACCAAGGCGGCCGCACAGGCGCTCGCCAAATGGGGTGCGAAGCGACCCACTCTGCTCGTGCTCGACGCCGAGGAGACGGGTGCGCTGAAGAGCTTTCGCAACATCGACCGGGTCGCGGTCGTCGAGGTCGGCGCGATCGCCGTTGCCGACGTGATCGGGGCCGCCTCGCTGGTCCTCTCCGAAAAGGCCTTGGAGACGCTCAAGGGGAGGCTCGGCTGATGGACGCGCGCCAGATCATCGTCCGCCCGGTCGTCTCGGAGAAGAGCTACGCCCTGATCGGCGAAGGCAAGTACACGTTCCGGGTCAACGACCGTGCCCACAAGACCCAGATCGCCAGGGCGGTCGAAGAGATCTTCGGGGTCGGCGTGGCCGCGGTGCGGACCTCGCAGGTGCGGCCGAAGCCGAAGCGCCGCAACCTCAGTAAAGGCCGGACGCGCGGCTGGAAGAAGGCCGTCGTCCAGCTCGCCCCGGGCGAGCGGATAGAGCTGTTCGAAGGCGCCGAGACCGCGTAGGAGACGACCAGATGCCGAACCGCAAGACCAAACCGACCAGCCCCGGGCGCCGCTTCGCCACCTACCCGGTGCGCGAGCAGCTGACCGCCACGGAGCCGGACCGCAAGCTGACCGAAGGGCTGCGCAAGTCCGGCGGCCGCAACGCCAACGGCCGCGTCACCGCGCGCCATCGCGGCGGGGGCGCCAAGCGCCGCTACCGCAAGATCGACTTCAAGCGCCGCAAGGACGGCGTGCCGGCCAAGGTCGCCAGCATCGAGTACGACCCCAACCGCAGCTGCTACATCGCCCTGATCCACTACGCCGACGGCGAGAAGGGCTACATCCTCGCTCCGGCGGGCCTGGCCCCCGGCGACACCGTTCAGTCGGGCAAGGGCGCCGACATCAAACCCGGCCACGCGCTGGCCCTGGGCGAGATGCCGACCGGCACGATCGTCCACAATGTCGAGTTGACCGCGGGCCAGGGCGGCAAGATGGGCCGCGCCGCCGGCACCGCGATCCAGCTCGTCGCCAAGGAGGGCGAGATGGTGACACTGCGCCTGCCATCCTCGGAGATGCGGATGGTGCGCGCCGAATGCCGCGCCACGGTCGGCCAGCTCTCCAACGCCGAGCACCAGAACATGACCGTCGGCAAGGCCGGGCGCAACCGGCACAAGGGCAAGCGGCCGCAGACGCGCGGCGTGGCGATGAACCCGGTCGATCACCCGCACGGCGGCGGCGAGGCCCACCACACGCCCGGCGGGCACCCGGTGACCCCGTGGGGCAAGCCGACGCTCGGCTACCGCACCCGCAAGAAGGGCAAGCAGTCCGACCGCTACATCGTGCGCGGCCGTCGCCGCGGGAAGAAGAAGAGGTAGAGCCATGGGCAGATCGACGAAAAAGGGCCCGTGGGTGGAAGAGGCGCTGATGAAGCGGATCTCCGCGATGAACGAGTCGGGCCAGAAGCAGATGGTGAAAACCTGGTCGCGGACCTCGACCGTCTTCCCCGAGATGGTCGGCCACACGATCGCCGTCCACGACGGCAAGAAGCACGTGCCCGTCTTCATCTCCGAGTCGATGGTCGGCCACAAGCTGGGCGAGTTCGCGCCGACGCGGACCTTCCGCGCCCACTCCGGCACCGGGAAGGGCGAGTAGCGATGGCGCTCGAGAAGAAGCAGCGCGACCCCAGCACTAAAAAAGAGGCCGGCAGGAAAGACGAGCCGAAAGAGGACAAAAAATCGGCGGCAAAAAAAGCGGCCTCGAAAAAAAGCAGCGAGAAAAAGGCTCCGGCGAAAAAAGAGGGCGCGAAAACACCTGCTGCCAACGCGAACAAAGACGCTCCGAAAGCCAAAAAAGCCCCCAAGCCGGCGCCGCTCGTCGTCCGCGCCAGCTCCCGCTACGTGCGGATTGCGCCGCGCAAGGCCCGCCTGATCGCCGATCAGGTCCGTGGCCTGCAGATCGACAAGGCGCGGGCGCTGTTGCAGTTCTCGCCGCGCAGCGCGGCGCAGGACATCGGCAAGCTGATCGAGTCGGCCGCCGCCAACGCGGAGAACAACCACGATCTGGTCGCCGACGAGATGCACGTCGCCGAGATCACCGTCGATGAAGGCCCGACGCTGCGCCGCTACCGGCCGCGGGCGCTGGGCCGGGCGACCCCGATCAACAAGCGAACCAGCCACATCGCCGTGGCGCTGAGCCCCGACGAGGAGATCTAGAGGACATGGGACAGAAGATCCATCCCGGCGGCTTTCGCGTCGGCTACATCCAGAACTGGAAGTCGAATTGGTTCGACGAGAAGGGCTTCGCCGACGTGCTCGAGGAGGACCTCAAGCTGCGCGCCCACATCGAAGGCAAACTCGCCCACGCCGGCCTCTCCAGCATCACGATCGAGCGCCGCGGCGAGATCTCGGTGGACATCCACACCGCCCGGCCCGGCATCGTGATCGGAAAGTCGGGCAGCGAAGTCGACGCGCTGCGCAAGGAGCTGCACAAGCTGACCGGAAAGCCGGTCAAGGTCAATATCCGTGAGGTCAAGCGGCCCGAGCTCGACGCCAAATTGGTCGCCCAGTCGATCGCCGAGCAGCTGCAGAACCGGGTTGCCTTTCGGCGCGCGATGAAACGCGCTCTGACCTCGGCGATGCGCTCCGGCGCGAAGGGCGTGAAGCTGCAGGTCTCCGGCCGCCTCGGCGGCTCGGAGATGGCGCGCACCGAAAGCTACGCCGACGGGCGCGTGCCGCTGCACACCCTGCGCGCCAACATCGACTACGGCTTCTACGAGGCGCGCACCACGGCCGGCCGGATCGGCGTCAAATGCTGGATCAACAAGGGCGAGGTCATGCCCGAAGGCTTCCGCTCCGATCAGATTCCGGCCGACGGCGAGCCGCAGGGTGGCGGTGGCCGCGGCAACCGGCCCGGCGATCGCTCTCGCGGCGGGGGAGGTCGCTAGCGATGCTGATGCCGAAGCGGGTCAAGCACCGCAAGCAGATGCGCGGCCGCATGCGCGGCTACACCAAGGGCGGCAGCCATGTCGCCTTCGGCGAGTACGGGCTGAAGGCGGTTGACCGCGGTTGGATCACCAACCGCCAGATCGAGGCCGCCCGCGTGGCGATGACCCGCAAGATCAAACGTGGCGGCAAGGTCTGGATCAACATCTTCCCCGACAAGCCCTACACCAAGAAGCCCGCTGAGACGCGGATGGGCTCGGGCAAGGGCAACCCCGAGGGTTGGGTCGCCGTGGTCAAGCCGGGCAAAGTGATGTTCGAGCTCGCCGGCGTGCCCGAGGAGCTCGCTCGCGAGGCGCTGCGCCTCGCGGGGCACAAGCTTCCGATCAGGACCAAGTTCGTCATGCGCGAGGGGGCCGAGCACCAGTGAAGGCGGCCGCGGTCCACGACCTGAAGGACGACGAGCTGGTGGCGAAATTGATCGATGCCAAGCAGGAGTCCTTCAACCTGCGCTTCCGGCACGCGACCGGCGAGCTGGAGAACACCGCCCGGCTGGGTGAGGCGAAGCGGGACATAGCGAAGCTGCTGACAATCGCCAAGCAGCGCGGGATCGACGTCGATCGAGAGCTGAGGAAATGATGGCTGAGGACGAGACTAAAAAAGAGGCAGTCGAGGAGACACCGCAGGATGAGAGCCCTCAGGACGCGGGTCCTGTCGGGGAGGAGGCATCCGGCGCGGAGCTGGGTTCCTCGCCTGAGGAGTCTGCAGCTGAGGCTGCTGAGCCTGATCCTGAGGACGATCTTCCTTGGAAGGAGCGGCAGAGGCTTGAAAGGTCTCGTCGTCCGCATGAGGCCAAGCCGTCGCAGACTCCGGAGGAGCGGAAGGCTGCTCGGTTGGCTGAGCGC
>Ga0210063_1000224_pt1 | contig 19637 bp, 13 predicted proteins | sample Muzzi_PWA_D1_FD_185529 | JGI IMG/M metagenome (GOLD analysis project Ga0210063, IMG submission 185529) | Wetland microbial communities from San Francisco Bay, California, USA, that impact long-term carbon sequestration - Muzzi_PWA_D1 (SPAdes) | ecosystem: Environmental > Aquatic > Marine >... | reverse complement strand
CTCATGCTGCCGCCGGCGGAGGGGATGCGTCCGGAGCCCCCGGCGCGCTATCGGGTGAGTTGGGTGGAACGGTTGGGGCTCAAGCGGTGGCTTTCCCAGGTTCCTCGGATGGTGCTGCGCAACATCGGTCGCCGTCCCGGGCGCTCCACCATGGCGATCCTCGGGGTGGCGTGTGCCGAGGCGATGTTGATCACGGGCACCTTCGCCCTCGATTCGATGGATCGCATGTTGGAGGTGCAATTTGAACGGGTCCAGCGCGAGGATGTGCTGGTGACGTTTGTCGAGCCCGTCTCCAACGCCTCACGGTACGCCGTGGCCCGACTGCCGGGGGTGCTCTACCACGAGCCGGTGCGCTTCGTCCCCGCTCGCTTGCGCTTCGGTCCCCACTCGCGGCAACTGGCGATCACGGGAACCTTGCCGGACGCGCAACTGAGCCGCATTGTCGATGCCTCGCTGCGGGAGGTGACCCCCGCGCCGGAGGGCCTGGTGCTCTCCTCGATGCTGGCCCAGGAATTGGGTGTGAAGGTGGGGGACCAGGTGACCGTCGAGGTGCTGGAAGGGGCACGGCCCGTGCGGTCGGTGGTGGTGAGCCATCTGGTGGACGATTTCATGGGTATTTCCGCCTACATGGATCAGCGGGCCCTGCATCGCATGCTGCGGGAGAGCCGGGTTCTCTCCGGTGCCACCCTAGTTGTGGATCCCCGCCAGGAGGGCGAGTTGTATCGCCATCTGAAGACCCTGCCAGCGGTGGCGGGAGTCACCGTCAAGCGAGCGGCGGTGGAGAATTTCCAGCGCACGCTGGCGGAAAACATGGGCATCATGATCACCTTCAATGTGCTCTTCGCCCTGATCATCGCCGTCGGTGTGGTGTACAACGGCGCGCGCATTTCGTTGTCGGAGCGGGCCCGGGAGCTGGCCAGCCTGCGGGTGATGGGCTTTACCCGTGGCGAGATTTCCTCCATCCTGCTGGGGGAATTGGGGTTGACGACCCTGGCGGCGATGCCCGTGGGCCTGGTCCTCGGCTATGGGCTGGCGGGGCTGACCGCCAAGGCGTTTTCCAACGAGTTGTATCGTTTTCCCCTGGTGTTGAGCGCCCAGACCGCGCTCTTCGCCGTGCTGATCATCGGCGTTGCCACCGTGGCCTCGGGGTTGCTGGTGCGCCGCCGCCTGGACCACCTGGATCTGGTGGCCGTCCTCAAGACCCGGGAGTAGACTCATGGCTGTTGCCTCCAAAGCGTCGTTCAGAAAACGTCTCCTCGTCTGGGGCGGTATCGCCGTCGTGGCCCTCCTGATCCTCTGGGGCTTCCAACCGCGACCGGTGGCGGTGGAACTGGCCCCGGTGGATCGCGGTCCCCTGGCGGTGACCCTGGATGAGGAGGGGGAGACCCGAGTGCGGGAGCGCTTCGCGGTCTCCGCGCCGGTGGCGGGCCGGGTCCTGCGCATCGAATTGGAGCCGGGGGATCCGGTGGTGGCCAACGAGACCGTGCTGGCGACCTTGGAACCGGGCGAACCGGTGCTCCTGGATACCCGCTCCCGGGCCGAGGCGGAAGCCCGGGTGCAGGCCGCCCGGGCCAGTCTGGAGCGCGCCAAAGCCCAGGGGCAGCAGGCGGAAGCGGAGTTGGAGTACACCAGGACCGAGGTCGAGCGCTTCCGCCGCCTGCATCGCGAGGGCATCGCTTCCCAGGAGGCCCTGGACGCCGCCGAGCGCAACGCCCGCAGCGCGGCGGATGGGGTGCGGGCCGCTCGTTTCGCCGTCGAGGCCGCCGCCGGGGATCTGGCCGCCGCTCGGGCGATGCTGATGCAAGGGGTCTCCCGAGGGCCAGCGGGGATCGTGACCTTGCGCTCTCCAGTGGATGGGGAGGTGCTGCGGCGACTGCGGGAGAGTGAGGCCGTGGTGCCCGCCGGGGAACCCCTGCTGGAGGTCGGCGATCCCGCACTGCTGGAGATCGTCGCCGATTATCTTTCCAGCGACGCCGTGGCCATCGAACCGGGACAACGGGCGCTGATCGAACAGTGGGGGGGCGACCGCCCCCTGGAGGCCCGGGTGCGGCGCATCGAGCCTTCCGGATTCTTGAAAATCTCGGCCCTGGGGGTGGAGGAGCAGCGGGTCAACGTGATTCTGGATCTCACGGAGCCCAGGGAAGTGTGGCGCCGTCTGGGGGACGGTTTTCGGGTGGAAACCCGGGTGGTGATCTGGGAGGCGGACGAGGTGCTGCGGGTGCCCGCCTCGGCGCTCTTCCGCCATGGTTCCCAGGGGGAAGGGTGGGCGGTCTTCACCGTGGCGGCGCCCGAGGGGGGCACCGTGGCTCTCACCCCCGTGGAAATCGGCCATCGGAGCGGCCTTCAGGCGGAGGTCCTGGCCGGTCTGGAGGGGGGCGAAACCGTCGTGGCGCACCCCAGCGATGCGGTCGCTGAAGGCGTTGCGGTCATTGCCCGGTAACGGATTTCCCTCCGGCACCCCCTATACAACAATGGAATCTGGGTGAAGCTCGTGTTTGATGACAAGCGAAAGTCGATCTCCGCTTGACAGCTTCACCTGGTTTCGAGGAGACTGAGGGAAATTCGTTCAAACCTGCAACGGAATGCCGGATCGTGTTGAGTGGCCGTGGACGGCAGCGTCAAACCACTGGCTGGAACACAGAGGGTTTCCGGGGCGTGATCAGGGCACTTAGCCAGGGCGAGCCCCGAAAACAGCCGCCCGAAAGTGAGGAGTAGTAATGAAGAAAGGGTTGATCATTCTGGCCGTGTTGGCGGCGCTTGCCGCCATCCTGTACTTCGTTCTGAAGGAGAAGAAAGCGGAAAAACCGAAGCCGGGGGAAGTCTACGACGAGGCCTATTTGGCGGGGCGTACCCCCGAGAGCCTGCCGGGTTCCGCCGACGACTATCTGCGGGATATGGACTACGGCCTGACCAAGGATCCGGAGGCGGCCCGCGCTGCCCTGGAGCCCTACTATCCGGGCATAACCGCCACGGAGGCTGTGGACGCCATCGCCCGGGGACGCAACAACTGGACCATCTGGACCGCCGGCAATGATCGGTTGTGGGATGAGCTGTCGCGGCTCAGTTTCGGCAACCTGGATCTGTTGAAGACCCTCTCCAACCACCCCGCCATGGCGGAGGGCAAGTGGGGTTACAGTCGCGACAACCGCTGGGAATTCCTGGGTCTGGTCAACGAGCCCTGCTTCAAGAAGGGCACCGGCCCCCGTGAGGACCGTTTCGACCTGTGGCTGGATGTGCGCGATCCGGACTGTGAGTACGGCCCGGACCCGTTCGAGGATGAGGAAAAATACCCTGGAGTCGAGATTGGCGCCCGGGGCAAGAACATCCCCGTGGGCTCGTACTATGGTTACGCCTCCGGCATCGTCGGTCTGCGTCTCTTCCCCAACCCGGACTTCGATGAGGCGGCTCAGAAGCATTGGAACGCGGAGAAGTACTACACCGATCCCAACTACTACAACAACAAGGATCTGGTGAAACCGTACCGCGTGGGCATGTCCTGTGGCTTCTGCCACGTGGGGCCCAACCCCACCAACCCGCCGGAAGATCTGGAGAACCCCAAGTGGGAGAACCTGAACAACAACCCGGGGGCGCAGTACTTCTGGATCGACCGCATCTTCCAGTGGAAGGTGGATCCGTCGGACTTCATCTATCAGCTCTTCCACACCTCCCGTCCGGGAGCCCTGGACACCTCGCTGGTCTCCTCCGACCAGATCAACAACCCCCGCACCATGAACGCGGTCTACAGTGTCGGCGCCCGCGCTGGCATCGCTGCCAAATGGGGCAAGGAGCACCTCAGCGGGGGCGAGCTGAACAACAAGCAGTTCAGCGACTACGTGCCGCCGCTCCCCGACAACAGCCCGTTGATGGGTCTCTACCAGAATGATGGCAAGACCGTCTTGACCCCCCGGGTGCTCAAGGATGGGGCCGATTCCGTGGGGATTCTGGGCGCTCTGAACCGGGTCTACATCAACATCGGTCTGTTCAGTGAAGAGTGGTTGCTGCACTTCATTCCCCTGATCGGTGGCGCGGACATCACGCCCATTCCCATCGCCACCCTGAACAAGAACTCCGTCTACTGGCAGGCCAACGAGACGCAGACCATCGATACCGCGCTCTTCTTCCTGGCCACGGCCCAGCCGGATCTGCTGGCCAACGCGCCCGGTGGCGAGGCCCATCTGACCCAGGATGAGGCACAACTGAAGCGCGGCAAGGAGGTCTTCGCCCAGACCTGTGCCCGTTGCCATTCCAGCAAACTGCCGGAGAAGGCCTTCACGGACTTCTTCCCGGACCACGGCTGTGTCGAGGGCTACGAGGACAAGAACTACCTCGATTGCTTCGAGGATTACTGGCAGTGGACCAAGACGGACGAGTTCAAGGACGCCATGACGGAGATCGCCCTGGCGGACGACTTCGCCACGGAGAACTACTTCTCCACGGAGTTGCGCATCCCGGTGACTCTATTGGAGACCAACGCGTGCAGTCCGTTGGCCACCAACGCCATCGCGGGCGATATCTGGAATGACTTCTCGTCCTCTTCCTACAAGAAGCTGCCCGCGGTGGGCAGTCTCTTGATCCACGATCCCCGGGACGGAACGCCCAAGGAGTACGTGGCCCCCGGTGGTGGTCGCGGCTACACCCGCGTGCCTTCGCTGATCAGCGTCTGGTCGACGGCGCCCTACCTGTTGAACAACACCGTGGGTGATTTCTACTGGACCGGTACCGTGGACGACCGCGTGGCGGCCTTCGACGATGGCATCCGCAAGATGCTGTGGCCGGAAACCCGCAAGGGGGAACGCAACTTCGTCACCCGCTCCGGCAAGGAGATCCCTGGGGTGATCGATCGCACCACGGAGCGGACTTTCCTGAAGATCGCCCGGGGCTTCCTGCCGGACTTCCTCCAGTTACTCGTCAAGGAAGAGGTCATCGAACTCGGGCCGATTCCGGCGGGCACGCCCGTCGGTCTGCTGACCAACATCGATCTGAAGGTGCTCAAGGATGCGAACCTCCTCGACAAGGTCAAGGCCGGCAAGACCTTGCTGCACGATCTGAAGGCGATTCCGGATGATGCTTCCGACGAGGAGGTCCGCGCTGCCTTCGGCAACCTGGTGGATACTCTGCTGGCGGTGAGCAAGTGCCCGGACTTCGTGGTCAACCGCGGTCACTACTTCGGCACCGAATACCTGCCGGATAGTGAAGGGGAAACGCCCCTCAGCGACGCCGACAAGGAGGCGCTGATCGAGTTCCTGAAGACCATCTAAGGGCCACGGCCCCAAACGAGGAAGCCCCTCTCCGCCCTGATGGGTTGGGAGGGGCTTTTTCGTGTTGGTGGGAGAGGGGGGCAGGTAGCCCCGGAGGTGAACCCGGGGCGGTGGTGGTCTTACTTCGCAGATTCCGGGAACTTGGCGCCGATGTAGGTGCCGGAGCTGATTCCCATCAGGCCCAAGAGGGTCGCATCGAACTCCGGCATGACCAGTTGCTGGGACACCCGGACGATGAAGATGCCGCCGATGGCGATGGTGAGCACCAGGATCTGGAAACGGTGGAAGGCGACCCCCGAGGCGTCCGAGAGGATGTCCTGGAAGAAGCCGTAGAGGCCGGGTTGATGGGGGCTGCCGGTCGAGGGTTTGGCGGTGCCAGGCGATTGGGCGACCTGGGCGGCCCTCTCCTGCTCCTTGCCGTTGTCGATCACTTCGGCCCCCAGGAAGGTGCCGGAGGCGATGCCGATGAGGCCCAGAATTTCGGCGGGGATCGGCGCGATGTTGCCGCTGATCATGGTGATGAAGAGGAAGGCCCACAAGACCAGGAAGAACCACCACGCCATCTGCACCCGGGAGAGGGAGAAGGGTCGCTGGGTGGCGGGGATCCCCGCCGGGCCCGCGGTGCGCAAGATGCCCGATCGCCGGGCCAACCACAGGAAGAGGAGGAGAGTGAGCAGGAAGAGGATTCCGGTGACGATCAGATACCCCGGGTGCAGCAGCTTGAATTGCAAGGCGTTGGACCCCTCCGCCGCCGTGTCGAGGGGGCGGCTCTCCCCTTTGGGCCCCAGGCTGACGGCGGCGGTGGCGTGCAGGCCATCACGCTTGGCGATCAGGCCTTGCCAGGCTTCCTGTTTCCCCCGGTTGATGCGGGCGATGTTGAACCACACATCCCCGGTGGAGGAATCGCAGCGCTCCGGTCCTGGTGCCGTGATGGCCCGGCCGTCCAGAAATAGGCGGAGGTCGAAGCAATCTGTCTTCTCGTCCAGCACCTGATCCAGATGCGCTACCGTCAGGACCAGATGATCGTCCAACTGCACCGGAGAACCCTCGGGAAGTTGATCGACATGGCCCCGCTCCACCCGTACCGCGGTGACCGCGGGGTTGGCGGGTGATGCGGGTGGGGACAGTGGCGGGGGCGCCGCCACCGCCGAGGGTGTTGCGACGGTGCCTTCGCCCTCCTGGGCGGCGCTCGGGCCGGTGGTCAAGGTCAACAGGATCAGGACGGCGGTCCAGAAGGTGAGGCAACGCATGGATTCCCCCTTTTCGGCGAGCAATGAGTTTATCGACCACGGACAAGAGTGTCCGTAGTGTACGCGACATGTTGTCTTGCAGGCGTGGGGGAGGGGGTGGTGTTACCAGCCCGTGGTAAAACTCGCGCCGCGCTCCGAGCGGGCCTTTTCCGCCAGATCGGCGTTGGAAAATCTCGCAAGATCGCGGATATACCTGCGATTTTCTGCCTTGATCTGACCGAAAATTCCTCGCTCTCGCATGCGATCGACTTTCACCACGGGCTGTTACCGCGGCGTCGCCGGGTTCAGGGGGCGCCGATGGCGCCCCAACCACGCGGCGGAGCCGCCGAAGAAGAGCAAGACCCCGCCGACCAACGGCACGAGGGCGTCCGGGGCAAGCCGCGCCCCGAGGCCGAGACCGACGAGGGCCACCACCACCAGGCGGAGCCTTTCCGCAGGCAGAGCCCAGCGGCGTTGATCGAAGAGGGCGCCCAGGTCGGTCAAGGTCCAGACGATGACCACGGCCAGCCCGGCGTTCTGCGCCAGTGTGAGCTCGGCGCTCTTGAAGAGCAGGAAGACCGTCATGGGCAGCACGGTCAGGAAGTGCAGGAGGATGTAGCCGCTGAGTCCCTCGGGAGCTCGGGCGTTGTATTTGCCCGCTTCGCCGTGGGTCAGCGGCGTGGGGCGGTTGCCGGGCACCGCATGGTGGCCAAGATCCTTGGAGGTCCATCGGGCTTTCCACGCCGGGGGTTTCCACCACACCTGGAGCCATTCCTTCCACCCCGGGGCCTCCTTCGCCACCTTCCACAAATCGACGTAGTAGTGGAAGTTGGCCCACAGGGGGTTCCAGTTGGCCAGCGGTTTGGTGATGCCGTAGATGGGTTCCTCCTCCTCCCGCTGGAAGGAGCCGAAGAGGCGATCCCACACGATCAGGGTGCCAGCGTAGTTCTTGTCGATGTATTTGGGGTTGCAGCCGTGGTGCACCCGATGGTGGGAGGGGGTGTTGAGGACCCACTCCAGGGGACCCAACTTGCCGATGGTGCGGGTGTGGATCCAGAATTGGTACAGGGTGTTGAAGCTGGAACAGGTCAGGAACATGAGGGGCGAGAAGCCCAACCAGGCCAGGGGCAGGTAGAACACCCAGCTGAAGAAGTGTTGGAAAGAACCCTGGCGCAGCGCCACGGAGAGGTTGTACTCCTCGCTGGAGTGGTGGACGATGTGCGCCCCCCACGGCAGGTTGCTCTCATGGCTCACCCGGTGGAACCAGTAGTACTGCATATCCACCAGCAGGAAGCAGCCGACCCAGGCCCAGGCGGTGGCGGGGATGTCCGCCACCCGGGTGTACTCATAGACCGCCACATAGCCGGTGAAAACCACCGTCTTGGTGAACACCCCCAGAACCTGTTGCAGGATGCCGCAGGATAGATCGTTGATGGAATCGTTGAAGCGGTAGAGCTTGCGCCCCTGGAATCTCGCCACCAGCCATTCCACCCCGATGAGCAGGAAGAAGACCGGAATCGCCAGGGCGATGTAGTTGACGCCGTCCATGGGTGGATTATAGAGCGTCCGGGCGCGGCGCGCCCTGGAGTCTCCGGACCAGGGCCTCTTCCCGCTGGCCCCACTGGGCGCCCGCGTCCTGTCGGGCGGCGGCGATCTGGCGGGACGCAGCGGCCCCGTCCCCTCCTGCGGCAGCCAGGGAGGCTTCGGCCAAGAGCACCTCCCAGACCGGGCCGTAGAACTGGCGGCTCTCGTCCAGATAGCGGGCCACGGTCTCGAGATCACCCTCCAGGTTGGCCAGATGGAGGAGGTTGATGGCGGCGAGGGCCGTGCCCTCCGGGAAATCGACGCTCTGCCCGGTGGTGTACGCCTCCAGGAGCAGGGGGCGCGCGGCGGCGAAGTCGTCGGCGGCGAGATAGACCTGGGCCTGGTTGCTCAAACTCAGGGAGAGGCTCGGCAGGTTGCCCATTTCCCGGTGGGCCTCCACCGCCCGGCGCAGGTAGTCCGCGGCCTCCGGCCATCGCCCCTGGTTGCCCGCGGTGAGCCCCAGGCTGTTGAGGGTGCGGGCCTGGGCCGAACGATCTGCCAGCGCCTGGTAGATCCCCAGAGCCTCCTCGAACGCTTCCTGGGCCGCCCCGTGGTGCGATTGCTGATCCCGCAACACGCCCAGATTGAACAGGGAACGGGCCACCCCACGGCGGTACCGCAACTGGCGCTGCAAACCCAATGCCTCGACCATCAGATGCTCCGCGGCTTCCGGATCGTTCAGATCCCGGGCGGTGGATTCCGCCAGATTGGCGAGGGCCTCGACGCGCTGGACGAGGTCGTCCTGGGCGAAGGCGATCTCCAGGTTCCGTTGCAGGAACGCCTGGGCGTCCTGGGGGCGATTCTGGCGGCTGGCGATGGTGGCGAGGATGCGCAGGGCCGCAGCTTCTTGCCGCGGATCGCCGAACTCTGCCGCGGTGCGCCGTACCCCCTCCGCCGCCTCCCGGGCCAGGTCAAATTTTCCCTGGGGTACCAACGTGGCGGCCAGATGGAGCCGGGCGCGCCCGAAATCCGGTTCGAGATCGAGGCAGACCCGGAAGAAGGGTTCCGCCGCCGCGCCGCCATCCTGATTCAGGCGCTGAACACCCGTGGCGTACAGCCGGTTGACCAGGGGATCGCTGGAGAAGAGGTCCGCGACTTCCGGGATGACCGCCTCCGGGCGGAGCCGCAGGAGCAGGCGGCGACTCAGCGCCTCCGCCGCCGTCACGGGATCGTCGCCCTCGACCTGCCGCTGCCCCCGGGAGCCGCCGGCGTGGAACGTTTCATACACCAGCGCGAAACCGTCCCCCTGGCGCTCCAGGCGGACGCTCACCAGGAGCCGGGCGGTGACCGCCTCCAGGATCGTTCGGGCGGTCGCCTCGTCCAGCCTGCCTGGCGCGCTCCGGTCAGCGCTCCGGTCAGCGCTCCGGTCAGCGCTCCGGTCAGCGCTTCGGTAGGGGCGCAGTTCACGATCCTGGACGACGGAGAGCCCATCCACCGTGTCGAGGGTCTCCGCCACCAGCGACCGGAGACCGAATTCCACCCAGTCGAAGGCCGGCTCCCCACTGCCGTTGACGAAGGGCAGGATCACCACCTGGGCTGGTTGGTCGTCGGGCAGCCACGGCGCCTCGGCGGCGCGATGGGCCAGCAGGGCCGTGGTCCCCAGGAGCACTGTGCCCACCAGAGCCGCGGCCCACTGCCGCCGTCGCCGTCGCCGCCGCTGGGGTCGGCGCCGAAGATGGCGCAACCGCCGCTCCACATCGACGGCGGCGGGGCGGTCGGTGGGCTCCAACGCTGTCAGGGCCTCCAGGAGGTCCACCAGTTCCGGATCTTGCCCTTCGATCTCCCGCGTCCGGGCGGCACTCACCTGGGCGATCCGCTGGGCAAGAGCGGCGCCCGCCGAGGGGTAGGCCGATTGGCCCGTGAAAAGTTCCTGCAGCACGATGCCGAGGGAGTAGAGGTCTCCGGCAGCGCTGATGGGCATGCCCTGGACCTGTTCCGGACTCATGTAGCGCAGGGTGCCAATCATCGACCCGTAGTGGGTCCGGAAGTCGTGCCAGAGGGGGTTGGAAAAGAGTTGCTCGGTGTGGTCCAGCCCCCCTGTTTCCGTCGGCGGGCGGACCCAGGTGGCTTCCGTTGCCAGGGGGTTGGTTTCCGGGACCGGGTCCTGGTGCCCATCCTCGGTCCGGGAGATACCGAAATCGAGCACCTTGACCTCCCCATCGGGAGAGACCATGACATTTTCCGGTTTCAGATCCCGGTGTACCACCTGGGCCGCGTGGGCTGCCGCCAGGGCCGCCGCCACCCGCTCCGCGATGAGCAGCTTTTGCTCCGGGGAGAGCTCGCCCAGGAGCATCAGATCGGCCAGGGTTTCCCCGCTGGCCAGTTCCAGAATCAGGTAGTCGTTGTCCTCGCCTTCGATCAGGTCGTAGATCCGGCAGATGCCGGGGTGGTCCAGGCGGGAGAGGATGCGGGCTTCGCGCAGGAAGCGAGCGCGGGTCTCGGTGTCGAAACGGCGGTCCGCCCGGATGGACTTCACCGCCACGCGGCGCTGGAGGACCTCGTCGTAGCCCTCGTAAACCTCGCCCATGCCCCCCTTGCCCAGCAGGCGTTCCAGGCGAACGCGACCGATCTGGCGACCGATGGCGGAATCGGAAGCGGAATCGATGGCGGAATCGGTGACAGGATCGGGAGCCTGGGTCCGGGGTGCTTGATCAATCATCAGGGGGTCACTCAGGGGAATTGAAAAGCGGAAACGACAACCGTTTATTTTATACCATGGGGAGGTTATGCGCCAGGACCCCATCGACTCCGCCGCTTCCCATGCCTCCGGCGACGCCCGAGTGTGGGATGTGGATCTCGCCGTTCTGGAACCCTTCTATGGCGTGGACGATGTGCCGCCGGTGGGCGAGACCCTGCTCTACGCCGTGCAACACACCCTGGTGGATATCTCCCCCTACGTCCTGCCGCTGGTGGTGGCGGGGGCGGTGGGGTACTCCAGCGCCCAGGCGGCGTCGATGATCTCGGCGTGTCTGGTGATGATGGGGCTTTTCACCTTCATCAACGCCACCTGGGGGCACCGTCTCCCTTCGGTGATGGGTCCCTCCGCCACGGACACCGGCGCCATGGCCACGGCCGGGGCGATCTTTGGTGCCCCGGCCATGTGGATGGCCGGTTTCGTGGGCGGTCTGTGCGAGGCAGCCCTGGGGGCGAGCGGCGCCCTGGACCGCTTGCGGCGCTTCTTGCCACCCTACGTTTGCGGCATCGTGGTGCTGACCATCGGCGTGTCCCTGGCGCGGGTGGATCTTCGGCGATACTCGCCCCGCCATGCTGGGGTTGTCGGCGACCACCGCCGTGCTGATCGTTCTGTTGACTCTGCTGGGCTATCGCCTCGGAACCCCTCTCGCAGGGCTTCTGGCCCGCGGGGCGATCCTGATTTCGCTCCTCCTCACCGGGGTGGGGGGAGCCGTCCTCCTGGGGCTGGCGGATTTCTCGCCGCTGGCGGCGGAACTGTGGCTGCGGTTCCCTCGTCTCTTCGCCTTCGGCGGGCCGGGGCTGGGTTGGGAACTGGTGGGCGGCGCGCTCTTTGGGGTGCTGATCGGCTATCTGGGGAGCGTGGCGGAATCCATCGGCGACTACGCGGGGATCTGTGCCGTCTCCAAGATTCCGTATCGGGTGCGGCACATCCACCGGGGGATCACCGTGGAGGGGATCGCCTCCGCCATCGCGCCCCTCTTCGGCGCCATCCCCTTGACCACCTACAGCCAGAATACCGGCATTCTCGCCACCACCCGGGTGGCCAGCCGCCGAGTGGTGCAGGTGGCGGCGGGGCTGTTGTTGCTCTACGGCCTGTCGCCCAAGATTGGGGCTCTCTTGGTGCTCATCCCCCGGCCCATCGTCGGGGTGGTCTTTCTGGTGGTCTGCGGCATGATCGCCACCGCCGGGATTCAGTTGCTGGCGGCGGGGGAGCGGGACGAGGTCTACTTTCTGACCGTCTCCATCACGCTGATCACCGCCATCACGCTGCCCCTGGCCGCTCCCGCCCAGGGGGATTGGTTCGCCGCCCTACCCCCGGCGGCGCGGCTCTTCTTGAGCAACAGCGTGGTGCTGGCGGTGACCCTGGGGGTGGGATTGAACGCCGTGCTGGGGGCGGCTATGGGTGCGCGGCCTGGGTCTCGGTCTCTTCAAAAAGGTGCAGAAACTCCCCCAACCCTTCCCTTTCCAGAGCCTTGACCGGTACGAAACGCAGTGCCGCGGAGTTGACGCAGTAGCGCTGTCCGGTGGGTGGTGGGCCGTCGTCGAACAGGTGCCCGAGGTGGGAGTCGGCGTTGCGCGAACGCACCTCGGTGCGCACCATACCGAAGGTCCGATCGACCTCCTCGACGACGTTTTCGGTCACCAGGGGCCGGGTGAAACTGGGCCAGCCGGTGCCGGACTTGAACTTGTCGGTGGAACTGAAGAGGGGTTCCCCGGAGACCACATCGACGTAGATGCCCGCCTTCTTGTTGTCCCAGTACTCGTTGCGGAAGGGGGGCTCGGTGCCGTTTTCCTGGGTGATGCGGAATTGCTCCGGGGTGAGGCGCTGCTTCAGCACCTCTTCGGAAGGCTTGCGGAAAGCTTCGGTCTCGACCGGGTCCTCCACCCGATCGCCCCACAACTCCCGCAACCGAGCATCGCGGCCACAGCCGGAGCGGTAGCGCTTGTAGTGGGTCGGCTTCTTTTTGTAGAAGTCCTGGTGGTATTCCTCCGCCGGGTAGAAGGTACCGGCCTCGGTGATCTCCGTGACGAGGGGTTCCGGGAAGGGCTTGGACTCTTCCACCGCCGCCCGGGAGGCCAGGGCCGCCTCTTTCTGGGCCGCGTTCCGGTAGAAGATGCCGGTGCGGTACTGGGTGCCGTAGTCGCAGAACTGGCGATCCTTCTGGGTGGGGTCGATGGTGTGCCAGAACTTTTTGACCAGCGCCGCATAGCTCACCTGGGCCGGGTCGAATTCCACCCGTACCGCCTCGGCGTGGCCGGTGGTGCCGGAGGAGACCTGTTCATAGGTGGGGTCTTGTTGGGCCCCGCCGATGTAGCCGGAGACCACGGCAACCACCCCCGGCACCTTTTCGAAATCCGCCTCGCTGCACCAGAAGCAGCCCCCGGCGAAGATGGCGTAGTCGGTGGGGCCCGTGGGGGCGCTGGCAGAAGTTGGAGTTTCCAGAGGCTCCGGAGTGTCCGGACCGGCGTCCGCCCGACAGCCGAGGGTGGTGCCCAGGAGCGCGGTGAGGATCAGGGTGAGAAGGATACCGACGGGATGGGGGATTCGATCGTGGTGCACAAGGTCCTCCTATTTGGTTTCGGCCTACGCCAGTTGCCCAACCTTGGATCCGGGGAAGGAAATTCCCTCTCCGGTCAGGTTCATTCCTGGGGTCCCCCGGGGCGCAGCAGATCCTTGCCGCCGTCCACGGCTCGGTCCTCCGCCATCTGCCGTTCCAGGGCGTGCTCCGGGGCGGTGTCCGCATCGCTCTCGGGGGCGGCTGCGGGAACGGACCGCGGCGATGGGGGAGGCGTCGGCTCTCGGGGGGGCGTCGGTGGGGAGGCGGCGGGCTGGAGCATGTGGACCCGGTAGATGGGTTCCGGCAGATCCATGCCCGCATCTTCCAGAGCGGTCTTGACCAGGCGGATGGCCTCCCCCCGCACCTTGGCAAAACTGGCCTGCTGCTGGTCCACCCAACCGTAGAAGCGCACCTGAACACTGGAATCGGCCAACGCTTCGATGATCGCCGTGGGCTCCGGGTCGGCGATCACCCCGGGGGTGGCCCGGAGCTTGACGACCCCCAGCCGCTGGGCCTCGACGAGATCTTCACCGACACCCACGCCTACCGCGAAGTCGAAGCGGCGCAGGGGGTTGCGGCTGTAGTTGAGGATCACCCCCTTGTAAACCTGGGCGTTGGGGATGCGCAGATGGTTGCCGTCCAGGGTCATCAGGATGGTGGCGCGGGAGGTCAGGCGGATCACCTTCCCCTCGTGGCTGTCGATGACCACATGGTCGTCGGGGCCGAAGGGTTGGCGCAGAGACAGGAGCACGCTGGCGATGTAGTTTTCCACCAGATCGCGGAAGGCGAAGCCGAGGGCGATGCCCACCACTCCGGCGGTCCCCAGCACCGCCCCCACCAGCGCCGTGGCGTCGAGGATCTCCAGGGCGATCAGGACCCCGATCAGGACGAGGGCGAGGCGGAAGGCCTGCTGAACCAGATCCTGGGCAAAGGGGTTCAGCCGCAGGCGCCGGAAGGGTGCCTGCCAGCCGCCGAGGAGCCGAGCCAGGAGGGCGAAGAGGCCCACGATGAGGAGCGCCACGCCGAGCAGGGGCAAGTGAGCGATCAAGGCCTGGATCTTGTCCAGAGCGGTGTCGAAGGTGCCGTTGAGGCGCTGGCCGACGTCGGGGGTGTGCATGGTTGGGCATGTTACTCCAGGCTGTCCGATAGGTGCCAGGTACTTGTCATCTGTTGGGAAACAGGGCGCTTATAGAGCATCCCTACAGGTGCCACCCAATTTGTCGGGCTCGCCCTGGTACACTGCCGCCATGCGAACACCACCCTTCGAAGTCCATCTGGAACTCCCCGACTGGGACCTCTTCTGGCTCCATTTGCAGGTCACGGAGGGCGACGAGACGGCCCGCGCTGCCCTGCGCGCCCATGTGGAGACGGAAGTTCGGCGACGGTACGACTTGAAGAATCTGGCCCAGCATCCGACGGTGGCGGCGGTGCGGGCGGGGTTCAAGGCGGTGGGGTGCGATCCGACCCGCTACCGACCGGCGTCGGAGGCGCTCCTGCGGCGGATTCTGAAAGGGGATCCCATCCCCGCCATCCATCCCCTGGTGGATTTCAACAACTGCCTCTCAGCGACCCTGGCGGTGCCGTGCTGCGCGGCGGCGGAGGGGAGTTTCACGCCGCCGGTGACGCTGCGGGCCGGACAGGCGGGGGAGGCGTACGATTCCCTGCGCGGCTCCGCCTTCCGCCTGGAGGGCAAACCGGTGCTGGCGGATGCCCAGGGGCCGTACGATGCGCCCATTACCGGCAGTCAGCGGGTGGGTGTTCAGCCGACGACGGAGCGCGTCTGGGTCAACGCCTACCTGCCGCAAGGGGCGGTGACCGTCGAGGAGGCGGAGCGGGTGGCCCGGGCTCTGGTGGAGAGGGGGGGCGGGGTGGAGATTCTGGCGATGGCGGGTTCCACCCCCGGGGAGCAAACCCCATGACCCGCCAGGATCGCGGCATCGGCATCCTGGGACTGGGTTCCTATGTTCCCGAACGGATCATGACCAACGCCGAGTGGACGGCCTATGTCGATACCTCCGATGAGTGGATCCGTGAGCGCACCGGCATCGTGCAGCGGCGTATCGCGGCGCCGGAGCAATCGACGGTGGATCTGGCGGAGCACGCCGCCCGCGCCGCCCTGGCGGATGCCGGGGTGGCGGTGGGGGCGGTGGATGAGCTGATCGTCGCCACCGACACGCCGGAGTGCTACATCCCCGACACCTCCGCCTTCCTGCAGGATCGTCTGGGCCTGGGGGAGATCTCCACCTTCGATCTGGCGGGCAGCGGCTGCGCGGGCTTCTTGCAGGCCCTGGACGTGGCCTGCGCCCGGGTGGCGTGGAGCAAGGCGCGGGTCCTGGTGGTGGGGGCGGAGTTGTTGACCCGGCTGATGAGTTGGCAGGACCGCAACACCTGCGTGCTCTTCGGCGATGGCGCCGGGGCCGCGGTGGTGGGCCGGGTGTCGGAGGGCCGGGGGGAGATCCTCGCCGCCACCGCGGGCACCGACGGCAGCAAGGCGGGCATTCTGGGGCTGGAGACCGGCGGCACCCGGCGGCCCTTTTCCAAAGAGGCGGCGGCGGAAGACGCTCACCACGACATCGTGATGAATGGTCGGGAGGTCTTTCGGGAGGCCGTCCACCGCATGAGCGCCGCGGCCCGGCAGGTGCTCGATCAACTGGGGATGACCCTGGACGACATCGATCTGGTGGTGCCCCACCAGGCCAACCTGCGCATTCTTCACGCCGTGGCCAAGGCCCTTCGGGCGCCCCTGGAGAAGGTCTTCATCCATGTCCAGGACTTCGGCAACACCGGCTCGGCGTCCATCCCCCTGGCCCTCGATCGGGCGCGGGCTGCGGGGCGGGTGCCGCCGGGCACGGTGGCGCTGCTGACCAGCTTCGGCGCCGGTTTCCATTGGGGCGCGATGGTGGTGCGATTCTGAGCAAGATTTTGAAAGCAATGAATTTCCCGTGTCGGTATTCTCCTACTCAGTTGCTCGTTTAACCCAACTATAGGAGAAAACAATGACGAGAAAGACCTTCCTTTTCAGCCTCATGATCGCTCTGGTGGCCCTCGGTGGCCTCGCCGCCACCGCCACGACGGCGGACTCTGCCGTGCAGCTTCCCGAGACCGTGCAGGCCGCGTCGATGGCCAGCCTGGAGCAGACGGATAGCCTTGACCAGGCTGGTCAGGCCCTCAACCTGGAACCGGCCAGTCAGGTCTCCTTGAGTGGTTGCACCCGGGCGGAGTGCTTCCAGCAATTGCTGCTGTGCGACGCGACCTGCGCCTCTTACCCCCCCAACGATCAGCCGCTTTGTTACGACTACTGCGACGAACAGTTCATGGAGTGCATCGCGAGCTGTGGATAACGGCTCCTCGCGATCCGCGAATGTTGGCGACCGCCCCCTCTGGAGGGGGCGGTCTGTTTGCGATGGGGTGGGTCTAGCAGCTTGAGACGGCGACTTCACAGTTGGTGATGTTGCCGTTGGCGCAGGAGTCGCGCTCGGAGCCGCCGTCCAGGTTGTCGGTGCCGTTGCCGCCGTCCAGGCAATCGGCCTCGGAGCCACCAAAGAGGTCGTCGTTGCCGCCCTGACCGCGCAGAATGTCGTCACCGCTCTCACCATAGAGGTCGTCGTTGCCAGCGCCACCCTCGAGAGTGTCGTTGCCGGTACCACCATAAACCAGATCGTTGCCGCCATAGGCGAGGACGCAGTCGTTGCCCGTGCCCGCGTTGTGGACGTCGTCACAGGTGGTGAGGCAGGTGCAACCGGCGGGGCAATTGATGATCATGCCGCACGCCTGGCCGATCGGCTGCGAGACCTGCGCCTGGGCGGCCATCGGGGCCAGGAAGAGCAGACAGGCGGCACAACAAAGCAGGGTCAGAAAAGTTTTCTTCGAAAGCATGGTGGATTCCTCCTCTATAAGTTCTCTTCGTGCGCAGTAGGATTACTGCTATTCAACGAAACTTCTAGGTAACAGAGGCCAAATTGGCAAGAAATGTCCGTCGATTCTATAATTCGTGCTAAGATTTGTCAAATTTTCAGGATATTCCTTATGCGTAATCTGGCGTGTTTCGTTCTCGTTGCTTTGACTCTCGCCGGTGCTGGGAGCGCCGCCCCGATTCTCGTCGGGGGGATCGTCACCGCCGCCGACGGGAAGCCCCTGGAGGGAGTGAAGGTCGAGATCGCGGCGCTGCCACGGAACGTTTCCCAGGGGATCGCCCTGCTGGAGGCAGGCCGTCCGGCGGCGGGCGCTGTGGCGCGGGCGGAGACCGATGCCGCGGGCCGTTTCCTGCTGGCGGCCCCGCGGCCGGGGGTGTGGAAGGTCTCGATCCAGGCGGCGGGATTCGTCCCCATGGAGTATGCCCCGCTGCCCCTGGTGAGGGCCACCGAAATGCCGCCGGTGGTTCTGCAGCGGGCACAGGAGGTACGGATCACCCTCAAGGCAGCGGACGGTCGACCTGTGGCCGAGGTTCCGGTGCAGGCCACCCCGGCCCGCCGGGAATTCTGGCGGGCGCGAGCCAGCCATGGCTGGCGTCCCGCCCCTCGTTTTGCCCGCGGCGATGCCGGGGGGCGGCTGGTGGTGTCGCGGGCGCTGGAGGAGGAACTCACCCTGTACGCCATGCCCGCTGGGCGGTTGCCGGTCGAGCACCGGATCCTGGCGGCAGAGGCCGTGACGTTGCGCCTGCCGCCACCGCCGTCCCACCGCCGGGTGCTCCAGGTGACGGACGCCGAGGGCACGCCGAGGGCGGGAGTGGTGGTGATGGGGGGAGAGCTGGGCTGGCCGCTGGGGCGGACCGACGCCCGGGGACGGCTGGAGCTGGTGCTGGAGGAGGGTGGGGACGTGCCCCTGCAACTGGTGACCGAGCATCAGGTTCACGGGGTCACCGTCTCTCCGGCACCCGCGCGGTCGTCGTCGTCGTCGTCGTCGGCGGCGGCGGCGGAGCTGTCCGGCCCTGGGGCCGGGGTCCAGCGGGTCACTCTGCCACCGCTTCGGCGCGTCGCGGGTCGCGTGGTGGAGGCCCGGGGGGGGAAGCCTCTGGTCGGGGCTCTGGTGTGGTCCGGCAGGGATGCGGGGGCGTTCGTGGTCACCGATGCCCAGGGTGGCTTCTCCCTGACCACCTCGGCCGCGGGGCGCTTCTGGGTGCAGGCGGAGGCGCCGGGATTTCTGCCCCGACTCCACCGGTTGGCGGCAGATCCCGGGGAGGGCGAGACAGCCCTCCGGATCGCCCTGGAGAGAGGGGCGCAAGGGCAGGGCCAGGTGGTGGACAGCCAAGGCCGACCCCTGGGCGGCGTCCACCTGGCGGCGCAGGCTCAATTTCGCGAGCCGAGCCCCATCTTTCGCCTGGATGGCGCGGAGGAGCGCACCCGCAGCGACGAGGAAGGTCGCTTCACCCTGGCCTCCCTGATGGACCGCGCCGCGTACGAGGTGACGGCGACCCGGGTCGGCTATCAGCAGCGGCGCTTCCCCCTGACCACCGGTGCGCCCCGGGACGAGCCCTGGGTCCTGGTGTTGTCGCCCGCCCGCGCCGCCTCCGGTCAGGTGGTGGACGGTGAGGAGCGGCCCCTGGCGGGGGTGCGGGTGACGGTGGTGGCCAGCCCGGGCAAGGCCCGCCGAGGAACGGTGGAACCGGTGAGCGCGACCTCCGGCACCGACGGCGTCTTCCGGCTACCGGGACTTCCCGCCGCCACCCCCGGCGAGCCCGCGACGGTGGATCTGGAGGCCCGCAAGGAGGGTTTCATCCCCCTGAGAGTTCGCCGCCTGGCGATTCCTGAAGGCGTCGGACCAGTCCGGCTGGGGACTTTGATCCTCACCCCCGGCACCGTCCTCCGGGGTCGGGTGACCGACTCTGCCGGGCAGGCTCTGGCGGAGGCTTCGGTCTGGCTGGCGCCGGACACGGGGCAGTCCATGGCGGCCATCGAAGCCTTGCGCCGCGAGGAACCCACCACCGTGACCGACGGCGAAGGACGATTTCGCATCGAGGATCTGCCGCTGCGGCAGAAGGTGCATCTGCTCTTCGCCCGGGAGGGCTACCTGAGCGCCCCCCGTCTGGGCTTGCCCTTGCCCCACGAGGGAGAGCTGCGCATTCGCCTGGAGCGGGGCGTTCAGCTCCGCGGTCGGGTGCTCGGGGAGGGGGGAGAACCTCTCGGGGAGGCGCGGGTGCGGCTTCACAGTGAGGAGAGTCCGGCGGGCGTGGTGGCGGTGCAGAGGCAGGCGGCGGAAGGCAGCCAACTGGTGTCCACCGATGCCCAGGGCGACTTTCGGATCACCGGGGTGACCCCCGGGCGGGTGAGGCTGGAAGCCCAGGCTCCCGGGTATCAGCCGTCACCCTCGATGGCGTT
>Ga0210063_1000221_pt1 | contig 19702 bp, 10 predicted proteins | sample Muzzi_PWA_D1_FD_185529 | JGI IMG/M metagenome (GOLD analysis project Ga0210063, IMG submission 185529) | Wetland microbial communities from San Francisco Bay, California, USA, that impact long-term carbon sequestration - Muzzi_PWA_D1 (SPAdes) | ecosystem: Environmental > Aquatic > Marine >... | reverse complement strand
CAGGTGGGCAGCTCCGCCGCCCAGGGCTATTACTCCGGCACCACCGACATCGATACCTTCCGGGTCAACGACGCCGACGGTGTGCTGGTGCCCTACCGCTTCGCCGTGCGGGTGGAGGGCAACATGACCGCGGAGCCGGGGCTCTTCCACGACTTCGTGTCGCAACTCTGGGTGCAGGACGACAACGGCGATGGCGTCCAGGTCTTCGACCGCTCGATCCTCTCCATCAACCGCGGCGATCGAGTGAGCTTCGTGGGCTCGCTGGAGCAATTCTCCGGGCAGACCCAGATCAATATCAGCCAGGACTTCGGCAACTTCGGCCACACGGTGATCAGCTCCGGCACGGTGCCCTCGCCGCAAGTGGTGACCGTCTCCCAGGTGGGAGAAGCCATCGAGGGTCGGCTGATCCGCATCAACGGGGTCTCGGTGGTCAGCGGCACCATCGCCGGGAGCGGGGGCAGCAACCTGACCCTCACCGACGATGGCGGCACCTCCACCGTCCAGCTGCGGGTGGATGACACCACCGACATCCCCGGCGCCAACACCCCCCTCGGCGAGTTCGACATCATCGGCATCGCCGGGCAGTTCGATTCCTTCCACCCCTACACCTTCGGCTACCAGATCATCCCCCGGGAGCGGACGGACTTCCTGACCGACGAGGTCAACCACCCGGATGTGCTGATCAGCGAGATCCACGCCGATCCCGACGCCACCGGCGGCGACGCCAACGGCGATGGTTCGGTGAGCTCCACCCAAGATGAATTCGTCGAGCTGATCAACACCCGCTACAGCCCCTTCGACATCAGCGGCTACACCTTGAGCGATGGCAACGGCGTGCGCCACACCTTCCCCGCCAACACCGTGATCCCGGCCCGGGAAGCGGTGGTGGTGTTCAGCGGTGGCACTCCCACGGGCAGCTTCGGCAACGCCACCGCCAACGGTCTGGTGTTCACCGCTTCCACCGGGGCTCTGGGGCTCAACAACGGCGGGGACACCGTGACCCTGAAGGACGATCTCGGCGCGACCGTTCAGGCCGTGACCTACGGCAGCGAGGGCGGCGGGAACGAGAGCCTGACCCGACCGGATTACACCAACGCGGGCTTCGAGCTGCACTCGGTGCTGGATACGGTCGATGGTTCCCTCTACTCCCCCGGCACCGGCGTCTTTGGCGTCGCCTACACCGTGCCCGCCGGGGCGGTGATCCTGACCGAGGTGATGTACGACCCCTCCGGTTCCGATGGCGGTCTGGAGTGGGTGGAGATCTGCAACACCACCGGTTCCGCCATCGATCTATCGCGCCTCAGCCTGGGCTTCGGCGGGGGTGATTACACCAACGGCACCGTGCAGCTCTCCGGCACCCTGGCGGCGGGGGAGGTGTTCGTGGTGGGTGGGTTGACCAGCAACGCCAACAACGCCAATCCCACCTTCGACCAGGCCTACGACATCACCCCCGACTTGCAGAATAGCGGTTCGGTGGCGGATGGCGTGGCGCTCTTCAACGTCACTTCCGACCTGATCGGGGCCACCACGGTGCCCGTGGACGCGGTGGTCTACGGTCCGTCCGGGAGCAACACCAACAACCTGATCGACGAGACCGGCTCGGCCAACGGGCCGGACGTGGGCGACGCGCCCTCCGGTCAGACCATCGAGCGCATCGATCTGGCGGGGGCCTGGCAGATCCAGAGCACGCCGACCCCCAACACCTCCACCGCGTGCAGCAGCACCCCGTCGGCGGGCAACGTCATCCTGACGGAGGTCTTCTACGACGCGAGCGGTTCCGATGGCGGCAAGGAGTGGGTGGAGCTCTACAACGCGGGTGGCTCGTCGGTGGATCTCTCCGGCTACAGCCTGGGAGCCGGTGGCGGGGACTACACCAACACCGTGGTGCAGCTTTCCGGCACGATCGCCCCCGGGGCGACCTTCGTGGTGGGCGGTTCGACCAGCGACAGCAGCAACGGCGCCCCCACCTACAACCAGGTGGCGGACTTCAGCCCCGACCTGCAGAACAGCGGCTCCGTGGCCGATGGCGTGGCCCTCTTCGACGTGGCCGCCACCTCGGTCACCACCTCCACCGTGCCGGTCGATGCGGTGGTCTACGGCAGCAGCAACACGGACAACCTGATCGACGAGACCGGCAGTGCCAACGCGCCGGAGGTGGGCGATGCCCCCGGCGGTTCCTCCATCGAGCGCACCGATCTGGCCGGTGCCTGGCAGATCCAGAGCACCCCCACCCCCAATTCCGTGCCCTTCGGCACGGGTGGGGGAGGGAGTACCGCTCAGCCCATCTTGAGCGAGGTGTTCTACGACGCCTCCAGCGGGGACGACGGCTACGAATGGGTGGAGTTGTTCAACCCCACCACGGAGACCATCGATCTATCCGGCTTCAGCCTGGGCAACGGCGGTTCCAACTACACCAGCAGCACGGTGCAGCTGTCCGGCAGCCTGGCCCCGGGGGCGACCTTCGTGGTGGGCGGTCCCACCAGCGACGGCACCAACGGTGGGCCGACCTACGACCAGACGGTCAACTTCAGTCCGGACTTCCAGAACAGCGGTACGGTCGGCGACGGCGTGGCTCTGTTCGCCGTGGCGGCCAGCGCCATCACCTCCTCCACGGTGCCCATCGATGCCGTGGTGTACGGTTCCAACAACAACAATAGCCTGATCGATGAAACCGGCTCCGCCAACGGGCCGGAGGTGGGGGATGCCCCCGGCGGCTCCTCCATCGAGCGCACCGACCTGGACGGGACGTGGCAGATCCAGTCGGATCCCACCCCCAACAGTTCACCCCTCTGATCCACTCTCCGACGGCCAGCCCCCGCCCGGTCCGGGCGGGGGCTGGCTGCCGGTCCTCTCCCCCGCCGATCTCTCCCCCGCCGATAAACGGGTGCCACCGTGGAACATGGTATTCTTCAGGCTAAATTATCCGAGGAGAGCCTGATGAGAAACGTGTGGATAGTCCCCGTCCTGGTCGTCCTGTTGGTAGGCATCGTTCCCCTGGCGTGCAAGGAGGAGGCCCCGGCGACGACGGAACCCGAAACCTCCGCAGCCCAACCCTCCGAGGAAGCGCACGGGGAGGGCCACGGCGAAGAACCCTACTGGTGCTACAAGCCTCAGGAACCTTGCGGGCCGGAACACTGGGGCAGCCTGAACCCGGAGGAGTGGGCCCTCTGCGACACCGGCGAGGCACAGTCTCCCGTCGATATCACCGGCGCCGAACCGGCGGAATCCGCCCCCGTGCTGGAACTGGCCTACAACCCCACCCCCGTCGTGGTGCAAAACAACGGTCACGCCATCGAAGTGGCCTACGCGGAGGGCAGCACGCTGGACCTGGGCGATGGTCGGCCCTATGGCCTGCTGCAATTCCACTTCCACAACCCCAGCGAGCACACCATCGAAGGCGCGGCGGCGCCCATGGAGGTCCATCTGGTGCACGGTCGGCCCGCCGCGGACGGCGAGGGAACGGAGCTGGCGGTCATCGGCCTGCTCTTCGATGAAGGGGACGAAAACGCCTTTCTGGCCCAATTCTGGAACGCCATTCCCGTCGAGGAAGGGGCCAACGACGCGGGTGTCGAGGTCAACGTCCTCGACCTGCTGCCGCCCCGGGAGTACTACCACCTGCAAGGGTCGCTGACCACCCCGGGATGTGGCCAGGGGGTGCAGTGGTTCGTGCTCCGCGAGCATTCCACCGCCTCCGCCGAGCAGGTGGCGAAACTCAACGAAGCGGTGGGCCAGAACGCCCGGCCCGTCCAGGCTCTCAACGGTCGGAAGATCCTGGAGGGACCGGCAGGGTAGAAATCGACCTCAAAACCAGGAAACCGTGACCCCGGGTTCACAACCGAGGCTACCCAAGGGCACCCGGTCGGGTGCTCGAAGGCATCGGGCGGGGGGACTCCTGTAGGGGCGGCCCCCCGTGGCCGCCCTTGTGAGGAGGTGAGGGTTCGGGCCCGCCACCGTGACCCCGGGTTCACACCCGGGGCTACCCAAGGGCACCCTGAAGGGTGCGGGAAGGGACGGGGCATCCCCCTCTACCCTTGGGAGAGGGGGACCGAGGGGGTGAGGGGCTTTCTTACCCCTCAGTTCCCCGGCGGCAGGGCCTGAGTATCCCCCACGCTGGCGAAGTTGTTCTGGGGGTTGAAGTAGGTCTTCGTGTTGCCGGTCATGGTGTCCGTCACCGTGATCTCGTACTGCACGTTGGACAGGGCGCCGTAGAACACCCAGAAGAAGCCGGTGATGCTGGTGCCGTCCAGCACCTTGATCACCACCTCCACGTTGGTGGGGCTGAAGAAATAGAAGAAGCCCGTGTCGGCGGTCAGCATCTCCGCCTGCCCCACCCCGGCCTCCCCATTGGCCAGGAAGTTCACCGCCACCGTGAAGCGACCGCCCAGGCAGAGGGTCGTGGCGGTGGCGGTGCAGGTGGCCATGGCCTGGCTCCGCGGAGCGATGCTCTCCTCCCACGGCAGAAGGAGCGGGGTGTCCGCGAGGCCCACCGGAAGCTCTGGAGCCTCCACGGGCGGAGCCTGGAGGACGTCCGGGAAGGCCATGGTGTCGCCGACGCTGGCGAAGTTGCCCTGGGGGTTGAAGAAGGTGCGGATCCGTCCGGTCTCGGAATCCACCGCCGTGATCTCGTACTGCACATTGGACAGGGCGCCGTAGAACAGCCAGTAGAAGTTGGTGAAGCTCGTGGCGTCCAACACCTTCAGGACCACCTCCACATTGGCCGGATTGAAGAACCAGAAGTAGCCGGTGTCGCCGGTCAACTGCTCCGCCTCGCCGAGGCCGAAGTCGCCCTGGGCGGTACGCCAGTCCACCTGCACTCGGAAACGGTCCGCCGTCAGGCACATCGTCGGTCCGGCGGTGCACCGGCGGGCGCCGAGGGTGGCGCTGGCGACCTGACTGTTGTTGACCCGCAGGGCGCTGGTACCCGCCTGGCCGCTGCCCACGATGCCGCCCGGGGCGGTGGCCGGGCTGCCGCCAAGGGTCGCGGAGGTGCCGCTCCAGCCGTAGCCGAGGAAGCTCAAGGAGCCACCGGCGGAAGTCCCCCGGATCAGGCGCCGGGGCGCCGCCAGCACGTCCCCATCCACGGGGCGGACGGTCAGCCGCTGGTTGCCACCGTCACTCTTGTCCGTGTTGCTGGTGCCGCTGCGTTGGATCATCAGGCTGTTGAGCGTCGTCGCATTGTCGCCGGAAAAACCACGCAGATTGTTGACGAAGACCTTGTCCCCGAAGGTGGTGGAGAAGAAGCGGTTGCCGTCGTAGGTCATCTCGTTGCGGGGGCCGTCGTCGCGATCCAGTTCCCGCAGGGGCAACCCTACATTGGCGGAGAAGAGCGAGTCCTCGACAAAACCGAACGCGTCCCGTTCCAGGGCGGGCTGGCCCGCGTTGATGCGCGGGGAGGTAAAGATCGCCGCGCCCAGGGATTGATTGATCGCCTCCGACACGCCCGGGCTCACCTCGTTGCCGAAGAAGTTGCACTCGTCCACCTCCAGCGTCGAGCCGTTGGCGAACAGGGCGCCGCCGGTGCTCTCGGCCGTGTTGCCCGCGAAGGTGGTGCGCCGGAAGGTGCCACGGCTCTCGTTGAACAGCGAGACGCCGCCGCCGCTGGCCACCGCGCCCACCACCTGGGAATCGACCACCAGGGAATCCCGCATCACGACGCGCGCCAGATCCCCCTGCAACGCACCCCCGACCCCGAAGCCCCCGGGGGCGCCGGGCGGTCGCTCGGCGGTGCATTGGGTCAGGATGGAGCGGTCGATCTCCACCAGGGCCCGGTGATCCACGGCGCTGCCGGTCTGGGGCACCCCGGCGCCGATCAGCCGGGTGGTATCCCCCGCGGCATGGAGGCAGCCCCCGACGTGGGTCGCGTTGTCGTTGCCGTTGAAGCGCCCCTGGAGGAAGCTCTCGGTGATGCGCAGACGACCGTTGCGCCGATCCAGGGCGCCGAAGTTGGTGGACGGGTCATTGAAGTCCGCCGAAGACACCGCGATGGCGCCGCCCGCGGAAACGGTGGCGATGGGGGCCACCGCCTGGTTGCCCCGAAAGATGCTGTTGTCGATATCCACGTGCGCCCGGTACACGTTGATCCCGCCCCCCCGCTCGGCGCGATTCTCCAGAAACGTGGAGGTGTAGATCCGCACCGTGGCCTGGTCTTCGGCATGGAGACCGCCGCCCACCGTGGTGCCCAGCGCCGTGCAGCAAGGATCAGGTCCCGCGGTGTTGCCTTCAAAGAGAGTGTCCAGGACCACCACGTCGGCGGCGGGCTCGTCCACTTCGTCGGTAGCCTCCGGGAACGTGCCGAAGACATACACCCCACCGCCCACCCAACCGGCCGCATTGTCGCGCAGTTCCGAGTTCCACAACCGCAGCTTCCCGTCCAGGACGTAGATCCCGCCCCCGGCGGCATTCGGTCGGTGCCCCGGCACGCTGGTGCTGTTGTCGGTGAAGGTGCTATCGACCACGAAGGCTTCCGCCGCCACCACCGCCAGCCCCCCACCCCGGTTGGGCGAGGTGTTGCCCTCGAAGGTGCAACCGGCGAAGACTGCCCGCGCGCCGTCCGCCACCCGCGCCCCGCCGCCGCCGGTGGTGGTGGGCTCCGCCCGGTTGTCCAGGAAAGCGCAATCGCGGAAGATCGCCCGGGAGCCGGTCACCGTCACGCCACCGCCCCGGGCTTCATCGCTGCTGACGCCATCCCGGAAGGTCAGGTTCTCAAAGACGATCTCTTCCTGCCCGGTGGCTTCCACCCGGAAAACGGGGCCGCCCCCACCCTGCAACGTCACCGTCGCGCCGTTGGCGGCCCGCACCGTGAAGCTCTTCCGGGGGTTCTGGATGCGGAAACCCGCTGGTGGAGCCCCGTAGACCCCCTGGGCCAGCACGATCGTGCCGCCGTCGCCCACCTGATTCAGGGCCTGGCCGAGGGTGGGGGTATCCCCCGGGACCCGGATCACGGCCTGTGCCAGAGCCGGAGCCGGCAAGAGGACGGTCAACAAGAAACTCAACACCAAACCGTGCGCACGTCGCATTTGCCGCTCCTCTGGTCATCCTTGAAATGGGCCGGAAGCATAACAGATCCCATTCGGCAGCCCCCGTGTTCCCTCTTATTTCCAGAAGTCGTCGACCTCCGCCGCCTCCCGCCGCTCGGCGACTTGCGCGGCCATCCACGCGTCGAATGCCTCCGCCGTCTCCACGGTCAGGAAGCCGCGCATGGAGTAGTGGGCGTTGCCGCACAGCTGGGCGCAGGCGATCTCGTACTGGAAGTCGGGGTCGCCGGTGCGTTGGCGCATCGCCTCGGTGGTGACGGTGGGCTCGAACCATAGGCGGGTTTCCACCCCCGGCAGAGCGTCGAGCTTGACCCGCATCTCCGGCAGGGCGAAGCCGTGGATGACATCCTTGCTGGACAGGCGCACGATCACCGGTCGGTGGACCGGCAGGTGCAGCTGATTCAGGGTAATGACATCGTCGTCTCCCGCCGGGTCGTCTGGATCCAGCCCCAAGGGGTTGGTCTGCTCATCCACCAGCGCCGACTTTCCCCTCCCAAAGACACCGTCCGGGCCGGGATAGTGCACATTCCAGGCGAATTGCTGCGCCACCACCCGCACCTCCAGCGCCTCTTCCGCCGTGGGGAAACCCTCCACCCGCTGGGACCAGAGAGGGATCGAAAAGCCCACCAGCAAGACGACCTCCGCCACCACCACCGCCACCTCCGCGTAGCCGGAAGCCCGGGAACGCGGCCCCTGGGGATCCGGCTCCCGCTGTCGCCCCGCCCGGAAGCGCCACAAGGTGTAGGCCAGGAAGAGACCCCAACCCACGAAGACGACAGCGATCAACAGATGCACCAGAAGCATCAGCTGATCGATCGCCCCCCCGTGGGCGGAGGCCAGAGGCGGCAGAGGGAGAAAGCGTTCCACCGTCTACGCTCCGAGCGCCCTGCGCTGTCGGCGTCGCAGCAGCAGGAAACCCACGGCCCCGCCACTGATCAAGGTGTAGGTGAAGCCCAGCAGGAATAAAATCGCCGCTTCCGCCCCCTGGAAGATAGGGGCGTCATTCTGCTCGCCGTAACACACGGGGCAGGCGTCCACGGGGAACGTCCCCAAGGCGCACAGCGCCAGGATCGCCAGAAGGATGAGAGTGGAGTGGGGGGAAGGGCGCATCCTTGGAAGGCTACACCAGATAGAACAACCCGAACAGCACCCACCACACCCCATCCACAAAGACGCTGTACCAGGCCGCCGCCTGGAAACGCCAACCTCGTACCTGCTCTCGGCGGCGCGTCGTTCGCAGGATCATCAGGTTGTAGCCTATTCCCCCCAGCAGGTGCAGGGCATGGACCCCGGTCAGGGCGAAATAAAGCGCCAGGAAGGTGTGATGGGCCGGGGTCAGCCCCTCGCCCACCTTGGTGAACCACTCCCACCCCTTGATCGCCAAAAAGACCGCGCTGACCAGGGTGGCCCCCAGCAGAAGGCGACGCCCGGTCGGCGTTTTGCCCCGCCGTACCGCGCTGGAGGCGCGCACGGTGAGCCCCGTGGCGACCAGGAGGATGACGGTGTTCGCCACCCCCAGCGGCAGGCTCGTCCAGCTTCCCGCTGATGGCCAGCCGCCCGGCTCTGCACCCAGCCGTAGCAACAGGTAGCTCGCCACCAGCGCCGCGAAGAGCATCGCCTCGGAGCCCAGGAAGAGGCCCATGCCCAGTTGGGTATTGCTCACGCCCGTGTCCGGTCGCGGCGCGCCGGTGTGGGGGATATCGCCGTGAACGCCGTGCTCGGCGGTCGTCGGCCCCTCGGTGGCTCGAGGCTGCCGCAGGGTCAGCACCAGATTGACCAGGAAGGGCACCTGCGCCACCGCCAGCCCCACGGCGCTGTAGAGCATCAGGGGGTTCAGTTCCAGCGTCGACTGGGCGTGGCGGTAGGTGGCGCCGCCATCGTAGAGGCGCCGCGACACCCCCGCCAGCCCCTGCACCAGCATCGGCAGGAAGATCCCGTTCATGAACAGCAGGCTAGGCCAGAAGTGCAGCTTGCCCAACCGCTCCCCCAGCGCCCGCCCGGTGACCCGGGGGAACCAGTGGTAGAGCCCCGCGAAGATCGCGAAGAGCGTCCCCGGCGCCACGATCAGGTGGAAGTGCCCCACCACATAGTAGGTGTCGTGGAGGTGAATATCGGTGGTGGAAAAGCCCAGGGGTAACCCCGTCAACCCCCCCAGGCCGAACATCGGCAGGAAGGCCACGGCGAAGAGCATCGGCGTCTTGAAGCGGATCGAGCCCCCCCACAGCGACAGCACCAACGCCGTCAGGATCACCACCGAAGGGATGGAGATGACCATCGTGGTGACCTGGAAGAAGGTGGACATCGCCGTGCCCATGCCGGTCAGGAACATGTGGTGCGCCCACACCAGGAACGAGAGGCCACCCAGCCCCAGCGCCGCCCAAACCATCGTGCGGTACCCCCACAGGGGCTTGCCAGTGTAGACCCGGATCACCTCCGCCACGATCCCCAGGGCGGGGAGGATGAGGACGTACACCTCCGGGTGGGCCAGGAACCAGAACAGGTGCTGCCACAGGATGGGCGAGCCACCGCCGCTCACCGTCAACGCCTTGCCGCTGACGATGAGTCCCGAGGGAAGAAAGAAACTGCTCCCCACCAGCCGGTCCATTAACTGGAAGAGCGCCGCCGCCGCCAGTGGCGGAAAGGCCAGCAGCAGCAGGAAGGCCGCCACACCCTGGGACCAACAGAAGAAGGGGAGGTCGAAAAACCCCAACCCCGGTTTGCGCAGTTGCACCAGGGTCGTCAGGATATTGATGGCGCCCAGAAGCGACGACAGGAAGAGGAGCGCCATCCCCAGGAGCCACAGCACCTGCCCCGCCACCGGCAAGGTGTTGGCCAGGGGTGGATACGCCGTCCACCCCCCCTGGGCCGCGCCCCCGGGAGCGAAGAAGCTCACCACCATGATCAACCCGGCCAGCAGATAGGTCCAGTAGCTCCAGGCGTTGAGGCGCGGGAAGGCCATGTCGTCGGCCCCGAGGAGGATCGGCAGCAGATAGTTGCCGAACGCCCCCACCAGCAGCGGCACCACCGCCAGAAACACCATGATGGTGCCGTGCATCGCCCCCAACTGGTTGTAGAAATCCGGCAGCATCACCCCCTGGGGCATGCGGCTCGTCCCCAGCACCCCGGCTCCCGGCAACGCCTGCTGGGGAAAGGCCAGTTGCCAGCGCATCAGGAGCATCAGGGCGAAGCCCAGGGCCAGGAAGCCCAGGGCGGTCACCCCGTACTGCACCCCGATCACCTTGTGATCGGTGGAAAAAACGGCGCGGCGCCAGAATCCCTGCTGGGGGCTCACCGATCGAACCCGGGGGGCTTCATCGCTCGGGCATCTGGAAGGCGAAGTCCACCGTGGCGTTGCCGGAAGCGGGCACCGTCACCGTCTGGGTCTGGGTCCCCAGGCGTTCGTGCCACGCTTCGAGGGTGTAGCTCCCGGCGGGCAGCCCTTCGATGGAAAACTTCCCATCCGCCGCGGTGACCGAAAAATACGGATGGCTCATCACCGCCACGTACGCCTGCATCCAGGGGTGCACATCGCATTTGATGGGGAAGATCGGCTCCGGCTTGTTGAACGTCGCGGTCTGCTCCCGGATCATCCCGGGCATCGCCAGGTTGAAGGCCGGGTTGGCCTCCGGCTGACCGCGCACGTTGTGCAGGGTGCCGTCGGAGTTCTTGAACAGCACCGGCTGCCCCGCCAGCACCCCCACGACCCGGGGCTTATAGAAGCACCCCACCTGATCGATCACCACCGGTTCCGCCGGGGGGGCGTGCTGCCCGGGCGGGGCGTTCTTCACCTGCACGAAGATATTGCCCAGGGTGTTGCCCTCTCCCAGCACCAGCACCTGGGCCTGCACGGTGCCGGGGTGCTTCTTGGCACAGATCGGATCGGAATTCATGTTGAGGTTGGGTAGCTTCGGGGCGGCGCCCTCGAAGTGTACCGTCCCCCGCACCCCACCAGCGGCGGCGGACAGGGCAACCCCCCCACCAAGCACGACCGTCAGGATGGCCGTGAAAGCCATCAGAGCCCGTTTACGAATGGATCCAGCAACGAGAAAACAAGTCATCCGACACTCCTTTCAACCCAACAAATCGACCTTCAGAGCATACCAGAGGGTGGGACGGTCAGAGGTTCCGTGGCCGTGGGGAGAGGGGGGAAAATGCCACTGGACCCGGTCCAGGGGCAGCGGTATATTCAACCGAGCAACGTTTCCGCAACAGATCTGTGCCCACACCCCATGGAACCCCGGAGGTGACTATGATGCGTCTAACCCCGCGCACCCCTGCTAGCGCCCTCGCCCTGACCTTGCTCCTGGCCCTCGGCCTCGGGCTGGTCCTCAGCTCCCCCGCCCTCGCGCAGTCCCAGGCGACCACCGGAGTCATCGAGGGCACCGTCACCGACGAGAGCGGTGCGGTGCTGCCCGGCGTCACGGTGACCCTGCGGAATACCGCCACCAACTATGAGCAGGTGCTGGTCACCGATTCCCGGGGCCGCTTCCGCGGGCTGCTGCTCCCCCTGGGCCCCTACGAGGTGGTCGCGGAACTTTCCGGTTTCAAGACCCTGGTGCGCAAAGGCCTGGAGCTGTCCGTCGGTGAGACCATTTCCCTCAATCTGACCCTGGAGATCGGCGCGGTGGAACAGTCCATAACGGTCAACGACGAGGCGCCGCGCATCGCCACCAGCAAGGTGGAGAACTCCGTCACCATCGACCGCGAAACCCTGGAAGGGATTCCCAACAACGGGCGCAACTTCCTGGAACTGACCAAGCTCACCCCCGGCGTCGCCATCGTCCAGGGACCCGATGGGGACGAGCTGACCATCAACGGCCAGAAGGGAATCCAGAACAACATTTCCGTGGACGGCGCCGATTTCAACAACCCCTTCTTCGGCGAACAGCGGGGTGGCCAGCGACCCGCCTTCACCTTCAACCTGGACGCGGTCCAGGAGTTCGTGGTGGTCGCCGACGGCGCCCCGGCGGAGTTCGGTCGTTCCTCCTCGGGCTTCGTCAACGTGGTGACCAAATCCGGCACCAACAACTACTCCGGCACCGCCCACGCCTTCTTCAAGAACGACTCCCTCTCGACGGAGGCGGAGCGGGCGGACGGCTCCCGGGAACCGAAGTTCGATTCCCAGCAGCAGCAGATCGGCTTCACCCTGGGCGGCCCCATCAAGGAGAACAAGGTCTTCTTCTTCGTCGCCACGGACTGGCAGGACGGCGATTCCACCAAACAGAACGATCCGTCCCGCATTGACCCGCGGGTGGTGAACGGCTTCGCGGCGCTGGGCGCTCCCAACGAGAACGCTCCCATCACTCGCACCAACGATGCCCTGGTCTTCCTGGGAAAAATCGACTGGCACGCCAACAACAGCAACCTCCTCACCGTGCGCTACAACGACACCGATGCGGAGCAGGTCAACGGCACCTTCGATGTCGATAGCTGGGGCACCAGCGCCAACGCCACCGAGAAGGATTCCTCCTACGCCATCAGCTCCTCGCTGGTCTCCACCTTCAATTCCAGCGTCCTCAACGAGCTGCGCGTCCAGTGGGCACGGGAGGATCGGCCCCGTCCCTACGACGGTCCGACCATCGCGGGTACGGATCGCCCCTTCCCGGACACGGCCTTCGACTTCGCCAACGGCTACCGTTTCGGCATGCCCTTCTTCATCCCGGTGGAGTACCACGACACCCGTCTCCAGCTGAACGACAACGTCTCCTTCCTGACTGGCAACCACAGCCTCAAGGCGGGGGCCGAGTACAACGAGACGGAAGCCTTCCAGACCTTCATCGGCTTTGCCAACGGGCGCTTCATCTTCGATTCCACCGAGGGTTTCCTGAACTACCTGGAAAACCCCCTCTACGTCACCTGTTCCGATGGCAGCTCCTCCCAGGACGGCACCTGCCCGGCAGGCACCGACACCACCGGCCCTCTCCTTCTCTATCTCCAGCTGGCTGGCGTCGGCGGGATTACGCCGGAGGAAGCCGGCACCCAGACCATCACCCAGAAAGAGCCCGCGCTCTTCATCCAGGACACCTGGCAGCCGCGTTCCAACCTGACGGTACAGCTGGGGCTGCGTTGGGAAGCGCAGCTCCAGCCCGATCCCATCACCCCGCCCAGCGAGGTCTTCTATTCGGACTTCATCGGCCAGACCCGGGGCGGACAGCGCTTCCCCTCCGATGGCACCATTCCGGACGACACCTCCATGTGGCAACCGCGGTTGGGCGTCACCTGGGACCCGTGGAGCAACGGCAAGACCGTCTTCCGGGCCAACGCCGGTCTGTACTACGCCCGCATCCCCGGGTTGGTGCTGGCCAGCTCCCGCTCCACCAACGGTAGCCTGGGCCAGAACCTCTTCCGCAATAGCGAGTTGATCCCCATCCTGGGGCCGCCGCCGGCGTACACGGAGTTGATCCCCCTGGAGACGGTCGGTGACCCCTTCCGCCCCGATGTCTTCGTCTTCGACGAGAATTTCCAGAACCCCCGCACCTTTGCCGCCGCCATCGCGGTGGAACGGGAGTTTGCCCCCGGCTGGGTGGGATTGGTGAAGTTCAACTATGCCCGCACCAAGCACCTGACCCGTTTCACCAACCGCAACGACCCCCTTTTGGGCGCGGTCTGGTCGACGGGCCTCGGCGACGGTGGCTTCAATGGCATCGGTGCCTTGACCACCGTCGAGTCCACGGCGGAGAGCCTCTACCGAGGCTGGACCCTGGGGCTCACCAAGCGGCTGGGGAACAAGCTGCAATTCAACGCCTTCTATACCTACTCGAAGGACAAGTCCGACGACGACAACGAGCGCGACCCCTTCACCCTGCGCTACGCTCGGATCACGGATCTGGACGCGGAATGGGGCTTCTCCGACCGCGACCAGCGGGACCGCTTCAACGCCTGGGTCCTGTGGCAGGCACCGTGGCAGCTGAACGTCAACGCCCGCTACTCCTACCTTTCGGCGCAGCCGGTATCGATCACCGAGACCGGCGCCATCGCCAACACCCCCCAGGACCGCATCAACGCCGATGGCACTATCACGCAGCGCAACCTGGGACGGAAGGACAACAAATTCAACTCCCTGGATCTGCGCGTCTCGCGTAGCTTCCAGTTGAAGGGTGGCCTGGAGTTGGAAGGCATCGTGGAGGTCTTCAACCTCTTCAACAGCCGCAACCTCCGCCAGCCCCTGGCCACCAACCTGATCTTCAACTTCGACGGCACCGTCCAGAGTGGTCTGGGCGATCCGCGGCAATTCCAGGTGGGCGCTCGGCTCTCCTGGTAGGTCAGGCAACAGACAGTATCCAAAACCCCCTCGCCGGGAAGACTCCGCGCGAGGGGGTTTTGTTGTATGCGCCCTGAAGGTCGAAACCGCTGGGGCTTTTCGCGGCGAGCGTTTGACCCGGTGGCGACCGGTGGCTATGCTGACAGGCGCTGCCGAGACTCCAGAAAAACCTTCCTGATCGATAAGTGAGCCTCATGATCCAAGGAATCCTCCGGTCCGACCCCGCTTCGCTGGCCGACCTGAAAGCCGAGCACCTGAAAACCCTTTCCGCACCCCTGGATGCCTACTGGGAAGAAGCTTTGATCGGGTTTGCCGATCACTATGAAATTCAGATCGATAGCGAGCGTTCGGGTTTTTACTGTGTGAATGGTGATCATCAGCTGGTGGCGTTCCATCTTTCCCCAACGTATGCCCCTCACGGTGAGGACGCCCTGGCTCACATCATCCAGGAGCACGGCGTGTCCGCCGCCCTGGCTGGAACCAACGATCCGTTTTTCCTTTCGTTGTGTCTAGATATTGCGACCCGCACGAACGTGCACACATTGCTGTTTGAGGATCATCAAGAAGCTTCTGAGGTAGTATCCGAAACAGGTCAACATGTCTTCAGCCGCGCCACGGAGGAAGACTTTGCGGATCTCTTCGAGCACTACCGGGCCGCCAGTGGGTCGATGGATGTGGAGAGTATTGAAACCGGATTCGAAGACCTTAAAGGTTACATTCGCTCCGTGCTGGACAAGCACCATATTTTTGTTTTGCGGAAAGACGGCGAATTGGTAGGCACCAGTGAGTGCCGGATCAGCAAGACGCAGAAACCCTACGCCGACGTCGGCATGATCGTGGCGGCAGCGCATCGCCGCAAAGGGATAGGTGGTTCTATTCTCGCTCGCACCAAGGAGTTCTGTTACGCGCAGGGCGTCCGCCCAATCTGTTCCTGTGAGGCGAGCAATATCGGTAGCAAGAAGGCCATTTCTAAAGCGGGCTTTGTCAGCAGGCACCGCATTGTCCAGATGGAATTTGACGTTCAATAACAGCCCGCGAAGCGCCATCGTTGCAAAGTAGGGCATTCGGGACCCTTGAAAAGATCATCGTCAGGCCATGAGCGGTACCACCCCACTGCCATAGTGAAGCTTTCGATGACCTGATACCCTTTCCCGCGAAGGGAAGACACCAGAGCAGAGGAGAACCATGCCGAGTCAACAAGTCCCGAAAACCAAACGAGCATGGATGGAAGAAGTGGTCGCAGCCTACCAGGACGCCAGAGACGCCATACCTTTCGGCGCGCTCGTGGGCGACAAAATCACCGAATCCGATCTGTATCAATTAGCTCCAATCGTCTGCTTGAAGTTCCGTGGGCTTTCGCCCCAAGGTAAGGAACTTGAAGTGGCAACAGATGGGGCGCTCGCAACCTACGTCGTCGGGACGGAGGCCGCGCCGGAGATCACGGACCATCCCCATATAGGCTTTGCCTACTGCTACCTGGCTAGCCACTATGCTTTGGACCTTGTCTCGGAGGAAACGGCGGACGCTGTGCTTCAGTACCTCGCGGCGAATCAAGAGGACCTGTGGCAACGGATCAACGCGTAGCAGCCCGTGGTGAAAGTCGCCCGCCTGCGAGAGCGAGGAATTTTCGGTCAGATCAAGGCGGGAAATCGCAGGAATATCCGAGATCTTGCGAGATTTTCCAACGCCGATCTGGCGGAAAAGGCCCGCTCGGAGCGCGGCGCGAGTTTTGCCACGGGCTGGTAGACAGGAAGACCATCGCGGAATCCGATAACATGGCGCCTGAAGCCAGAAGTTCACCGATCACGCTGGGGTCACCGCATCCCCGACCCCAAGCTCCCGTATAGAGCAGGCAGTACGCGAGAACTCTCCTCGGAGGCTCACCATGCGGAATCTCGCCCTTCTTCCTCTGCTGTTGCTCATTCCCACCATCACCCGGGCCCATCCCGCGGAGACCCTCTCCCCGGAGCGCTGGGCGATGTACCAACGAAGTCTGGAGATGCACACCCTGGTACGGGGCGGTGCGGTCTCGCCCCACTGGATCGATGGTGGGGATGGCTTCTGGTTCGAGGACGGCGAGGCGTTTTTCGCGGTCGATCCGGTGGCCGACACGGTGACCCGGCTGGAGGCAAAGCCGGCGGCGGAGGCCACGCCCCGGATCATCCGCGAGGCGCTCTTTCCCGGCTTTCCGCCGCTGCGAGAGGTCCATTCCCCGGATGGACGTTGGGCGCTGACGGAGAAGGATCACAACCTCTGGTTGCGCCCCCTCCAGGAGGAGGGGCAAGCTCTGATTCCCCTGACCTCCGACGGCACGGCCGTCTTCCCCTGGGCCATCCTGCAGGACGATCAATGGTCCCAGGCCCGGTGGGCGCCGGATAGCGGAGCCGTGGCGGTGCTCAAGGTGGATACCACGGGGGTTCATCGGGTGCCGGTGGTGGATTGGTTGCAGAAGGACGAGGCGGTGCGCTGGGTGCCCATGACGCGCACCGGCGAGCGGCTGCCCCGCACCGAGGTCTGGGTGCTGCACCCCAAGAGCCGCAAGACGGTGCGTGCCCAGGTACCCCGGGACGATGTCTACTTTGCCCTGCCCGCCTGGTTGCCGGATAGCTCCGCCCTGCTCCTCCTCCAGGCCAAACGGGATTTCAGCGTTCTCAAGCTTCTAGCCATCGACGCCGAGACCGGCGCCGCGCGGACGCTGCTGGAGGAACGTTCCGCCACCTTCATCAAAGCCCTGGGCAACAACCCTTCCTGGACGGAACTCTTCACCCTGCTGCCCGACGGTCGCCGCTTCGTCTGGCAGTCGGAGCGGGACGGCTGGGACCATCTGTACCTCTACGATCTGGACGGCACGCTCCTGCGGCGGCTGACGGCGGGCACCTTTCCCGTGTTGCGGGTCAAGGCGGTGACGGAAGATTGGGTGTACTTCGAGGCCCACGGCGATCTTGGCCGCCCCTACGACACCCACCTCTACCGCGTGCGCCTGGACGGTACCGGCTTTCGGCAGCTGACCGAGGCCCCGGGGCAGCATCGCGTGACATTTTCTCCTTCGAAGAACTTTTTCCTCGACACCCACCAGAGCCTGGATCGCCCCCCCGTCACGGCATTACGGCACGCCGACGGCACGCTGCTGCGGGTCCTCTCCACGGCTGCCGTGGAGAGTGTCACCGCTGTCGAGGCCCTCCGTCCCCATCCGCCGGAACCCTTCGTGGTGAAGGCGGCGGACGGTACGACGGCACTCCACGGGGTGCTTTACAAACCCTTCGATTTCGACCCTCGGAAGAGCTATCCCGTGGTGGAGTTCCTCTACGCCGGGCCCTTCACCCTGCTGCACCAGCGGCACTACACCGTCATCCCCTGGCGGGGCGGCTACGCCCAGGCGCTAGCCCATCTGGGATTCATCACCGTCACCGTGGACGGTCGCGGCACGCCGGAGCGCAGCAAGGCGTTTCAGGACGTGGTCCACGGCAACTTCGGCCGTCACGAAATCCCTGACCACGCGGCCGCCCTGCGCCAGTTGGCGGCGGAGCGCCCATACATGGACCTGGATCGAGTGGGGGCTTTCGGCGGCTCCTGGGGTGGGTATTTCACGGTGCGCGCCCTGTTGCTGGCGCCGGAACTCTACAAGGTCGGCGTCGCCAGCGCCCCCGTCTACGACCTCTACGACCACGGCGCCACGGGGCTGGAAGGGTACATGCCGCTGCTGTCGGCAGCCCCGGAAGCCTACGAATACGCTTCCAGCCTACGCCTGGTGGATCGGCTGCAAGGGCACCTTCTACTGATCCACGGCACCAGCGACATCAACACCCCCTTGAGCACCACCATGAAGATGGTCCACGCCCTGATGGAAGCGGGCAAGCCCTACGACCTGATCCTGCTACCGGGTCAATCCCACCACCCTGACGGCAAGGCCGACGCCTACCGCATGGAAGCCCATGCCCGGTACTTCGCGCGGCATTTGCTGGGGATGGAGGTGCCGGAGGGGTAGACTTGCCAACCCGTGTTCCGCTAGTTCCCGTGGGTTTTGAAATGTAGGAAGGTTGCAGACTCATTATGCTCATCGACAGGAAGCTGCTTGGCGATATTGTCCACAATACGATTGTCGTACAAACCACCGATACTGAAAACCAAAACGAGTGGATCAAAAAGCTCAGGGAGATCTACGAGCGTAGCGATATCGATGAGCGCTCCCGGACTTTCCTGACGGCAATCCTCGGTTTTCTTGAAAAACGAGAGGTCTCCGATTACGTAGACCAGTTGGTGGAGCCATACGCCAAAGCATGGCAGGATATTCAGACTGGTATGGATCAAGCCGCCTCTGGAGTTCCCAGCCAGGCAACTGAAGCTCAGATTCACGCGGTCTTCGCGTTCTTGAATGCCCCAACGGGGCACGCGCGGCGCCTTCTCTACAAACGCAACGCCGAACTCTTCGAAACCGGTGACCTCGAGGCGCTATTCGCGGAAATCCGTGAAGTCTTTGGAGAGCCGCAGCAGATCGAGATGCTGCAGGTGGCGTGGCATCAACTTGAACTCTGTCGGCGAGCCGATTTTGAAGCTGCATTTGGAGATACCGAACCCTCGTCGGCCAACTCTCTACAACAGATTGCCCAGGAACTCAATAATCTTCGGGACCCAGCGAACGGACCGCGCCGGGTCGAGCTTTGCCGCAAGGCCCTGACTCTTGTTCACCAGCGGGAGCAGCCCCTGGACTGGGCCCGCTGGAATGCACAATTGGCGACTTGTCTGGCAGAGAATCCTCGCGGTTCGCGAATGGATAATCTCGAAGAGACCATCGAGCATTACCACCTCGCTCTCAAGATCTTTAACCCTGAAGATCATCCAGACGAATGGGTCAAGGTTCAGAGTAGCCTCGGAGCAGCCTATTACGACCGTGCCCTGGGAGAGCGAGCAGAAAACCTCGAGCTCGCATGTAGACATTCGAAGGAGGCGCGCTCAAGGGCCACCCCCAAAAGTGGGGTCTGGGCTCGAGCTACGAGTAATCTGGGAAGTACCTATCTTGAGCGGCGCAAGGGCGAGCGGGCAGAGAATCTGGAGAAAGCGATCCTTTACCTGAGAGAGGCTCTGGCAGTTCTCGATCCTGTCAAACAGCGCGAAGAATGGGCCATGATCCAGCACAATTTAGGACTCGCCTATGACGGACGCGTTCACGGAGAGCGCCAGGAGAATCTTGAGCGCAGTGTCAAACACCATGGACTGGCACTGGAGGCTACCTCGGGTGCGGGTGCCCATCGTCGTGCCGCGATTGAGGTTCAGCTAGCTCAGATCTATTGTGAGCTGAGCAGGGGGAACACGGGAGCGAATCTTTCCCGAGCCCTTTCCCATGCTCAATCTGCCTTGAAGGGGCTCGATGTTCGCGATCAGCCCAGAGATTGGGCCATGACAAAAGCAG
>Ga0210063_1000220_pt1 | contig 19727 bp, 19 predicted proteins | sample Muzzi_PWA_D1_FD_185529 | JGI IMG/M metagenome (GOLD analysis project Ga0210063, IMG submission 185529) | Wetland microbial communities from San Francisco Bay, California, USA, that impact long-term carbon sequestration - Muzzi_PWA_D1 (SPAdes) | ecosystem: Environmental > Aquatic > Marine >... | reverse complement strand
ATCCCGGTGGGTTTTCAGAAGCTATTGACCCATCGCCGCTATAACTGGTTGTTCGAGACCGAACCCGAGGACAATACCCGGGGACGCCGTATCCCCATCCCCCGGGGACGGGTGGTGGGGGGCTCCGGTTCCATCAACGCGATGCTCTACATTCGGGGCCACCGTGCCGACTACGATCGCTGGCGGTCCTGGGGCAACGAGGGGTGGGGCTATGACGACGTCTTGCCCTATTTCAAACGTTCGGAAAACCAGGCCCGGGGGGAGGATCGCTACCATGGCATCGGGGGGCCTCTGGAGGTCGCGGATCCGCGGGATCCGAACCCTCTGTCGCGGGTGTTCTTGGAGGCCACGGCGGAGTTGGGGTGGCGGCGCAACCCGGACTTCAATGGCGCGCGGCAGGAAGGCGCCGGGCTCTACCAGGTGAACCAACGGCGAGGGCGGCGCTGGAGCACTGCGGCGGGCTTCTTGCGCCCGGCCCTGGCGGGTGGCGGCTCGGGGTCGGGACGGGGGTCGCTCACCTTGCGCACCGGGGTCCTGGTCACCCGGGTGCTCTTCGAAGGCGATCGGGCGGTGGGGGTGGAGTACCTGGAGCATGGAGGGCCGCGACAGGGGCGGCAAGGGGGACAGATCCGCCAGGCGCGGTTGACCGATGGCGGCGAGGTGGTGCTCTGCGGTGGCGCCATCAACTCGCCACAGATCCTGATGCTGTCGGGGGTGGGGCCGGCCTCCGCGTTGGGTGCCTTGGGGTTGCCGGTGGTGGCGGATCTTCCCGGGGTCGGGAGCAACCTCCAGGACCACGGCGTGGTCCCGGTGATCTTCCGCGCCTCCCGCCCCATCACCCTGGACAGCGCGGAGACCCTTCCCAACCTGCTGCGCTACCTTCTTTTCCGGCGCGGGCCGTTCACTTCCAGTATCTGCGAAGGGGGCGCTTTCGTGCGCACCCGACCGGGGTTGGAGCAGCCGGATCTGCAATTCCACTTCCTGCCCGCGGCGCTGGTCGATCACGGCTTCGATACCGCGACGGATCGCGGTTTCAACTTCGGTCCCACGCTGCTGAAACCGAAGAGCCGGGGCTGCCTGCGCCTGCGCTCCGCGGACCCGGCGGACCATCCGGCGATCCACGCCAACTACCTGGCGGAGGAAGACGACCTCCGGGTACTGATCCACGGGGTGCGCCTGAGCCGCCAACTGGCCCACACGGCGGCGTTCGAACCCTACCGGGACCGGGAGATACTCCCCGGTCCCGAGGTAAAGACGGACGCGGAGATCGCCGCCTTCATCCGCGACATCCTGGCCACCATCTACCATCCGGTGGGCACCTGCAAAATGGGGCCGGAGAGCGACCGGGAGGCGGTGGTGGATCCCCAACTCCGGGTCCGGGGTACCCGCGGCTTGCGGGTGGTGGACGCCTCCATCATGCCGGAATTGATCGGCGGCAACACCAACGCGCCGACCCTCATGATCGCGGAAAAGGGTGCGGATTTGATCCTGGCGGACCGATGAAGCGCACCCTGAAGCCACCCCCCTTCCCCGTCGAACCCCGCGTCGAGGCCATCGCTCGCCAACTCGCCGAGGCGGGGGGGCGGGCGCTGCTGGTGGGGGGCTTCGTGCGGGACTACCTGCTGGGGCTGGAGACCAAGGACTACGACTTCGAGGTCTTCGGTTTGCCCCTGGCGGAGCTGGAGACGGCCCTCGCGACCTTCGGCGAAGTGATCGCCGTGGGGCGGGCCTTTGGGGTACTGAAGATCAAGGGCTTCGAGGGCGATTTCGCCATCCCCCGGCGGGATTCCAAGGTCGGTCGGGGGCATCGGGGCTTCGTGGTGGATCTCGATCCCGATCTGGACTTCGCCACCGCCGCCCGGCGCCGCGACCTGACCATCAACAGCATGGCTTACGATCCCCTGTCTGGGGAGATTCTCGATCCCCATGGGGGGCGGGGGGATCTGGAGCGAGGCGTGCTCCGCGCCACGGATCCGGAGAAGTTCGGCGAGGACTCCCTGCGGGCGCTGCGGGTAGCCCAGTTTCTGGCCCGCTTTGCCATGGCGGCGGATGAGGAGCTCTTCCGTCTGTGCGCCGCCACGGACCTCGCCGACCTGCCGGGGGAGCGCCTGTGGGGAGAGGTGAGCAAACTGCTGCTCAAGGCCCGTCGTCCGTCCCTGGGGTTGGAGTTCTTGCGGCAGACGGGGCTGCTGCGTTTTTTCCCGGAGTTGGCGGCCATGGTCGGGGTGCCCCAGGATCCGGAATGGCACCCGGAGGGCACCGTCTGGGAACACACCCTGATGGTGGTGGACGAGGCGGCGGCGCTACGGACCGGGGAGCGGGAGGCGGATCTGGTGCTGATGTTTGGCGCCTTGTGCCACGACCTGGGAAAACCCGCCACCACGGTGGTGGAGGGCGGTCGAGTCCGTTCGCCGGATCATGAGAGCCAGGGCCTGGCGCCCACCCGGGCCTTCCTGCACCGCTTGCGCGCCAACCATGATCTGGTGGATCAGGTGTGCGCGCTGGTGGCGAACCATCTGGCCCCAGCCCAGTTCACCCAAGGGGGCGCCACCCTGAAGGCGTACCGCCGCCTGGCCCGCAAACTGGACGCCGTGGGGTTGCCGGTGGACCTGTTCTATCGCGTCACCCGCGCCGACCACCTGGGGCGGACCACCCCCGATGCTCTGGCCCGGGAGTATCCCGCCGGGGACCTCTTTCTGGAGAAGATGGCGGCGGTGGGGGAGGAGCGGCACGCGGTCCGAGATGTCGTCCAGGGGCGGCACCTGATCGGTCGGGGTTTTGCCCCGGGTCCCGCCTTCGGACCGGTGCTGGATGCCTGTCGCGATCTCCAGGATGAGACCGGGAGCGACGACCCCGAGTGGATTTTGGGGCAGGTGCTGGCCCACTTCGCAGTGGATCTGTCGCCTATTTCGAGTTAGAAGTTGAGGCTCTACAGTATTTTGCTTGCACTCATAGTAGGTCTCGCGTACACTTTGCGCCATGACTGGATTTAAGGACATCGGGACAGCGTTGCGCTGGCTGCGCAACCAGCGCGGGCAGAAGCAACGCGAGGTGGCGAGAGCCGCGGGCATCACGCCGGCCATGCTCTCCGCCTATGAAACCGGCAAACATCGACCGAGCCTCGACACCACGGAGCGGGTTCTCACGGCGCTGCGTTGCGACGTGGTCGATTTGACCAAAGCGTTGCAGATCGTCAAGGTCTCGGAGAATGCTTTCCAGGGCCAGGGTGACGAAGCAGCCCCGCGCGAGGGCGAGGGGCGATCCGCGGCCCCCATCGATGAGCGCATCCATCATCTGATTCGTGAGCATCCCGACGGAGCGGAACTGAGCCAACAGGAGGAGGTCGTGATCTCAGGCCTGTTGTCGTCGATGATCCAGTTGATGCGCTACCTGCGGCAGTAGCCGGTCCTGGATCACGGCACTTGCCGCTTCCGTTGGGGCGGGGGGGCCGGGTCTTGCCCCTTGTGCGGATCGTAGAGCGCGAGGTTGGGGCGCACCGCGAAATCGGCGGCCGCCAGATCGCGAATCAGGGCGAATTTCCAGATCCCGATGTCATCCAGGGGAATGCACAGGACGGTGGACAGGACCGGTGGCAGGTCCATGCTCTGGTGGTGCAGCGTCGTGACATAGCGTCTTCCCAGACGCCCCACCAGATAACCCAGTTCAAAAAGCAGGCTGGAGGTCGGCGCCTCGCTGATGTCCTTCGGGGACAGCAGGACCAGGACGTAGGTGTCGGAGGTCCAGTGTTCAAAGCGGTCGATCACCGTCTGCTGCGCCGTCAACTGATCGTGCAGGACGATGGGGTGCAGACCAATGCCGCGGATGAACCGCGTCACGCGATTCTTCAATGCCACGTCCGCGCCGTGGACAAGGAAGACATTTTTTTTTGGTCTTCTGGACATCGCCGATGATCCCTTGAGGGGATCCTATGCTAGCAGCACGGGCCGGGGAGCGCTATCGGCTTCGCGGGGAAGCTACCCCTGTCCCGTGGAGCCAAAGCCCCCTTCCCCCCGATCGGTCGAGGAGAGGGCTTCACCGTCGCGGATCTCTTCGATGTCCAGCGTGGCAACGGCGGCGACCACCAGCTGCGCGATGCGATCCCCCCGCCGTACGGTCACCGCTTCCTGGCCCAGGTTGATCAGCAGCACCTTGACCTCCCCTCGATAATCGCTGTCGATGGTGCCAGGGGCGTTGACCACCGTGACGCCGTGGCGTAACGCCAGGCCACTGCGGGGGCGCACTTGCCCTTCCCAGCCGGGGGGGATCTCGAAGATCAGTCCGGTGGGGACGGCCAGCCGTTGGCCGGGTTGGATGGAGAGATCACCCTCCGTGGCGGCCCGTAGATCGGCGCCCGCGGCGCCGACAGAGGCCGGTTGGGGCAAGGGCAGCCCCTCGGCGGCGGGCAGCCGTCGCACCCGGATTCTGGTCAGGGTTCGGTCCTCCATCCCTAACTATCGCCGTCCCCAGCGGACCCGCCACCCCGCTGGGGCTGGGCTGGGAGTGCGGGCTGTCCCGATTGACCGCTGCGGCCACGGTTCCCGCCAAAACCTTCCGGGAGTTCGAGGCCATTCAAGGGGTTGGAGGGGCGCCCCCCACCGTTGTCGTCTTCCCCAATCCCTTGAGGGATCAGAGCGGGTCTTCCGGCGTTGCCCTGCCCGGGAACCGGTCGACCCACCCGTCCCGGGTTTCCGCCCTGCCCCGCCCGGGCGGGTTGTCCCGGCTGCCCAGGTTGTCCCGGGGGCGGTTGGAAGGTAATCGTGGGGGTCAGTCCCGGGCGAAAGGGGCGGCCCAGGGTGCGGCCCGAAGGGACGATGGGCGGGCGGTCGGGAACGTCCGCATGACCCGAGACCATATCGAAGGTAAAGACCCACTGGTCATAGGTCGAGTTGTCCATGAAGACGCGCAGGGACTCCTCCGTGCTCTTGCTGCGGACTCCCGCGATGGGTCCCACCACGCGCCCGTCGGGATCCCCAAAGGCGCCCCCACGACTCTGGGGGAGGGTGCTGGGCTGCCCCCCGGGGGCTCCCGGCTGATTGCTGGAGGGGCTGCCCGGGCGGCTCTGCTCTCCCGGTGGGCCCTGGCCCTGCTGGTTGCCCGCCGGAGCGCCGGGTCCCCCTTGCAGGACCACCGCCCATTCCCCATCTTCGGTCATGGGGTCCTTCCAGAGCTGGCGGATGCACCGGGGTTTGACCTCGATCAGCTCCTCCAGGCGCACCGGAAGCCGCTGGAAGCGGACCTGAAAGACGCGGATCGCCTCGGCGTATTGCAGACCCCGGGAGATCAGCTCCGCTTCCCGGTCCCGCTTGCTGACGGCGCTCCACAGGGGCAGCGAGGCGGTGACGGCGATGGTCAAGCCGGTGAGGATCACCAGCAGGATGACGATGTTGTAGCCAGCCTGGCTCCCGGTGGTGGAACTACGATGGGTGCGGCGCATGGTGTCACCACTCGTTGTAGTGGGTCTCGCCGTCGAGGCTCAAGTCTTTGGAGCCGGAGTAGACATCCCAGATTCCGGGTTCAGCGCTGTCGAAGACGTCAGCGCCGGTGTCGAAGTCCGAGAAATCCGAGTCGATCTCCTGGTCGCTGGCATCCTCGTAGACCAGTTCCCAGGTGTCGTTGGCCCCGGTCATGGGGTCGATGGGCACCGTCCGCAGGTAGGATTCATCGGCCAGCGCCTCCAGGCTCGGGGGATACTTCCCCTGGTCGGCGTAGTATTGGTTGATGACATCGCGCAGGGTGTGCAGGTTGGTCTTGAGGACCGCTTCCTTGGCCCGCCGGGGGTGCTGGTACAACGCGGGAATGGCGATCGTGGCAAGAATGCCGATGATGGCCATGACGATGATCAGTTCCAGGATGGTGAAACCGTATTGGCGGTGTTTTCTTCGAGCGATCTTGCGCATGATCCTGTGTCCTTTCGAGGGTCGGTCGCGCGGCTACCAGGCGCGATACGGTACGCCGTTGAGGCCCACGCCTCCACTGGTAGTGCGGATGTCGAAAGCGTTCTCCCCACCCCAGGAGCTGGCGTCGGGCTCGTCGTCATAACTCAGCACGAGCCACTCATCGCTGCCCGTCATGGGGTCGATGGGGATGCGCCGCAGGAAGCGGACCTTCATATCGACCTGGCCGACGATCTCGACCCCCTCCACCAACGTTTCGAGGTCCGGTGGGTAGCCATCGGTGCCTAGCTCGACGGGGATCAGTCCGGCATCACTGTAGCGCTTGAATTCATCGATGGCCGAGCGCACCTCGCGCAGGGCGGAACGCAATTCGATCTCCTTGGAGCGCTTGAAGGAGTACCGGGCCATCGGGAAGGTGACCATGGTGAGGATGCCCAGCAGTGCCGCCACGACCACCATTTCGATCAGGGTCAAGCCCTGCTGATGACGAAGGTACCGAGGATCTCTGCGTTGCATGGGAACCTCCTCAATCCGAAACGCGCTGCTGCCGGGGGCCTTGGGGTTCCACGGGGCGCTGGGGCAGCAGCTGAATCCGTCCGCCATGGGTGGTCACCGGCAGGGGTTGGAGGGCGGCATCCTGGGCGCCCGCATCCTCCAGGAAGACATGAGCCTCCCCGGTGCCCACGGCGCGGAATTCGATGTGGGCCACGACGCCCTGTCCCGCGATCCCGCCTCGTTGGCCCAGGCGGCTGGCGCCGAAGGTGATCCGACCGGGGTGGGAGAGGTCCGCCAACACCGCGGTTTCCTCGGCGCCGCCCAGGAAGTCCCCCTCGGTGACCCGGACCCCGCGCAGCAGCGCCGGATCGAAGCGCACCGTCAACGGCACGTGGGCGATGGGGGTCGAGGTGTTGGCCCGGAGGGCTACGGTGAAGGTTTCCCCCACGGTGGCGGTGGTGGAGCGGGGGATCAAGGAGAGATCGACGGCGGGGGTCGAGGGCGACGGGGCCGCCCCTTCAGAACCCCCCAAGACCAGGGCTGTGGCGCTGTGCAGCAAGCCGCCGACGGGACCCGTGGGTCGCCGCAGGTACGGGGGGATCTCCAGCGCGGAGCTGTTGTTGGGGTCGTCCTCGTCGTCCTCGAACAGGCTGGACGGCGGCAGCCCCGAGGGCGCCAGTTCGGTGCCCGGTGTGGCATCGTCCTTGCCCTCACCCGAGTCGTCCCGCAAGCCGCGGGGCAGCCGCTGGAGCCTCTCCCGCAGCAGTTGTTGCACCCGTTCCCGCTGGTCCGGTCGTTCGAAGGGACCATCGATGTCGGCCTCCACCCGCGGGCTGCCCCCCCGGAAGGTGATGTTCGACTCGGTGCCGACCCAGATGGGGAGCAGGTCGTTCTCCGTCAGGTTGGGAGTGCGGATGATGTGGGGGGTCATGGTCATGACGACATCGGTGCGGGTGTGGTCCCGGTTGCTGTTGGTGAACAACCGACCGATGAGGGGGATGTCGGACAGCCCCGGCACGCCGGATTCCGTATCGATGTCCTCCGTGCGGATGAGCCCGGCGAGGAAGTTGGTCTCGCCGTCCTTCAGCCGGATGGTCGATTCGATGCGCCGGGTGCCGATGACCGGCTGCCGCTGGCCGCCGGTACCCTCCACGAAGTTCGAGATATTGCTGACTTCCACCTTCACTTTGAGGGTGATTTCCTTGTTGTGGTGCACCCGCGGCTCCAACTCGATCTGAATGCCCACGTCGGTGTACTGGAAGGTGGTCAGCGGGACGATGTTGCCCCCCACGGTATTGGACGTGTTGAAGGTGGTGGTGGGCACCGGGACCCGCTCACCGATCAGCAGGGTGGCCTTTTCCCCTTCGCTGATGCGCAGCTGCGGCTTGGCCAGCAGTTGGGCTTCGGTGTTGCTCTTGACGAAGTTGTAGATGAAGTTGGGGATGGTCAGCACCCAATTGTTGGTGGTCAGGTCGTCGATGTCGGAGAGCCGCAGGGGGACGTCGGCCCCGCCCAGGTCCAGGCTCTGGGTGATGCTGTAGCTGTCCAGCAGCACGCCCAGGTTGCGCATGCGACCGGTGTTGACCTGCAACAGTTCCACGTCGATGACCACTTCCGCCTTGGCCTTGTCGTTGGATTCGATGATCCGTTCCGCCACCTTCACCTTGTCGGCGGTATCCCGCAGGATGATGGCGTTGAGCTGCTCATTGGTGGCGATCTTCTTGGCGTCCACCAGGGAGCGAAGCATGGTCATCACCTGCTTGATGTCGGCGTTGGAGAGGAAGAAGGTCTGGATGACCAGATCCTCATAGTTGCGGCGGTTCTGGGGCGTGTCGGCGACGATGATGATGGTGTGCTCGTCCTGCACCTTGTAGAAATGACCGGCGGAGCGGATCAGCACCTCCAGGGCGTCCTGGGCGGTCACCTCGCGCAGGGTGATGGTGATCTCCTGGTCCTTGAGCGCCGGATCGAAGAGAACGTTGATGCCGAAGGCTTGCCCCAGCGCCCGGTAGATATCCTTGATGGAGGTGGGCTCCGGAAACTCCAGGTCGATGGGCTCGGTCGAGCGCGGGTTGAGGGTCGGCGGCTGGGGGCGTGCGCCTCGGGTTCTGGCCTTGAGATCGTCGATGGTCTCCCCGGCGTTGGCCCGGCGCTCGTCGGCGATCTCCTGCACCAGGGTGGCCATTTCCACCTGGGCGTACTGGTTGGTGGGATCGAGCTGGACGGCCTGTTGGAATTCCACCAGGGCCCGCTCCGCCACCCCGGCGTCGCGGAAGCGTTTGCCCTTTTCAAAATGTTCTTGCGAAGCCCGGATCTTGGTCCGCATCAAGGCGGCCCGATAGGTCAGGTTGTCCGGGTCCTGTTCCAGCGCCTCCATGTACTGGAGGACGGCCTCGTCCCAGTTTCCCTGATCCGCGGCCATCTCCGCCTTGCGGAAGCTTTGGAAACTGGTACAGCCTGCGAGTCCACTCGTCAGGCCGACGAACAACAGCACGAGGGCAGCTCGCCCTGAAAGTTGGCGCATCATTGGGAACACCTCTCCTTAACCACCGATTTCCAGCTGCTTCGCGGGCTCGTCCGGATGGTTCTTGTAGCCGATATAGATAGATTCGAAGCCGATCTTGGCCACGACGAATTCTTCCTGGACCACATCGCCCTCCACGGCATTGATGATCAACTCACCGTCCTCCAACACCGCGATCCGACGCCGCTTGGGGCCAAAGCTGCCGACATAGCGGAAGTTGATCGTCGGCAGAACGACCACCGGGGGTCCTGGATCGACCGGTAGGGGTGGCGGTGGAGCTTTCACCACCGGCTTTACGGGCGGTGGTGGTGGTGGCGGCGGCACGGGGCGGGGCGGGGTGTAGAACTGCCACAGATTGCGGCCCACTGCGGTATCCCCAGACTTGGGTTCGAGGGCGGCGATCTTCAACTCCGCGACCGGCAGCTGCTCCGGGTCCACCTTGGCCCGACCCCCGCGGCGACCCCGGGTGGGGCGGGTGGCGGTCGCGCCGACGGGATCGTCCCCGGAGGCGCTGACCACGGTCTCCGAGGGGCCGCCGCTGAAGACGACGCGGTACAGGGCGATCAGGGCGACGAGGCCCAGCAACACCAGGAGGAATCGAGTGCGTCCGGTCACGGGCTGGCTCATAGCGTGCTCCCCCCCACGGCGCCGGTCTCATCGGTCTCATTGGTGAATAGGGTAGAAAGGCGCAAGCTAATGCGTAATTCTTCGCCCTCGCTGCCGCCTCCCAGGCGGATTTCCTCCAGGGTCAGGAAGGATTCCGTCAACTCCAAGGTGTTGATCAGGCGCCGCAATTCGGCGTAGCTCCCGGAGACGGAAAAGACGAAAGACTTCTGGATCAGCCCGAAGTCGCCGAGGCTTTGTTCCGGGTAGCTCACCCGATCGGGGACCAGCCCGGCCTGGCGAGCCAGCTGCCGCAGCTCCGCGATGGATTGGGTCAGGCGCTGGCTTTGGGTCGAGAGGCGCTCCTCGTACAGCACCCGGATGCGCTCCTGGTTCTCGAGGATCTGATCGACCTGGTGGCGCAGCTGGCGGCTGCGCTCTGTCACCTGGGCCTCGCGCTCCTTGGCGCTGGTGAGACGCTGCTGTTCCAGGTTGGCCTGGTCTCCGATGCCGACCAGAGAGTAGGCCAGAGCCCCCGCGCCGTTGAGCAGGAAGAAGACCAGGGCGGGCACCCATATCCGCCAGCGGGTGAGCCAGTTTTCGGGCTGCAAACTCATGTCTCTTCACCCTCCGCAGCATTCCCGTCAGTCTCTGTGCCGTCTTCATTCCCACCCGGGCCGTCTTCCGCCCCAGCTGGATCCGCCACCGTCTCGGTGGCGGCGAGGTGAGGGTGGTACACGACGGAGAGCTGGAAGCGGATCAGCCCCGCCGCATCGACGGCGTCGCTGCTCAACTGGGGGTTGCTGAACGCGGGGGCGGCGAAGAGCTGGTCGATGAATTCCAGCTGGGCTCCACCATCTTTGGCGATGCAGTCGATGTTCAGCCGCACCCGTTCCCCATCGGTGGGTTGCGGCGGGCGCCGGGAATCCGCCTCCTCCGCCTGGGGGGAGAGGCTGAGCAGGCGCACATTGCCGGGCAGAACCTCCTCCAGGTCGTCAAAGAGGCGGCTCCAGCCGAAGGTGCGCTCGGCGATCTTGCGGTTCAGGAAGGCGACCTGGGCGTTCTGTTGAGGAAGCTGCAAGCCCTGGAGCTGGCTCCTCAGGGTGCTGATGGCGGCTTCCTGCTCCGCGATGCGCGCCTGGGTGGCCGTCAGGTCATCGCGCCGGTCTTCGGAGGAGGTGAAGTAATCCCAGTAGAGGACGGCGTTGAACACCAGGAGGATGCCTCCCAGGAACCACAGCAGCGTCGCCGCGCGACCGATGGGTCGGGCGTTGACGAAGGGCTTGCGCGCCAGATTCAGGTCCAGGGTCCTCACGCGACCTCCTTGAGAGCTGCCCCGGCGAGGGGAGCGACCTCCGCCCACAGGCCCCCGGGCGCTCGCACCCCCTGGGGCTCCGCTACCGGCAGGTGGATCCCATTGAGGCTCTCAACGGGGGCATCGAGGCCCACCTCCAACCAGCCTTGCCACGCTTCTTCCAGCTCCGGTGGGGCCATCAGCAGCGCACGGTCCAGGACGGCTTCGGGAAGGTGTTCGGCAAGAAAGCCATGGGTCATTTTCAAATCCCGGATCACCAGCCGTTCCCGGGCGGCGAAGGGCATTTCCCCGGCGGTGCCCTTGAAGCGGTGAAGCACCGGTTCCCCGTTCCGGGCGAAGGTCAGAGTGTAGCCTTCGTCCCGGATCACGGCAAGGGCCGTCAGGCCTGGACCCAGCGCCTGGTCCACCGCCGCCAGGGTGCTGAGGCTCAGGTTGGTGATCCTGCCCAGGCGGATGCCCGCGCGCTGGAAGGTGGCCTCCAGCTGGGTCAACAGAAGATCCAGCGCGAAGCCCAGCATCAGCCGTTGCGATCCCGCTTTGTCCTGGGCCAGGGGGGTCACCGCGACACCGCGGATCCGCAGTTCTTCGACCCGGAAGGGCACCAGGCGTTTCAATTTCCAGCGCAGCATTTCTTCCCGTTGCTCGCGGTCCCGAGGCAACGCTCCGGTCTCGGCAAAGGCGATGCGGAACCAGCTGTCGGGGAGGATCAGGGAGGCGTCTTCCACCGGGCCGGAGAGCCGTTGGAGGAGGTCCGCCAGGGGTTGGTCCAGCTCCCGCTCCTCGCGCAGAGGACCACCCAGCAGACCGGTCTGGAAGATCTGGGGCGGCAATTCCACGGTGGCGTGTTCCAGCAGCCGGGCCTGACCTCCGTCGCGTACGGTACGCCCATAGGTCAATCGCCCCGCGTCCAAAAAGAAAGCGTGGGGCGGCGCGGCGATGGGGGCGGTGCCCGCCAGGCGCTCAATCCACAAAGGTAACTTTATTGATCTCACGAAGCGTGGTCACTCCCTGGAAAGCCTTGTCGAGGGCGGACTCGCGGAGGAAGCGCATCCCCTCCTCCGCGGCGGCCCGTTTGATTTCCGACGCGGGGCGCCGGGCGAGGATCAATTCCCGGATACTGTCCGAGAGGTCGAGCAATTCGGAGACCGCCAGCCGACCGTGGAAACCGGTGCCGTTGCAGTCGATGCAACCGGACCCCTCATAGAAGGTGTAGTCGGCGTACGTTTTCGGGTCAAGGCCGCTCTCCTCCAGCATCTCCGGAGACGCCTGCATCGGCTGCCGACACGACAGACAGATCTTGCGCACCAGGCGTTGGGCGAGGATGCAGTTGAGGGCGGAGACGAAGTTGTAGGGATCGACCTTCATGTTCAGGAAGCGCCCCAGGACATCGACCACGTTGTTGGCGTGGACGGTGGTGAAGACCAGATGGCCGGTCAGCGCCGACTGGATGGCGATCTGGGCGGTTTCCTCGTCGCGGATCTCACCGACCATGATCTTGTCGGGGTCGTGGCGCAGGATGGAGCGCAGGCCGCGGGCGAAGGTCAGGCCCTTCTTCTCGTTGACCGGGATCTGGGTGATCCCCCGCAGCTGGTATTCCACCGGATCCTCGATGGTGATGATCTTGTCCTCGGTGGACTGGATCTCCGACAGGCAGGCGTAGAGGGTGGTGGTCTTACCGGAACCGGTGGGACCGGTCACCAACACCATGCCGTAGGGCTCGCGGGCGAATTTCCGGAGCTTCTTCAGGGTGTCCTCGTCGAAGCCCAGGATATCCAGGCGAAGGTTCTTGAACTCCTCGCTCATGGATTCCTTGTCGAGGATCCGGATCACGCAATCCTCGCCGTGCACCGAGGGCATGACGGAGACGCGGAAGTCGATGTTGCGGCCTCCCATGCGCACCTTGAAACGACCGTCCTGGGGAATGCGCTTTTCGGCGATGTCCAGCTCCGCCATCACCTTGATGCGGGACAGGATGGTCTGGTGGTGCCGCTTGTCGATGGGCTCCATGGCCTGGTAGAGAACCCCGTCGATGCGGTACTTGATGACCACCTCGGTGTCTCGGGTCTCGATGTGGATGTCCGAGGCACGACGCTGGATGGCGTTGAAGAGGGTGGAGTCCACCAACTTGATGATCGGGCTGGTGTCGGCGCTGATGCTCTCGATGGAGAGGATCTCCTCACCACCGTCTTCATCCTCCTGCACCAGCTGGATGCGGAAGTCTTCACTGGCCTCGTCCAGGACCGCCTGGGCGCTCTCCGATTTTTCCAGGATCTCCTGAATCAGCGAGGCCACCCCGGCCTTGACCTCCACCGGCTGGCCGAGAAGGAGTTCCAACTCGTCGAGCTTGGTGACATCGGTGGGGTCTTCCATCACCACCGCGATGCGACCGTCCAGTTGGGCTTCGGGGATGAACCCGTAGCGCAGCATGAGATCGAAGGGGATGCGCCGGAAGAGGTCGTTGTCGATGCGGAAATGGGTCACATCGACGAATTCCAGGCCATAGCGCTCCGCCACCGCCTCGGCGCCATGGCGCTCCTCCTCCAGGCGGCGCCGGGCATCCTCCTGGGTCTCAAGCTGGGGTTCTTTGGCGGTAACACTCATCGTTTCGGTCTTCCATTCCATGTAACGGCTGGGACGCTCCGGGCGTCTATCCGCCGCTATTGCAATTGGGTCATGACGCTGAACAGCGGCAAATAAATCGATACCAACAGAATCCCGATGATCAACCCCATGATCACCAGCATCACCGGTTCCACCAGCGACAGGAGGCGTTGGGTGCGGGTTTCCACTTGCTGATCCAGAAAGTCCGCCACACTGCCCAGCATTTCGTCCAGGGCGCCGGTGGCCTCACCGACCTTGATCATGTCCACCGCCATGTCGGTGAAGATTCCGCTCTCCTCCAGAGCCTGGTGGAAAGACTCCCCCTCCCGCACCTTCTGGATCGTCGGCTGGAGCTTATCGCGCAGGTAGGCATTGCTGATCCCGTTGACGGCGATCTCCGAAGCGGGAACCAGGGGAATACCGCCGGAGAGCAGGGTCGCGAGCGAGCGGCTGAACTCCGCAAGGCCGAAGCGATGAAAGATGCTACCGACGATGGGTAGCTGGAGGGTGAACCGATCCACCGCGATCCTGCCGACGTTGGTCTTGCTCCACCGGCGATAGAAAACCCAGCCGCCCCCCAGGCCCCCCAGGATCAGCACCCAGTTGCTGCGCACGGTGTCGATAACGCCCAGCATCATCCGCGTCAGCAGGGGCAATTCGGCGTTCAGCTCATCGTAGAAGGAGGTGAACTTGGGCACCACCACCAGCGCCATGACGGACAGCATGATCAGCGACAGGGCGACCAGCACCGCCGGATAGATCAGGGCGGAGGTCACCTTGCGGCGGGCCTCGCTGACCAGTTGCAGGTAGCGGATAAAGCGGCGGATGACGGATTCCAGCTCGCCGCTTTTTTCCCCGGCTTTGAGGGTCGAGGGGTAGAGACGGGGGAACATATCCCCATGGGCCTCGAAGGCGCTGCTCAGGTCCTCACCCGATTTGACCCGGTTGCGGATGTCCTCCAGCACGGGGCGGAAGTCCGGATTCTTCATCCGTTCCAACATCAGCTCCAGAGCCTGCATCAGGGGTAGGCCGGCGTGGAGGAGGGAGGCCATCTCCTGGTTGAAGACCAGGAAATCCTCGGTCTTCAAGCGCTTCTTGCGCTTGCTCAGCCGGAATCCCCCGCCGGGTATCGAAAAGCGGCTCAACAGGCCCGCCGGTCGCACGGAGAAGATGTGGTAGCCGCGCTTTTCCAGATCTCGACGCAGGGAGTGCTCATCCGCCGCCTGGTGCTCCTGTTGCACCACCAGGCCGTCGGGGGTTCCGAGACGACAGAGGAACTCCATGGTTAGCGCTCCTTCCGGGGGCGGGTTCCCGTGGGCAGGGCAGTATCCTGTTGGGCGCTGAGCACCAGCATCAGGGCTTCCTGGCTATCCTCGCTGGGCGCGAGACCCAGGTAGAGGGTCTGGGCCAGCCGCAGATTGAGGGTGGTGTGAATCAGCCGGTGGGCTTCTCCCCCCTCGGTCTGACGGGCCATGCGGAAACCGTGCAGACGGAGCCGGTCGCCCTCGGCCACGGTGCCCACCTGGAATTCCAGGTGAAAACGCTCCGCCATCCGGTAGGCGACGTTCTCCCCTTCCCGGGTGCGCAACTCGGTGGTGGCCACCTGATGGAAGGTGTGACTGGGCATCAGTTGCGTCAGGCGTTCCAGAAGTTTGCCGGGGATATCCGAGGGGGTTCCCGGAGAAAACTTCAGGGAGCGGGCCTCGATGATCTGTACCGCGATGCGGATCGGTTTCCCGGCGTGGTCGAAACGATCCAGCAATGCCACGACGCGGTCGATGGCCTGCTGCTCATCCCGTAAGACGAGGGTATTCTCCCGCGGCTTGATCTCCAGGGTGCCCCGGGGAGAGAGGAGCGAGTACACCAGGGGCAAGGCGTCGATGGCCGGTTGGTGGCCCAGTTTGTAGACGTGGAGCATCAGCGGCGCGGTCTGGTTGTCGGGCTGGGCCGCGACGCTCTCCGGGAACGCGCCGGGCAGGAGCACCAGGAGCAACAAAAGCCGAGCCGGTCCCCAGGGCCAAGTCAGCGCGCACCGCCGGGATGAGGGGCGGTGCGCGGGAGTCTGGCACGATGGGGCCTTGGGGGCGGCGAGCATCAACGAGGGCGGTGGCATGGTGTCGAGGGAAGCTTAGACGTCGATGGTCGGATCGATGACGAACGCGACGGCGATGGTCTCGTCCTCGGCCAGGCTGGTGTTGCCGCGAAACTGGTAGATGCGCGCCGCGGGGTTTTCCACCCCTTCCAACACCGGCTCGTTGAAGTTGTCGGAGGCCCCCAACGCATCGACCACCGCGTCGAGGCTAGCGGCATCACGGACTTCGCCCGGCAGCGTGGTGGTGCGCAAGCTCGACAGGTTTCCCGCGACGCCCCCCGTGCTCATCTCTGGCGCCAGGGGCACACCACCACCGGCCATGCCCAACCCCATGCCCACAGCCAGGGCGGCGACCGCGGGGAACCACCAACGACCGCTGCGGGCCTGGCGGGCTTCCTCGATCCCCCCCTGGGCACCGGTGAGTTCCCGGTTACGGCGCAGCACCGCGACGGATTGCACCATGGCGGCGATATCGCTGGCGTCCACCTCGACGGTGGGCAGGCGCCGGAAGCCCAGGGTTGGGTCGATCTCCACCGCCCGAGCGCGGCACGAGGAACACTCGTCCAGATGAGCGACGAATTCGTCCCATCCCTCCGGTTGCGGCAGGGAAGGATCGAAGCGGTGCTCCAGCAGCTCTTCCAAGGCTGGGTGCGTCGCGCCGAAGGTCGGTTGTGTCGCGTGGCTCATCGTCCCTCCTCCGCCAGCCCTTGCCGCCCCTGGGGGGAGATGGCGGCGTATTCCGGATAGTGCTGTATCAGTTCCTGGCGCAGCACTTTGCGCGCGTTGAACAGGTGGTTGCGCACGGTGGATTCACGACAACCCACGATCTCCGCCACTTCCTGGGAGGAACGCCCTTCAACCTCCCGCAGCAGGAAGACGGCGCGCTGTTTTTCGGTCAATTTGCTGGCCAGCCGTTCAAAGATCTCCATGACCTCGCGCCGTTCCAGGCAGGCAAACTCGCGGCGACTGTGGTTGTCCGCCACCTGGCGCAAGTGGCGCCGCACGGGATCGCTGCTCCGTTCTCGGGTGCGCCGCGCCCGCAGCAGGTCGATGGCCAGATTGGTGGCGATGCGGAAGATCCAGGTGTTGGGGCTCCATTGGGGATCGAATTTGGTGCGATTCTCCCAGATGCGGACGAAGGACATCTGCACGACATCGCGACTCTCTTCAAGATCCCCGAGAATGCGGTACACGGCCTGGATCAGCGGTTTGGTCTTGCGTTGGATCAGCTCGTTGAGGGCATCTTCTTCGTCCCGGGCGAGGGCCTGCAGGACTTCGAGGTCGGAGCGATCCGCCCAGGGCTCCACTCCGGGGGCGGAGTAGACGAGGGTGGGTCGGGTTGTCGGCATGGTGTCGGTTTCCTTCGTGGTGCGCGTCGCAGGTCTAAATTTCCGTGTCGCTCCTTCTTACGGCGGTGGGACGGCGAGCGTCTACGGATGAGACTATACTCCGCGCGACGATGAGGCAAACGGACAAACCCCAAGGATCCCGCTGGTTGAGTCGGTTGGGTTGGCTGCTCTACGAGGTGATGGCGGGAGGGCTGTGCGCCCTGGCATTGCCGTGGCTGGCGGTGCGTCGGGGCGGCCACTACCGTCCCACGTTGCGGCCCCGGCTGGGGCTCCAGGGCTGGGGGGGGAGCCCACGGGCCACGCCCACCGAACCCCCGGGGGCGGGTGGGGTGTGGATTCACGCCGTGTCCGTGGGCGAGGTGGGGGTGGCGGCCACCCTGGCCCGGGCACTGCCGGAGGCCCTGCCGCTGCTGGTGACCACGGTGACCCCGACGGGACAGGCGCTGGCGCGGAAAGTGCTGGGAAACCGCGCCCGGATCGCCTATTTCCCCTTCGAGATCGGCTGGGCCGTACGGCGTTTCGTTCGCCGTCTCGCCCCCCGCGTGCTGATCGTGGTGGAAGGGGATCTCTGGCCGCTCGTCCTCCGGGAGGTGCACCGCCGGGGGATCCTGGTGGCGGTGGTCAACGGGCGGATGAGCGACCGTAACTTTGGCCGACTGCGACGGGTCCGGGCCGTCCTGGGATCGCTGCCGGGTCGCCTGCTGCTTGAGCCGGTAGACCGTTTCGGGGCCCAGACCGAGGTCGATGCCGAGCGGTGGCGCCGCCTGGGCGTACCGCCGGAGCGGCTCAAGGTCACCGGCAATCTGAAGTATGAGACGCCGGAGCCGCCGCCCGTATCGCCGTCGCTGGTCGAAGGTCTGAAGCGCTGGGCTGCGGGGAGATCCCTGCTGCTGGCGGGATCGACCATGGCCGGGGAGGAGGGCGCGGTCCTCGACGCGTTGGCCCGCCTGGGGACGGAACGAGCCCTGCTGGTGCTGGCCCCGCGCCATCCGGAACGCTGTCCGGAAGTCGTCGCACAGGCGACCGCCGCGGGCTTCCGGGTGGCCCTGCGCAGCGCCCTGACCGATGGTTCGCCAACCGATAGGATGGACCTCGTGGTGCTCGATACGCTGGGGGAACTGGCGGGCCTCTATCGTCTCGCGGTGGGCGCCTTCATCGGCGGGACCCTGGTGCCCACGGGGGGGCATAATCCCCTGGAGGCGGCCCGCTTTTCGGTGCCCGTGGTGGTGGGGCCTTCGATGCATAACTTCCGCGAGATGGCGGGCCACTTCGATGCCGCGGCGGCCTGGCGCCGGGTGGCGGACGCCGCGATGCTGGCGGAGGTGTGGCGGCAATGGCTGGACGATCGGGAGGGGGCGGCGGCCTTGGGAAACCGTGGCCGCGCCCTGATCGATGCCCACCGGGGCGCGGTGGAGCGCACGGTGGCTCTGTTGGAACCTCTTCTGGAAGGGATCGGCGGATGAGCGACGACAATCATCAGATGGGCGGCCAAAGCCATGGCCAGGTCGACTATCTGGAGACCCCGGCGCGCCCGCGCTCCCCCTGGCAGTGGCTCTATGGCACCGGTCACCGGCTGCGCCGGGCCTGGTATCGGGAACGCGCCCGGCGCCTGCCCCGTCCCGTGGTCAGCATCGGCAATCTGCATTGGGGAGGAGCCGGGAAGACGCCCCTGGTGGCGGCCATCGCCGGCCATCTGCGGGATGGGGGCTGGCGGGTGGCCATCCTGTCTCGTGGCTACCGCAGCGCAGGACGGGGGGTGCGGGTGGTGAGCACCGGGGAAGGGCCGCTGCTCGGCCCTCTGGTGGCCGGGGATGAACCGGTCTTGTTGGCCGGAGAACTTCCCGGCGTGGCGGTGGTGGTGGACCCGGACCGCTACCAGGCGGGACGCCACGCGCTGGAGCGCCTCGATCCCGAGCCGGATGTGTTCTTGTTGGATGACGGCTTTTCCCACCTGCGTCTGCATCGGGACCTCGATCTCCTGGTTTTTCCCGCCAACGATCCTTTCGCCGGGGGCCGCTTGCCGCCATCGGGCCGCTTGCGGGAGCCGCTGGCCAGCGCCGCGCGGGCGGATGCGGTGCTGTTGAGCGGCGGGCGCCCGGGGCAGGGGGCCGCCCTGGCCCGCGCCCTGGCCCCCTTTGGCTTTTCCGGCCCCGGGTTCGCCAGCCCCGTGGAGGCGGGTTCAGCCCGGCGCGTCTCGGAGGAGACCCTGGGCCAGGCGACCAAGGTGTTGCTGGTGTCGGCCATCGCCCGTCCCGAGCGTTTCCGCCAGACCGTGGAGGCGGCGGGTTATGAAGTGGTGGGCGACCTGCGCTTCCCGGACCACCACGCCTACCCGGATCGCACCCTGGAGCGCGTTCGGGCGGCCTTCGAAAGCACCGGTGCCGAGGTGGTGCTGACCACCACCAAGGATCGGGTCAAACTCCATGGACGACTCTCCGTACCGCTGGCGGACGTGCCCATCCGGGCCCTACCCGAAGAGAGTTTCTGGGGGTGGTTGGATCGCGCCCTGGAGCCCTGGCGACCCGCCCATTGGAGCCAGCCGCGTCAGCCGCTCCGGGGTCGGCGCCCGGACGGGGGGGTGGCGGCACCCGAGGAGGGGGCTCCCCGATGACCGGGCGTAGGCTCCGTCACGCCGTGGAGTTTGCCGCCTTCCGGGCGGCCTGGTGCCTCCTGCGGATCGTGCCCCACACGGTCGCCCGCCGTCTGGGGCGGGGCCTTGGAGCCCTGGCTCACGGGCTGCTGGGCGGTCGCCGCCGGATCGTCGAGGACAACCTGCGGCGCGCTTTTCCCGACCGGAGCGAGGCGGAGCGGCGGCAGATCCACAAGGAGTGCTTCCGCCGGTTCGGCATGGCGG
>Ga0210063_1000219_pt1 | contig 19782 bp, 12 predicted proteins | sample Muzzi_PWA_D1_FD_185529 | JGI IMG/M metagenome (GOLD analysis project Ga0210063, IMG submission 185529) | Wetland microbial communities from San Francisco Bay, California, USA, that impact long-term carbon sequestration - Muzzi_PWA_D1 (SPAdes) | ecosystem: Environmental > Aquatic > Marine >... | reverse complement strand
AGCCGTTAATCTGAGCCAGTCCCGTTATTCCAGGTTTCACTTTATGGCGCAACATGTACTCAGGCACAAGCCTCCGGAACTCTTCATTATGCGCCACAGCATGCGGACGTGGGCCAACCAGAGACATCTGCCCCGACAACACGTTCAGTAGCTGTGGTAATTCGTCCAGAGAAGTGCGCCGTAAAAACCTACCTAGTCTTGTCACCCGGACATCGTCACGTTTCGCCTGCGAAATCGACTCGCCATCATCCATCGTCGACATTGTCCGGAATTTTTTTACCAGAATTTCCTGGCCGTCCAGGCCATATCGCCGTTGTATGAATATCGCTGGCCCCGGTGACGTCGCCCGAATCGCAACACAGATAGGTAACAACAGCGGAATCAGAAAGATGAGCGCGACAGCAGAGGTGAACACGTCAAAAATCCTCTTTGTGAATCCTTCCACTCCGAGAAAGGGGCTCTCAAAAATGCTGATCATCGGAGTGTTTCCACAAAGGAACCAGCTGCCATGCATGAACTGGTACGCTCCATAGTCCTGCGCGATGTAGACAGACACCGTTGTATTTCTGAGCTGGTCAATCAGCGTCAGAATTCGATGCTCCGCGGCAAAAGGTAACGCGATGAAAACCACATCCAGTTCTCCTCGCCCAGCCTGTTCAACCAGGTCCGCCAGATTACCTATATGATCAAACTCGGTGAGCTCAAATACCCTGGATTCGTCGCTGATAAGTCGATCATCGAAAAATCCGAGGATCTGGACTCCAGTCCAATTCGACATCTGAAGGTCGAGAGCCAGTCGACTGCCTATCTGGGTACGACCCACGATAGCCGCTGTTCGAGTGTTGTAACCGTTCCTACGGAGAATTCTGAGTCCGCCACGTAAAACGAAACGCCAGGCAATGAGAACAATCGGAACCCAGAACAGCCACGCACTCATCCCGATCGGTGCCTGACTCAATCCAACACCGAACAGTGTCGCTCCAAAGAACAATGCAACCAGAGCAACCCCCCAGGCCGCAAAGACTTTTGCCGTCTCATCTTTTCGCGGTTGAATTCGCCAGCTTCGGTAGACTCCAAAACTGTTGGCACATAACAGAAAAGTGGCTAAGGTGCCGATGATCGCAAGCACGTGACGTTCGCTCCAGGCGGCCTGGGCAGGTAGAATGATCAGAAAGAAATATAGACCAATGATAATCAGGACGTCGGCGAATCTGAACAACGCTTCCAGCTTCGATTGATGAGGACGAATTATTCCGTTTATCTGCATGATGAAGCTAACTGTGCCATTGAATTAGTTGGACTACTGGATCAACCGATGTCTATCTGGCAATTCGTCCACCAAAAGCAATATCAGATTTCCTGTGATTATCGGCTTGTTATCTTCGAGCTGTTCTTACCGATCAACCCGTTGCAGCCGAAGCCATTTAAACTACAACCAGCCGGAAGCATGACAAGCTTAACGGTTCATACATGCTAGCAGATCGGGGGAGAGGGATAAGTGCAAAACATCAACGGCTTACAAGTTTTTACGCAGCGTTTACGCCGAAAGGCTGACCGCAAAACGCTCTGGATTGCACTGGTTCTGATTATGACCACTGGTATCGCAACAACATCTCAAGCTGACCAGGTAGCGAACCCAGACTCAACACCCGACACTGTGCGTTTGCTCAAATTCCTTCAGGATCTGCCCAAAAGGGATTCGGCAAGAGTTCTCAGTGGACAGACGGTCGCGAGCGTAAATCTGGAATTTGACGAATATTACCAGCGCTACATCGTTCAACTCAGAAATGAAACTGGCGAAACTCCGGCGATAATGGGTGTGGGCTACGCGTGGGAAGAGGTAGTCCCTGAAGCGATAAGTAACGCAAACCGCCGACTTATTGAACACTGGAAAGAAGGAGGCATCGTCACGGTCAGTATGTCTCCGAACAATCCGTTTACAAACGGCGGCGTGAAAGACTTCTCGATTGGCGGCCGCGACTATTCCGAGATATTTACTCCAGGCACAGAACCCTACAAAAGATGGAGGAACACCCTCTCCGGTATCGCGGATGGACTTGAAGAACTGCGCGACGCCGGTGTCGTCGTTATGTGGCGGCCTCTACACGAAGCAAATGGCGACTTTTTCTGGTGGTCATTCGGACAGAATGACGAGCGGGTGTCGGCGGAAGACTACACCAGGCTCTGGCGCGACATGTTCGACTACTTTTCAGGGGAACGAAAACTCAACAATCTGCTCTGGGTATTCGCCCCCAATGTGCAGGTCAACGATATCGTAAAACCCGTGACGTACTATTATCCCGGAGACCGGTATGTGGACATCGTCGGTCTGGATTACTACGACAACTCTCTCGACGGGTTGAACATCAATAACAGCTACTCCGATCTGGTTTCGACGGGCAAGCCAATCGGGTTAACTGAGGTCGGCCCTGCCTTCTGGTTTTTCGCCCATCCCAGAGGGAAATATGACACGCGAATGGTTGTCGAAACGATTCGTAACAGGTTCCCGGAAATCCGCTTTTTCGCTTACTGGCATGGATGGTCTTCATTCATGTTCAAGGCAAAAATGGGTATCGTCGAAAACGCTCACTACGAGCAGATGTTCCAGGATCCCTGGGTAGTGACCAGAGACAGCCTGAATTGGCGAAAAGCCAGGTAGTCGGATTCTTTCGCTCAATAACCGCTGCCGCGGCGAAGCAGTTGACTGATCATTTACGTTCTTGACCAGGCAATCGCAGGCAATTTCGTAACTTCGGACCATAAGTGGACAACCAGAATATCACCTGTCCTGAGGCCGATTTCGGGCACAACCAGAGGGTGCTGTGAACGATCTCATCCTTTGTCCAGTCAGACAGAAGCTGCGGCGTCGACAAGTGGCCTCGAGAACCATCAATGCCACGACCACCCTGCTCTACAGCAAAACCAATCAGTTCATCCAGTAGTATTCGACCAGGGCTATACGGAGAATAATCAGGCGAGTGGGCAAAGTTGTAGTCGAAAAAAACGTTGTCAGCGACAAACGCCAGCCGATAAGCGATCAGTTGTTCGTCGGCATAAAGCAGCGCCAACGCAACCATGCGTCGCGCTGCCAGTCTAGTCACCAGAGATTTGAAGAACGCAAACGAAACCGCATCCGTGAAAATGCCAACTTCATGCTGGCCTTTCCAACTGGCTTTTTCGACCTTTGATATATCAGCTATCAACCCAGGGATCTCACCCGGTGTTGGAAAGCATACCCGCACTTCAACCTGATCACAGTGTTTCCGCAGCTTAACGTTGGCTCTACGAATCCGTTCCCTGAGTGATCGAGAGTATCGAGCTGTGCGTTGAGCAGGTGAATCTATGTCGGTCAGTGAAAAGTACGGTGCTCGGGAAGATCGCCGCGAACGAACCTTAAAGCCGGCTCTTCCAGCCAATGTCGATAAAGCAGTTTCATCGTTTACTGGTATTTCATCGAGAATCACAACGTCGATTGGTACAGGGATATCGCCGAGCGCCGATCCGATCATCATCCCGATTGACGATTCATCTTCGATTCCCAGCGGGTGACGATCGCCAAACGGATATCCCAACAGGCGGAGCGTTCGAAGCGGAATGCCGTAGACTGATTCACGGCCATAGGAAAAACCCAGAAGCACCCGACCACACTCGCGCGGTGATTCGACCAGGATCAGTATTCCGCGGTCATTGCTGATCGTTTCAGCAGCGCTGAGGTACCACTCAACGCTGGTAAATACAGACTCAGGCAGAGAACTCCGGACAGGCGATTCAGAGTCGAGAAAAGCGATGGCCTCGCGACCAGACAACCACTCTACCGGCACTGCTGAATATGAATTCTTCACTATTCAGGACGCTGTGAAGTCAAGCGTTTCTTTATAGACTGGAATAGCCCCATACACAGGGCGCCCGAGAATGCTCTCAGCAATGTCTATCCGCTCAACGCGCTGGTCGAAATACTCTCGCAGAAACGCAATTGCGATGGACAGTAGGAGACCCGCGACGAACGAAATGGAGATGTAGAACAGTCTGTCTTTATCCGGCCGGGACGGCTCACTCGCGTATTCGATGACCCGGACGTTGGATGCGCCAGACGTCGCCTGGTTCGTCAACGTAGCATCTTCGAGTAACTGGAGAAATCGCTCGTACGTCTCACGCTGCTTGGTGATCTTTGACTCAAGCTCGGCGATCTGATCGCCGCGGGTGTCCAGATCCAGGATTTCTTTCGTCGCCTCATCAATTCTGGCATCGATCATCGATAGTTTTGCCTGTGCAGAAACCACCTTTTCGTTCGAAGCGTCATATTGAGATTTAAGATCGATCAAATCGGTGAGAACGGTGGATTCCTGACTCTTGAGACTAGAGATGGTCTGCATCATCGCCAGTTTGGCTTCTGTACTCGCAGAACTCCCGTGGCTCTCTCGCAATTTTTTGAGTTCACGGGTAAGAACGGCCAATTGTTCCTCCGCACCGTGAACTTGATCTGCATAGAACTCACTTAGTTCGTTCGCCGTATAAACGTCGACATGGTGCTGAACAAAGTTATCAGTCAGCGCGTTGACGATTTTCGCCGCCAGTTCCGCGTTAGTGTATTTGTACTCGATTTCGAGAACGCTGGAGCGGGGTAGTGCCTTGACCCGAACTTTCTCCATCAGTGACCCAATCCAGTTCTCCTTTTCATCGACCAGAGTCACCAGCCCCAGTTCCGCCAGCGTGCGCCAGACAGACCTGACAAATCCGCTGACACCCGTTTCTTTGGGAGGAATCAGATGCAATCCCAGATCAATCACTGTCGCTTCTATAACCGGACGAGACATCAGAATCTGCATCTCAGTGTTCAGGGCGACGTCCATATCGATGCCCTGCATTGCATTGTGCTGGGTCGCCAGGGCTTGAATACTGTCGATGAGGATCTGCGATCTGGCTTTGTAGGACTGGGGCGCAAAATACGACAACAGGGAAACAACGGCGACTACCATCACAAAGACGGCCACAATTGAACGCCACCACTTGAACAGGAAGCGCACCACATCACGTTGTGTGACCGCGATACTCCCGGTAGTTCTATCAGGCGTCACCACAGTCTCCGATAGATCCACTCTGGCACATAAAACTGTTTTTGACTGAGCACCGCACCATCGATATTGATTCTTCCGGTATCAAGCTCACTGCGAAGACGTTCAAGCTCAGCAATGGTCGTGTTTACAGAATCCACTACCAGAATTGTCCGATTCGCGATTGGACGCCAGAACACCAGATCCATTGACGCGAGATTGCGGGCATCAACAATAACCGTTGTGAATACCGCAACCAGCTTCGCACGTATCTCTTCCCAATCTGGACGTCGAGGAACATCGGAGTTCATGACCCTGAGGCACTTCAAACCGGGCTTATCAGTATCAAACACCATACCAGCGTCCGATCTCTCGTTGCGGACTAGCTGATTCGCCAGCTTCTGATCAAGTAGAACGCCTTGGCTGCAATGCTCAGATGCATCAGCACCGGAAACAAACAACACCTCGCCTGAATCCGATTGCTGGCATGTTCTGGCAAAATCCAGAGCAACCCGATGACTGTCAGTTTCGTCGTTTCTGCCCACAAAGACGATGATCGCGGGACCATCGGTGATTACCATTTCGGTCATCAGACGGCTTCGAAGCTGCCGATATGCGGACACTACGGTTTCACTCTTCATCGAAGAACTTTTCAAAAAGACGGGAATCAGTCAATGGGTATTCCCACTCCGATCGTGATCGGAATCATCCGTCGTATATATTGATCAATCCAGATATTGGCATCAGCAACTTCAGATTTAACGACAACAACAATATCTTCATAACTCAGCTGGAAATTGTGCTGCGGAGAACTAGGATCAGCTAGTGCGTTCTGGAGGTCGAACATCCATCGAGAATAGTTGCCGTCACGTCGAAACCTGACAACAGCCACCCTTTCCGGATCTGCAGCATCAGTAAAGCCCCCCGCTGCTGCTACTGCAGAGAAAGGGGTCATCGGCCGTGTTGCGGTAATACGGCCGGGCAACATGACTTCACCGGTGACGGTTATCACGGGGACCTCGCGCTCCCGCAGGTTCAGCGTGACTTCAAGCTGACGACCGAAGGACTCGCGATACTTCTGCCGGACTTCCTGCCGGATGGCTTCGATTGGACGATCAACGGCGACAGGCTCAATAAATGGTAACTCGAAAGGCACTCCGGCATAGACAGGCATCGCTACCAGGTTGCCGTTTTCCCGATCTGTCGACGAGCCCAGCAACGTCCTGAGCCGTTGCTGGTCCTGGTGTACGGTGATCGTTACTACGGGATTTCGAATCCCGATCTTTCGATAACGCTGTTCAAGCTCGACCGACAGATCTTCTACAACCTTTCCAGCAGCATGAATGGTTCCCACCGCCAGCGCTGAAATGGATCCGTCACTGAGCACCTTAATCTGCGAGCTGGTCAGATCAGGATGATCGTGAACCTCAATCGTGATGGTATCTTCGATACCCAATGTGTAGGGAGACGGATCTACTTCTGTATTGAGAAAAAAGCGAATCTCGAGAATATCGCCTGTAGAGATATTCTCGGGAAAGGTAGAAAAAGAAGCTGGGAAACTATCATCGTGCCACGTGCCAAGATCAATTTGTGGCGTAGCACAACCGCTGACCAGAAAACTCGCCAGTATGGTTATCAAGTAAGTGATTCGTACTCTTGTCATCATCGACAGGTCGCCTGAGCAAATGCTGGATTCTCAAATGGTGCAAGTTGAGAGCGTTTAGCACGTCTAATCTCTGCAGTCGTCAGAACATCAAAATCCTTTCTACCACTATATATAAGCGATGGCTGATGGTTTGTGATACACACCACCCCTTGAACCTTTCTCAAGTCATCCCGCAGGCCGTACCAGCCTGTTGATCTCAGTGGCCGATACTCAATCGATGAACCGGCTTCTGACATTGAGCAAGCTGGATGACATTCTGGTAAATCGGCTCCATTACCCTGGCGGGCGAGAAGTCATTCACCGCCTGCCGACAGGCAGACGGAGAATATTGACTGTTGCTGCCCAGGACCCGCAGGACCGCCTTGGCCAGAAGCTCTTTCGAGAACAGATCTATCACTTCGCCGCTTACACCGTTCTTCACAACTCTCGCTACTTCACCAACCGGCGTTGATACCACCGGCGTGCCTGAAGCCAGCGACTCCAGAACGCTCATCGGCATGCCCTCATAATCACTCGTAACCAGGAGAACGTCCGCGGCCTGGTAAAGAGCGATCAGATCTCTGCGGGATCGGGCGCCCAGGAAACTCACATTCTGTTCCAAACCCGTGGCTGATGCTCTCGTTTTGGTTTGTTCGAGCAGATTACCATCACCGACAACCAACAGGTTCGCCGAAGGCAATACCCGGGTAACTTCTTGCATGGTCTCAATCAGTCGGTCCGGTGCTTTCTGCGGCTGCAGCCTACCAACAAAAAGAATCCACGGAGACTCGATATCGATGTCCGGGAGAAGATTGCACTTCAGCCGAGCGGCCCGTCTCCCTGAGGTTTCTGGTCGAAACACCTGACTGTCGACGCAGGTAGAAACGAACTCAAATCGATCCGCCAACCCCGAATAACGCGCTCTGTAATCATTCAGAGTACTGCTGCTGACAGAATAGATCCGATCACATTTGCGCAACGCGTTTGATTCGAATCGATAATACAGATTCGGCATCCTGGACCAAAGGACCTCTTTTGAATCGCCTTCAATCTGCTGTGGGATATCGTTGTGAATAATCACGAGATTCCGATTCGTACCCGCACTAACAGCGGCAAGCGACTCAATGCGATTATGTAACACCACTTCGCTTTTTGCAGGCCATTGACTGCGGAAAAGGCGATATGTATATCGAAGAGCTAAGGGAACGGCACGCTTCCTGTCTTCATTCTCTTCGATCAGCAATGGTATGAAGCGAAACTCACGACCTTCTATATCCAGTAGTACGCTTTTCCCAACTGGTCGTTCTTTTCTATCGCAACTCACGCCGATCAGAGTGAGATCGATGTTTTCAGGCGCAAATCGAACAAATTCTCTCAAGAACGATTCTGCGCCACCAATCTTAGGGCCAACAGGATCAGCGGGATGCAGAATAGTCAGCTTGGTTTTATACACAACCATTCTTCCGATAATCGTGCATGGATCTACTCCATCGGGGTGCGCAGAGCCATGCGCGAATCTGACCTAACGATGGACTTTTCTGTCGCCCAGGCAAGCACATCAGCAAAAAAAAGTGTTTCGCAGAAGTCAGTGCCGATTCGTCTGAATTGCCTGTTGGAGATACACTTTCGTTTTTGTTGAAGCATGTTTCGCCCGGGAGTATTTCGCCCGGGAACAGTCGTAAATGCGGATCGGACGGAACAGTCTCCTAATCCGGCGATCAGCGCATCAGAAAAATCCATCTCTGTACCAAATGGGTATGCAATGCTGGTGATCGATCGACCGGTGGCGGACGTTAACTGAGCAATGGAATTCAGGATTTCGAAACGGGCTGCGGAGACACTGAGACCAGTGAGCCGAGGATGCGTTACCGTATGAGCGCCTATATCGAACCCCATTGCCAACCACTGCCGGAGATCCTCCAGATCCACATATTTCTGCTTCGTTTGCGTTTGACATCCGAACGCTTGAATTTCGTGGATGACTTCGACCATTTCGTTTTCAGGCAGACTGTTTACAGCTTCTACGCAGCCGCTCACTGAATCACTGTATAGCCCCCGCAGCCCTAATTTTTCCCCGAGCTCTTTCTGTAGACTTCCAGAAAAGCTATCGGCGATCACGTCGTACCACAAAGCGCCATTTTCCAGCACACCACTGGCTACATACATAATTGCCGGAATTCCGTGCTTAGCCAGTATTGGCGCAGCAGCTTCGACATTGTCACGGTAACCATCATCGAAACTGACCAACACCGGAATTCGATCTGGATAATGATCCAGACCCAGAAGAATGGCTTCATAGGCATCAATCGAAACCGGCTGTAAAAACGGATGATTTGTCAGCATCAGCATCTGCTGTTCAAAGGCGTCCAGACCTACCGATAGCTCAAATGGGTCATAGGCCAGATCGCCAACGCGATGGTAACCAAGTGCCACCATGGTTTTTTCCGACAGTGCATCCTGCCAGAACTGATCAGTGCGTAAATCTCTACGGGCAAGCAGATACTTGGCAGTCTTTTTCAACACAGATAGCATCGTTGGCTCAGAGGATCCCCGGCAGATTCAAAGATAGTAGTCTGCTTCTACAGTTACAGCTCAGCAGATCGTCTCTGATCAATCTGAAGATTGACCGGGATACTGTACTCGTCCGTATCGACGCCATTGCAGTAGCCACAGACCTTTGGCTGTTTTCCTTCGGCAAAGCTCCTGCGCAGATTGGTCATCTGTTCGTTCTGCCAGATCTCGGCGAAATCCTGTTCATATAGATTACCGACGACGTGTTTGATCGCGCAGCATAATCCGACGTCTCCGTTCTGTTCGATCTGGACCTGTCCAGTCCAGGGAACGAGACAGCTACCTTCTAAGGGTCTGAGGGGGAAAGGTTTCTTGCTGAGTAGTTTGTCACTAATTCTGTTGGCCAGGTCTTTCGATCCCGCCTTGGCATCTGACCAATGTTCCATGTCACCTGCGCCAATGTTGACACCAAGCTCATCGGCAATTTCCTGTACCTCCGGAAGCAGTTCATTAAACCGCCTGAGAACGCTCCTGTTGGACTGCTCATGATGAATGAATCTGATCTCGTCTTTACTGCGCCTGGTGCCGAAGAGGGTGCGATGATTCGGCAGCAGACGCATGAATCTCACCTCATTAACACCCGTTCTGTGTGCAAGTCTGACAAAATCCGCCATCTCTTCGACGTTTTCTTTCATGATGATTGCACTGAACCAGAACGAGTTGTCTTTGTGACCTCTCGAGATCGATTTATCTACCAGCTTCGCAATTTTTCCCGTTACCTTATCCAGATCGTCGTTCATGACACGGCGATAAGAACGCTTCGAACCCGCATGAATTGAAAACCTCAAATCGAGCTTCGCCTCCAGCAACCTGTCAATAAGCTTGTTGTTCAGCGGGAAGGCGGTGGTGTTGCAATGCAGGAAAGCATCATTGTCTCGAGCGATTTCGATATAGCGTTGAATATTGCGACTTAACAGCGCCTCGCCATTGCCATGAATCGCCAGCAGTTCCAGGTATTGGAAGTAGGGTTCCAGACGCTGCAGGATAACTTCAGGCATCTCACTCGGGGTCCGCCCGTAAGTTTTGGGTACCGTGCACATGATGCAGTCGTAAGGACAGCCTCTTTGTGACTCGATGTACATGACCGCCGGGAAAGAGGAAACGTCCACCGATTTTGTGGCGGCATCATTCGCGAGTCGGTCGCGATTTTCATCTCTATCGTACAATTCGACCACGGTAGGTATTCCTCTAGCTTAACTTCCTGTTGTCCGGTCACAAATCGTCAGTCGACTCGGCAGAAGCAGATCCGCGCACGTTATCCAGGATTTCGCAATACGCTTGCGTTGCGTACCCTACCACCACCTAAACGATTGTTTCGTCATCAATTTGTGATCGGTTTCGCCACGATCACGAACAAACGAACAGACTGGCAAGTTAAGATACATGACTATCGGATCATCTGGACGCAATGGCCTGAACCGCCGGATCGAAGTATGAATCAGAAAAGGGTCGTCTACTTCGCGCCGGATCTCTCCGGGGGTGGCGCCGAGCGCGTTATGGTGGAATACATACGAAATGCTGATCGAGCTCGAATTCAGCCTATCTTGATCGTCTGCAAGCAATCCGGCAGATACGCTCATCTCATCCCGAAAGACGTACCGATCTTCACGCTCGAGAAAAACTCCCGCTATGACTTCCCTCTTCTGGTGCTCAGATTCCGAAAACTAGTCAAGATACTGAACCCGGATTTTGTCGTCAGTTTCCTCTGGTACGCGGATCTTATTCAGTTAATGTCTTTTACCCGGTCTTTCAAGTCAGTTTGCAGCATCCACGCGGTTGCAGAAGAACTGGCAGGATCCCGCCTGGGTAAAATGAAACTGGCAATTCTCAAACGGGCATACCCTCTTGCCGATCAAATCCTCGTCCTGTCAGATTCCAACAGGCGGGCTTTCCAGCAGGTCTTCAAGGGAGTCAGTCCCGACAGGATCATCGTCCAGCCGAACCCTTTCAACTTCAAGGAGATTCGCAGTCTTGCCGAAAGACCGCTGGCACCCGAGAGAGAAGATTCTTTCATCATCACAACGGTTGGCCGTCTATCTCAAGTCAAGGGGCAACATCGGCTGCTGGAAGCACTTGCGGAAGTCCGCACCAATCGTCAATGGCAGTTGAATATCGTCGGAGAGGGTCCGCTGAAAGAGTCGTTGCAATCTCGTGCGGTTCAATTGGGTATCGAATCTCAAGTTCATTTCATCGGATTTGTCGACAACCCGTACCCGTATATCAAATCAGCAGATCTACTGGTGATGACTTCTCACTTTGAAGCATTCCCAAACGTATTAATCGAAGCCCTCGCGCTGGGCACCGCTGCGATTTCAACAGACTGTCCACATGGGCCAAGAGACATTCTTGGTGACGGGCGAGGGATTTTGGTCCCGAACCTTGGTGATCCTGCAAGTCTGACGTCAGCCATCGAGAACATGATTGATGACGACTCAGCCCGGCGAAAGCTCGAGAGTCAGGGTCCAGCAGCAGTTGCGCACCTGGAATCAACCTGCGTTGCCGCGGATCTGGAGCAGATACTCGAGTCAATGACATTACCCGACTGCGCCGCAGAGGAACGAAACTAATGGCTGCAATCTCAGGAATTGTGAAGTTCGATGGAAACCCTGTCGAAAAAAGCCAACTGCTCAAGCAGGACGAGGTTCTATCCCACCGGGGCCGGACCGGCTGGACCTACGTGAAAGACGGCGTTGGACTTTCTTATCGGGATTCAGGATTGGAGCCATCTGCTAATCCGACAGGACGCCCGGTAGCTGATCTGTCTGGTCGCTACACGATGGTCGCATGCGGTTCGATATTCAACGAAGCAGAGCTCCGCAATTCAATGGCGTCCGGAAAGCAACCTGTACCCGGGTTGTCCAATCACGAAGTCATCGTAAACGCATTCGCTGCCTGGGGTCCTGCAGCTTTCAGAAGAATGAACGGATCTTTCGCGCTGGCAATATGGGACGGGCAGGCCAGAGAACTGATATTAGCCCGGGATGCGCTGGGCCTCCGCCAACTGTTTTTCGGCAGATTCGGCAATACGGTGATTTTTGGCAGTGAAGCTAAATCAATCCTGTGCTGCCCGTCAGTTTCAGTTGATCCTGATCCGGTCGGGATTGCGAATTACCTCGCAGTGAACCGTTACCTCTTCCAAACGAAGAGTACTTTCTATCGAGGGATCAACAGAGTTCTGCCTGCTCAAGCTGTCACTGAAGGATCAACCGGAAGTCGCTCGACAACATACTGGCATCCACAACTTGGTCAGAGTTCAGGCGGCTTGTCCGACGAAGATCTGGTCGGACATGTTCGAGAACTGATGATCGATTCGGTCCGAATACGGTCACAAAACCAGCAAACCGGAGCGGCGCTCAGCGGTGGGTTTGACTCCTCCTCCATCGTCTGCATGCTTGCAGAGTGCCGAGACAGCCCCGAAGCCCTGAATGAAACCCTGCACACTTTTTCTTTCGACTTCGCCAGTGAAGATGCCGATGAACTCGAACTGATAAACGCAGTATCGAAAGCCGCAGGCACTACGCATCATCACATAAACGCGCTTACGCCAGCACTGCTAGATGACCTGGACGATCTCATTGCCGTCCATGATGGACCAGTCATTGAAAGCAGCACACTTTTACTCTGGGCGAAAAAACGTTGCGCCGAGCAGCAAGGTATAAAGGTCCTACTCAGCGGTCTGGGTGGAGATGAAGTATTCATGGGTACTCAACATTACCTGTCCGATCTACTTGTTTCCGCAAGGCTCCCATCGTTCATGAGGGCTTTTCGAGCCGCATATCCGATGGACCTCAGCAGTGGAAGTGAGACCCAGCTATCAACTGTCGTGAAAGCCTATGTACTATCACCCCTCATCCCGGCATGGATGAGGTCAATCAGAAAGCGATCAGCCGGTCAGCATTTCCCTCCCAACTGGATTCAACGTGATCTCGCGGAGAAGGCCGGATTCGGCGAACTTCCAGCAAGCGATGTACGCGCCAGTTCCGCATTCGAACAGGAACAATATGACCTGTTCAAATTCGAGCTGTTAGGGGGAGCGATTCCATACCATGAAGAAACCAGCAGTGCACATGGGATCGATACCAGGTTTCCACTGCTGGATTTCCGCCTGGTAGAGCTTCTGTTTGACGTTGAACGGCGCTGGAAACTCGACGGCCCGAACATTCGCCACCTGCAGCGAGCGGCGATGAAAGAATTCTTACCCAGAGAAGTTTCAGAAGACCATTTGAAGAAGAACTTTCACCACGCCCTCAACCGCTACCTTCGTTCGCTTTATTCAGGGCCGTACCAGGAGTTTGTATCGCGGTCCCGGTTGAAGTGCGCGGAGTTTGTAGACATGTCGATCGTCAGGGATGCGTGTCGAGGATACCTCGATGGGAGTCAACATGACGCGACCGCGGTTTGGCTGGCTTTCAACCTTGAAAAATGGCTGAGCAAACTCTAGCGAACTGCCCATTCCCCCAGCCTCGTACTTTAGTAGCGTTTAATCGGGCTCTATCAACCGCAATCCTGCCGTCTGTTCTTGACGTTGATCGGGCGCTGTTTTAAGTGGACTATATCCTCACGAATCGGGACGTCGATGTCGATGGTGCCCCGCGCACCGGTGAGTTGGACGCTGGCGCTGAGCGACCGCGCCCCACAGGGGTGATAAAACGCATGAAGCGTTTACGAATCGATCCGTCACGCGGACAGAATGTAGACTCCGCGTCTGACGGCTAACTTGCGCAACTCCTCGATCAGGAAAATCACCGCGGGCGCCAGCAGGATCAGACCCCACGTCGCCAGAGGAATTGGTGCGGTCGTGAAAATGCCATGAAAGACAGGCACATAGACGATGGCGAAAATGAAGGTCAGCTCCACGATGAGTCCGGCGCCCATCCAGGCGTTGATCCTGAGCAGACCCGGTACCGCGGAAAGGCGCGCCGTGCGGCAGGCCAGAACGTTGCCGATCTGTGAAAAGATGATCGTTGCGAGAAACGCGCCTGCCGCCTGTTGGTAGAGGAGGTCGTCGACAGCGCGTTCTCCCCATTCCCAGCCGCCTGCAGACAGCACCGCGAAGAAGACGATAAAAGACATCAACGCCTCGACCGGTCCGATGATGCCGTAGCTGCGGACGAAGGTGCGCAAGCTTACCAGCCGCTCGTCTCTGCGCCGCGGTGGACGCTGCATGGTGTCCGGTTCGGCAGGTTCGTTGCCGAGACCGATGGCCGGCAGGATATCCGTAATGAGATCGATGGCGAGGATCTGAATGACCGTGATCGGCAGTGGAATCGGGAACAGAACCCACGCGATGAACGGCAGAATCTCCGGGATATTGCTGGTAAGCACATAGGTGATGAATTTTCTGATATTGGCGTAGACCGTTCGCCCCTCCCTGATCGCTTCGACAATCGTTGCAAAGTTATCGTCGAGCAGGATGACGTTTGATGCTTCCTTGGCGACGTCCGTACCTCGCCCGCCCATGGCGACACCGATGTCTGCACGCTTCAATGCCGGCGCGTCGTTGACGCCATCACCGGTCATGGCCACAACTTCGTCCATTTCCTTCAACGCGTCCACGATCTGGAGCTTCTGTTCCGGAGCAATGCGGGCAAACACCAGTTCCTGTTCCTGCAGCGCGGCGATCAACCTCGGCGTATCCATGCTGCCGAGTTCTTCGCCATCGATCACGCGCGGATTGTTGACGATCCCCAGTTCGGTGGCTATGTAACTCACGGTTTCGGCCTTGTCACCGCTCATCACCAGAATCCGGATGCCAGCACTCTGGCAGGCTCGTACCGCTGCCGGCACCTCAGCTCGGGGTGGATCAACGAGCGCGACAAGGCCGACGAAAATCAGGTCGGATGCCGGGTCATCGGGGGTATCGGCTTCCCGATAAGCTAGAGCAAGCACACGCAACCCCTTCGCCGCGTAGCGGGTTGCCTGGTCGGCCAGCCGACCGCGGTCGCTGTCACGCAATCTGCGCACAAACCCTTCCGCATGCACGCGGGTTGAACGCTCCAGGATCACCTCGGGCGCACCTTTGACTGCCATGTAGAGAGCCTCATCCTCGCTCCGGTAAGTCTCGGCCATGAACTTTGCCTCGCCGTCAAAAGCGATCTCCGAAACAGGATCGAAGCGGGCCAGCAGACCCTCCAGATCGTTCGCCGCTGCGACGAACTCCACCATCGCAACCTCAGTGGGATCGCCGGTGAAGCTGCGAACGCTGTGATTGTCATGAGAGATGATCACGTCACTACAGAGCACCATGATTTCGTTGAGCGTTGGCGCCGCCGGATTTTTCTGGTACTGCTGCAGTTGGTTGCTGCCGAATTCCTTGAAGTCGAGGTAGAGCGTCTCTACGTGCAAGCGATTCTGAGTCAGCGTCCCCGTCTTATCGGTACAGATGACCGTGGTTGCGCCAAGTGTTTCGACCGCCAGGATGTCCTTGATGACGGCGTTGCGTTTGCCCATGCGCACGGAGGATTGGGTCAGCGCGAGGGTGACCGTGGGCAGGAGTCCTTCCGGCACGTTGGCGACGATGATGCCGATTGCAAAGATGAGATTGGTCCAGAACGGATTGCCAATTGCGAAACCCGCCAGAAAAAACGCCAGGCCAATGCCAAGTGCAAGCCAGGTGATCCGGTTCACGAAGTGCCGGAGTTCCTGCTGCATCGGGGTGAGATCGGTTTTCACATTCTGGGACAGCGCCGAGATTTCGCCGAGTGCCGTCGACCGGCCGGTCTTCGTAATCAGAATCTTTGCACTGCCTTTAAGCACGGTTGCGCCGGAGCGCACACTGCACGCTTCATCGACGACGCTCACCAGTTCACTCTTGATCACGGGTTCGGATTCTCCGGTCAGAATCGACTCATCGAGCGTCAGCTGGTGTACTTCGATGACGACACCGTCCGCGGATATCCGATCGCCCTCCTGCAACTGCAGGATGTCGCCGGGCACGACCTGTTCCGCTTCCAGCAGCACCGTTTCGCCGTTCCTGATCAGCGCAACGGATTTGGGAATGTAGTCGAGAAACGATAGCATCAGTTTCTCGACCTTGTAGTTCTGGAAGAACGCGACCAGGGCGTTGAGAACAACAACGCCGCCCAAAGCTCCGGCGATGAGGTCGTATCCTTCACCTGGACTGAGCGCGTTGGCGAAAACGGCCAGGATGGCGGCAGTCAGAAGCAGCAGAGGAAACAGGGCGACGAACTCGGCCGCCAGCATCAGCCATGGCGAGCGATGGCGATGAAAGGTGATGCGGTTTGGACCATGCAACGCGAGTCGGCGTTGCGCCTCTTGTGAAGTGAGGCCTTCTTCACTGGCATCCAGTTTCTTTAACAGCGATGCTCGATCAAGGTCTTCCAAACCTGCGTTTTGTGCTCGTTGATTGAGCGCTGCTCCCTGCATCGTGACCGCGAATTCCCCGTTCGACTACAGCAAGTCTAACGCATCACAGCCCCTGAAAAGCGCGGCGAGCAGTGCGCCACTAGCCATTGCACTGCCCGCTGCATAAGATCATCCGGCGAACTCAAATCGAACTACTAGGAATCAGCTAGACTCAATCCATAGATACCAGAAATGACTGGAGACCCGGGCTATGCTACCGCCGATCACCGATGACATCACACAGGCCAAGGCACACATCCAGGAACACGGTCTGGCGCTGCTTGCCGCGCAGATTTCTCCATCACAGCTGAAACTGGCCCGTGATGCGACCTATGCCTCGGCGGACAATGATCGGCGCCAGGGGCGTGAATCTGACAGGTTCGGTCTCGACTATGGCGACCGCAATCTTCGAGTCTGGAACATTCTCAATCGCGCTCCGGTATTTCGAGAACTGGTACAGGCACCGGTGGTAGTCGAACTGCTACGTGAAGTCATCGGCTGGCCGGCTCTACTGGGAAACATATCCGCCAACATTGCTCAACCTGGCAGTGCGGGCGGCGTGCTCCATGCGGATCAGATTTTCGTTCCCAGGCCCTGGCCGCCAGAACCGCAGGGGATGAACTTCGCCTGGATACTCGATCACTACACCGTTGACAACGGTGCAACCGAAATTGTGCCGCGCAGTCATCTGGCCGGAGAAGGAGTCGACCCGTCAGTACTGACAGCCGAGGCTGTGCCAGTGATCGCGCCAGCCGGGACACTCATGGTGTTCGAAAGCAGAGTCTGGCATCGAACCGGCCGCAACAGATCTGCGAAGCCGCGAGCCGCCTTGTTCGGCTGGTACACCCGTCCTATCTATCGCACACAGGAAAACTGGTTCCTGTCGCTGGACGATCAGGTTCTCGACGAGGCCTCGGACGAACTGCTGGTGCTGCTGGGATACAAAACCCAGGGACTCGGACTGGTCTATGGGCGTTCACCACGCTGACCGCAAAGGACCTTGCATAGCGGAAACCCTCAGCGCGCCTGCCGGTTGCCCGGGCGGCCGATCAGTTGGCATCAGACACAAGTGGAATCCCTGCCAGCATAAGCGAATGTTAGTGTAAAAGGATGAGCTAACGTAGCATCACAGTCCGGCAGATCGATAACGCGTTGCAGCTGCCAACTGTGTTCGTTATGGAAGGAGGCTGTGCAGTGGAAGAATTGGGTGTTAACGCTCTAGACACGGCGCGTGGTGATAAGGAGCGGTGAGCGACTTCGCTGCAGGAAAGAGCTGGTTGCAACGCCGCCGAATCCATGAATCCTGAACCTGCACCGCAGCTGCAGGCAGGGACGCGCAGGTGCTACTCACCACTGGCGGCGGACGTGTTGTTCCTGCTGGGAAACACCGGCGCACTGCTCGTCCTGCTGACGCTGTTGCGCACCTGCCTGCTGTACACCAATCTGCAACTGGCGCAGGATATTCCGCTGTCTGATCTGTCCCGTGCTTTTCTGATCGGCCTGCGCTTCGATCTGATAGTTGTCAGTCTGCAGGTTTCGCCGCTGGTGCTGGCACTGCTGCTGCCACATTACCTCGGTGGGCGCAGGATAGCCGTCCTGTGGCTGTCGTCGACCGGTGCTTTTGTACTCTTCGCAGGCGTCACCGAGCTGGAGTTCTATCGCGAATTCCATACCAGGCTGAACAGTATCGCCTTTCACTATCTGCAGGAAGATGCAGCGACGGTTTCCAGCATGTTATGGAACGGATTCCCCATCGTCCGTTACCTGCTGCTCTGGGCACTCCTCTCGGGTGCCTACGTCTATCAGCTACGCTGGCTGGATGTGCGGACCGGCAAGTGGACAGTAACGCGTTATCAGCCAGGCTGGCGTCTGCCGTTTGTATTGCTGGTCGTGTTTTTCACCACCTGGGGCGCGCGTGGCACGCTGCGCTCAGGACCGCCGTTGCGCTGGGGGGATGCTTTCCACAGTCAGCACCTGTTCGCCAATCATCTGGCACTCAACGGTACCTATACTTTCATCAAAGCAGTAATGAGCACGTCAGATAGAACCGACACAACCTGGTCTGACGCCATGCCTCTGGCCACCGCCATAGACCAGGTCAGGGAAATGCTGCTGGTCGAACAGGATGAACTGCTTGATCCTGAACACTACCCGCTGTTGCGACGCCATACGCCGGTCAACCGGCTGCCTGCGGCACCAGTGAACGTAGTGCTGATCATGATGGAAAGTTTTTCCGCCGAGTTCACAGGCGCCTACGGCAACAACATGGCCATCACTCCGGAGTTTGACAAACTGGCGAACGAAGGATTGCTTTTCGACCGCTTTTTCTCAAACGGCACACATACCCATCAGGGTATGTTCGCCACGATCGCCTGTTTTCCGAATCTGCCAGGTTATGAATACCTGATGCAGCAGCCGGAGGGGCAGAATCACTTCTCCGGCCTCCCGGTACTGCTTGATCAGCACAGATTCAACAATCTGTATATCTACAACGGCGATTTCTCCTGGGATAACCAGGAGGGTTTCTTCCGCAATCAGGGAATGTCGAAATTCATCGGCCGGGACGATTTTGTTGACCCTGTGTTCATCGATTCCACCTGGGGCGTTTCTGACCAGGATATGTTCACCAGGGCACTGGCAGAACTGGACAGCTTGCCAACAGACAAACCTTTCTTTGCGGTACTGCAGACACTGTCAAACCACACGCCGTTTGCACTGCCGGCACAGCTGCCCGTCGCCGAGGTATCCGGTTCCGGAGAACTGAGCCGGCATCTGACAGCCCAGCGCTATTCCGATTGGGCCCTGGGACAGTTCATGCAGCGTGCCGGGCAATCGTCATGGTATGACGACACCCTGTTCGTCATCCTCGGTGATCACGGCTTTCCTGTCTCCCGGCAATTGTCAGACATTGACCTGCTGCGTTTTCGCGTTCCGCTGCTGATTCTTGGTCCAGGCGTGAGGGAAACCTATGGCTCGCTCAATCACACCGTGGCAACTCAGACTGACGTGGTCCCGACCATTGCCGGATTGCTGGGCAGACCTTTTGTACATCAGTGCTGGGGACGCAATCTGCTGTCTTTGCCGGAGGGCGATGAGGGAGTGGGAATGATCAAACCATCCGGCAGCGATCAGACGGTGGCACTGATCAGG
>Ga0210063_1000218_pt1 | contig 19870 bp, 14 predicted proteins | sample Muzzi_PWA_D1_FD_185529 | JGI IMG/M metagenome (GOLD analysis project Ga0210063, IMG submission 185529) | Wetland microbial communities from San Francisco Bay, California, USA, that impact long-term carbon sequestration - Muzzi_PWA_D1 (SPAdes) | ecosystem: Environmental > Aquatic > Marine >... | reverse complement strand
ACCAGGCTGGTGGTGTAGGTGGTGCCGCCGTTGCCCAGGCAGAAGGTCGAAAGATCCAGGGTCGCAGCGCCACCGTTGTAGAGCTCCACCCACTCGAAGCCGTCATCGCCGGAGGACACATCGTAGAGCACCTCACTCAGGATCACCCCCACGGCGTTGGGGACCTGGGGTAGGGCGGAGGTCTCCGCGCTGGCGGTGCTCTCGTTGGCGGAGGTATCCACCGCCGTGACGACGTAGAAGTACTCCGTGCCGTTGGTGAGGCCGCTGTCGTTGAAGGTGGTACCGGCGAGCAGGGGGCCGTTCAACTGGGTGTAGGGGCCGCCGCTGACGGTGGCGCGGTAGAGGTTGTACCCCGCCAGATCCGCCTCACCATTGGCGTTCCAGGTGAGATCGATCTGGCCGTCGCCGGAGGTGGCGGCGAGGCCGGTGGGTGCCGCCGGGGGGGTGGCATCGGGAATCGAGCCGTCCGGGGTGGCGGAGACCTGCCCGCTGTTGGGGCTCTCATTGCTGGAGGTATCGACCGCCGTGATGACGTAGAAGTACGGCGTGCCGTTGGTCAGACCGCCATCGATAAAGGTGGTGTTGGCGGTGATCACCGGGGTGACGCGGGTGTAAGGGCCCCCGCTGGTGGTGGCGCGGTAGACGTGGTACCCCGCCAGATCGCCTTCGGTATTGGCCAGCCAGGAGAGTTCCACGCCGCCATTGAGGGCCGTGGCCACCAATCCCGCGGGCGCCGCGGGCGGGTCGGTGTCGGTGGAGCAGACGTTGTTGAACAGGCATTCCGCCCATTCCGGATGATCGATGAAGGGATTGCGGTTGCCCTGGAAGGAGAAGACCACCTCGTTGCGCCAGACCTCCCGGGAATCCGGGGGGTCTTGCTGGTGCCATTGGAGCAGCACCGAGAGCATGCCCATGTAGGCCACCGCCTCGTTGGAGCCGGTGTTGCCGCTGTCGATCAGGGCTTCGTTGTCCGTCAGGATCAGATCCGGCTCCATGGCTCCGGTGATGCCGTGATTGCCGCCCTCATACCGCAGATCCATGTAGAACATCGCCCGGGCCACATCCCCCTTGCGCCCGTCCCAGGTTTCCCAGGTGCCCTGGGTAAACGAGCCGGAGGTCCAGTTGGAATTGCCCGGATAGACCCCACTGCCGCCGCCCCGACCGTCGGTGAAATCGGTGGTCAACTCCGTACAACCGGCGTCGCACTCCCGGAATGGCTTGTTGCTGCGCGAGCCGTTGTAGGAGGCGTCCGCGGCGAACAGGTGGTGACAGTCGGTGTAGGGATAGTTGAAGTCCACCAGATCGGGGAAACCGTAGGACTTCGGCCAACTGTGTTCCCGGTTGTAGGCCCCGACCCCACCGGGGATCTTGGCGTAGCTGGCGTTCTTGTAGAGATCGACGATGTTGTTCATGTTGTTGGGATCTTCATCCGCCAGGTTGAGGATGTCCCAGGTATCGGTGGTGGTGTCGGTGTAGGGGTGCCACAGGTGGTCGTCGATGACCCCGTGGAGGCTCTGGCGCAACGTGGCACTGTTGGTGGCATCCACCGGATCGTAGTAGCCCGCGGGCGGTTGGGCCGCCAGGGAGGTGGCCAGGAAGAGCATCGCCAGGGCAAAAATCCCCAACAAGCGCCGTGAAACATCCTTCGAGCGTCGCATCATGAGACTCCTTTTTCCCTTCAGTGAGATCTTTTTCTGGAAAGTCAACCTTCAGAAGAAAGAGCAAGCATTTCCCTGGACAGGGTGGAACTCAAGCGGACATGTGTCCACGATCAAAGGAAGCTTGGAACATACCAGAGTTTGCCGGGCAGGGTTCCCCGGGGGGCGCACAATGGGGTGACCGTGCGGTGACGGCTCAACTTGCCGGTCGTTGTAGAAGCGTTTGGGGGGAGGCTGGGGTCAGCGGGCCGTGGAGACGGATCTGGAACTGGGGATGCGCAGAACCTGGCCAGGATAGATGCGGTTGTCCCGCAGGTTGTTGACCCGCTTGATGGTGCCGACGCTGACCCCATGACGCTTGGCGATATCCCACAGATTGTCGCCCCGGGCGACGCGGTAGGAATGGGGGGTGGTGTTGGCTTCCAGTCGTGCCACGTAGCGCATGTACGGGGCGGGGAAGAGGGCCAGGTGGTAGTGCGGTGGCCGCCACTCGAGGGTAACTTCCAGCACGCGCTTTTGTTCCAGGCTCAGGAGGACCTGTTCCAGCCAGCTGCGGCAGCGGGAGTTCTTGGGGCGCCGCAGGTCGAGGGCCATGCCCGTGGGGTGGACGCTGCGGGGCGAGGCGTTGCGGGGTTGATGGGTCTTGGGCCGGGTCAGGCTGGTGACCACCAACGGCTCGCCGCAGGCCGCCTTGTATTGGGCTCCCAGGCGATGAATGAAGGTGCGTACCTCCGGTCGGGTGTAGGGGAAGGACACGCCCACCAACTGGAAGTGGTTGGTGGGCCGCACCTTGACCAGCCACCCCTTGCGGACGAAATGATTCAGCTGGCTCGGGTTGCGCAGGTAGGTGTAGTCGTGCGCCCGGGCCTGTTCCACCTGCCGGTTCATCGACGAGCGGGAGCCCCGCAACCCCGAGCGGGAGCTGGCGAAGGCTTGCAGCGCGGTGCCTACCGCCAGCAAACCGACCAGCGCCACCGCGAGGGTACGGGGACGGAATATGGCGCTAGAGTGGTGCATCGAGAAGAAGCCTTTCGGAAACCTACGGGATTATAGCATCTCGGGTTTCACGGCCCGGAGATGTGACAAGCTTGGAAAAATTTATCCAAAGGAGCCCTCTATGCGGAGATATTACCTGCTGGGAACCAGCCTCCTGCTGACTCTGCTGTGCACCGCCCTCGCCCCGGGGGCCGCCCGGGGGCGCGAGGCGGACGCGGCCCGCGATCCGGAGCAAGCCCGCGCCGTGGCGGATCTGCGCAACGTCGGCACGGCGATGATGAGCTGGTTGACGGATCAGGTCAGCGGCGACATGGCGCCCGTCGATCTGGCGGAGGGGGAAGGGGCTCCGCTGGAGGTGGCGGGCAAAGAGGGGGAAGAGCCCGCCAGCTACACTCCGATCACCTATGCGCGGCTGCAAGCGCTCCTCCAACCCCACTACATCCAGGTCATCCCCGAACGGGACCCTTGGGGCTACCCTTATGAATTCTTCCTCAACCGCAACTTGCTGGGGGCGAACGTCCTGGCCATCCGCAGCGCGGGCGGCGACGGCGAATTCGCCACGGGCCCCTATGCGGTAGGTGGCTTCGATGCCGACGATCTCGACCAGGACATCGTCTGGGTCGATGGCTACTTCGTGCGCTGGCCGGAGGCCCGGTAGCGCGTCGGGAAAGACGGGAGCACCCCTCGGGGCGCCCCCGTCTGGTCATCCTCGGCCTGGGGCCGCTCGCCCGGGGCTACTTTCGCCAGCCACAGCCGAAACAGAGTTGTAGGTTGACCCCGGTATCCCGTTCCCCGGCGGTGTCGCGGTATTCCACGAAGGGGTTGAGGCGGAGCCGCGCGTTGCGGGTCAAAGCGTAGGAGACGGACCCGAAGACCACTCCGGTCTCCTTGCGGGAGCCGGAAGCCACGACCAGATCCTCCATCTGGAAGCTATGGGTCAGCCCCAGGCGCCAGCGGGGTCCCAGAAAGAGCTCGAAACTGTTGAGGAGGTTCCCCACCCAGCGCTTGCCCTGGCCATCCCCGTCGTTTTCGCCGCCGGAGATCTGGTGCACCATGTGCCAGTCTTCCCGGTGTTTGACCACCCAATCGAACCCCAGCCGCGACACCTCGACACTGTTGTCCTGGCCGCGCTGGACGGAGCCCACGGCGGCAAAAACTCCACTCTCCACCCGTTCGAAATGAGGGCGCCCGAGGCGGGCTGTCACCAGCCAGGTGTCGTTGTAGCTGATCCGATCCTCGACCTCGAAACTACCGTCCTGATCCCCGGCGGAAACGAGGGGCCCACTGAGCAAGCCCCCCGCGGTCACCGCCAGATCGAGATCCAGGCGGGCGGCGACGGGCGTCTTGAAGAAAACTCCCGTATCCCGACCGAAGCCCAGGTCCAGCGACGCCTGGTTGGGCAGCGGAGAAAGCCCCGGATCCAGACGCGGGTTGTGACCGAAGGGGATGCTGCGATGCCCCAACCAGAAGCTGGTGCGGTCCCATTTGGTGTCGAATCGCACCCAGGCATCGAAGAGGCGCAGATCGAGGGACGGATCCTCGCCCTCCTGTTCGGCGGGATTCACTTCGAGGCCGATCTTCAGGTTCCACTGGCTGGGTTCCGCCAGTCGGGTGTAACCGCGCTGGATCCGCCCCTTATCTTTGGCGAACCATTCGATGTTCAGTTGCGTGCGAGGGCCGCGATCCGCCAGGCCACCGTTGTCCGGCTCGGCGCTGTCGTAGCCCGCGGCCAGATTGAATTGATAGAAGACAAACTCCTGATCCGGTCGCACGAGCACGGTATCCCAATCCGAAGCGATCACCGGCAGCGCGGCCCAGCCCGCGATCAGCAGACTGGCGGCCCAACGAACGATAGCTTTCCGCGAGGGTTGATTCCATCCCATGGACCGATCCTCCTGTCCTGTTGTTTGGTCTCTCATGGCATGCCTCAGCTGTACAGCGACCGACGGACCCGCGCCCGATCGACCAGTTCGTCGTTGAGTTGGAGGCGGGCCAGGAAGACCGGCACGATCCGTTCATAGGACACCAGGCAGACGCGCAGAATGTCGTGGTCGATGGACTCCCAGCCGATCAGGATCCGGTCGAGGCCCATCTTCTGGTGGTTGACCCAGCGGCCCGTGCGCTTGTCGATCATCACCAGGTAGGGCTTCACGTCGTCCGGCATCTGGTCCTGGTCGAAGTGGGTGGTGGCCTGGCTGGGGGTGTGCCGCCGGGAGGTGGGGTAGAGGTTGAAACCGAAGGCCACCTGGAAGTGCTGCTGCTCATTGAACAACGCCAGATCCACGTTGCCCACCTTGAACTGGTAGGGAGAATCCTCGCCATCGATGGTGATCTCGACGAAGGTACCGCCCCGCTTGCTGTCGATGGACTGGACGGTGACGCGATCCAGGGGCTTGACCCAGTCGTAGAGAAACTCTTTGGGGTGGGTCGGATCGTAGAAGCCGCGATCCGCGTAACGGGCCAGTTTCACCGGCTTGGTGAGCAGGTCGCTGTAGGTATGAAACTGGTCCCGGTTGAGGAACAGGCCAAAATCCCACTTGTAGTACTGCTCACGGTTCATGGCATCCAGGGGGGCGTTGCTGAGGTGCGCCACCTCCAGCAGTTTGGATCCCTCTTCCCGTTTCAGCCGACGCAGTTGATCCAGATCGACCACGACCTCCTCAGCCTCCGCGCTCATGGCGTCATAGTCGAAGAGTTTCGACGGGTCGATCTCCAGGTGCGGATTCTTGACCTTCAACAAGGTGAAGTAGAAGTTGGAATCCAACTGCAACCAACTGTGGGCCAGAACCCGGGTCTGATTGAGGCTCAAGGGGCTTTCCAGGCGCTGTTGGAAGTCTCCGAAGTCCTCCGTCTGGAGGGCCATTTCCCATTTGCCGGGATCCAGGCAATTGTTGGCGAGCACCATTCGGTGGACGCGGTCGAAAGGGGCCTGGGCTCGGGGGTCCGCGGCCTCCAGGGAAAACTCCCGGTGTTCGCGGCGGAAGCTCACACTGTAGCGGGTGTACTCCTCCAGGAAGAGTTCCGGAAGCTGCATCTCGCCTTCGAGATCGAGTTTGGGCACCAGGCGCAGAAGATCCACTTTCTCCAGGCGCGCGACATTGCCCACACCGTCGAAGAAGCGGGCGTCGACGAGCACGGTGTTGGCAGGCATTTTGTCCAGGAGTCGGAGTTCCGCCCGCCGGAAGCGCAGCAGGTCGGGATCGCGAGCGTAGTCGGGATCCTTCTCGGCGGTATCGAATTGGTAGTCGTCGTTAGGGTCCAGCAATTCCAGGGTTACCACGCCATCGGTGCTGGCGAAGAGGGCCACCACCGCCGCCGGTGCGGGTTGAGGGTCCTGGGACTCCACCCAACTCAGGCTGTAGCAGCCGGCCAGGAGCAGGGTGAGGGTGAAGAGAAGCGCGGTGTGAACCCCAGGGGGCACGCCGCGTTTTCTCCGGGCAGGGTCGAGTTTCGATCGTGTCCAATGTCTTTTCACTTCTATCTCCAAAAGAAAGATCCAGGCAGCACGAATGCCAGCTCTGGAAAAATGAAAAACGATTGTATTTTATGAGTAAAAATATGTAAACAAAAAAATCTACTTTTCGATTTGATGTAGGCGTACAGTTATAAGCGCGTACTGGGAATAGGGTCGGTGACCGCAGTGCGGGGGAGCCGCGCTACGTGGCTGCCAAGTGGGGGTGCCGGGCCGGGAGGGCGACCCCAAGCGCTGCTTTATGGCGTCCCCGGGAGGGGCGCTACCAGCGCACCACTTCGGCCTGATCCGCGGGGATCCAGCCCTGGTTGCCGTCCGGCAGAGCGATGCGCAGCCAGTCGGGGCGGCGTTCCAGGAGGCGGACCTCGGTACCGGTGTGGAGCTTGAAGCGCACCACGTCGGCGACGCCGGTGCCGGAGCGGGCTTCGACTTCCAGGGAGGTGATGACGGCGCTGCGGTGGGGGGAGAACCAGCGCACGGCGAGGGAGGCGGCGAGGGCGAGGAGGAGGACCAGGATGGCGACCTGCACCCAACGCAGCAGTTCCGAGGCGGGGCGCAACAGCCGGGCGGCCAGGAGGCCCCAGAAGAGCAGGTTGAGCACCAGGACGGCCATGGCCAACTCGCCCCGGGAGAGACCGTAATGCCAGAAGAACAGGGTGGAGAGCACCACGGGTGGGCGGGGGGGCTCCAGGGCGTCGGTGGTGCTGCCGCGGGCGAAGGCCAGATTGGCGGCGATGTCTTCGTCCCGGGGGGCCCGGGTTTCGGCGCGGCGGTAACTGGCGATGGCCTGGCCCAATTCCCCCAGGCGCAGGTAGGTGTTGCCGAGGTTGAAGTGCAGATCGGCGCTATCGTGGCCCGCGGCCAGGAGTTGCTGGAAGCCGCTGGCGGCACGGGTGTAGTCGCCGCTCTCGTAGGCGGCGTTGGCGCTCACGAAGGTCTCCGCGGGATCGATGTCCCCCCGCCGTATGGGGGCGTCGGTCTCGGTGTTGGGCGCGGCGATGGCCGGGTTCTCGCCCTCGTGCAAGGCTTCCATCTCTTCGTCCCCCTCGGTCCCTTCGTCCTCCGGGGTGGTGCGGCTGCCGGGGAAGCTGAGGTTCACCGCGCTGGGGTCTTCCTGGGTCGCGGGCTCTTCCGGCGGTTGGGCGGTCGCGCGGAGGGCGCCCAGGGGGAGCAGAAGGCAGAAGAGGAGGGCCATACTGGTGCCGGTGCCGGTGCCGGTGCCGGTCTTGATGGTGCGCGAACCCCGGGAGCCGCGGCGGGAGGGGGGTGGGCCGAGGGACGGGTTCTTGCCCAGCTGTTGTTCCAGGGCGCGAATCTGGGCTTCCAACCGGGTCGGCAACTCTTCCGGTTGGGGTACGGCGCCGGTGGCGCTGTACTGCGCCGCCTCGAACGCCTCCAGGAGATGGCGCACCGGCTGGATGTCCGCCTCTTCCAGCCCATGGGAGGCCAGGATCTGGGCGGTCTCCTCGGGGGTCAGCGCGGTGCCTTCGACGCCCAACTTGTCGCCGATATAGCCCCGCAGCGCCCGCGAAGCGTGTTCCGTGGCTTGCTGCGGGTCCCCGCCTCCATGGAGCTGCTGCCCCAGGGCGGCGATCTCTCGCTGGGCGGTCTTGAGGGCGTCGCGGCGCCGCGCGAGGCGGTCGTTCCCCTGGTACAACCGGCGGCGCCGCAGGGTGTGGCGCAGGCCCAGGTAGAGCCCCGGGGGGAGGAGCAGGCCCAGCAGCCAGGGTAGCCCCGGTTGGAGGGACGGCGCGGTGATGGCCTGGAGCCGACGATGGATGGGCAGGATGTCGTCCGCCAGGATGCGCACCGCCCCTTTGCCACCGCCGGGGGTCAGGGCGACGGTGAGACCCAGGTCTTCCTCGCCATCCCCGGGAGCCACGGCGAGGCGCATTTCCGGGGTGGCGGCGGTCTGGAATTTCTCCGCGTCGGGATCGAAGTAGACCAGTTTCAGCGCCGGTAGGGTGAGATCCCCGGGGTGCAACGGCACCAGCGCGGTGGTGAAGCGCCGGTTGCCGGTGAGGGCCTCGCCGTCCCGGTTGAAGCGGCTTTCGGGTTTGTCCGGGTAGATCTTGAAGTCCGGCAGCGGGGGCAGCGGCGGCTCGCCGATCTGCTGCACGTTGCCGCGACCGGAGACGGTCACCTGGAGGGTGGCGGATTCCCCCACCTTGAGTTGCTGCTTGCTCAGCCGGGCCTTGAGGTCGAAGCGGCCCACCAGGCCGGAGAAGTCCGACGGCGGAGCGGGCAGGGGGCGCACTTCCACCGGGATGGGGCGGGTGACCAGCCGCTGGCGATCGGTGCGGGTGCGCGCGAAGAACTCGTCGATCATCGAGCGGCGTCGCCGATCCCGGGGCAGGATGACGTCGCAGCGCAGCTCCACCGGAGGGATGGTCAACGTTCCCGCCTCCTGAGGGAAGAGGGCGCGACGGATCTCGTGGACGATGAACTGCTGGCCGTTGCGGACGGTTTCGTAGGTGCGGGTGTCGCCCAACTCCTCGACGGTGAAGCCGTCCAACTCGAAGTTGCCCAACTGGGCGTTGGCGATCTGCAACCGGCGGTAGAGGCGCCAGGTGAAGAGGATCTGCTCGCCCACGTAAGGCTTGGTGTCGGAAACGGTGGCGCGGACGAAGATGTCCTCCCGGTTCTCGTCCTGGTCTCCCGGGCGACTGGGGGCTTCGGTAATGCGCACGGTGATGGGGTCGGTGCGGTAGGTGCGGTCGCCGATCACGATGGTGGCCACGGGAATGGTGAGGTTGCCGGTGCGTTTCGGGGCCAGGAGGAGGTTGTAGCGCACTTCCACCCGGTTTCGTCCGCCGCCCATGCTGAACTGGGTATCCTGGCCCTGGCCGAGGATCTCGAAGTCCGGCATGGCGGCGAGTTGGGGCCGGGCTTCCCGGGAACCCTCGACGATGAGGGTCAGGCGGAGCTGGTCCCCGAGGGTGGCCTGGGTGCGATCGATGGTGGCCTGGATCCCTTGGGCGGAGGCCGCGGAGGTGGCCGTGATGGAAAGCAGAAGGAAGCCCACACCGAGGGCCACCCGCAGCCTCCGCGAGGACGCCGTGGGGGGGGCCGAGATGTGTCGCGTTTTCACCATGGTGCTACCTTCCTACCCGTTCGATCCGGTCTACCAATCTTTGGCCGGACGCCCGCGGCGGCCCGGTGGGAGCTTGCGCTGGGGATCCGGGCGCCCCTCTTCGAGCCCCTGGAGGTAGCGCGCGGCCTCCTCCGGGGTCAGCCCCTCGGGGGATTCCCCTTCCTGGCCCTGGGCTTGTCCGGCTTGCGGTGGCTGCGGCGCCTGTTCCTCCTGGCCGTCCGGCACGCCATCGCCGTCACTGTCCGGGTTGCGGGGATCGGTTTCCCCCTCGTCCAGTTGGCCGTTGCGGTTGCGGTCCTCCTGACCGTCCTGGAGACCATCGCCGTCACTGTCGGGGTTGTTGGGGTCGGTTTCCCCCTCGTCCCGCTGGCCGTCCCGGTCGGCATCCTCGACACCGTCCGGCAGGCCGTCCCCATCGGAATCCGGGTTGCGGGGGTCGGTGGGGTTGGCCCCGGACTGTTCGGTCTCGTCCGGCAGACCGTCGCCGTCCTGGTCCTGGGGCGTGCCGCCCTGTTGCTGCTCTTGCTGCTGGTCGCCCTGCTGCTGATCGCCCTGTTGCTGGTCCTGCTGCTGGTCGCCCTGCTGCTGATCGCCCTGTTGTTGGTCCTGCTGCTGATCGCCCTGTTGCTGTTGTTGCTCTTCCTGGCGCTTTTTCTGCTCTTCGACGCGCCGACGGATCTCTTCGCGCACGAACTCCAGGTTGTATTTGGCGTCCTGGTCGTCGGGGTCCGCCTCCAGCGCCGCCTTGAAGTGCTCCACGGCTTCCTGGAGCTTGCCCTGACGGTAGTCGTTGTTGCCCAGGGAGTAGAGGGCCTGGTTGCGGATCGAGGGATCGTCGGAACTGGCCGCCTCGGCGAAGGCCCGCTCGGCTTCCTCGTAGTTCTTCATCTGGTAGTGAGTGCTACCGATGTTGAGCAGCAGCGCCGGGTCGTTGGGGCGCTCGACCTGTTTGTCGACGAAGCCCTGAAGGGCCTGGGGGTAGGCTCCCGCCCGGTAGGCGCCGATGGGCTCGTCGGGGATGGCGGCGGGCACGGCCAGGGCTTCCGGGGCGTCCGGGGCTTCGTCCACGGGCGCTGCCGCCGGGGTTTGGGGCGCCGCCGGTGGCGGCGGGGTCGTCTGGGCGAAGGCGGGTAGGGTCAGGACGGCGAGGAGGAGGAGGCACACAAGGCGGAAATCCCCCCTCACCCCCTCAGTCCCCCTCTCGTTCCACCGAGAAAGACGGGCGAGGGGGAAGCCGGAGAGGGCAGGGCGGCCACGGGGGGCCGCCCCTACACGAACCACCCTGTTCCCTGGCTTTGTTTCGCACCCTTTAGGGTGCCATTGGGTAGCCCCGGGTGTGAACCCGGGGTCGCGGTGGTGAACCCTCACCCCCTCAGTCCCCCTCTCGTTCCACCGAGAAAGACGGGCGAGGGGGAGGCCGGAGAGGGCAGGGCGGCCACGGGGGGCCGCCCCTACACGAACCACCCTGTTCCCTGGCTTTGTTTCGCACCCTTTAGGGTGCCATTGGGTAGCCCCGGGTGTGAACCCGGGGTCGCGGTGGTGAACCCTCACCCCCTCAGTCCCCCTCTCGTTCCACCGAGAAAGACGGGCGAGGGGGAGGCCAGAGGGGAAGCCCCCCGCGTCGGCCCTGTCTTGGGCACCCGCCCGGGTGCCAGTGGGTAGCCCCGGGTGTGAACCCGGGGTCGGGGCGCTCCTCCTGAGATTCCGTTGCCTCGCCGGTCGTCTAATCATTCGCCACTCCTCCTGAACCGTCCGGAGTCTCCTGGTTCCTGCCTTTCCTTCCCCCTCGCCCCCTGGGAGAGGGGGACTGAGGGGGTGAGGGCCGCACCCGTTCCGCGATCATCGGTTCCAGCATCAAGGCCAGGATCGCCAGCCCCAGGACCCACTGGAAGCGTTCCTCCCAGCGCTGGCGGCGGCGCGAGCCCAACTCCTGGTCCTCCAGAGTGGCCTTGATGCCCTGGAGGTAGATCTGTTCCAGATCGACATCGCCGGTGACCGAGCGCACGTAGCGACCGCCGGTCTCCAGGGCGATGCGTTTCAGGGTGGTCTCATCCAGCCGGCTCAAGATCATCTCGCCCCGGCGGTCGCGGCGGAAGCCGCCGCTGGGGGTGGGGATGGGAGCGCCTTCGTCGCGACCGATGCCGATGGTGAAGATGCGCACCCCGGCCTCTTTGGCTTCCTCCGCCACCCGCAGGGCGTTGCCGCCGTGGTCCTCGCCGTCGGTGATCAGAATGATGGCTTTGGAGTCGTGCTCGGCGCCCTCGAAGGCTTTCAAGGAGGTGTGGATGGCTTCTCCCAGGGCGGTGCCTTTCAGGGGGATGAGGTCGGTGTCGATGGCTCCCAGGAAGACCTCCGCGGCGCCGTAGTCCAGGGTCAGGGGGCATTCCAGAAAGGCCGTGCCGGCGAAGGCGACGAGGCCGACCCGGTCGCCCTCCAGGAGGCGCAGCAGGTCGGTGATCTCCCGCTTGGCCCGCTCCAGGCGGCTCAGCTTGCCGCCGCTTTCGGCATCCTCCACCAGCATCGAGTCGGAAACGTCCAGGGCCACCACGATATCGACCCCCTTGCGCTCGACCTCCTCCCAGGTGAAGCCGTATTTGGGCTCCGCCAGGGCGAGCACGCAAGCCAGCAACGCCACCAGGATCAAGGCCGCCTTGAAGTACTGCCGGGGGCGGGAGAGGCCCGCCGTCAAGCGCTCGAGCATGGCGCTGGAGGCGAAGCGCTGCAGCAGTCGGGTGCGGGTGCGGAAGGCGTAGATGTAGAACACCAGCAGGCCCGGGACCAGCCACAGCAGCCAGAGGGATTCGGGGCTGCCGATCTTGATGCCGCCGCCGGAACAGCCGGTGAGCAGGATTCCCGCGCTGATCGAACTCACCGACTTGGCCGCACGGGCCGACAGCCCGAGGCGATGGGCGAAGCGGAAGGGGATGGGTTTGGACGTCATCATGGCAATTTCCTGAAGCGGGTGCCGAGCAGGAAGACCTCCAGCAGCAAGAGCCCGAGGGCCGGGATCAGGAACCAGCGGAAGCGCTCGTTGTATTCCATGTAGGAACTGGTGGTGATTTCGGTCTTCTCCAACGCATCGATCTGGTCGTAGATCTGGTCCAGGGCGGAGGCGTCCTCAGCGCGGAAGTAGGCGCCGTTGGTGGCCTGGGCCACGGCGGTCAGGGCCTCCTCGTCGATCTCGACGTTCTGGTAGACGATGCGCTGCCCGAAGACGGAATCCATCAGGAAAGGGGCCGGCTCGCGGCTGCCCGCGCCGATGGTGTAGACCTTGATGCCGAAGGCTGCCGCCACCTCGGCGGCTTTCTTGGGGCTCAGCATCCCGGCGTTGTTGCGACCGTCGGTGAGGAGGATCGCCACCTTGGATTTGGCGGCGGAATCCTTCAGCCGCTTGACCGCCGTGCCCAGGGCGTCGCCGATGGCGGTGCCATCCCCGGCGATGCCGATATCGACCCGGTCGAGGAAGGTAGAGACGATGCCGTGATCCAGGGTCAGGGGGCATTGGGTAAACGCCTGGTTGCCGAACACCACCAGGCCGATCTGGTCGTTGTCCCGCTTGGCGATGAAGGTTTCCACCACGGCTTTGGCCACCTCCAGCCGGTTGCGCCGCTGCTCGATGGCCTTGTCGGCGTCGAGGTCGAGCCCCTGCATGGAGCCGGAGGTATCGAGGACGAGGATGATGTCGATGCCCTCGGTGCGCACGGTGGTCTGGGTGCGACCGGTCTGGGGCCGCACCATGGCGAGGAGCAGGAGCGCGACGGTGACCAGCCGCAACGCCTCCACCAGTCGCCGCAGGAAGAGGCTGCGGGAGGGTTTCAGGCGCTTCAGGTTGCGGATGCTGGAGAAGCGCACCGCGGCGTCGCGGCTCTTGCCCGTGGTCCGGCGGGCGGTACGCAGCCGGGGGAGGATCCAGCCGCCGAAGATCCACAGGAGGTAGAGGGGGACGAGGACCCACAGCAAGGCGCGGTCGGAGAAGAAGAGCCGGTCCCACTGCTGGATCAGGCTCCCCGGCAGGGCGCTGGCCAGAACATTCATGCGGCGGCCTCCTGGTCCGGGTCTGGACTTCCGGTCGTCGTCGCCGTCGCTGTTGCCGTCGATGCGGGGGCTGTCGTGGTGGCTTGCGGGCGGGTGGCCTCGACGAAGCCGAGGGCGTCTTCGTACACCCCCTGGACCTCCTCTTCCGTGGGCTCGTGGGCGGCGAATTTCACCCGGTCGGTGGCGTCCAGGAAACGGCGCAGGCGTTCGGCCTCGTCCGGCGACAGGTGCCGGGGGCGTGGCGGCGCCGTGGGCTCTCCGGTCGAGGGACCGAGCACCGCGTCGGGCAGCAAGGTGAGGTGGGGGATCTCCTGCAGGATTTCCTCGGTGGTCAGGTCGGTGGCGTTGAGGCCGCAGCGCCCTTCCACATAGGCCCGGAGTACCTCGGAGATCGCGAAGTGGAAGCGCCGGACAGCTTCCGGGTCCTCAAAATCGGTGCCCCGTAGGGCATCCAGGGCGCGGAAGGCGATCTCGTGGGGGGGCAAGGGGGGCGCCGCGGGCCGAGCCTTGCGGCCCCGGCGCACCCGCCAGATGACCAGCCCCAGGAGGGCGAGGAGGGCGCCGCCGCCCACGGCCCACCACCACCACGGGGTCGGTTCTTCGATGGGGCGCAGTTCCTTGAGGCCGCGAATGTCGGTGACGGCCTCCTCTCCCTCGGCGGGCAGCACGCTTTCGACCTCGACGAAGATCTCGGAGGTCTTGACCTCCCCCGCCTCGCCTTCCTGGCCCTCTCCCGGCGCGTAGCGCACGGTGATGGCGGGAAGGACGTAGGAGCCCACCAGATCCGCCCGCAGCTTGTACCAGCGCTCCTCGACGGTCCGGTCGCCGACGGTGCGGGGTTCCTCCCGGCGGGTATCGATGATCCGGAAACCGGCGATTTCGGCCCCGGTCTCCGGCGCGTCGATGGTGTACGCCGGGTCGTAGTTGACCGTCACGGTGTAGGTCAGGACATCCCCGGTGGTGGCCACGGCCCGGTCGATGGAGGCTTCCACCTCGACGGGGGGGCGGGGCTCGGCGGGAGTCTCGGCCTGGGGTTGGGGCGGCTGCTGGGCGCAGGCGGCGAGGACGAGGGCGAGGAGGGGGAAAATCCACCCCCAACCCCTCCTTTGAGAAAGGAGGGGCGCCCCCGCCCGCCCCCGGGGCACGAATCCAGATTCCGGTTTCCCCCCTTTCACCGCGCGGGAAAGACTGGGGAGACCGAGGGGGTGAGGGCTAACCATTCCACCGCTCCGGGAACATCTCCACCGCGGCGGTGGAGAGTTCCTGCTCGATGAAGGTCTGGTAGGCGGTTTCGAGTTTGGAGCGTCGGTAGTCCTGCTCGACGGCGGGCCGGGCCTGGTCGAAGGGCACGGCCTGGGGTTCGGCCCCTTCCTTCTCCGGTGGACGCTGGTAGCGCTCCTGGTGAGCCTGGTAGAAGTTCTGGAGGTCGGCATCGTCCACGGCGATCTTTTCCGCCACTTCCTTCTCCAGCAGGCGATCGATGGCCAGCTGGCGGAGCATCGTTTCCTGGCGGCGCAGGACGGTGGCGTCGCGGTCGTACTCGAGCTTCAGGGCTTTGCGCCACATCAGCTCATCGGCCACGAAGCGTTGCAGGAGTTGGGCCCGCTGCTCTTGGGTCAGGGTGCGGCCCGCCAGTTGCGGGGCGAGATCGTCGAGTTTGCGCTCCACGGCGGAGCGGCGGATCTCCTTGCCGTCCAGGACGGCGAGGACGGGATCGTCGGCGGAGCGGGCCACGGGCTCTTGTCCGTCGCCGCTGTCTTCCATGCGCACCTGTTGGTTGAGGGCGGCCTGGGCGGCGTGGTGGCGTCCCAGGCGTTCCAGGGCGTGGACGATCTTGGTGCCCACCTCGGTGCGCAGAGCCTCATCGGCGGCCCCCAGATCCAGCAGGCTTTCCGCCTCATAGAACCAGCGCAGGGCCACTTCCCCCTGCCCCCGTTCCAGGGCGCTGGAGCCCAGGGAGTAGGCGATACGGGCGCGCTCGGTGATCTCGGGGGAGGCTTCCCGCAGGTAGGCGGCGTACTGGGTCGTGGCCTCCTCCAGAGCCCCGGCGGCCTGGAGCTTCGCCGCCACTTCGCGGTGCAGGAAGGCCCAATCGTCTCCGCCCCGGCCCCCGCGCCACACCAGGAAACCGATGATCATCAGGGCCGCGATGTTCGAGATCAGCAGAAACGGCACCAGGCGGCCCCCGGCTGGAGGGACTGTCGGCGAAGTGGGCGGTTGTCGCAATTCCATCATCTCTCTCGCTCCGTTCAGCGCCGCCGTTCCCGGCGGTGAAAGTAACGCACCAGGTTGTCGACGTACGATTCATCGTCCGCCGAGATCCGCACCTCACCGATGCCCGCGGAGCGGAAGACTTCGCTCAGGCGTTGCCGCTCTTCGTGACTCAGGACGTGGAAGCCGTCGGTAATGTTGCGGTCGTAGGTGTCGATGGTGATCAATTCGCCGGTCTCGGCATCTTCCAATTCCAACAAGCCGATGCGGGGCAGATCCACCTCCCGGCGGTCGGCGACGCTGACCGCGGTGAGGTCGTGGCGGCGGCCCGCGATGCGCAGGCGGTCGGCGAAGCCCTCGTCCAGGAAGTCGGAGATGACGAAGACCACGGAGCGTCGCCGCAACACCTTGTTGAGGTATTCGAGCGCTCCTTCCAGGTCCGTGCTGCTGTGGCGCGGGCGGAAGCCGAGGATCTCGCGGATCACCCGCCAGACGTGGGCGGAGCCCTTCTTGGGCGGGATGTAGCGCTCCATCTGGTCGGAGAAGAGGAGCAGCCCGACCCGATCATTGCTGTGGATGGCGGTGTAGGCCAGCAGCGCCGCCACCTCCGCCGCCACCTCGTTCTTGAGTTTGGCACCGGTGCCGAAGGCCCCGGAGGAGCTGACGTCCACCACCAGCATGACGGTGAGTTCCCGTTCCTCCCGATGGGATTTGACGAAGGGTGCCCCCATGCGGGCGGTGACGTTCCATTCGATGTGGCGAATGTCGTCCCCGGGGCGGTACTCCCGCACCTCCTCGAACTCCATGCCGCGTCCCTTGAAGGCGCTCTCGTACTCGCCCGCAAAGGCGTCGTTGACCAGCCGCTGGGTGCGGATCTGGATCGCCTTGATCTTCTGGAACAGCTCCGGGGAGAGCTGCACCTCATCGTCCGGATGGGTGGTTTCCTGGGGCTCTATCCGCGTCATGGTCTACGGCACGTCAACGGTGTTGAAGATCTCCTGGATCACGTCATCGGGGGTCAGGTCCCGGGCTTCCGCTTCGTAGGTCAGGAGCACCCGATGGCGCAGGACGTCCGGCCCGATGGTCTTGACATCCTGGGGCGTGACGTACCCGCGACCGGCCAGGAAGGCTTGCACCTTCGCCGCCCGAGCCAGGAAGATGGTGGCCCGGGGGGAGGCACCGTACTCGATCAGGTTGGCGAGCTTTTCCAACTTGTAGGCCGCCGGTTCCCGGGTGGCGAAGACCACCTCGACGATGTAGTCCTCGACCTTCTCATCCAGGTAGACCTGATCCGGGTAGTTGACCTTGAGCTTCAGCATGAAGCGGTCCACCTGAGCCTCCGGCAGGGGGTAGGTACCCTCCTGCTCGATGGGGTTCTGGGTGGCCAGGACCAGGAAGGGGTCCGGCAGGGGGAAGGTCTGCTCGCCGATGGTCACCTGACGCTCCTGCATCGCTTCGAGCAGAGCGCTCTGCACCTTGGCGGGGGCGCGGTTGATCTCGTCCGCCAGCAGAAGGTTGGTGAACAGCGGCCCCTTCTTGACGTGGAATTCATGGTTCTGGGGGCGGTAGATCTCGGTGCCCACCAGATCCGCGGGGAGGAGGTCCGGGGTGAATTGGATGCGAGAAAAATCCGTGTGGATGGCGTCGGAGACGGTCTTGATGGCGGTGGTTTTCGCCAGCCCCGGGATGCCTTCGATGAGGATATGCCCGTCGGCGATCAACGCCATCAGGATGCGATCGATCATGTAACTCTGCCCGACGATGACCTTGCCCACCTCGGTTCGCAAGCGTCCGAGGGCTTGGGATTGGGCTTCAATTTCCGGTCCGAGATCCTGCGCTACTGCGCTCATACCACCTGCCTCCTACAAGAATCATGGTGTCCGATGGTCGTCAACCGCTGGTCTTTTCCTGCAAATCGAGAGTGCGTCGCCGGTCCCTCAGGGGATCCGGCTGCAAGTCCTTCAGGGCCCGCTCAATGCGGCGCTCCCAACCGTCCAGTTCCGCCCGGGGCGGGGCCTGGCCGCCGTAGCGGGCGCGGTCCAAGGCCGCCTGGAAGGCGGGATCGTCCGCCAGGGTGGGTTCGCCGCTGGCGGGTGTCCCCTGCTGGGTCAACTCTTGAGTCAACTCTTGATGGATCCGCGCCAGGCGCTCGAAGCAGCCCGCCGCATCCCCTTCCAACCGCTGGCGCCGCGCCTCCTGGTAGAGGGCCTGCAACCGCTGCCGTCGTTCCGCCTCCGGGGAGATGGCGGCGCTGTCCGCAGCGCTCTGCCGCCGTCGCCACACCAGGAACCCCACCAGACCCAGGGCGGCCAGGCTGGCCCCACCACCCAGAGCCAGAGCAGTCGTGGATGGCCCCGTGGTCAGGACCTCGACGGTGGGTCCCTCGATGCGGCTGGCCAGCATCTCCCCTTCGAGGCGCGGGGTGTAGCGCAATTCCACCGGATCCAGGGCGTAGCGACCCGCCTTGGGGATGGTCAGGGAGACGCTGTAGGTCACCTGGTTGCGGCCATCGCCGCTGTTGGTGGAGGCGGTCAGGAAACCCTCTTCGACCCCCTCCGGCAGGAAGAGTTCCGGCGGATGGGGGAGGTATTCCTCAAAACTTCCGGCCCACTGCATCTGGATGTGCAACTCGAAGGGTTCCCCCGGTCGTGGGTTGGGGTTGGACACCGAGACCTGGGCGGTGGGGGGATTGAGCACCGGCGGCAGGGTGCTCTCCGCGCTGTCCCCTTCCCCCAGGGGCTGGGCAGCGTAGGCGGTGCCCTGGGCCGTGGGGTCGCCGGGAACCGCCGCCACCAATCGATCGAGCATGGGCTTGAGGGCGGACCAGTCCCGGGCGCCGCGGGAGATCGCGTTCATCCGCCCCTGGGGATCGATCAGCACGGTCATGGGGATGCTCTGGGCCTTGTACGCCCGGGCCGCTTGCCCCCGGGCATCCCAGAGCACGGGGAAGGTGAAACCCCCCTTCTGGATGTACGGCCCCACCGGGTCCAGGGAATCATCGACCGAGACGGTGACCACCGCCACGGCGCCCTCGGGGCCGTACTGGCGGTGGAGTTTCTCCAGGGTCGGCATCTCCATGCGGCAGGGTCCGCACCAGGTGGCGAAGAAGGTCAGCACCACCCAGCGGCCCTGGAAGTCGGACAGCGTGGCGCGCCCCCCGGCCAGGGTCGGGAGTTGGAAATCCATCGCCGGGACGGCGGGGTCGATGGCCCGAAGGCCTTGCTGTTGCAGGATGGCGGGCACGGTTTCAGCCCGCGCGGCACCGCCCGCCAGTGCTGGGAGCAGGATCGCCGCCAGCACCACGACCGCCAGGGGCCGGGACGAAGGGGCTTGGGGCGCCGGGGAGCGCCATGGGGCGGTGGTTGTCATCATGGTCGATCGTTCACTCAAGGAGACAGCAAAAACGGCTCGCCCGAAAGGGATGGTGCGTCAATTTGGCGTGCCCGATCCGGCGGTGGCTTGCCTCGTCGCGCCGGGGGCGGCCCACGGCGCCTGGTCACCTTACTCTGGAGGCAAGCATCGTGCCAGGGGATGGATTATAGTCCCCCTCCATGAAGGACATCCCGCGGTGGTTGCCGGTGGCCTACACCTTGTTCGTGGTGGTATGGGTCCCGGCGGTGATGACGCAGTACGGCGCGTCGAACTTTCTGTGGTTTTGCGACGTGGCCAACTTCGTGATGTTGTTGGCGGTGTGGCGGGGGAGTGCGCTGCTGTTTTCCTCCCAGGCGGTGGGAGTCCTGCTGTTTCAGGGGGTGTGGTGGGGGGATTACTTCGGGCGCCTGTTGCTGGGTTTCCACCCCATCGGGGGCACGGAATACATGTTTGATCCCGCCCTGCCCCTGTGGCTGCGCGCCTTCTCCCTCTTCCATCTGGTGGTCCCCTTCCTGTTGCTCTGGATGCTCGCCCGCCTGGGCTACCACCGTCGCGGCTGGTGGTTGCAATGCGCCATCGGCGCGGTGGTTTTCCCCCTCTCCGCGATGGTCTCCACGGCGGAGCTGAATATCAACTGGGTCAACGCTCCCTTCGGGGTGGAGCAGGTGTGGCTGCCACCGTGGCTCTACGTGCTGGTGGCGTGGGCGGCGTGCTGCCTGGTGGTGTTCTACGGCACTCACCGGGTGTTGTTCTGGCTGGCCCGCTGGCGGGGGTGGCGGATATGGTGAGGGGCGACGGCGCACCCCTGCAACCCCGGGTTCACTACCCAATGGCACCCTAAAGGGTGCCCAAGGCAGGGCAGGTGGGGGGGTGCCTGGCTTCCCTTTCCGAGCTTCCCCCTCTACGGTCTTTCAGGTCAGCCGAGAGGGGGACTGAGGGGGTGAGGGGGGAGGGGGACACCGCCTGTGCCCCCGGGTTCACACCCGGGGCTACCCAATGGCACCCTAAAGGGTGCCCAAGGCAGGGGAAGCA
>Ga0210063_1000217_pt1 | contig 19928 bp, 15 predicted proteins | sample Muzzi_PWA_D1_FD_185529 | JGI IMG/M metagenome (GOLD analysis project Ga0210063, IMG submission 185529) | Wetland microbial communities from San Francisco Bay, California, USA, that impact long-term carbon sequestration - Muzzi_PWA_D1 (SPAdes) | ecosystem: Environmental > Aquatic > Marine >... | reverse complement strand
CTTTACTTTGTTGAGGTCCGTCCCTTCGATCGACAGTATCGGGAATCGCAGCAGTCGGGTGGTTCCCAGGGGGGTGGCGATGATCTGGACATCTCCAGACGCCAGAAGGAGATTCTCACAGCAACCTGGAATCTGGTGAACAAACAGACGGACACAGAGGCTGATGCCGATGTTGTCGAGCGTGAGGCCGCGGTCGTTGCCATGCTGCAGGAAAAACTGCGCGAGCAGGTGGCTGTACTGATTACCCGGGCAGGCGCGCGAGGACTTGAGGCGGACGACTCCGTGGCGAAATTTGTCGAGTCGCTGGAGCTCGCCGCGGCCGAGATGATTCCCGCCACGGATTATCTGCGGCAACTCGAACTGAACCAGGCAGTAGCACCCGAGCAGCGGGCGCTGGCGCATCTGCGTGCTGCAGAAGCGAGCGTTGGCGAGATCAGCGTTTCGCTGGCGGAGGGTGGCCGTGGCCGCGGAACCGTGGCCGATTCCCTGTCCGAGCTGGTGGATCTGGAGATGGACAGGACGCGAAATCGCTACGAGACCCCGCAGTCGATGAACCCGTCGGCGCGGCAGCAACAGCAGCGCTCCGAATGGGATCAGCTGGAAGAGCTCGCGGCGCGTCAGGAACAGGCGGCGCGTCAGCAGAACCGCAGGCAGCAGGATCTCGCATCGCGCTGGCAGCAGGCGCGGCTGCAGCGTGAACTGGAAGCTATCCGGGAGGCCATGCAGAATCGCCGCAACAGCAGTTCGCGCAGTCAGCAGTCGCTGGATGACGCCATTTCCTCGCTTGAAACCGTGCAGCAGACGCTGCAGCGTGACCGGCTCGACCCGGAGACGTCACGCTCTGTTGCGCGGCGGCTGCGACAGGCGTCTGAAGCGTTGCAGAACCAGCAGATTCAGGACGTGCAACAGCAGATTGCCGGTGCCAGGGAGCAGGCGGGCGAACTGCTGGAGACTCAGCAACAGATCATGGACCGGCTGCAGGCTACGGAAGAAAATTCCCGCTCCGATGCTCTCAGTCGCGAAGCGAATCCCTGGGAGGACTACAGCATGACCGACGATGCTGCGACCAAACGACAGATGCGCGAGGAATTGAAAGATCTGCAGCGGAATCTGACCGATACCATTGCCCGGCTTGAACGCGATGCGACGGCAGGCAGGATTCTGCAGCGTGCGCTGGTCGATCTGGATGAAGCGAGGGTCGATGAGAGGCTGGCGAACTCAGCGGATGCTTTTGAGTTCGGTCGGCCCCTGTTTACGCTGGGCCATGAGGAAATTGTTCGCGACAGCCTGGAACAGCTGACCGAACAGCTCGCGCAGGCTGAGGGCGAATACCTGAGCCAGGCGGCCGGCAGCCGGGACGGGACCGCGGGCGAACTGCGCCGCCTGCGTCAGGCTCTGGCAGACAGCCGTTCAGGCGATGGGGTTGATGCTGGCGCAGTGGCGGCGGTCGAAAGACAGCTGAGTGCTCTGCAGAGTCAGCTGGCTGAACAGCTGGATGAAGCCGCAGCGGCTGACGCAGCGGGATATCAGAGGCTCGGATTGAATACCGAAGATCCGGAAGCCCTGTATCGCATGCTGGAAGCATCCATCGATCTGCTCGAGGCAACGCTTATCGTACCCGCGGCCGATGTCGTGCAGGCCCAGGAGCGCCGGGATGCCGGACGTGATTCCAGCGCTGCGGCCGAGTACTTCCGGCGTCTCAGTCAGGGCGAAAGGCGTTGAGCTGATATTTACACCAGGATCGTTGTCCTGGCTGGCGGCTGCCTGTTATGTTGCCGGCTCATGCCGATCATCAGTAATCACAGCCCGATCAGATTTGCCGACGCGCTGCCGGAAGCCGTGGATACAGTTGTCATCGGCGCTGGTGTCGTGGGTGTGGCAACCGCCTGGTATCTGCTGCAGGCTGGGCGGTCTGTCCTGATATGTGAAAAGGGCCGGGTTGCCGGTGAACAGTCCAGCCGTAACTGGGGCTGGATCCGGCAGCAGGGCAGGGATGCTGCCGAGTTGCCGATCATGATCGAGAGTCTCAATGCCTGGGAAGCGCTCAGCAAGCAGCTCGATGTGGACATCGGCTTCAGCCGTCAGGGGGTTCTCTATCTGGCGGAAACAGAAACGGAGCTCGCTGCACGCTCAGACTGGCTCAAGATCGCGCAGCAGCATCAGCTGGATACCCGCATGCTGTCGTCAGCGGAAATCGATGAACTGTTTCGCAGTCGTCCCGGTCAGTGGCGTGGCGGAATCTTCACACCCAGCGATGCAAGGGCGGAACCTGCACTGGCCGTACCGGCACTGGCCCGAGCGGTGCAGCGTCAGGGTGGCAGAATACGTGAACACTGTGCGGTGCGCGCGCTGGATACCGCGGCGGGCCGGGTGTGCGGGGTAGTCACGGAAGCCGGCCGGGTAAAAGCTGAATCCGTCGTCTGTTGCGGTGGTGCCTGGTCCGGCTTATTGCTTGGCAATCATGGCGTCGATCTGCCGCAGCTGACGGTACGCGCGAGCGTTGCCAGAACCGCACCGGCGCCGTTTGTTTTCGGCGGCGGTGTGTCAGGTGGCGGGCTTGCTCTGCGGCGTCGTCAGGACGGTGGCTACACGGTTGCGTCCGGCAACACCAACGAACACTACCTCAGCGCTGACAGTTTTCGATATCTCCGGCAGTTCATGCCTGCGCTGCGATCCGCAAAAGGCTCTATCCGGGTGCGGCTGGACGATGGCCTGATCAACCGGCTGCTGCGGCCGCGTCGCTGGCAGGCGGATCAGCCCACGGTTTTCGAACAGAGTCGGGTGCTGAATCCGGCACCCTCAGTGAAGGCTCAGCATCTGATGCGTGTCGCGCTGGCGGCGCGCATCCCGGATCTGGCCACGGTGCCGTTTGTCGAAGCCTGGGCCGGTATGATTGACGTGATGCCGGACGTTGTACCTGTCATGGACGAAGTGGCGCAACTGCCTGGCGCGTATGTGGCGACCGGGTTCAGCGGTCACGGCTTCGGCATCGGACCAGGTGCGGGTCGGGTCATGGCTGATCTGGTAAGCGGGCACCCGCCCGGTCACGATCTGTCGAGATTCCGTCTGGCAAGGTTCCACGACGGCACGCCCATGCAACCCGGTCCCGGCCTTTGAGCCCTGACATCAGATAGTGAAGCAGATCCTTGAGCCTTGATCAGATTTTTGTGCTTGCCCTCATCGGGCTGGTTTTTCTGAGCTTTTTTAAAGAGTGGTATCCGCCCGAGGTCACCGCACTCGGAGCTTCGGCTGCGCTACTGGCTACCGGTGTCATCGAAACCGAACCGTTTCTGGACGTGTTCAGCTCCGGTGCGCCGATCACCATCGCGATGATGTTCATCATTTCGGCGGCGCTGGAACGTACCGGTGTGCTTGCCATGCTGGGAGCGTTTCTGAAATCTCAGGCGCGCGGATCGTATCTGCGAGTGATCCTGCTGATGATGGGCGTGGCCATGCTGGCGTCCGCTTTCATGAACAATACCCCGGTAGTCATCCTGATGACCCCGATCATGATTTCGGTTGCGGCAAGCGTGAATGTGGCTCCCTCCCGTCTGCTGATCCCTCTGTCTTTCTCGGCAATTTTCGGTGGCACGCTGACGCTGCTGGGAACTTCCACGAACGTACTGATGAGCGGGATTGCTCAGGACGCGGGACAGCCGCCGTTGTCCATGTTTGAAATGACGCTGCCAGGACTGGTACTTGCAACCGCAGGAGTGCTGTACATGGTACTCGTCGGGCGACATCTGCTGCCGGATCGTGCGTCGCTGTCGAGCATTCTCGGCGCGGAGGGTAAACGCCAGTTCCTCGCCCGGCTGCTGATTCCAGCCGACTCCCGCTATGTCGGCAGGATGCTCTCGGATCTTCCGTTCAATACTGCTGAGTCGCAGGTTCTGGACGTGATCCGGGGCGAAGTGTCGATGCGCGGGGAACTGGAGCGGCTGGTGCTGGCGCCCGGCGATCGGGTGGTTATCAGAACTGATGCCGGAGAAATACTGGGTTTTACCGAGAACGGACAGATAGAGTTCCGGGATGTTTCGGATCACGGCTTCGAGCCCGTTACCGCGGATCGGACGGTAGTCATGGAAGCCAGTGTGGGTCCACATTCACATCTACTGGGCCAGGCTCTCGGGGATCTGCGACTGCGGCGAACCTATGGTGTTTATGTGATGGCTGTGCACAGGGACGACAGAAACATCTCAGAGCGCATCGACAACATCAGACTTCAGTTTGCCGATCTGCTGCTGCTGCAGGGTCCCCCTGAGGGTATTGCACGGCTGATGGAAGACGGCGGCATCATCAATCTGTCGGCACCATCGGATACCGCGACGCGGCGCACCAAGGCGCCGATCGCAATCGCCACTATCGCTGCTGTCATGGGGCTGGCGGCATTCAATGTCATGCCGATTGCAGGGCTGGCCGTGATCGGGGCGGTGGTTGTGATGATGACGCGGTGCCTGGATCCGGATGACGCATTCGATGCCATAGACTGGCGCATCCTGTTTCTGATCTACGGCATGCTCGGACTCAGCGTGGGTCTGCAGGAGACCGGGACCGGGCAGCTGATTGTCGCGTCACTGATCACGCTGCTCGGCGATGCCGGTCCACTGGCGGTTCTGGCCGCGGTCTACATTCTCACCAGCATTCTCACCGAACTGGTCAGCAATAATGCGGTCGCGGTTCTGGTGGGGCCGCTGGCGATAGCGCTGGCTGTGCAGCTGGGATTCGATCCACGAGCGTTCATCATGGCCGTCATGTTCGCCGCGTCCGCCAGCTTTGCCACGCCGATCGGCTATCAGACCAATACCTTCGTCTACAGCGCCGGCGGTTACCGGTTTGGTGACTTTCTACGGGTCGGTCTGCCGCTTAACATCGTTTTTGCCGTCGTGGCGATTCTCGTTATCCCGCTGTTTTTTCCGTTTCAGCCCTGAGTTCGATCGACAACCGGCAGAGAGTCTGTACCGATATCCGGCGCAGACAGCGGTGCAGGACCACGTTAGACTGAACGTCACACGGAGATTCAGGCGAGGTGTTCCATGGATGCACAGAATAACGGCGCATCACTGATCGGTCGTACACTCGTACTGATATACGGCATGTTCAGCTATCTGATAGGCGTTGCCGGACTGGCGGCGATCATCGCGGTTCTTGCCCACCTGATGCCTTTCGGTTTTCTCACGAGCGTCCAGAGCGACTACCCGGTGCTGGTGAACCTGCTGCTGGTGGCTGGCTGGGGTTTCATCCATTCGATCATGGCCCGGGATCGTTTCAAAGGTCTCATCACCCGCATTATTCCCGAACCGGCCGAGCGAGCGACTTACGTGCTGGTGGCTGGGATATCCAGTGTGTGTCTGGTCGGTTTGTGGCAGACAGTGCCCGGCGTTATCTGGTCTGTCACGGATCCGGCCGCAACGACCGCAATACAGCTGATTTTCGGGTTTGGCTGGATTTATCTGCTGGCAGCCACTTTTGCCATCAATCACTTTGATCTGTTCGGGCTAAGACAGGTCTATCTGAACTTTCTGAACAAGCCGCGTCCGCCGCTTCGGTTCGTGAAACGGGCCATGTACAGCTTCAGCCGTCATCCGATCCAGACCGGTGTGCTCATCGGAATATGGGCGACACCCCTGATGACGGTGACCCATTTCATGCTCAGTGCCGGCTTCACCATTTATGTGTTTATCGGACTGTGGTTTGAAGAGCGGGATCTGGTGCGCAACATCGGAGCTCCGTACGAAGCATACCGACTGGAGACCGGTCTGGTGGGTCCACGTGTTTTCAGGCGGTCGCGCAACGGTTCTCAGCAATCGCACTGAGGGGGAGGGCCGTGACGCATCTATTCAGGCGCGTCGCAGAATATCCCAGATCAAGGTGAGTCGGTCGCTGGCGCTGCGTGTTTCGAGCAGAGTCTGCATGATGTCAGCATCGAAACGCAGGTACTGGAATATCCTGAAGCTGCTGGCAGCCGGGTCCAGGTCTTTCCAGGCAGGTTGATTAAGCTCCCGCGCCAGGTCGGGATTGTCGTCTGCAACTAAAGTCAGCAGTTTCTCGGTGATCAGGCGCTTGAGTTCACAGTTGCGCTCGTGTGTATCGGGCTCTGCTTCATCCTCGAGCGCGGCACAGGAGACAATCCGGTATGGCAGCGACTGGACTTCGTCGATCAGGCTGAGACGCTGGCTCATGCGGATCGCCGCGATGATGCGCCCGTCTGCCGTCGTGTCGAGAATTTCACAATGACCGGCTGAGAAAATTTCCCGCGGCTTGTAGGTCGCCTGGTTTGAATTCAGGGCCTGCTCGACGGTCTGTTTCTTTGCCGGTTGGTGGAGGGTTTTGAGCACGTGACTGACGCCGACCATGCGGCCGTCACGCACGCAATCCTGGACCAGCTTGCGATAGCGAGGTTCGAATACGTGCAGCGGCAGATCGACGCCGGGGAAGGCCACCACGTCGGGGATCGGAAACAGTGCAACTTCGAGCTGTTCCGGTTCTGGCAGAGGCTTCTGTTCCGGGCTGCTCATGCCAGCAGGTTTGCGGTTTCCAGCGCGGCGATCACCAGCAGCGCGGCGAAGGCAAGTTCGGGCCACCAGGAGCGGGTTGGCAGCTGCGCGACTTTTATGCGGTTTTCGGACCGGTCGTGGGGCGTTCTGCGATTCATGTCTGATATCTCCTGAAGTGTCGCTAAGGGTACCCAGCGGCTGTGATAACAGCGTGAATTTGCCTGAGGCTCTATGCTGGCTGGAATCGCGTCTGCCCTGTGTATACTGATGGTCTGGACCGGGCTGGCGCTGGCCTGGCGACGCCTCGTTGCTCCGGCGCTGCGCCGCCGTGTGTGCACGCAGATGTAGACCTCTTCCAGCCACCAGCGGTCAGCTCGCCTGTACTGGTGCAATCCGTATCAGACAGGCTCATGCTGCACGGATGCAACAGTGGAATCAGGCAATCGATTTCCTGATGGAAGAAGGTGGTCCGACCCTCCGATACCTCACGGCGAACCAGCTTCTTATGGACGGAAAACGTGCGCGACAGTTGCGCAAGGCCTGGCGTGATGACGTGGTCGGTCGCTGGATTGAGGCGTTGCGTACGGACCTGCCGATTCACGGGGCGCAGGACGAAACGTTCGAGACGGTAACCGGTAAACTGTTTGAACTCGGGGCACGACGGCAGTCGTCGCCTCTCTCCAGACCGATGTCGGCCTATCTGCAGCGACTCAATGAAGAACCCCGGTCAATGCTGGACAACCTTTGCCAGATCATCATCGGCTCAGCGGCAGCCCGGCTCGGTTTTGATGTAAACAGATATGCAGCCCGCCGCCTGCGCGTGGTGCACGACGCAACACGGCATTTCGATTTCGATATCTACCGAACCCGCGACAGCTATCGATTACCGCCGCGATACAAAGATTATCCGGTCATTAGACAGACGTTTGCTCCCGATGGCGTGTTCAGACTGCCTTACGTACACGATCTGTATCTGATGAACGCCGCGGACTTCAATCGCACACAGCGACGTCGCTATCTGGATGTGCTTCGCTACGTGCTTTCCCCCGGATATCAGAGCCTGTCGAGTGGCTTCGGCTATGTTGAAGAACGCCTGCGGGGGAAATCCCGCTGGCTCGTGGTTGGCTGGAAAGCAGGATTCGACGATTCGCTGATTCGAATGGAACTGCAGGCTTCGCTGCCGCGACCCTTGCATCGCACTCCGGATCTGACCGCCTGGAAGAGCGAACCCGGCTGGTCTTTCCCGCAGCGGTATCTGCTGGATCAATCGCCGGGTTACTGGGTATCGGGACGACGGATGGGGTTAATGCAGCGTCCTCGAAGGGCGAAACAACGCCGGCTGGAATCCACCTTCAGAGCGCTCAGGCTGCTTGCAGGAGCGCAAGCACGGCATGGCCGAAACTGATTGGTAGCGCACTGCCACTGGTACCGCCAGATTCTGGTAGGACGCTGTTCACTGCTGCGGGTGATGCGGGTAACTCCGTGCGGCGGTGCAATTCTTGGGCCCGCCAGCCCGATCAGATCTGCGCCAGGCTGCTCTGAACCCGGGCCAGTTCGTTGAGCCGTCTGTCGGCGAGCTGTGCTTCGATGTCCCGTACCGCTGGAGCATCTTCGACGCCGAGCATGCGCACGAGAACCGACAGATCGAGCTGGGAACTGAAGCCGAGTTCGGTGGCTTGTTTTAACCGTTCAAGGGCCGGAGCTTCATTACCGTGCAGCATCTGCAGCTGTGCCTCAATCAGCAGATCACCGGTCCGGCTGACGTTGCGGAAGGCTGAAATATTCGCCAGGTCCGTAGCCTGCAGGTGGCTGAGCACCTGTGCCAGTGCCTGCTGGTCATCGCGGCGACGATAGGCTTCGCCCAGCACCAGCAGCTCGTTGGCATCAATCTGCAGCAGCATGAAGTCATGGAAATTTTGTGCAGGCGGGCCTTCCAGATAGGCGGCGATGCGATTGTTCTCTCCGGAATCAACGATCAGCGTGATGACTTCATCGATTCTGTCCTGCAGCAGCAGTTCTCTGACGGCCAGCAGCCGCAATGATCTGCGGGCATTGTGGGAATCGCGTAACGAGTTGTCCGCCAGGACAGACAGTGCCAGCTGCAGGCCTGCTTGCATTTCGCCACGCGCCCTCGTGATCATGGCTGAAGAGGCCCGTACCAGCAGGCTGTTGGGACCCAGCTCCAGGGCTTTTGCATTCCAGGTCGCTGCCTGATCGTGCAGTCCCAGACGGGCATAAGCCAGCGCCAGGTGAGCGGCAATTTCATAGTCCAGGGGATCCAGTTCCGCGGCGGTGACCAGCGCCTGAATGGCTTGTGCCTGATTGCCGCGTTCGCTTTCCAGACGGGCAATGGACCAGTAGGAATTGGGATCTTCCGGGTTCAGATCCACAGCTCGCTGATAGGCAGCCATGGCTGTGGAAGTCTGACCCATGGTCTCCTGATAGTGTGCGTAAGCGCTGTGCACCCGGGGGTTCAGCGGATCGCTCAGCAGGGCACGCTGGAAAAGGGCGTCAGACTCCGCCAGTTCGCCGGTAAGAATCAGTGATTTGGCCAGTTTCACCAGCGTATCGCCAGTGCCTGGCGCATATCGCACCGCGTTGCGGAAATGCGCGGCTGCCTGTGCGGCGTTGTTCTCGTCCATGGCGATCTGTCCCAGCACAATATGCGCCCGGGCCATGGCCGGATCCAGAGCCAGCGCGCGTTGCGCCAGTATCCGGGCCTGCGTGAGTGCCTGTGCATTCAGATCGGCGCCTGTTGCGTGCAGAACATAGCGGCACATAGCCAGTGCTGCGTAGGCATCGGCGAACTGCGGGTCGAGTCGGGAGGCTTCGGCCAGCTGATTCGCCGCCCGACGCAGTGAGGCATAAGAGTTCGTACGCAGTCCCTGCAGACCCTGCAGGTACAGATCGTAAGCCTGCGGTTGGGTCGAGCGGGTCTGCGGAGCTTCGAATGCCAGCAGTTTCAGCTGCAGCGCCTGCGCAATCGCGCGGCCGATCTGATCCTGCACGACCAGCATGTTTTCAATCGGCAGATCGAAAGTTTCGGACCAGAGCTGAAAGCCGCTGTGCGCATCAACCAGCTGGGCAGCAATGCGGACGTTGCCGCCTTGCCGGCGGATGCTGCCTTCAAGCAGCTTGGAGACGCCCAGATGCTCACCGATTTCCCAGGTTTCCAGGTCACTTTCCCGAACCAGAGCAGAGGGAGATCGGGAGATGACCCGTAATCCAGGCAGGCGTGCCAGATAGTCTCTCAGCTCTTCGGCCACGCCATCAGAGAAGTAAGCCTGATCCTGCGATTCGCTCAAATCGATGAATGGCATGACGGCGATCGAAACCGCTTCGGGTTTTTCGTCGCCCGGCAGGATGCCGGTGACGGGCAACAGCAGAGCTGCCAGCGCGACAAGCAGGCCGAGCCCTGCCGCCAGGCGGTACTTCTGCTGGCGCAGCGGTGATGCGCTCGGACCGTCGTCAGCAGCAATCGTGGGTGTGCTGACCGCGGCGATCAACCGATAGCCGCGTTTCGGAATGGTTTCTATGTAGCGAGGCGTGTCCCTGTCATCCCCGAGCGCCTTCCGCAGCTGGCTGACCGCGAAATAGACCGAATCGGTGCCAACCACGACACCCGACCAGACCTGATCCAGCAGCGCTTCGGTGGTGACCACCTGTCCTGCCTGGTCTGACAGCGCCAGAAGCACCGCCATTTCCCGGGGGCGCAGCACGACTTTGCGGTCGCCGGACACCAGCAATCCGCTGCTGGGATCCGCCGTCCAGTCTCCGATCTGTAATGCCTGTGGCTTCAGACGTTTCTCCATACTCTCGCTGCGTTTTGACAGCATAACTTACCCGGCGTTGCACATAACTGCTGCATCTCAGAACAATCTCAGGTGGTTATCCGTCTCAACTCGGTCCGCGTTCAGGTCTGCGGTGGCCCCCAGGGCTAACGTTGACGGCACATCTGCAAAGGAAAACCAGCATGAAGAAAGTTGTCAACAATATTGCCGCAATCAGTGTGCTCTCACTGCTCGCCAGTCCGGCTCTGGTTCAGGCTCATGTGCCTGCGGAGTCTGCAGCTGCTGAGTACGCGCAACCGGTTTCTGCCAGTGAAGCCCGACGCATAGTCCGCCGTTTCCTCTCTGAGCAGGGCTACTCCAAGGCAATCGGTCCGGGCGGCGCGCGTCTGCGAGGGATCGAGCTGCGCGAGGGAGACTGGGTTGTGGCAGTGGCGGTCAGCGGCGGCTCCGCGACCGACCTGAAGGAATATGCCGTCGTTGTTGATGCAGCCACCGGCGCCGTGCGGCAGACGGTAGAACAGGTGGTGTACGTCGAATAGCCCGGGCACGGCAGCATCAGGGCGGGTTGTGGACGAAAGGAGGGTCTGAGTGATTGATTCTCCGCCCGCCCTGTATGATGTGGCGGACCCCGTGAGCGCAGGGAGCGCGGGTGAAGTCACAGCACGCACTTGTTTTTGTGGTCATTACCGCGCTCCTGGATTCCGTCGGCTTCGGTATCATCATGCCGGTCATTCCCCAGCTGATCATGGATGTCAGCGGCGAAAACCTTTCTGCCGCGGCTCGTTTCGGCGGCTGGATGATGTTCGCCTACGCCGGCATGCAGTTTTTCATGGCGCCGGTGCTGGGCAACCTGTCGGACCGTTTCGGTCGCAGGCCGATCCTGCTGGTCTCGCTGCTGGTACTGGGTATCGACTATCTGATCATGTGGTGGGCGCCGTCGCTGGTCTGGCTGCTGCTCGGCCGGATCGTTGCCGGCGCTGCCGCCGCCACGCACTCCACCTGTGGCGCGTTCATCGCAGACATCAGTGAACCTGAGGATCGCGCGTCCAACTTCGGTCTGATGGGTGCTGCGTTCGGGATGGGTTTCATCATCGGACCGGTCATTGGTGGTTTTCTCGGCGAGTACGGGCCAAGAACGCCGTTTCTCGCCGCCGCCTGTCTGAGTCTGTTCACGCTGTGTTACGGCGCTCTGGTGCTGCCGGAGACCCTGTCGCGGGAGCGCCGCCGTCAGTTCGACTGGCGCCGGGCCAATCCGACCGGAACACTGCTTGCGCTGCGGCGTTATCCGATGGTTTTCGGCATCGTTGGCGCCTTTGTGCTGTTTCAACTGGGCCATCATGTACTGCCGGCGATCTGGAGTTACTTCACGATCGAGAGATTCGCCTGGTCACCGCGTGAGATCGGCTATTCGCTGGGTGCTGTCGGGATCATGATGGTGCTGGTGCAGGCTGTTCTGTTGCGTCTGGTACTGCCGAAACTGGGCCCCCGCAGGGCAGCATTGGTCGGCTACGCGTTTGCGATTCTTGCGTTTCTCGGCTACGCGCTCGCCACGCAGGGCTGGATGATCTATGCCTTTCTGGGCTTCGGTGCACTGGCGGGGTTTGCCGGCCCGGCCATGCAGGGGATCATGTCCAATCAGCTGCCGGCTGATGAGCAGGGTGAACTGCAGGGAGGACTTGCCAGCATGTCGAGCCTGACCGCGATCATCAGCCCGCCTTTCATGACGCAGACATTCGCTGCCTTTACTGCAGATCAGGCCCCGGTGTATTTTCCGGGTGCACCTTTTGTTGTCGCAGCTCTGCTGACGCTGGCTGCGGTGGTGGTATTCATGCGGGCAACGGTGAATCTGGATGTCGGATCCTTCAGCGCGGACAGACCGGGTTGAAAGAGAGTCCGGGTTGTTCGCATGGGGAGACTGGAGCGTAGTGAAAATGGTCAGATTGCTGCTTTCTGCAGGGAGTGCGTTGGTCATCCTGTCAGTCCTGTCGGGGTGTGGCAGTAACACGTCCTGGTACTTCTGCAGTGGTGGGCCGGAATTCTGTTCGGTTGATCGTGACCCTGCACAGCCGGACCCCGACGAACCGCAGGAAGAACAGCCGATCAGCGCTGCCGCGCTGCAGATCGCGCGCAGCATGCCGGTTGAGATAACAGCCGGACTGGACCTCGATGGCCTGGAAACCACGGCACAGACTGCCCCGGATCTGCTGGCTGGCTGGTTGCTTGCCGGCAGTCTGGGTCTGCTGCTGGACGACAGCGACAGCGCCGCTGCTGCCAGGTTTCTCGATGCGAACCGCTACTGGTTGAGCGATCCGCCAGAGCTGCCTGAGGATAACAAGCTGATGGACGTCGGCCTGGAGCTGCTCGGTAAAGTTGCGCTCACGCGTGACGTGGTCGTCGCGGAACAGGCAGCCGCTCTTGGCTCGAAGCGTGCCGCCGCGGTGGACGGCGACGTCACCGCCGCCGTTTCTGCAGAGGCGGAATCCCTGCTTGCAGGCGAGCTCGCACGAAGCATGGAGCGGGCAGGAAGCATCGAGGAGGACTGCTGCGATGCCGCTCTGCTCAATGCAGCTGCGGTCACGCTCTGTGACGAACTGGCGGCCACCGCTGCCGGGGAGCCGGAAACAGCAGCCTGCCCGGTTGTCAGACAATGGCTGAGCGGATATCTGGGTGGGCACATTTGAATTGCTTCATGCCGGAGAACTGGCGAATATCCGGACATGAGTAATGTCACCGCGGCTGCAACGCCGCCCATCGGCCAGAAACTGTCACTGCGCGAAAAGCTGTCTTATGGCGCACCAAGTTTTGCAGGTGCCGGGATGGCCATTCCTATTGCCATTCACCTGACAATTTTCTATTCGGATACGATCCTCGTACCGCTGGGTATCATTGCACTGATCAAAGCAGTGGCGCGCGCGTTTGATGCGTTGACAGATCCGATGATGGGCTGGGCAACGGACAGCACCCGTACCCGCTGGGGCAGGCGGCGACCCTGGATCATGTTCGGGGCACCGGCGGCGGCGCTGTCGTTCTACCTGATGTTTTCGCCCCCGGTGGGACTCACCGGGGCAAATGCGGCGGCCTGGTTCGCCACCACCTATATCTGCTACTACCTCTTTCATACCGTCTACATCATTCCCCACAACGGCCTCGGCGCAGAACTGACCCTGGACTACAACGATCGCAGCATGCTGTTTGGTATCCGCGAGGCGTTCGTGGTGTTCGGTACCCTGGTTGCCGCCATCGCCCCGCCCGTGTTCATTCAGGCGATGGGTGGTCCACGGGAGGGATATTCGGGGTTTGCCGCGCTGCTCGGTGTGCTGCTGGTCGGGCTGTACCTGAATCTGGTCATGCAGGTTCGGGAGCGTAAAGACTTTGTCGAGCGGACGCCGAACCCGCTGGTACCAGGGCTGCGTCGCGTCTTCCGCAATCGCGCATTCCGGATTCTGCTGATGGTCTATCTGACGGGATCGATCACCGGCGCCATTCCCGGACTGATGATGCCGTATTTCACCAAGTACGTGCTGCAACCGGAAAACCCCGACACCTGGCTGGCGATTTTTCTGGCTGTCTATTTTGGTTCGGGATTTCTGTTTCTGCCGGTTTGGATCTGGCTGGCGCGACGTTTTGAAAAGAAACCGGTGTGGCTGTCCAGTTTCATTCCCGGCATCACCGGATCCGGTTTGTTGTTTTTCATGGGACCGGGTGATCTCTGGCCGACTTTCTTCGTATTGAGCTGGGCAGGTGCGGCTTTCGGCGCGGGACTGTTCCTCGCACCGGCCATGCAGGCGGATGTCATCGACTACGATGAACTCTACACCGGCAAACGGCGCGAGGCTCAGTACGGCGCACTGTGGTCGGTGATGGCGAAGTTCGTGGTGATCCCCAGCATGTCGATTCCGCTGGCGATACTCGCCACCGTCGGCTATCTGCCGAATGTGCCTCAGACCGAAGCGGTCCGTTTTACCATCAGCGCAATCTTCGGTCTGGGTCCGGCGACGACTGCCGCCATTGCGCTGTGCATCGGCTCGCTGTACCCGATCAGCAGATCGGTGCACCAGAAGATCTGGGAAGGTATCGAAGCCCTGAAGCGGGGTGAGGCAGCCATCGATCCAATCAATGGCCATCGTATTCCTCCCTATTCGGAACGCCACGAGGATGAAGACGAAGGCTGGTTTCTCGACCACTTCACCAGCGGCGAACTGAACATGGCTCTGTCGAGCAACATAGCTGCACTGCGCCGACGGATCATGCTGCTGCAGCTGATGTCGGTGGTGGTTCTCGCCGGCAGTGTAATGGCACTGACGGGAGAAGTTCAGCTGGATACCGCGCCTGGCATCATGGCGGTGCTCTATGTCGTGGTGGCGGGTCTGAGTTTCGCAGCTTTCGTATTCCACTCAATCCGGCTGCGCGCAACCCGGCGCCTGCCGCAGGTTGACCCCAGGGCGATTGTTGACCACGTGCGTATAAACCGGCTGCTGAAAGGGGACGGTGACAGCGTGCCTGAAGCTGCCTGAGGGCCAACGTCCGCTTCGTCGATCATTTGAGTTCCGGACCCGCAATCAGATGGATGTCTTGCTCAAGTGTCCGTCTCGCCAGCGGTCTGGCTTTGGGCTAGGCTGTCGTGCCGAAAATCAATCGAGGTAACCACAGGTGGCTGGATTTTGTGACGACCGTTTTGCTGCGGTTGAAGAAGAATTCGAAAAAAACTTTGCAGAACGTGGCGACATAGGCGCCAGCTTTGCCTGCACCATTGACGGCGAGTTTGTCATCGATCTCTGGGGTGGTTACCGGGACGTGGCGAAAACCCAGCCCTGGCAGGAAGACACGATCTGCAATGTCTACTCGACGACAAAAACCATGACCTTCTTAAGCGCGCTGATGCTGGCGGACAGAGGTGAGCTCGATCTGCACGCGCCGGTGAGTGACTACTGGCCGGAGTTTGCCGCCAATGGTAAAGACGAGGTCAAAGTCAGCCATCTGCTGTGTCATGCCGCCGGCGTTCCGGGTATGAGCCGGATGTTTGAAGCCGAAGAGATGTATGACTGGAATAAAGTCTGCGCCGATCTGGCCGCACAGAGACCCTGGTGGGAACCGGGTACGCAGAGTGGATACCATGCCATAACTCAGGGCTATCTGATCGGCGAAGTGGTGCGACGTATCACGGATCAGACGATCGGAACCTTCTTCAAAGAGAACATCGCGCAGCCGCTGCAGGCGGATTTCCATATCGGTGTCGACCCCGGCGATTTTTCGCGTATCTCCGATCTGCACCCCGACCCGGAAGGGGCAGGTGGTGGACTCTTCGAAATGGATCCCGACAGCATCACCGGGCGGGTGTTCGGCTCCCCCCGGTTACCGCCGGATACCGTCAACTCGGAAGGCTGGCGCAGGGCAGAGATCCCTGCAGCTAACGGCCATGGTAATGCCCGCTCGGTGGTCAGAGCGCAGACGGCGCTGGCCAACGAGGGTACTGCCTTCGGTGTTGAACTGCTCAGCCCTGCAGGTTGCGCACGGGCGCGGGAAGTGCAGATCGAATCCACCGATGCGGTGTTAGGGTTTCCGATCAAGTTCGCCATGGGCTATGCATACGGTAATCCGCTGCTGCCGGTGACGCCGAACAGCAACGCCATCTGGTGGGCGGGTGCCGGCGGCTCCACCGTGGTGATCGACGCAGACAACCGGATGTGCTTTTCCTACGTGATGAACCAGATGAAAGCCGCCATGGTCGGTGACGACAGATCCGGCAGTCTCAGCAGGGCGCTGTACGCCGCGCTGTAACCGCCGTCATCTTGGCCTGCTCAGTCAGGCAGGCCGAGCACCCGCTTGGCGATGATGTTGCGCTGGATTTCGTTCGAACCGCTGTAGATAGACGCAGCCCGATTCGACAGAAATGTCCGCGTCCATTCCCGCTCTTCGTCGGTGAAGGCGTCGCCGCTCCAGCCGTAGCCCTGAAAGCCGCGCAGATTGCACATCAGATCCGATTTTTCCTGCTGCAGTTCGGTGCCGTACATTTTGAATATCGACGTTGCCGGCCCGGGCGTGCTGCCGTCCTGCGACTCCTGCACGGTGCGGCGCTGTGTCAGCCGGAACGCGGCACTGTTCATGTTGTATTTCAGCACCCGGTTGCGCAGTCCCGGGTCGGCAATGTGATTCAAAGAATCAACGCCGACGTAGTCGACTGCGACCTGATGCAGCGGTTTCCCTGGATCTCTGGCGCCACTGCCAACAAGGGAACTCATGCCGGAACGCTCATGCTGCAGCAGGCGTTTGCCGACGGTCCAGCCTTTGTTCAGTTCACCGACCAGATCCGCCTTCTGCGCAACGGCGTTGTCGAAAAAAGTCTCACAGAAGGGTGAATTGCCGCTGATCAGCTTGATGGGTTTTACTTTGACCCCCGGCTGATCCATCGGCAGCAGCACAAAACTGATGCCTTCGTGTTTTGGCACATCCGGATCGGTGCGGACCAGGCAGAACATCCAGTCAGCGAACTGTGCACCTGAAGTCCAGATCTTGGAGCCGTTGATGACAAAGTGATCGCCGGCGTCTTCAGCCCGGGTGCGCAGGCTGGCCAGATCCGAGCCGGCACCGGGTTCGCTGTAGCCCTGGCACCAGCCCACTTCACCACGCGCAATGCGGGGCAGATGCCTGCTTTTCTGATCTTCGGTACCGTGCTCGAGCAGGGTTGGACCAATCAGCCCGGTGCCCATGCCCATCAGTGGAGGGCGGGCGTCGATACGTTTCATCTCGTCCACCAGAACGACCAGCTGTGCGGTGGACAATCCCGCGCCGCCGTAGGTTTCCGGCCAGGTCGGTACTGTCCAGCCTTTCTCCGCCATGCGCTCCAGCCACAGGCGCACGTCCGGGTGTTCTATGGGTACCTTGCTGCTGCCGCTGGGCACCTGGCCTTCACCGCGTGCGCCGGGTGGGCAATTGGATTCCAGCCAGTCCCGTACCTCACTGCGGAATTCCTGCTCGCGATCACTCATTCGCTGCTCCCTCCTGATTTTCCCTGGGACAGAGAATTGGCGATTTCTCCCGCCAAATCAAGATAAAGAGGCGATTGTTCGGAATCAGGCGAACTCGATGATCGGTTGATCGACCTCCAGCGTTTCGCCTTCTGCGACCAGAACTTTGGCAATCGTCACATTGTCGGTAGCGCGCAGGCTGTTCTCCATTTTCATGGCTTCGACCGCGGCCAGTTCCTCGCCAGCCTTTACTTCGTCACCTTCAGCAACCGACAGTCGCACCAGCTGGCCGGGCATAGGTGACAGCAGGAACTTGCTCAGGTCCGGTGGCTCGCGTTCCAGCATGTGCGCTGTCAGCTCAGCGCCACGCGGTGACAGGATGCGGGTTTCGATAGAGGCGCCGCGGTGGAACAGGGTGTAGCCGCCGCCGGATGGATCCAGCTGGACCGCAACACCGGTGCCGTTGACTTCGGCTTCAACGACACGATTACCCGGCTTCCAGTCGCTGACAACCCGATAGACGTTGTCCGCATACTCCACCTCATAACCGTGAGCCACTGCCGTCACCCGGACCGGATAGTGGATTTTGTTGGCGATGACAACCCAGTCTTCGCGCAGTTCCCTCTCGATGCGGTGGGTCTGACCGCTGATCTGGGTCCGGCGTTCCTCAATGATCCGGTTCGCCACCGCGGCAATGGCAACCGGAATCATCGGATCAGCCTGGGGCACGTCGCCGGAGTGAAAGCCTTCCGGATATTCTTCTGCAATGAAATTGGTGGTAAGGCGTCCTTCCTTGAATCTCGGATGGGCGATCAGCGCATTCAGGAAACTGACGTTGTGGTTCACACCGCGGATGTAGTAGGCATCCAGTGCGTCGCCCATGTGTTTTATAGCCTCGTCCCGGGTATCTCCATAGGTCACCAGTTTCGCGATCATCGGATCGTAGAACATGGAAACTTCGCTGCCTTCTTCGATACCCGTGTCAACCCGGACGTGAGGGGATGCGGCCGGCTGGCGGTAACGGCTCAGGCGGCCTATTGAAGGCAGGAAATTGCGGAACGGATCTTCCGCGTAAACCCGTGCCTCCAGTGCCCAGCCTTTCAACTGCACATCTTCCTGGGTAAGCGACAGCTGTTCACCGTTGGCGACCCTGATCATGTGTTCAACCAGGTCCTGACCGGTGACCAGTTCGGTAACCGGGTGTTCCACCTGCAGGCGGGGATTCATTTCCAGAGCAGTAGTCAACGGCTTTTGCCAGCGTGATCGCCTGAGCGCCCATATTGGAGCGGGTTTCTTCGTCCAGGAAAGGTGACGGCGCTTCTTCGATGACCTTCTGATGGCGGCGCTGAATGGAACATTCGCGTTCGCCCAGATGAATGACGTTGCCATGCTGGTCGGCGAGCACCTGGATTTCGATGTGGCGGGGTTCTTCGATGAACTTCTCAGCGAAGATGCGATCGTCGCCAAAGCTCGACCGCGCTTCCGCCCGGGTACTGTTGAATCCTTCCCGGCACTCGTCATCGTCAAACACAACGCGCATGCCTTTACCGCCGCCACCGGCGCTGGCTTTCAGCATGACCGGATAGCCGATCTCACGGCAGATACTGACGGCGTGATCCGCATCGGCAATGACGTCGGTATAACCGGGAATCGTATTGACGCCGGCCTCGGCGGCCAGCATTTTGGAGGCGATCTTATCCCCCATGCTGGTGATGGCGCGGATTCCGGGACCGATAAACGCGATGCCCGCGTCTGCCAGCGCTTTCGCAAACTCGGCGTTTTCCGACAGAAAGCCATAGCCGGGGTGCACGGCTTCGGCACCGGTCGCCTTGATGGCTTCGAGCACCCTGTCCATACGCAGATAGCTGTCGCTGGAGGCGGATCCGCCCAGATGGTATGACTCATCGGCCATGCGCACGTGCAGTGCCAGGGCGTCGGCGTCCGAGTAGACAGCAACAGTCTTAATACCCATATCGCGGGCCGTTCGGATCACGCGGCAGGCAATTTCGCCGCGGTTGGCTATCAGAATTTTTTTGAACATCTCAGATCCTAAAGCGGAATGTTGCCGTGTTTACGCCAGGGGTTTTCCAGCTCTTTGTCGCGCAGCATCGCAAATGACCGGCAGACGCGCTGGCGGGTTTCGCGGGGCAGAAAAACGTCGTCAATGTAGCCGCGGCTGGCGGCAACGAAGGGGTTGGCAAACTTGTCTTCGTATTCCTTGGTGTGCGCCTCGATCAGCTGGCTATCGCCGATGTCTTTGCGATGAATGATCTCGACGGCGCCTTTTGCGCCCATGACGGCAATCTGCGCGCTCGGCCAGGCGAAATTGACGTCCCCGCGCAGATGTTTGGAGGCCATCACGTCGTAGGCTCCGCCGTAGGCTTTGCGGGTGATCAGCGTGACCTTCGGAACCGTGCATTCGGCATAAGCGTAGAGCAGTTTGGCGCCGTTTTTTATGATGCCGCCATACTCCTGCGCCGTTCCCGGCATGAAACCGGGCACGTCCACCAGCGTCAGAATCGGAATGTTGAAAGCGTCGCAGAAGCGCACGAATCTTGCCGCCTTCTGGGATGCGTCAATGTCGAGGCAGCCGGCCAGGACCATGGGCTGGTTGGCGACCACGCCCACTGTGCTGCCCTGCAGACGGATGAACCCGGTGACAATGTTCTGGGCGTAGG
>Ga0210063_1000216_pt1 | contig 19936 bp, 18 predicted proteins | sample Muzzi_PWA_D1_FD_185529 | JGI IMG/M metagenome (GOLD analysis project Ga0210063, IMG submission 185529) | Wetland microbial communities from San Francisco Bay, California, USA, that impact long-term carbon sequestration - Muzzi_PWA_D1 (SPAdes) | ecosystem: Environmental > Aquatic > Marine >... | reverse complement strand
ATGAATTCCCCCCGGGCAACACCTGGGGTCCTTTCAACTCCTCCGCGGGGGTCGCCACCCGGGAAGCCTACAACGCGGACACCACCCTGCTCGCCTCGTGGAACTTTGTGACCCGTAAATTCGGCGGCACGCAGACGACGGATCCGGAGGTGTGGACGGATGTGGTGGCGCTACCGGAAGGGGATTGCACCCGCCATTATTTCAGCGCCATCCACTACGTCTCCCCCGCCCAGGGCAAGGGTTGGGAGTACGGTCTCCCCTTCGTGCGCAGTGTGACGAATGGGACCAAGTTCCTCTCCACAGAGGTCTACCCGAGCCACAACGCTTCGAACAAGCTCTGTTCCGGCACCAAGTTGCGGACCACCTACCTGCGCTTCCGCCACGACCCCATTCCCGGGGTCGGTACCGATCCCAACAATCCCAGTTGCCAGGGGAATACCTCGTGCTCCCGACTGGATGAGTGGTACAACCTCAACCGCGGTATCGATGGCAGCCGGACCGTCTTCCACGACGACGGCAACCGCTGGGTGGACATGGAAAAGAGCGAGTTCGACGGCATCGGCAATTTCCGCCACGCGGTCTCCACCGGCAACCTGTGGAGCGGCTCCACCAACAACGAGCGGCGGGAGACCTTCACCAACTTCACCCGCTCCCCCGGCACCTTCCCGAACGGCGGCTACACCCACCCCACCCCCTCAGAACCCTGGATCCTCGGCGTCTATGACCGGGTGGACACCACCGAACTGGATGGCGAGGGGCAGACCACCAGCCGGATGGAAGCTGTCTTTGAGGACACGACCGGTGTCCTCGAATGCACCCGAACCCTGCGCAGTGGCCTCAATCGCACTCTGCAAGACATCGTCGTCACTTACGATCGCGACCTGCGGGGCAATGTCACGGATGTCAAGACCTACGGCGCGGACCACAAGCCTCTGCCCTCGACCGGCGGAGTGGACTGCGGTGCCCTGCCCACGACGCCGGCGTTCTGGAATCATCATGAATACGATTACGACAAGCTCGCCCGCACCCGACCCTACCAGCCCAACGGCACCCCGGGGGCGTTCCTGACCCACGACGTGACCATCGATCCCCTCTCCGGGGTGGCGGTCGCCTCCCGCGATACCGCTGGCTACGAAGTGACCTACAGCTTCGATGCCACCGGGCGGCTGACCACCATCACGCCGCAGGACGGAGCCGCCACCACGCTGCTCTACACCAACCCCTTCGGCACCACCGGGGCCAAAGTGCGGCAGGTCACGAGTTCCGGAGCGACCGTCTTTCATGAACAGGAGAAGGAGTTCGACAGCTTCGGTCGCGTTATTCGCGTCAAGCGGACCCTCCCCGATGGCACCTGGGTTTCCCGGCTGACGGAACACAACGGTCGGGGGTGGCTGCTGCGCGCTTCCGAGTGGGACTCTCCGAGCCTCCTCACCCAATTCCTGGAGCACGATGCCTTCGGTCGTCCGGGCCGCGTTCGCCCGCCAGAGGGGGCCGCCCACGATGTGTTGCTCAGTTACAGCGGCATTCGCCTGGTCACCCGCTCGGCGCCGGTGCAAACCACCCTCAATGGGGCTGAGGTCTACACCACCCGCACCCGGGAGTCTGATCGCTATGGTCGGCTCCGCAAGATCCTCGAACCCGCCGGAACCGGCGGCTCCAACGTCACCACCAGCTATCTCTACGACGCTGGCGGGCGCTTGACCCGCATTACCTCCAGCGCGGGCAGCGCGCAGCAGGTGCGGTCCTTCAACTACGACAACCGCGGCTTTCTGCTGTCGGAAACCCATCCGGAAAAAGGCGCCTCCGGCAACGGAACCGTGTCCTACTACGACTTCGATACCGGCGGTCGTTACTACCAGATGCAGGACGGCAACCACTACCTGCGCTACGCGTACGACTACCTGGGCCGGATCCAGTCGGTCAAGGATGGCAACCAAAAGAATCGACTGCTGCGCTCCTTCCTCTACGACTCCGGCCCCGGGTTCAGCCTCGGCAAATTGCGCCGGGCCTACGCCTACAACTATCTGAAGGTACCGGCCAACAACCAGCCCTTCCAGGTGGATGTCTCCCAGCGCTTCGATTACCAGGGCATAGGCGGCGCCGTCAGCCGGAAGGACACCCTCTACACCACGCCTTCCGGTTCGTTCACCATGCGGACCGGCTTCCAGTATGACGATGGCGGCAACGTCACCGCCATCGACTATCCGCGGTGCGTCACCGGGAACTGTTCCACGACGAGCATCGGAACGTCGCCGCAACTGACCTATCAGTACTCCCGGGGCTGGCTGACATCGATTCCCGGTTGGGTGAATGGGATCACCTACCATCCCAGCGGTCTCTGGTCGCAGATCGACCGCTCGAATGGTGTCTCCGACGTGCAGCAAGTCGATACCTATCACCGGAGCCGCGTGAAGCGGATCTACACCACCGGTGCCAGCAGCCAAAATTGGGACAGCGGCACCATGAGCTACGACGGCAACGGCAACATCAAGGGGATCGGGGATCAGCAGTTCTCCTACGATGCGGTCAATCGGGTCACGGAATGGTTCGGGGGCCCAACGATGTACTCGCAGCAGTACACCCACGACCCGTTCGGCAATCTGACGAGCCGTACCGGGACTTCCATCGATACCAACTTGACGACCTTCCCGGTAAATCCCCAGACCAACCGCCTGACCAACGCCGTCTACGACGACGCCGGCAACGTCTTGAACTGGAACGGCGGCACCTATGCCTACGATCCCTTCAACCGCCTGATCAACCAGGCGTGGATGGCCTATGCCTACGATGCCTTCGGCGAGAGAGCGGCCTCCCTTGCCGCCAGCGACACGCCGGTGTTCTTTCATGTGCGGGGCCTGGGCAACGAACTGCTATCGACCCTCCACTACGATGGCAGTTCCACCTACTCTCGGCAGAGGGACTTTGTCTACGCCAACGGGCACCCGCTGGGGAGCATCGACCCACTCGGCCAGCAGGTCCACTACCACAACGACCACCTGGGAACCCAGCGCCTTCTCACCTGGCAAAACGGAGCTGGCGGCTCCTATGCCCATATCCTTCCCTATGGTGAGGACCTGTACAACAGCACCCAGGACAACCGCCTCTTCACCGGCCACGAGCGGGATTTCTCCATGGACACCGACTACATGCACACCCGGCACTATGCGTCGGACATGGGCCGGTTCCTGAGTGTGGATTCATTCCGGGGCATGCCGGAGAGTCCACTGAGCCTGAACCGCTACTCGTATGTGATGGGGAACCCGGTTTCGCTCTTCGATCCTGACGGTAGAGAAGTAGAAACCGGGCTGGTCGGTAGAGTGATTAGTGCCGTCCCCTTCGTTGTCGATGGCTACGTTGATGATCCCCATGTGCTTGGCGCAGTAGACACGCTTGCCGGGCTAGCGACAGTGGGTGTAGGTACCATAGAGATGTATGTAGCTATCGCCGCGAGCGGCACTGGAGTTGGGCTAATTGCAAGAGGTGGTTTGGCTTCAGCTGTTTATGATGCCAATGACTCGATGACAGCTGGCGGCGAATTGTTCAATGAGGGCCTGACGGCTCTCTTGAGCCCGTACCCCTATTTGATCCCCTCGAACAGCGAGTTCGAAGTCGTGGATTTCATTGGCGGGACGATGACCTACACCGGAATACAAGATAGCCTGCATTCATTTTCCGAAACCACAACCATAACTCCAAATCTGACCATCAGCCAGAGGATTGGCGATTTCATCCGGAGCATATCGACCCCCCAACGCCAGGATGCGGCGGCCGGACTCCGAACCTATGGGGACATCCTCAATCTTAGGCAATTTGGGTCAATAATCAGCCCTTCCCTCGGACTGCAAAACGCGGGCGGGAGTTCAGTCACGCCCTTCTGTGACGTATCCGGTCGCTGTTGGGGAGAAACTCTGATGTTCTAAGAATTTGTTCCAACCGGCACCGGCGTCCGCCGGTGCCGGTCTCGCTTCGATGCTTCCAGAAAGCACGCTTTGATCCGCCAACCGGGCTGCGGGACGATCCTCTCTTCCCCGAGGCGGCAGGTACCCATCGACCGGCTTGAGATTTGACACCTGAATAACACAACCCTTACCCAAGGAGACCCTGATGAAACGCAAGACTCTGACCTTCCTCTTCTTCGGCGCGGCGGCCCTGGCCTTCGCCGTCGCCTTCACACTCATCACCCCCTCGGCGGACGCTGGCTGCACGGCCTGCGGCGGCCCGACCCTCACCGTCACCGGCCATGGCTCGGGCAATAGCTGCGCCGAGGCCCTGGACGCGGCGGAGACCGACGCCACCCAACAGTCCTTCGCGAACGCTCCCGCCTGCGTCCCTTGTCAGACCTCCAACGGGGTCTATAGCTGCTCGACCCCCAGCTGCTACCCGGGAGCCTGCCCGCCGAACTCGTTTCACGCCACGTTCAACCTGAGCTACAAATGCCGGTCCTGCGAGTTCGAACGTCCAGATCCTTCCATGTAATCGACAAAACCCCGGGGGCTGCCGTCGCGGCCCTCGGGGTTTTCCCTCTCCGCTTCAGGATTCTCGAGGGTCGGGCGCCCTCATCCGCCACCGACTCCGGCCCTTATCCCAACCCCTCAAACCGTCCCATCTCCACAAAGTACGCCACGCTGGGATCAAAATACCGCGCACGGATCGCCCGGTACTCCGGATGGGCGAAGAACGCCTCCAGTTTCTCCTCGGAAGGAAACTGGATCGTGAAGAGCCGGTTGAAGGGCTCTTCCGCCGACGAGCGCAGCACCTCCCGCACCCAAACGTCCACCCCGAAGCTGCCGCCATGCTGCTCCAGGAGCGGCGTCATCTGCCGACGGTACTCGGCGTAGAGATCCGGATCCGTGATTTGCAAACCGACCAGGCGTGTGACCATGGGGTGGTTCTCCATGTGGGGTTCAGTGAAAAGATGGATCGCTGGATGCCCAGAAGCCCGCTCAGGCATCGGTCGGGAGCAATCGCAAAGGCTTTCCCGCGGCCTGAAGAACCCGGAAGTGGCGCTCGTCCAGGGTCAGCACCGTGTTGCAAGTGTGACGCTCGGCAAGGACGACGATGGAAGCGTCGGCCAGACCGATCCCCAGGTCTCCATACCGGCGCATGACTTCCAGGGCTTGCCGAACATCCGCGGCTTCGAAGTTCGGAAGTAGATAGATTCCTCGACCGACCTCTTCCAGCAGCGCTTCCTGGGCGTCCTGACCCACTCGCGCGGCCAGGAGGTAATCCAGCTCCGCGAGGACAAAAGGAGAGAGTAAGAAGGGGCCCTCGACCGATTCCATCGCTTGTTTGACTTCCGGGTGCCGTCGCTGGGCAGCATCGATCCACGCCAGCAGGCCGCTGGTATCGAGAAGAATCAACGCTCGCCGAAGCCCGCGAGGTGTTCGTCTACGTGCTCCGCCAGGGTGGGATCACTGCTCCGGAAAAGTGGGATCCGGGGCCGTGGGGTTTCACAGGTCGCGACCACTTGCCGGACACCCTGGCGGATCAGATCCGCCTCGCTGCGGCCCGTGATGCGGGCGGTGCGTTCGAGGTCGAATTTGAGTTCTTCGGGTAGGTAGACGGTCGTGCGTTGCATGCCATACAGGCTACCATACCTACAGCGGCCCCTGCACCCGGCACAGCCACCCCTTCAGATACTCCCCCTGGGGGTGCTGCAAATCCACCGGGTGATCCGGGGCGGCGGCGAGGGGCTGGAGGAGGGCGACGCGGACCCCGGCTTCGGCGGCGGCGGAGTGAAGGATCTGGCGGAAGAGGCGGGTATCGACGGCGCCGCTGCACGAAAAGGTCAGGAAGAGCCCGCCGGGCTCGACCCGCCCGAGGGCCAGGCGGTTCAGGTCTTTGTACGCCCGGGAGCCCTTGTTGACGTGGTCGCGGTGGCGCACCAGGGGGGGCGGATCGCAGATCACGATGCCGTATTGCTCCTGGCGGTGGCGCAGGTCGGCGAAGACATCGCCCGGGACCCACTCCACCGGGGCGTCCCCGAGATCATTATCCAGATAGTGGCGCTTTCCCCGGTCGATGACCCGTTGGGAGGACTCGATGTGGGTCACCGCCGTGGCGCCTCCCCGGGTGGCGTAGAGACCGAAGGCGCCGGAGTGGGCGAAGAGATCGAGGACGGTCTGCCCCGAGGCCAGACGCTCCACCAGGCGGCGGTTCTCCCGCTGGTCGCAGTAGTACCCGGTCTTCTGGCCGCCCAGGGGCTCGGCGCTGAGCCGGAAGCCGCATTCGGTGAAGGGGGCCTCCGCCAGGGCATCTTCGCCAGTACTGTGGATCACCTCGGCGCCCTGGGGCAACCCCTCCAGTTTGCGCGCGGGCACGTCGTTGGCCTGGACGATGATCGCCTCCGGGAAGCTCTGCCGCAGGGCGGCGTAGGCGGCGTCCCGCAACCCTTCCAACCCGGCGCTGGTGATCTGGCTGACCAGCAGGTCGCCGAAGCGGTCCACGGTCCAGCCGGGCAGCCCGTCACCCTCGGCATTGACCACCCGGTAGCCGGTGGTCTCCGGCGGTAGCAAGCCGCGCCGCAAGGCCGCCGCCTGGGCCAGCCGGTGGGCGAAGAAGCTCTCGTCGATGGGGGCCTTGCCCCGCCCCAGGAGCCGCACCCGAATCTGGGACTTGGCACTGTAGAAGCCGAAGCCCAGAAACTCCCCCGTGGCGGCGTGCACCGCCGCCAAAGGCGCCGAGGGATCCCCCTCGATCCGGGACACAGCCCCGGAGAAGAGCCACGGGTGGCCCTCCAGCACGGATTTCTCGCGACCTTTCTTGAGGTGGATGGTGAGGTTGGATGCTGTTTTCATACCGTTGGGACCTCTTCACCAGGACCGGTGAAATTCGCCGGGGGAGGAATCCCCAGGCGGTCGAACCTCGCCGGTGGCAACCGGCTTCCAAAAGTTGCGTGCGGGAGGAGGGCCTGTAGATCCCGCCGCAGGCTACAGTGGGATAAACACCACTTGATTCTCCAGTTCCTCGGGTTTGCCCGCCCGTAGCAAGATCTCCAAGTCCTCCAGTGCGGAACCAACGCCCACCCGGGCGATCACAGCGATCACTCCCGCCAGCGGTTTGCCCGCCTCGATGCGGTCGTAGGCATACCCCACGAGCGTCGCCACGTCATGGGTCAACAGGATCGGACCTTCGCCAGAGGCCCACTCCAGAACAGTGCGATCGTCCGCACCGTAGATTTCCGTATCCTGGACTCGGAGTAGATCCAGATCAGGGAGTCGCCGTTGAAGGCCACGGAGGATTCTGCCGTTGAAATTCTCGTCTGCGGCCAGGCGCAGCATTCCGACTCAAGGCTCCAACCGAGCCAAGAGCCGCGCCCGCAACCCGGTCTGATCGAAGCGGGCCACGCCTCGGGCACGCACCCCTGCGGCCTGGGCAGCACGGCGCTCCAGGTAGCCGGTCACCACGTCGCGATGCCGAAGGTAGTAGGTGATCACGGCGTAGACATCCGCCAGCGGTAGAACCGGGAAGTCCTGGGCGATTTCCTCCGGGGTGGCCCCAGCCTGGAAGGCCTCGATGACGGTTTCCAGAGGCACACGGGTGCCGGAGACGCGCAAGACTTTGTCGGCGTCTTCCAGCAAAGGCACGGGTTCGGCGGCCAGGGTGGCAGGCATGACCTCTTTACTCTATCCCACCATCCCCACCACCCGCTCCACCACGTCCGTCAGGGCGACCATCTGGCGCTCCCGGTCCCGGCGCAGGGAGAGTTCCACCTGGCCTTCCTTCAAGGACTTGGCCCCCACCACGACGCGGATGGGCAGACCGATCAGGTCGGCGTCTTTGAATTTGACCCCGGGGCGCTCATCCCGGTCGTCGTAGAAGACCTCGATGCCCGCCTCCTGCAACTGGTTGTAGAGCGCCTCGGCGGCGGTCACCACCTCCTCGTTGTTGGCCTGGAGGCCGATCAGGAGGACCTGGAAGGGGGCCAGGGGCAGGGGCCAGATGATGCCGTCCTCGTCATGGTTCTGCTCGATGGCGGCGGCCACGGTGCGCCCGATGCCCAGGCCGTAACACCCCATCAACATGGGCTGCTGGTCGCCGTTGGCGTCCAGGAAGTTGCAGGCCATGGCCTCGGAGTATTTGCACCCCAGTTTGAAGATATGCCCCACTTCGATGCCTTTGGATTCCACCAGCTTGGCGTCGGGATCCTGAGGCGAAGGGTCACCGCCCTGGACCAGCAGAATGTCCGCCCACTCGGTGGGTTCCACGTCCCGCCCCCAGTTGGCGCCGGTGTAGTGGGCATCGGCGGCGTTGGCGCCGCAGACGAAATTCTTGAGGCCCTGTACGGAGGGATCGGCGATCAGACGGACATTCTTCAACCCCACCGGCCCCGCGAAACCCACCGGGGCGCCGGTGACGCGGGTGACCGTCGCCGCGTTGGCGAGACGAATCCAGCTGCCCCCCAGCAGGTTCTGGACCTTGATTTCGTTGACGTCCCGGTCGCCCCGCACCGCCACGGCGACGGGACCGCTATCGACCTCGTAGAGCAAGGTCTTGACCACCCGCTGCGGGGAAACCCCCAACATCGCCGCCACTTCCGCGACGGAGGTCTTACCCGGGGTCGGAACCTGCTGGAGTTCCGCCTCGGCCTCGTCCGCCATCCCCTCCGGCAGGGGCAACGCCCCGGCCACGGCCTTCTCGACGTTGGCGGCGTAGCCGGTGGTGGGGCAACGCACCACGGTGCTCTCGCCGGTGTCCGCCAGGACCATGAACTCGTGGGAGTCGGAACCGCCGATGTTGCCGGTGTCCGCCTCGACGGCGGTGTAGTCGAGCCCGCAGGCTTCGAAGATGCGCCGGTAGGCGGCGTCCATGGCCTGGTAGGTCTCGTCCAGGCTGGGGGCGTCGGCGTGGAAGGAGTAGGCGTCCTTCATCAGGAATTCGCGACCCCGCATGAGGCCGAAACGGGGACGGATCTCATCGCGGAATTTGGTCTGGATCTGGTAGAGGTTGATGGGCAGTTGGCGGTAGCTGCTGATGTCGTTGCGCACGATGTCGGTGGTCACCTCTTCATGGGTGGGACCGAAGCAGAACTCCCGATCGTGGCGGTCCTTCATGCGCAGCAATTCTTTGCCGTACTGCTGCCAGCGCCCCGATTCGATCCATAGCTCCGCCGGCTGAATGGCGGGCATGGAGAGCTCCACCGCCCCGGCGCGGTCCAGTTCCCGGCGCACGATGGCCTGCAATTTGGCCAGGCTGCGCAGCCCGAAGGGCAGAGAGCTATAGATCCCGGCGGCGACCTTCTTGATCATTCCAGCCCGGAGCATCAGCCGGTGGCTGACCACCTCCGCATCGGAGGGGACTTCGCGGGTGGTAAACAGGTAATAACGACTCCAGCGCATGATGGACTCCGTGTAGGTTAGCTTCCAGAAATCTTTAGAGGGTTCGCCGACGCTGATCCCACTCCAGGAGCAGCCGGTTGTCTTTCACATACTCCAGCATCCGCGTTTCCAGGCCATCCCGGTCGCGCAGCCGACGGGCGTGAGAGAGGGCCTCGCGGGCCTCCGCCTCCTCCCCCGCGGCGAGCAGGGCCATGCTCAGCTGGGTCAAAGTAGTGGGGGAGCAGACGATGCCGTTGGATTCGGTCAGGGCCGCCACCGCCTCGGCGAAATGGCGCCGCTTGAACGCCACCCGCCCCTGGGTGGCCAGCACCAGGTGGCGCAGTTCCTCCGGGGCCAGCTCCACGGCTCGACGGGCGTATTCGTCCGCCTCTTCCAGGGATTCTTCCATCTCCGCCAGATTGGCCGCCATCTCGCAATAGGCGATGCTCCGCACCAGATCCGAATCCCCCGCCGCCAGGAGCTGCTCTCCCACCCGCTGGGCCTGCCGATAATTGCCCTGGTTGCGCAGGGCCTCGATGAGGGTGGCGTGGGCGGTCACTTGCAGGATTTCGTCCGCCCCCTGGTTGAGCAGCTGCTCCGCGATGGCCTCGATCTCGCGACCGCGGCCCAGCCGGAGGCAAAGCAGGGCGTAGGAGATCAGCAGTGTCGGATGCTCCGGCGCCAGGGCCAGGGCGCGGCGGTACCCGGCGAACGCCTGGCGCGGGCTCCCCCGGCGCAGCGATTCTTCCGCCTGGGCCGCCAGTTCTCCCGCTTCGCCGGTGATCTCCGGCAAGACCGCATCGCCGCGGGCCAGGATGAATTGCATCAGCGCTCGGTGGTGCAAGGTCTCCGAGCGCAGGCCATCGGCCTGCTTCAAGGCGTCCAGGGCCTTCCGCGTCCAGTGGCGATCCAGGTAGGCCAGGGCCAGAAGATGGTAGGCGTCCTCGAAGCCCGGATCGACCCGCACCGCCTCCTTCAACCGCCCGATGGCGGCGGTCACCTTGCCCATGTCGTAGAGGCACTTGCCCAGCAAGAAGAGCGCCTGGGGCACCCCATCCACCGCCACGGCGCGCTCCAGATAGGCCACCGCCAGAGAGAGGTCGCCACGCCCGGCGTAGACGGCTCCCAGGCTGAAATAGGGCAGAAACGCCTCCGGATAGACCTCCACAGCCCGCCGCAGGTAGACCTCCGCCACTTCGGGGTTGCCCCGTTCGTAATGGATCGCCCCGGTGTAGACCAGCCCCTCGTAATGATCCGGGCGGATCGCCAGGACCCGAGCCAGGTAGCGCAGGGCGGCGTCCCGGTCCCCTTCATCGAAGGAGATCTCCCCCAACAGGAAGGCCAGCTCGTAGTTGTCCCGATCCAACTCGTGGGCAGCGTCGAGGGCCTCCAGGGCACCGCTCACATCGTAGTTCCCCAGGGCGATTTCCGCCTCCTCCAGCAGGGTCGCGAAGGCCCGCCGCTCGCCACCCTCGTAGAGCCCCAGGATGTGCTCCTTCAGGGCCAGGAAGCGCTCCCGCTTATCCAGGGCCGAGAGGTGGCTCTCCATGCGGGATTCCCACAGGGTGCTCCACTCGTCGGGGGCCAGAACCCTTTTGTCTTCCAGCAGATCCCGCAGGGCCGTCAACCCCGTGTGGTTCACCAGAATGTTTTTTTCCTGCTTGCGCAGTGCTCCCAGCAGTTGGCGCAGGCTCTCGGTGGACCGCTTGACGACCTCCTCCAGGACCGAGATGCGCTCCAGCAGGTGCTCGTCGAAGGAGAAGGTCTCCTCGAGGATCTGGGGATCGAAGTGTGCGTCCTCTTCGAAGAACGGCCCGGAGAGCACCAACAGTTTGTGCTGGCAGCGGCGGCAGTACTCCTGGTCCTCCTCGTTGGAGGTACCGCACACCTGGCAGAGCAGCAGGCTGTCGGGCTGGGGAGTCGTTTGTCCTTGCATCATGAACTCTTCAGGGATCGCTCGTTCGTCATTCGGGGGGATGGCGCTGTCCGGGACCGCGACAACGACTTCCAGAAAGGGTATAGAGGTCGATGGAGCAGGGTCAAGCGGTACCCGATCCGATGGAGGAGGCCACGCTCCCCGGGGCGAGTTCGAACCATGGCTCCCGGCGACCGAACTTGGTACTCAACGTCGCGCCGACACCGATCAGAGAAACGATCATCCAGGCCCAGGTCCCCAGCAGAGGCACGAACTTCAACGCCCCCAGGATGGCGAGACCCAGGCACGCCGCATCCAGGGGCCGCACCCGCCTCGACCGCCCGCGGAGCCGCGCCAGCCAACCGAAGGCCGTCACGCCCAGGGCGTAGAACACCGCCACCACGCCCCACAATTTGAGGGCCAGGAGCAGGAGCACCACCAGGATCAGCAGCGGCACCCCCACCAGCGCCCCGGCGAAGGCGCTGAAAAAGAGCGCCGTCAGCATCAGAGCGAACACCCCGGTCAGACCGACGAAGAAATTGCGAATGGGTTCCTGGCGCACACTCTCCGCGGTGCTCAAAACCCCCTGGCTACCGGCCAGGAAGAGGAGAAGGGTCAAGGCGAGCCAGGCGGTGATGAGGGCGGTCTTGGCCGCCAGCACCACCGGCGTGGCGGGATCCAGACCGAAGCTGGGGCCTTCGATGAGCATCAGCCAGGCGTCCGAAGCGTCCGGGTAGGAAACGCTCTGCCCCCCGATGAAGGCCCCGGGCTCCGCCGCCACGTTTCCTCCCAGGACGAAGACTTCCCCCTCGACCCGCGCGGTGGACGCCAGCCGGGCATCGCCCCCCAGGACCACCACATCCCCCCGTACCGTGCCGGAGATCCGCACCGTGCCTTGCAGTACCGCCACATCGGCGTTGACCTCCCCGGCGACGACCACATCCCGACCGATGCCCACCACCTGACTTTGGGCGCTGGCGTCCTCGGCGATGGTCAGGGCCGGGCGATTCTCGTCGTCATCAGCGGCAGCGGCAGCGGCCGGAGAGCCCACAGTCAGGAGGACCAGGAGAACCAGGAGAACCAGGGGAGCCAGGGGAGCCAGGAGGGGGAGACGCAAAGGAGACGCGAACGGGCTCAGAGCCGGGCTCTGAGCCGAAACCTGGACGCGTCGTGAATGCGTGGTGTGGAAGGGGGACTTCATACCCCGTAATCTAGCAGAGTCAGTCGCCTCGCCGCGCGGCCACGGAGCCAACCCGGGCGCGCCGCCGCAAGGTCAAGAAGAGCACGCTGTTGAGGCCGACCAACAGAATCGCGAGGCCCAGGAAGCCGGTGGCGGAGCCGCTGAGCAATTCCTGGAACACCATGCGCATACCCTGCCAGCTGTGCCCCAGAAGACCCGCGCCGGTCACCAGTGCCACGGCGAAGAGATCCGCCACGGCGGTGACGATGCCGATTACTGAACCGCCTCCCTCCAGGGGGGTCCCGCGCATCAACAGCGCCGATGCGATCATCAGGGCCACCAACAAGGCCAGGGGCAAGCGCCAGGCTCGCCGGGTCCGCGCTTCCCAGGCGGCCGGCGGCAGCGCCGCCATAACTTCTTCCTGGAAGCCCGAGCGCGCCGCCACGGTGCCCTCGGTCAGCAGTTGGTTGAGCCCCTGCAATGCCCGTTGTTCCGCCCGGCAATCGGCGCAATCCGTCAGATGATGCCGCAGCGATTGACTTTCCGGCCCGGCCAGATCGTCATCCAGTTCTCTGTGAAGCCATTCCTGGATGGTGGCATGGTCTACCGTTGCCATGTTCAAACCCTCTTCCCTACGAATCAATCCCTAAGATAATCAGCCAGCGTCTGTTTGAGCATCTGCCGACCGCGAAACAGCTTGTTCTTCACCGTGCCCAGAGGCATATCTTTCAATCCGGCAATCTCGTCGTAAGACATTTCGCCGTAATGCCGCAACAGGATGAGTTCCCGGTACTCCCAGGGAAGCTCGTCGATGGCCTGTTGGATCGCCTCGCCCCGCTCGACGTTGCGCATCTCGCCGTAAGGGCCGCGCTCAGTACTGGGAAACTCCCAATCCTGGTTCGTCCCGTCGTCGGCATCCTGGCGGTGCATCGACACCACCTTGATGCGCCTCTTGCGGATATGGTCAATGGCGGCGTTCTGGGCCACCCGGAACAGCCAAGTGGAAAAACGGTACTTCGGGTCAAATCCGTCCAGGGCCTGGTAGACCTTGATGAATGCTTCCTGGGCCAGGTCATGGGCTTCATCAACATTACGCACCATACGGAAGAGATAGTTCACCAGACGGTTCTGGTAGCGCTTGATCAGGTCGCCAAACAGTTCCTCACGACCGTCGAGGACTGCGGCGACAATTTGTTCGTCATTCAAACGCTCCTCTCCCCGTGCCATGACTACCTACGTGCCCTCGGTTGGAAGGTTTCAGCTCGTACCTGCCGGTAAATTCACCGTACCGCAGGTTGGATGACTGCTCAGCTGAGCAACGGAGCGAAGAGCATATCGCACCTGGGGTTCAGGGCAGTAAACGAATGTTCTGGAGGCCATCCCCGGGACGGATCTGGGGGAGAATGCCCAGCCCCTCCACCACCCGCCCGAAGGCCGTGTAGGTGCCATCCAGGTGGGGCTGGGGGCCCAGGGTCACGAAGAACTGGCTGCCCGCCGTATCCGGGCCGGACAGGGCCATGCCCAACACCCCGGCACGATCGAAGCGCATGAGATTGGGCTCGTCGCGCACCTCGTAGCCCGGCCCGCCCCAGCCGTCACCCCGGGGGTCCCCCCCCTGAAGGATAAAGCCGGGTTCCAACTGATGGAACGTCAGGCCATCGAAGAAGCCCTGCTGGGCCAGTTGCAGGAAGCTCAGGCAGGTGAACGGCGCCTCGGGACAGGCCAACTCGAGGACGATCGGTCCTCGGGCGGTGAGGATCTCGACGCGCCGGGGGGCGCGGGTGCGGAGCACGATGTCTTCGTAGACCGCGATGGAACGGTCCATCTCTTGGGGAGCCAGTTCCTGGGGCGCTTCCCCCAACTCCAGCAGGGCCAGCAGGGAGACCCGCCGCACCGCCCGCTTGCGGTGCCCCAGCAGGCGCTCCAGGATCTTGACGGCGTTGGCCCGCTCGCTGGCCACCGCCGCACCCCGAGCGGCCACCGCCCGCGCCCCATTGAGCAGGCCATCGAGGGTGCGGTCCCGATCCGCCGCCCGCAGCCCGCTGTAGACCGCCTCCAGAGGCAGGATGGGATGCTCCGCCAGCCAGGCCAGGGCCGTGGCTCGCACCGCCGCGTCCGGGTCCTCCAGCAGGGAGAGGACGAAGTCGGCGGCCTCTTCATCGCTGCCCAGGCCGTCTCCGACGGGGAGTAGCGCCAGGCGCGCCGCCAGCGCTTCCCGCCGCACCGTGGCGTCCCCATCCCCCTCCAGGGCCACCACCACCTCCGCCATCCCCAGGAGCACCGCCGGGGCCACCGCTGCCCGGCGGATCCGGGGGTCCGGGTCGGTGGCCGTCGCCACGACCTGATCCACCGCTTGCGGGTGCTGCCCCCGGGCCAGGGCCAGTAGAGCGGCGGCCCGCACGCCGGGTCCCCCCGACTCCGGTCCCGACGCTTCCGGGGAGGCGAGACGCACCAGGATCGGTCCCAAGGTATCGTCCAGCAGCCACGCCGCGGCGGCCTCCGCAGCGGTGATCTGAACCCCGACGCGGGGATCGGTGAGCAGCCGGGCCAGGGGTTCCCGCCAGTCGTCCGGGGGCGCCACATCCCCCGCCGCCACCCGCCGGAAACCGGCCCGCAGGGCTTCGATCACCGGGCCTTCCTGGGGATCGTCCAGCAGGGGCCGCAGCCGTTCCACATCCGTCCCGTCCCCCAACCGCCCCAGGCCGCGAGCGGCCCACGCCCGCACCCGGGGGTCGGCATCGGTGAGCAACGGTCGCAGATCCTCCGCCACCACCGGATCCTGGGCACGGCTCAGGGCGTAGGTGGCGAGAGCCCGCAAGTCCGGGTTCTCCGCCGCGAGCGTGGCCCGTTCCAGCGCCAGCGCCGCCAGGGGGAGGGCCGCCGCATCCTGAAAGCGGAAGAGAGAGGGGATCATCCGCGCCCACACTGCCTCCTCCCCCAACGCCGCCAGGGCTTCGCCCACCACCGCCGCCGACTCCCCACAGCGAGCCAGCGCCTCCACCGCCCGCACGCCGGTCTCCCGATCCGGATCCAGCGCCGCCCTCAAGAGATTGGGGATCGCGGCGGGGTCCTCCAACAGCCCCAGGGCAAAGGCCGCCGCCCGCCGCACCGCCGGTTCGTCGTCGAGCAACAACGCCTTGAGCACCCCCACCCCGCGCCGATCCTTGACCCGTCCCAGGGTGAAGGCCAGCTGTTCCCGCACCGCCGGGGTCCCATCGAGGGCCCGTTCCACGGTGAAAGGTTCAAAGAGCCCCCGGTCCACCAGCAGCAGCAACAACGCCTGGGTTTCCAGATCCGCCGGCGTCTTGCCTTCCCGGGTCCGCTCCGACCCCCGGTCGTAGCCGCCGGTGCCCGTCCTCGAAGGTCCGGGAGCCGAGGCGCAGCCGGTCGTGAGAAGGAGAAGGGTCAGGACCCGGGCGGAGTGCGTTTTCATACCCATGCCTACGGATGGTAGGCCGGGCCGTCGGGGGAAGCAAGCAAAGCTTCGACCTACCCCACCGCATGGGGCCGCCCCCGCACCCTGCGTGTACAATCCCCCCCGTGACTGCTCCAACCACCCCCCTCCGGACCCAACTGCGTTTCTCCGACCTGGTGCGAAGCTTCGGTCGGTTGCCGGTGCTCCAAGGGGTTACGGGGGCGGTGCAGGACGGCGAGGCGATGCTGGTGACGGGGCGCAACGGGTCCGGGAAGAGCACGCTCCTCAAATGCCTGGCGGGGCTGCTGGCCCCCGATGCGGGCAAGATCGAACACCACGAAGCGGGCCAGACCCTGGAGCCCTGGGCGCGGCGCCTCGCCGTGGGCTATGTGGCGCCGGACCTGGCCTTCTATGAGGAATTGACCGTGTGGGAGAACCTGCACTTCTTCGCCCGCATGCGGCGGGTGCCCACGGACCGCATCGCGGAATTGCTGGAGCGGGTGGACCTGACCCCGAAACGGGCCGCCGGGGCACTGTCGTCGGGGATGTTGCAGCGGCTGCGCTGGGCGTGGGCCCTGCTCCACAGCCCCCGGGTGTTGCTGCTCGATGAACCGTTCCAGAATCTGGATGAGCCGGGGCGGCGAACGACCCGGGACCTGATCGAGGAACACCTGGAAGACGGCGGGGTGGCGGTGGTCGCCAACCCGCGGGAATTGGAATTGCCCCACCATGAGCCAAAGCGCCTCGATCTGGCTGGCTGAAGCGGTCGCCGTCTATCTGAAGGAGTGGCGGTGCGAATTGCGCACCCGCTACGCCCTCAACACCCTGGGGCTCTTCGCCTTCACCACCCTGGTGGTGGTCTCCATGAGCCTGGGGGCGGAGGGAGTGCTCGCCGCTGGCCCCAGTGTGTTGTCGGTGCTCCTGTGGATCCTGCTCCTCTTCGCCGTCACCGCCGGGCTGCCCCGGGGCTTTGTCCACGAGGAAGAGACGCACACCGCCACCGCCCTGCGGCTGGCGGCGACGCCTTCGGCGCTGTTTTGCGGCAAGCTGGCCTACAACGCCTCGGTGGTCTTCCTGCTGCAACTCCTGCTCACGCCGCTCTTCCTGATCATGATGCAGCTCTCCGTCGAGAAACCGCTGCTCCTCATCTGGACCCTTCTCGCTGGAGGCTACGGGTTGGCCGCCGGGGGCACCCTGGTGGCGGCCATCATCGCCCAGGCGCGCACCGCCGGAACCCTGTTTGCGGTCCTCGCCCTGCCGGTGCTCCTGCCCCTCCTGGTGATGGCCATCGAACTGACCGAAATCGCCGTACTGGGGAAGGCGGGAGACATGGCGATGCCCCGGCTCCTTCTATATGATGGAACCGTTACGGTGGTGTCTTTGATGCTGTTCCCGGCAATCTGGAATCCTTAAGATCGAGGAAGGTCCAAAATCCATGAAAAAACTACTCGCCTGGATCCTTTGGCTATGGATCGCCCTGATGATCGTCGGTGCCTTCGCGTGGGCACCGCTGGCCCAGGACTTCATCGGAGAATCCAGCCGCATCCTCTTCTTCCATGTGCCCATGGCGTGGACCGCCTTCGTCGGCTTCATGGCCGCGGGGGTGTGGAGCGCGCGCTATTTGTGGTTCGGGCGTAACGTGCGCCACGACCAGGCCGCCCATACAGCGGTGAGCCTGGGCTTGGTGTTCTGCGTCTTGGCCACCGTTTCCGGTGCCATGTGGGCCAAGGTGATGTGGGGGGAGTACTGGAATTGGGACCCACGGCAGTTGTCCATCGTCATGGCCATGCTCTTCTACATGGCCTACCTGACGCTGCGGTCGGCGGTCGCCGATCCGCAAACCGGGCGGCGACTGGCAGCGGCCTACGCGCTCCTGGGTTTGGCGGTGGCGCCCTTCCTTTTCTTCGTGCTACCGCGCATGAGCGGCTTCACCCTGCACCCCGAGCCGGTGCTCAATCAGAGTGGTAAGATCGAGGTGGAAGAGCGCATGTTGACGGTGTTGATCGCCGGCGCGGTGGGCTTCACTGCACTGTTTTTCTGGGTACACAACTTGGGTCGACGGTTGCTCTCGCTGAGTGAGCGGGCGGCGGCACGGCCGATTGCGGGGGAGAGCTGATGGGCGATAACACTTGGGTTCTGGCGGTCAATCTGGTCATCTGGACCGGCCTGTTTCTGTACTTGCTCCGGCTAGGGAGTCAGATCCGCAAGTTGGAGCAGGACGAAGGGAGAGAATAATGAGACAGCGCGGCATGTATATGTTCGGCGGCGTGTTGCTGGTGCTCTTCGCCGGTTTCGCCTTCACCTCCTTCAACCAGGCGCTGACGCCGTACGTTTCCTACCAGGAAGCCCGGGCCACGGACCGCCCGGTGCAGGTGGCGGGGGAACTCTTCGAGCAGACCTCCAGCTACAGCGAGGCGAAGGAAGCCCTGCTCTTCACCCTGGAGGATCCGGAGAGCGGCGAGACCTTGAAGGTGCGCTACCACGGCCCCAAGCCCGCCAACTTCGATGAGGCCATCTCCATCGTGGCCATCGGCAACTACCACCGCGGCGAAGACACCCTGGTAGCGGAAAAGCTCCTGGTGAAATGCCCCAGCAAGTATCAGGGTTCGGAAATCGAAGAGAAGACGTACGGATAATCGCAAAGGAAAAAGCCCATGGACCTGGCCCAGAAGATCAGTCAGTATCTCACCGAACTCTACCTTCCGGGCGCCGTGGCCATCTGGTGCTCTCTGCTCTTCGGCATGGCCGCTTTGTGGGGCTACGCGTCCGCCATGGCCGGGGATCCGCGGGGGCTGGCCTTTGGCCGCCGAGCCTACCGCTTCTACGCCGCGGCCCTGACCCTGGCCTGCGCGGTGCTGGCCACCCTGCTGCTGCTGCGCGACTTCCGCATCGAGTACATCCACTCCTACTCCGGCCTCGATCTGGCCACCCACTTCCAGTTCGCCGCCTTCTGGGCGGGGCAGAAGGGGAGCTTCCTCCTGTGGCTGCTGTGGGGCACGCTGCTGGGCGTCCTGCTGCTCAAAACGGTAGGCAAGAAGGAAGCGACGGTGATGTCCATCTACACCCTCACCCTCTTCGGCCTGCTTTTGATCCTGGTGCGGGAAAACCCCTTCGTGATGCTCGCCGAGACCCCGGTGGACGGCAAGGGCCTGAACCCGCTGCTCCAGGACGAATGGATGGTGATCCACCCACCCATCATGTTCATCGGCTACTCCCTGACCGCCATCCCCTTCGCCTTCGCCATCGCCGCCATGTGGCGCCGGGACTACAAAGACTGGGCAGTGCGCGCCTTCCCCTGGGCGTTGGGCGCCTTCGGAGTGCTGGGGCTGGCGATCCTGCTGGGCGGTTACTGGGCCTACGAGACCCTGGGCTGGGGCGGTTATTGGGGTTGGGATCCAGTGGAGAACGCCTCGCTGATCCCGTTCATCCTCTCGACCGCGCTGATCCACGGTCTACACATGGAACGCACCAAGGGGCGTTTCCGAAGAATGAATCTGATCCTCGCCTGCCTGGGCTATCTGTCGGTGCTCTACGGCACCTTCCTGACCCGCTCCGGAGTGCTGGCGGACTTCTCCGTCCACAGTTTCGTGGACCTGGGGATCTCGGGGCTGCTGATCATCCAGATGACCGTCTTCGTGGGTATCTCCGTGTGGCTCCTCGCCACCCGCCTGGGGGCGGTGAAGACGGCCCCCAACGAGGACGAGCCCATCTCTCGGGGCTTCTTCATGATCCTGGGCTCCATCACCTTGCTGGTCTCCGCGATCCTGGTGACCTTGGGTACCTCCGCACCGCTGCTGACCAAGGTGATGGAGAACCCGGCCCAGGTGGGGCCCGCCTGGTACAACACGGTGCACATGCCCCTGGCGCTGGTGATGGCCGCGCTGCTGGCCCTGGTGCCGGCGCTGACCTGGAAGGGGATGGCCTGGGAACAGTCGAAGAAGAAGTTCGCGGTGGCGGCGGGGATCGCCCTGCTCTTGACCATCGGCTGCATCCTCTGGCCGGGGGTGAGCAACCCGTTCCATGTCGTGATCGTCTTCCTGTCGGCCATGGCCATCATCACCAACGCCCAGAAGACCGTGGCCCGTTACCGGGTCGGGGGGCTGGCGGGG